>Ga0134121_10003441_pt1 | contig 13227 bp, 16 predicted proteins | sample KB301_FD_96463 | JGI IMG/M metagenome (GOLD analysis project Ga0134121, IMG submission 96463) | Terrestrial soil microbial communities without Nitrogen fertilizer from Kellogg Biological Station, Michigan, USA - KB3-0-1 | ecosystem: Environmental > Terrestrial > Soil > Unclassified ...
AAGCTCGCCTTGAGCACGTCGATCGCGTCCAGCCCGGGCTTCAGGCGCCCTTCCACGTTCGACACGATGTGCATCACATGCGAGTAGCGCTCGACCACCATCTGCTCGGTGACCTTGACGCTGCCGGCTTGCGCCACCCGGCCCACGTCGTTGCGGCCGAGGTCGATCAGCATGACGTGCTCGGCGCGTTCCTTGGGATCGGCCAGCAGCTCCTTGGCGGTGGCGGCATCTTCTTCCGGGGTGGCGCCGCGCGGACGGGTGCCAGCGATCGGCCGCAGCGTGACGGTGCCGCCGGCGAGGCGCACCAGGATCTCGGGCGAGGCCCCGACCACATGGTGGTCGCCGAAGTCGAAGTAGTACATGTACGGCGACGGATTCACGCCGCGCAGCGCGCGGTAGAGCGCGAGCGGCGAGGGCTCGAACGCGCGCGAAGTGCGCTGCGAAATCTGCACCTGCATGCAATCGCCGGCGTAGATGTATTCCTTCGAGCGCCGCACCGCTTCGAGGAAGCCGGGCTCGGTGAACGTGCATTCGAGCGGCACTGCCGGCGCGCTCTCCTTGATGAACCCTTCCGCGGGCAACGCACCGGCGAGCCGGGAGCGCAGATGCTCGAGGCGCGCATGGGCGGCGCGCATCGCGTCGGGCTGCGTGGTGTCGGCGTAGACCACGAGGTAGAGCTTGCCGAGCACGTTGTCGACCACCGCCAGCTCGTCGGAGACGAGCAGCAGCATGTCGGGCGTGCCGAGCGCGTCGGGTTTCTCGCGCGTGAGCGCTTTCGGCTCGACGTGCCGCACCGCTTCGTAGCCAAAATAGCCGGCGAGGCCGCCGCCGAACTTGAGTGCCGCCGGCACCGGCGCGACGGGGTGACGCTTGAGCCACGCGCGCGCGTACTCGAACGGGTCGGCATCGACGCTTTCCAGGCAGACATCGGTGCCGCGCGCATCGCGCACCAGGCGCCGCACGTTGCGCCCGCGCGCTTCGATCCGCTCCGCGCAGGCGAGGCCGATGAACGAGTAGCGGCCGAAGCGCTCGCCGCCGACCACCGACTCGAGCAGGTACGAGTACGGCGCGTTCGCGAGCTTCAGGTAAACGGCGAGCGGGGTGTAGAGGTCCGCTCGCGCCTCCGCGACTACAGGAACTCTCACTTTCGTGCGGCGGCTAGCTGGGCTCGCATGTCCCTGATCGTGGCTGCGTAGTCCTTCGAGTTGAACACGGCCGATCCCGCGACAAAGGTGTCGGCGCCGGCGCGCGCAACATCGGCAATGTTGTCGGTCTTGATGCCGCCGTCGACTTCCAGCCAGATATCGCGCTTCAGCGCATCGATGCGACGCCGCACTTCGGCGATCTTCGGCAACACCGAGGCGATGAACTTCTGGCCGCCGAAGCCCGGGTTCACCGACATGAGGAGCACCAGGTCGAGCTTCTCCAGCGTGTGATCGAGCCAGGACACCGGCGTCGCCGGGTTGAGCACCAGGCCGGCCTTGCAGCCGTGCTCGCGGATCAGCGCGATGGTGCGGTCGACGTGGTCGGACGCCTCGGGATGGAAGCTGATGATGCTCGCCCCGGCCCTGGCGAACTCGGGCACGATGGCGTCCACCGGCTTCACCATCAGGTGCACGTCGAGCGGCAGCTTGACGTGCGGCTTGAGCGCGGCGCACACCAGCGGGCCGACGGTCAGGTTCGGCACGTAGTGGTTATCCATGACATCGAAGTGAATCAGGTCGGCGCCGGCGCGCTCGACCGCGCGCACCTCGTCGCCCAGGCGGGAAAAGTCGGCCGACAGGATGCTGGGCGCGATGCGAAACGTCATGGCCGCGCGGAGTTTACAATGCAGTCGTGGCGCAGGAAAAGCTTTACACCGTGATGGTCGACGCCGCGACCCAGTACCTCGCCGATCAGTCCGACGAGGCCGCGGGTCGCTACGTGTTCGCTTACACGATCACCATCCGGAACACCGGCACCGTGGCAGCGCAGCTCATCAGCCGCCATTGGGTGATCACCGATGCGCAGGGCCTGGTGCAGGAAGTGCGCGGCATGGGCGTAGTGGGCTCGCAGCCGCTGCTGCAGCCGGGCGAGCGCTTCGAGTACACCAGCGGCGCCTCCATCGCGACGCCGGTCGGCACGATGCGCGGCAGCTACCAGATGGTCGCCGCCGACGGCACGCGCTTCGAAGCCGCGATCCCGGAGTTCACCTTGTCCGTGCCGCGCGTGCTGCACTAGACGCGCTATTTCTTCTTCTTCGGCCAGGTGAACCAGACGATGAACACCGCCAGGCCGAGCACCAGGACGACTTCGAGATAGATGACCCACATGCGTAGCCTTTGTCTCGGGCTGATTCTACTGGCCGCGGGCTGCGCGCCGACGCCGCCGCAAAAGGAGGCCATGTGCCCGTGCCCGCCGCCCAAGCCGGCACCGGAAAGCGCGCGCTACGAGGCGCGCAGTTTCAGCGACCTGCCGGGCTGGCGCGAAACCGATCTCGAGCCGAGCCTGCGCGCCTTCCTCGGCGGTTGCGCACGCCTCGCGGCTGCGAAAAAAGCCTGCGAGATCGCGAGAACGCTGCCGCCGGGCGATGAGAGCGCGGCGCGCCGTTTCTTCGAAGCGGAGTTCGTGCCTTACGCCGTGGTGTCATCGGAAAGCGGGGACAGCGGCATGATCACCGGCTACTACGAGCCGGTGATCGAAGGCAGCCGTACGCAGACGACGGTATACCGGCAGCCGATTTTCGGCGTGCCCGACGACCTGATCGTGGTCGACCTCGGCACGGTCAGCGCGGAGACGCGCGGACTGCGGCTGCGCGGCCGGCTCGACGGCCGGCGCCTGGTGCCGTACTGGTCGCGCGGCGAGATCGACGCGCGCGGCAACGACTTTCCCGCGCCGGTGATCGCGTGGAGCGCCGACCCGGTGGAGCTGTTCTTCCTGCAGATCCAGGGCTCGGGGCAGATCCAGCTCGACAGCGGCGAGCGCCTGCGCGTCGGCTATGCCGACCAGAACGGCCATCCCTACCGCTCGCTCGGCCGCTACCTGGTCGAGCGCGGCGAGATGCTGCTCGAGCAGGCGTCGATGCAAGGCATCAAGGCCTGGGCGGCGACCAATCCCGGCAAGATGCGCGACGCGCTCGCGCAGAATCCGAGCTACGTGTTCTTCCGCGAGCTGCCGGTGACCGACGGCCCGATCGGCGCGGCCAACGTGCCGCTGCATGCCGAGCGCAGCATCGCGGTCGATCGACGCTTCGTACCGCTCGGCGCGCCGGTCTACCTCGCGACCACCTATCCGCTCTCGGACGCGCGCCTCGAGCGCCTGATGGCGGCGCACGATACCGGCGGCGCGATTCGCGGCGTGGTGCGCGCGGATTTCTTCTGGGGAACCGGCCCCGGCGCCGGAGCGCAAGCCGGCCGCATGCGCCAGCAGGGCCGGATGTGGCTGCTGTGGCCTACCGGCGAGCCGCTGCCGACTGGTCCAGCAAGTCCTTGAGGTCGTCGGCGGACAACCCGCCGCTCACGCGCTCGCCGTTGGCAAGAAAAAGCGTCGGCGTGCTGTTGACGCCCAGCCTGTGGCCGGTCTCGAGGAGGTTGTCCACCGGATTGGGGCAAGTCGGCGCCGCCTCCGGGACCTTGGGCTTGGGCGCCGCCGCGAGATCGAGCCAGGCCCTGGCGCGATCCGGCGAGCACCAGACTGAGCGCGAGTGGTCGGCGTTCTGCGGCCGGATCACCGGATACATGAAGATGTAGATCGTCACGTCGTCGACCTGCGCGAGCGCCTTTTCGAACTGGCGGCAGGCGGGACAGTACGGATCGGAGAACATGGCCAGGACGCGCTTGCCGTTCCCGCGCTGCACCTTCACCGCCTGGTCGAGTGGCAGGGACTCGAACTTGATCGCGTTCAGCTTGCGCAGCCGCTCACCGGTCAGGTCGCGGTTGGTGCGCAGCTCGTGAATGTTGCCGTCGATGACATACGACGCGGTCGCGTCCGTGTAGATCACCCGCATGCCGCCTTCGCTGCTGCGGAAACGCACCTCCCACAGACCGGGAATCGGCGCCGGCTGCACGCCCTCGATCTTGATGCCGCCGAGCTTCGGCTCCAGCACCCGGCGGATCTGCGCCTCGTTGGCGAGCGCCGCCCCGGCAAACAGCAGCCCGAAGAAGCACATCATCGCGTAGCGCATCAGCACGTTCTTTATGACCGGCAGACGATCGGTCAAGTTCAAGCCCGCATTGCGCAGCCGCGCCACGACAGGGCTTTGGGCGCCGAACGTCCGGAATAGAGAGTCGACCATGGTGTCCATTGCCAGTATAGGCTCGGCGCGGCTGCGCTCATACCGGCGCAGCAAGCCCACCTCACCGGCGTCGCGCATCGGTTCGCGTTCCGCCAGCACGCCGGCGAGCGTGCGCGCGTCCTGCAGGCCGAGGTTGAGACCCTGCCCGGCCAGCGGATGAATGACATGTCCGGCGTCGCCGGCGAGCGCGACCCGCGGCGCCACCAGGCGATGGGCCGCCAGCCGCCGCAGCGGATAGCTGCGAGGAGAAGTCACCAATTGCAGCGCGCCGAGCGCATCCCGCGTAGCGTGCGCGACCTCGCGGCAAAGGGCCTCGCTCTCCAGGCGCGAGAGGCGGGCGGATTCCTCGGAAGGTAGCGACCAGACCATGGAGACATGCGCGCCCGGGAGCGGCAGCAACGCGAGTACCGCGCCGCGCTGGAACCATTGGTAGGCGACGTTGCCATGCGGTCGCTGGCAGCGGAAATTCGCCACCAGCGCGCTCTGGCCGTAATCGCCTTCCCGGACGCCGATGCCCGCCTGCGCGCGGATGAACGACTGCGCGCCATCGGCGCCGACCACCAGCTTCGCGGAAATACGCTCGCCATCCGCAAGTGCCAACACCGCATGGCCGGTTTCCATTCCGAGGCTCGCGCACTGCGCTGGCGCGAACACCTCGGCCTCGAGGCCTGCCCAGAGCGCGTCCTGCAACAGCGCGTCCTCGACGATCCAGGCCAGCTCGGGAACGCCCGCGGCATACGCGTCGAACTCGAGCTTGGCGCCGGGCGCATCGCCGTAAATGCGCATGGCATGCACCGGCACCACCCGATCCGGCGGAATCGCCTGCCATGCGCCGATCGCCTCCAGGAACGCGACGTTGCCCGGCGTAAGGGCATAGACACGGGCGTCGAACGGCGCGCGCGGCGCCGGCTGACGGCGCTCGTGCGCGATCAGCGCGACCGACAGGCCGCGCGCCGCCCGCGCGAGGCTCGCGCCCACCGGGCCGCCGCCGACGACGATCAGGTCATGCATCGCTGGGTTTATAATGGGACCTCAACCGTGGCGAATTAGCTCAGCTGGTTAGAGCAGCGGAATCATAATCCGCGTGTCCCGTGTTCGAATCACGGATTCGCCACCACCCCATTCAAGGCTGGGTCTTGTATTCCGACTCCGGCTTGGCGCGCACGCCGACGAAGCGCGCGAAGAACAGGCCCGCCTCGTACAGGATGCACATCGGCACCGCGAGCATGAACTGCGACAGCACGTCGGGCGGCGTGACCACCGCGGCGACGATGAACGCGCCGACGATCACGTAGGGGCGCGCGTCCTTCAGCTTGTCGACGCTGACGATCCCCATGCGCACCAGCACGATCACCACGATCGGAATCTCGAAGGTGATGCCGAAGGCGAGGAACATGGTGAGCACGAAGCTGAAGTAGGCGTCGATGTCCGGCGCCGGGGTGATCGACTTGGGCGCGAACTCGTGGATGAAGGCGAACACGCGCCCGAACACGAAGTAATAGCAGAACGCCATGCCGAGCAGGAACAGCACGGTGCTCGCGACCACCAGCGGCAGCGCGAGGCGCTTCTCGTTCTCGTAGAGGCCCGGCGCGACGAACGCCCACGCCTGATAGAGCACGAAGGGCAGCGCGACCACGAACGCCGCGAGCGCGGTGACTTTCATCGGCACCATGAACGGCGTGATCACGCCGGTGGCGATCATCTTCGAGCCTTCCGGCAGCGCGCTCATCAGCGGCACGGCGAGGAAGTCGTAGATCGCGCCCGAGCCGGGCCAGAAGATGAACACCACGAACAGCGCGAGCACCAGTCCCACCGCCCGCACCAGCCGCGAGCGCAGCTCGACCAGGTGGGAGATGAAGCTTTCCTGGTCCCCGCTCATACGGGCTTGGTTTCCTCGGGCTTCTTGGCCTCGGCGGGCTTCTCCGCCGGCGGCTTGACCTCGCCCACCACGGCTTCCACCGACTTGTTCAGCTCGGTCTCGGTCTTGTTCACCTCGCTGTGCACCGAGCTTTCGAAGTTCGACGCCGCCTGCTGCATCGAGTCGCGCATCTTGCGCAGCTCCTCGAGCTCGATCTCGCGGTTGATGTCGGCCTTCACGTCGGACACGTAGCGCTGCAGCCGGCCGGCAAGATGACCGACCGTGCGCGCCACGCGCGGCAGCTTCTCGGGGCCGATGACGATGAGCGCCACCACGCCGATCACCAGAAGCTCGGAAAAACCTATGTCGAACATCGGACCCTATAAGAACAAAAAGGCGCCGCACGGGCGCCTTTGACGAGAGCCGAGCGGGCCGGCTAGGCCTTCTGCTCGGTCTTGCCCTTCACTTCGCCTTCGACCGTCTTGCCGGTGACCTGCGCCGAGGGCGGCATGGTGGCCTCGGCCCCCTTGTCGCTGCCTTCGCGCATTCCATCCTTGAAGCCGCGCACCGCGCCGCCAAGGTCCGCGCCCATGTTGCGCAGCTTCTTGGTGCCGAAGATCAGCATCACGATCACCAGGACGATCAGCCAATGCCAGATGCTGAACGAGCCCATTTCCGTCTCCTATCGATGTCTCTGGGTTAGGCCTGGCCTCTGAGGCTCCTGGCTAACATGGGACCGAGAGGATCCGGTCCGCCCAAGACGTGCATATGTACATGATACACCTCCTGATGTCCCACCCGGCCGTTGTTGATGATGGTGCGGAAGCCGTCGCTCGCGCCCGCCTCGCGCGCGAGCCGCCCCGCGACCGTCAGCATCTTGCCGAGCGCCGCCTGGTGCGCGGGCTGCGCGTCGTACAGGTTGGCGATGTGCGTCTTGGGGATGACCAGGATGTGGACCGGCGCCTGCGGCCGGATGTCGTGGAAAGCCATCACTTCGGCGTCGTCGTAGATTTTCTTCGACGGGATCTCGCCGCGCACGATCTTGCAAAAAACGCAATCGGGATCGGTCATTTTTTCCGTGCCGCCTTCTCGTCAAGGCCGGAGATGCCTTCGCGCCGCTGCATCTCGGCGAGCACGTCGGCCGGGCCGAGGCCGTGGCGCTCGAGCACGATCATGCAGTGGAACCACAGGTCGGTGACCTCGCGCACCAGGTGCAGGCGGTCGCCGCTCTTGGCCGCGAGCACGGTCTCGGTCGCCTCCTCGCCGATTTTCTTCAGCATCGCGTCGTCGCCCTGCGCGAACAGCTTCGCGACGTAGGATTTCGCCGGATCGCCGCCTTTGCGCTCGTGGATGGAATGCGCGATGCGTTCCAGGATGGTTTTCATTTCTTGTACATGAGGGAGGGATCCTTGAGGACCGGATCCACCGTCACCCACTTCCCGTTCTCGAGTTTGCGGAAAAAGCAGCTTTCGCGGCCGGTGTGGCAGGCGATGCCCCCCGCCTGCTGCACTTTCAGCAGCACGGCGTCGGCATCGCAATCCAGGCGCACCTCGACCACTTTCTGCACGTTGCCCGACTCCTCGCCCTTGCGCCAGAGCTTCTTGCGCGAGCGCGACCAGTAGACCGCCTGCTTCTTGTCCACGGTTTCCTTCAGCGCATCGCGGTTCATCCAGGCGACGGTGAGCACACGCCCGGAACTCGCATCCTGCGCCACGGCCGCGATCAGCCCTTCGCCGTTCCACGGCACCTCGTCGAGGAAGCTCATAGCCGAACTTCGATGCCGCGATCGCGCATGCGCTCCTTCACCTGACGCACTGTGAGGTCGCCGAAATGAAACACGCTCGCGCCGAGCACGGCATTCGCGCCGCCGGCGATCACGCCTTCGGCGAAATGCTCGGCGTTTCCGGCACCACCCGAAGCCACCAGCGGAACGTTCACCGCGTCGCGCACTGCCCGCGTCAGTCCGATATCGAAGCCTTCGCGCGTGCCGTCGCGGTCCATGCTGGTCAGCAAGATTTCGCCCGCGCCCGCGTCGGCCATGCGCCTTGCCCACTGCACGGCATCAATACCTGTGGCCCTGCGGCCCCCATGAGTAAAGACCTCCCACCCGGACGAATTCTTCTTGGCGTCGATCGCGACCACGATCGCCTGGTTGCCGACGATGCTCGATGCTTCACGCACCAGATCCGGGTTCTGCACCGCCGAAGTGTTGATCGACACCTTGTCGGCGCCGGCGTTCAGCAGCCGGCGCACGTCCTCGACCTTGCGCACACCGCCGCCCACGGTGAGCGGAATGAAGACCTTGCTCGCCACCGCCTCGATCACGTGCAGCAGGATGTCGCGCTCATCGGAGCTCGCGGTGATGTCGAGAAAGGTGAGCTCGTCCGCGCCTTCGCCGTCGTAGCGCGCGGCGATTTCCACCGGGTCGCCGGCGTCGCGCAGCTTGACGAAGTTGATGCCTTTCACCACCCGGCCGGCGGTGACATCGAGGCAGGGGATCACCCGCTTGGCCAGCGGCACGGCTATTCCTTCCCCAGCGCCTTGTTGGCGGCGGCCTGCGCCTTCTGCAAATCGATCTTGCCTTCGTACAGTGCGCGCCCGGCGATGACGCCGACCACGCCTTCCGGTGCCAGCTTCTGGCAGATCGCTTCCACGTCCTTCAGGCTGTTGAGGCCGCCGGAGGCGATGACCGGGGTCTTCAGCTGCTGCGCGAGCTTGAACGTGGCTTCGATGTTGATCCCGTTCATCATGCCGTCGCGGCCGATGTCGGTGTAGATCAGCGCTTCGATACCGTACTCCTCGTACTTCTTGGCGAGGTCGATGACGTCGTGGCCGGTCAGCTTGGACCAGCCCTCGACCGCGACCTTGCCGTCCTTGGCATCGAGGCCGGCGATCACGTGCCCGGGGAACGCATAGCAGGCATCGGACAGGAAGCCGGGGTTCTTCACCGCGGCCGTGCCGATGATCACGTAGGTCACCCCGGCGTCGATGTAGCTCTCGATCGCGTCCAGGTCGCGGATGCCGCCGCCGAGCTGGATCGCCACCTGGTCGCCAACCGCGGCGATCATGGCGCGGATCACCTTCTCGTTCTTCGGCCGGCCGGCGATCGCGCCGTTCAGGTCGACGATGTGCAGGCGCTTCGCGCCCTGCGCCGCCCAGTGCTTCGCCATCGCCACCGGGTCGTCGGAGAACACGGTGGCCGAGCTCATGTCGCCCTGCTTCAGGCGCACGCAGCGGCCGTCCTTCAGATCAATTGCAGGAATGATGAGCACTGCAGTGCTCGCTGTGCGTCACGAAAGATGCGTCAAGGCTGCCAGCGCACGAAGTTGGAGAGGAGTTGCAGGCCGGCGGACTGGCTTTTTTCAGGATGGAACTGGACGGCAAAAATATTATCCCGTGCGATGGCGCAGGTAAAGGGCACGCCGTAAATTGAAGTGGCGGCGGTCAGCGCCGCGTCGCCGGGCGCGGCGTAGTAGCTGTGCACGAAGTAGAAGCGCGTCCGGTCGGGAATGCCCGACCAGAGCGGGTGCGGCCGCTGCTGCATTACCTCGTTCCACCCCATATGCGGCACCTGCAGGCCGGCCATGGCCGCGCCGGCGAAGCGCGGCACGCGGCCGGCGAGAAGGCCCAGCCCCGGGGTGTCGCCTTCCTCCCCGCGCTCGAACAGCATCTGCAGGCCGATGCACAGGCCGAGGAAGGGCTTGTCGCGCGTGGCGCCGACCACCGCGTCGCGCGCGCCGCTCGCCGCGAGCTGGCGCATGCAGTCGGGCATCGCGCCCTGTCCCGGCACCACGACCCGGTCGGCCGCCGCGATCGCGTCCGGGTCGGCCGTGACCAAAACCTGGTGCTCGGGGGCGACATGCTCCAGCGCCTTCGACACGGACAACAGGTTGCCCATGCCGTAATCGACTACGGCGATCTTCAACTTACAGAGTGCCTTTCGTCGACGGCACGGTTCCGGCCGCGCGCGGATCGGGCTCGGCGGCCATGCGCAGCGCGCGCGCAAACGCCTTGAACATGGTCTCGCACTGGTGATGGGCGTTGTCGCCGCGCAGGTTGTCGATGTGCAGCGTCACCTGGGCGTGGTTGACGAAGCCCTGGAAGAATTCGTGCATCAGGTCGACGTCGAACTCGCCGATCAGCGCGCGGGTGAACTTGACGTGATACTCGAGCCCCGGCCGCCCGGAGAAATCGAGCACCACGCGCGACAGCGCCTCGTCCAGCGGCACGTAGGCGTGGCCGAAGCGACGCACGCCGGCCTTGTCGCCGATCGCCTTGGCGACCGCCTGGCCGAGCGTGATGCCGATGTCCTCGACGGTATGGTGCCCGTCGATGTGCAGGTCGCCCTTGGCCTCGATCTCCATGTCGAGCATGCCATGCCGCGCCACCTGGTCGAGCATGTGCTCGAGGAACGGTAGCCCGGTCGAAAGCTTGGCCACGCCCTTGCCGTCCAGGTTCACCTTCACCCGGATCTGGGTTTCTTTGGTGTTGCGGGTAACTTCAGCGGTTCTCATGACAGGGCTTCGCGCAAGGCGGTAACGAGTATACGGTTTTCATCCGGGGTGCCGACCGTGACGCGCAGGCAGTTGCGGATGCCGGGGTTCAGGTTGCGCACCAGCACCTTCTGTTCCCTGAGCGCGGTGTAGGTGCGGTCGGCGTCGGGCACGCGGATCAGAAAGAAGTTGGCCTCGGAAGGGAACACGGTGATGCCCTTCAGCGCTTTCAGGGCTTCTCCCAAAGTCTTTCGTTCCGAACGGATGCGCGCGGCCTGTTCCTCCAGTACCTCCAGCCGCTCGAGCATGAACAGCGCCGCAGCTTGCGTGAGCACGCTCACGTTGTAGGGCGGCCGTACCTTGTCGAGCTGCGCCACCCACTCGGGACGGCCGACCAGGTAGCCCAATCGGATACCGGCCAGCCCGAGCTTCGACACGGTGCGGATCACGACCAGGTTGTCGAACTCGGCGAGCCGCGGCAGGAAGCTCTTGCCGGCAAACACGTGGTACGCCTCGTCCACCACCACGAGGCCCCTGCAAGCCCGAATGATTCTGACGACGTCGGCTTCCGGGTAGAGCACGCCGGTCGGATTGTTCGGGTAGGCGAGAAACACCAGCGCCGGCTTCTCCGCCTGCATGCGCGCGACGAACGCGTCGGCGTCGAGCGAAAAGTCGTCGCGCAGCGGCACCGCAGCGGCGCGCATGCCGCTGAACGTGGCACCCATCGAGTACATCACGAACGTGGGCGACGGATACATCAGCGCCGCGCCTGGCCGCGCCAGCGCGGTGATCAGCATCTGGATCAGCTCGTCCGACCCGTTGCCGAGCAGCACTTCCATGCCCGCCGGGACGTTCATGCGCCGCGCGATCGCATCGCGCAGCTTCTGCGGGCTGGGCGTCGGGTAGCGGTTGACGTCGACGCGCGCGAGCGCCGCCGCGAGCTCGCGCCGCAACCCGTCGGGCAGCGAGTAGGGATTCTCCATCGCGTCGAGCTTCACCATGCCGTCGGACGACGGCACCGGGTACGCCTTGAGCGCGAGGATCTCCGGTCGCACGAGATCTTCGGGCTTCATTCGAGCCTCATCTCGGCAGCGCGCTGGTGGGCTGACAAGCCCTCGCCATCGGCCAGCACGGCCGCAATCTTCCCAAGCTTCTGCGCACCCGCGCGCGAGACCCCAATCACGCTGGTCCGCTTCTGGAAGTCGTAAACGCCGAGCGGCGAAGAGAAACGCGCCGTGCCGGCGGTAGGCAGCACGTGGTTCGGCCCGGCGCAGTAGTCGCCGAGCGCCTCGGAGGTCCACTGGCCCAGGAACACCGCGCCCGCCCGCGTCAATTTGGGCAGCCAGGCCTCGGGATTCTCGACCATCAGCTCGAGGTGCTCCGGCGCAATGCGGTTCGCCACCGCGCAGGCCTCCTCGAGGTCGCGCGTCAGGATCAGCGCGCCGCGGCCTTTCAGGGAGGCGGCGATGACTTGTCGCCGCGGCATTTCAACGATCAATCGTCGAATCGCCGCAGCCACTGCGTCCAGGTACGCCGCATTCGGCGAAAGCAGGATCGCCTGCGCCGACTCGTCGTGCTCGGCCTGCGAGAAGAGATCCATCGCCACCCAGTCGGCGGGCGCGCTGCCGTCGGCGATCACCAGGATCTCGGAAGGACCGGCGACCATGTCGATGCCGACCTCGCCGAAGACCTGGCGCTTGGCCTCGGCGACATAAGCGTTGCCCGGGCCGACGATCTTGTCGACGCGCGGGATCGACTTCGTTCCGTAGGCGAGCGCGGCAATCGCCTGTGCACCGCCGATGCCCAGCACGCGGTCGACCCCAGCGAGCGCGGCAGCGGCCAGCACCAGCGGATTCGGATTCGGGCTCACCATGACCAGCTCGCGCACGCCGGCGACCTTCGCCGGCACGGCGTTCATCAGCACCGACGACGGATAGGCCGCCTTACCGCCCGGCACGTAGAGGCCGACGCGCTCGAGCGGACTCACCTGCTGACCGAGACGTGTACCGTCGCTGTCAGTGAAGTCCCACGACTTCTGCAGCTGCCGTTCGTGGAATGCGCGGATCCGGTCGTGCGCGGCACGCAAGGCATCGGCCTGCTCGCGCGGAATGGCATCGATCCGATTTGCGGTGAGCTCGAACTGCCGGGGTGAAACCCCGTCAAACTTCAGCGTGTATGCGCGCACCGCTGCGTCGCCACGCTTGCGCACGTCGGCGAGGATCTTGCGGACCGCTTTCTGCACCGCCGGGTCCTGCGCGGCGTCGTAGCGCGTAAGGGCCTTGAGCTTGCCGTCGAAAGTCCGATTTCTGGTCGAGAGGCGGCGCAACTTCATCGCGCGCTCGCCTTCGCGAAAGCGTCGATCAGCGGCTGCAAGGTCGCGCGCTTGGTCTTGAGCGCCGCCTGGTTGACGATCAGGCGCGCCGACACCGGCATGATGTCCTCGACCACGACCAGGCCGTTCGCCTTCAGCGTCTTGCCGGTGGCGACGAGGTCGACGATCGCGTCGGCGAGCCCGAGCAACGGCGCGAGCTCCATCGAGCCGTACAGCCGGATGAGATCGACGTGCACGCCCTTGGCGGCGAAGTGCTCGCGCGCGGTGTTGA
>Ga0134121_10003442_pt1 | contig 13225 bp, 12 predicted proteins | sample KB301_FD_96463 | JGI IMG/M metagenome (GOLD analysis project Ga0134121, IMG submission 96463) | Terrestrial soil microbial communities without Nitrogen fertilizer from Kellogg Biological Station, Michigan, USA - KB3-0-1 | ecosystem: Environmental > Terrestrial > Soil > Unclassified ...
CAAGAGAACTTCATGGCTCAGATGCAGACCTTTCCGGCCGCGCTCGGCGTCGAGAACCAGGGAGGCTGCAACTTCTGCCACGAGGCGGACCGCTCACTCGACACCAAGCCTGCGAAGGTGAAGGCCCGCCAGATGATTGAGCTGGTAACCGAGATCAATGCGAAGTTCGGCGACGGGAAGGTCCACGTCACCTGCTGGACCTGTCATCTCGGCTCAACCACGCCGGAGATCGCCATGAAACTCAAACTTTAGGCCGGGATCCTAGTCTCCGTCGCGCACAACGGACTGGCGCCTGTGCGCCATATCAGAACGGCGGCTCCGTTAACGGTGTCGTGCTGCCGCGGTGGCAGGTGAAGCAAGTAACGTGCGGTTTGCCGTCCCCGAAGGTGCCATTGATTGCACGCATCATAATGATCATTCGGCGGGCCGTCGTCTTCTGGATCTTTGCGTCCGAGGAACGGTCTTCCACGTGGCAATAGGCGCAGGTTCCTTTATCCAGAAGGCCCAAGGCCTGTACGAAGGACTGCATGGTGGCCGGCAGGTCGGCTCCCTGGAGTACTTGGACGTTTTTCCCGCCACCTCCACCACCACCCTTACCCTTACCACCATCTTTACCGCCACCACCCTTGCCCCCGTCACCGGCAGCCGCGACCGTGAGAGTGTTCGCAGCCCTGGTTAGAAACTCGACAACTACCGGAACCTGCTCGTCCGTGAGATTCGCACCCTGGGCCTTCATGCGAGCGACCGTGGTGGTCCACCCGTCCTTGTCCGCCATCTTGTTCTTGACACGATCGAGCGTGTGGCACGAGGCGCAGACAGTGTTCACCAGGTTCGCAGCTACAGCATCGGGACCGGTGAGAGCCTTGCCAGCGGGAGCGGCGCCATCGGGTGCTTGGGCTAGAATCACGAATGCGACGAACAAGAGGAATGCAGCAAGGTTCAAGAAGTGTTTTCGCATGGGCGTATTATAAGCAATCGGCACACTCAGCGAAAAACCGGGTTTACGGCCTGTATTCCGTTTTTTCTGCCATGGAGACTGTTGTCTAAGCCGGCCGATGTGCCTTTAAGAACGACCGTATTTGGCGCACCGCCAGGGGAATCCGCTCCTTGGGCTCCTTCCACGGGAACATGCTCACTTCCGCTTTTGGCGCGAGCATCGCGGCTTCCATCGCAACGGCGTACGGATGCGCCGGGATATCATCCGGCAGGATCAGTACGGGCGTCTGACAATTACGCACGAAATCGCGCGTCACGGTGAAGACGAAGTCGGGGTTGTTGCGGTACATTTTGGTAAGAAACTTATCCACCGTCTCCATCTTGATCTCAGGCCGTCGCTTGACCAATTCCGGACCCCAGCCCGTCATATTGTTTTCGTAGAAAAGGTCGCGATTCTCCGGACGCGATCCGCTGGGCTGCGCCAACACGGCGGCGGCAATGCGATCCGGCGCCCGCCGCAACAGGTTCCAGATAAAGGGGCCGCCAATGCAGAAGCCCAGTACCATAAATTTTTGGATGCCCAGGTGATCCATCACGCCTAGTTGGTCATCCGTAAAGGAATCCCATGGCCGGTCGATCTCGAGCGGGCCCGTCGACTGGCCGGCAACAGCGTTGCGCAGGTCCGACGCGATCGAGCGGTACTCTCCCTTGAACTCCTCGATCGGATTAAACGGCGACCCGCTGGTCAAACCGGAGATCGTCGAATTCAATCCCCCTCCGGCGATGAGCAATAAGGGAAAACCTGAACCGTGCTCCTCATAGCGGATGCGAACGGGACCCTTCTCGTAGAACGACGCCGTTCCTCCCTTCCCCGTCTGCTGAGCAAATAGTTGCGGAGCTGCGGCTATAGCCGTTGCCGCCGCGCCTGTCTTTAGTACGGTGCGTCGTGTCGAACCCATAATCGGTGTCCTCCTTGATCATCGTGACGGCCGGCGCGTGCGGCTCGAAGCGCCGGAGTACTCGCGGATAATGCGAGAAAATTCTAGCACAGGTTCGCTTGTCAACCGCGAACCAGGCAGGAAGAGATTTAGGTGTGCGCCCCAGGGAGGGATGAGGAGACCATTCCAATCAAGATGTTTCCAACCGAGAGCGTACCGGAGCGTCCGGTGTGATCGGTATGACGTCAGGTTGTAAAATGATGGATTGAGGGAAAGGATCGGGGCCGAGCCTTGGCGCGTACACCCTTACTCAGTCTCGTTCAGTTGTTGGCGCGAGATTTTGCACAAGCGGATGCTTCCGGCAAATCTGTGCGCGCGGTGCAGGAGGCTCGCTTCAACCGCCGGTCCAGTCGCCGCGAGTTCCTTCGCGAAAGCGGCATCGCCATGGCCGCCGCGTCACTGCCCGCATGGGCGGGACAGGCTGTTCCCAAAACCGCTCCGCGAATCGCCATCGTCGGTGGCGGCATCGCAGGTTTGAACGCCGCGCTCACGCTGCAGGATGCCGGTTTCCTCGCGACCATCTACGAAGCCTCCGGGCGCGCAGGTGGACGCATGCATTCCGACACTACCACCTGGCAGAACCGGCAGGTAACGGAACATTGCGGGGAACTGATCGATCCTACGCACGACACGATTCTCGATCTGGCGAAACGATTCAAGATCCCGGTTGTAGACGTCAGCCGGGCGGAGCCTCCGCAATCCACAGAAACCTACTACTTCTTCGGGCAGCGTTATCCGCGCGATCAGGCCATTGAGGATTTCAAGCCGGTCTACCAGGCCGTGAAACGAGATCTGAACGCGGCCGGGTACCCCACTCTCTATTCCAATGCCTCTCGAGCCGCCCAGATGCTGGATCAGATGAGTCTTTTCGAGTGGATCAACCAGCGCGTCCCGGGTGGGCATGATTCTGCCATGGGTCAGCTTCTCGACATTGCCTACAGCCTCGAATACGGGGGAGAAACCACGCAGCAGAGTTCGTTGAACCTCATTTACCTGCTGGGCTATCAACCCATTCGCGTTTTCGAGCGTTCCGCCGAACAGTATCATATGACCGGAGGCAACGAAGCTCTGCCTCGCGCCATCGCCGCCACGCTCTCGGCCGGCAGTATTCGGTTGAATACGGCGCTGACCGCCATCGCGCGGAATGAAGACCGCACCTTTACGCTCTCTTTCCGCAGCAGTGGGCAACCCAGTACTGTAATCGCGGACCACGTGATCCTGGCGTTGCCTTTTTCCGTTCTGCGACGTCTGAATTACAGCGCTGCAGGCTTCAATGGCAAAAAAACCATCGCCATCCAGGAACTCGGGTACGGCACGAATGCGAAATTGCACGCGCAGTTCCGCACCCGCTTGTGGAATCGGAGCGGCCCCTGGGGGGTTGGGAACGGATCCAGCTTTTCCGATACCGGGTATCATCACACTTGGGATGCGACGCGCGCCCAAAGCGGGGACACCGGCATTCTGGTGGATTACACCGGCGGAAAAATAGGCGCCGACTTTGCCGGCGATCTGGACGATCCCGAAACGATTCAGAATTACGCGCGGCAATTCCTCCGCCAACTTGAGCCCGTGTTCCCCGGCATCGCCGCGGAATGGAATGGTCTGGCCACCTTGGATGTTCCCGCCCGGGTTCCTACGCTGCTGGGATCGTACGCGTACTGGAAACCCGGCCAGTATACGAGCTTTGCCGGCGTCGAGCGGGAACGTTCCGGCAATTGCCACTTCGCCGGAGAACATTGCTCCATCGACTTCCAGGGCTATATGGAAGGCGGAGCCCAGGAAGGCGTCCGCGCCGCCAACGAAATTCTCGCCGATTTTAAAGCCGGCCTGGTATAGGTTTACGCAGTTTCGGATTTCCAGGATCCCAAGTGCGCAAACCCATGGAGCATGTACCGCATCATCCAGTCCCACCCGGTTGTGGCGATGCTTTACGAGCGCGGCATGGGGCGTGATCGACAGATTTACCTGAATGGGCATCAACTCCCAATCGCGAGCTTCCGCCTATGCCGCAAAAAGGGGCAGCTGGCACATGTCCGGTTCGCCGGTTAACTGGTACTTAGAGGCGCTCACTGCTTGAACAGTGCTAGCCATTTCCACGCGCCACTTCGACTCAAGGATGCATTAGTGAATACTCGGCGACGACTTGGGAAGAACGGGTTTGGTTTGCTCCACATGAACGCTCACAACCCTGGAAGTCGTGACAGGACGGTGGTCGTTAAGGAAGAACTTCATCCGCATGCCGCTCCCGATAAGGCCCAGTTCCAACTCGCCTTCGTTATCTATGGAGCCCTGTAGTTGAGCGGGTACGGGATGAGGGCAGTACTCAGGGTGGCCGGAAATGCGGATCGCATCCCCTCCCAGGTATTCGATCTGGTAATGGCGACTCTTGGTCTCTACATCGATCAAGGAACCGGGCGTCAGACTCTTGAGATCCACGCCCGCGAGAACTTCGGAGGGTGTCATCATAAACGCCTCTATACCTAAGGGATGCAGTTAGATGACCATTGGGGGCAGTGTCTTATCAGTGGATTAGAGCTGCCAGGAGGTATCGAAGCGGGAACTTTGGGGCCACCACCCCCACATCCTGCGTCTTTGTGCGCAGCGTGCAGCTATGGCCAGACCACACTATTCCTGTCCAGGTGCCTTGTACACGGCTTGCTGCTGAAAGGAGGCGGCCGGTTCTTCGGCGGAAACAAGGACCATTTCCGCTATCACCAGGACGGAGAGAATCGCCACAAGCACAAGAATATTTCGGCCGAGAGTACGCAGGTCGAAGTCTTCCATGGGCATGTAATCGACCGGAATAGCCCAGACGAATAGGGCAAAGTAGAGGAAAGAAAGGCTGAACGCTCCGGCTCCGGCCTGCCAGGAGGCAGGGCGTACTGTGACTTTGGGTCTCCCCTCCCGGGACTTCCGGAGTATTTCCCTTCCAGACCTCTGGGCGTAGACTCTGAATCAGGAAACAGGGCTACTAAGCACCTGTCACACAAGAGGTCGCACCATGGAGTACTTCAATCCAGTTCTTTTGTTGATCTTGGTTTCAGAAATCTGTCTAGGCGTATGCGCCTGGCACTCTCCGCGTTTCCTCCGGCGGGTTGCGGCGCATTTGCTGACACGGGCCGACGTTGTGGATGTTTCCCGGCTGGAAAGCGAGCGCCGGATGAAGGTCTGGCTGAATGAATTTGGGTTGGAGACCGATGCCTTGAGCCCTGAACAGCGGGCGCACTGACCCAACCCCGAACGTTGTACCAATCGAGACTGGAGGTACGTTGGCGGCTGAGGCCGGCGTGGCCTGGCGACATGTCCCGGGCTCCACTGCAGCTTCTGCTGATTGGCCAGCAGCCCGGCTCGGATGACGCATACGTAAGCGAGGTTCAAAGTTGGTCACGACTCGCGGGCAGAATGGTTTCTTGTAGCTCCGGCTCGTCAAAAACATCGGCTAAGTCGGGCGTGCTGTAGCATCCGCCCGAAACTCTACGGCCATCCCCGTGCACTCGGTATTCATATGACCAAGCAAGGGTTCAGTCTCGCGGATCAGGACGTTTCGCGGGAAACAGAAGTAGAACAGCGCCGCTTCAGGACTTCGCTGAGGGGGCACATCCGAAAGGCGCGCGTGTTAGTGCTCCTGTCCGTGCCGCTGATCTACGCTTGTGCGCTCCCGTTCTTCCTGCTGGACCTTTCGGTCACCATGTATCAATTGGTGTGCTTTCCGATCTATGGAATCCCCAAGGTTCGGCGCAAGGACTACCTGGTCTTCGACCGAGGGCGTTTAGCCTATCTCAACGCGATCGAGAAGGTCGGGTGTGTCTATTGTTCTTATGCGAATGGCCTGCTCGCCTACATCGCTGAAATCGCGGCACGAACGGAACAGCGTTTCTGCCCGATCAAACATTCGGGTCCCGTGGCCCAGGCACACTCCCGATACAGCCACTTTCTGCCATACGGAAATGCGCGGGCTTACCGGGAGCGATCGGAAGCGGTAACCCGCGCCTATGACGACTTGGTCGCACGCAGTCGCAGAAAGTGAACCGTTTAGGCCGCGGCAGCCCTGATTTCCTTGGGCTTGGCGGTTTCTGGAGCCGTGATCCGCAGAAGGCCGTTCTCCAGGTTCGCCGTCATCTTGTCCACGTTGATGGGATTCGGCACACCGAAATGCCGATAAACCTCATTGGAGCCGAACTCGGTCCACAGCACCCTGCCTTTTTGCGTTTTCTTCCGTTCTTCCATGGATGCGTGAACCACCACTTCAGTGGGCGTAGCACTCACTTCCACGTCTTTCGCCTCAAAACCGGGCAAAGTGACGTGAATCTCGTATGCGCCGTCTTTTTCCGCGAACTCCGCCGCCGGCCAGTCGAACAGTTCGCGCTCCGCAGCGAGCCAATCCTCCCGGTCGTGGCCCAGTTCGCGGCCGCGTTTCTCGAACAAATCAAAGGCACGCTCCCGAACTGCCTCCAGCCGCTTGGCGATTTCCTCGAAGACCGGCAGCGTTTTCTTGCCCGCATCATTCGCTTTCTTAATTGCTACTTGTGACATCACGTATACTCCTTCTGTCGGCATCCTCCCCAAAAGGGCAGCACGCAACCTGCCAGTACTTAAGTCATAGTCTCCAGGTCCGGCAAGCAACGTAAATTTGGGTGACAGACCCCATTTTTGCCGCGTATTGGGTTATGCTCGGGTCGGATCGCGCATTCCTCGCCGCGCAGCGCACGAACAAAACCTCCATTCGAGATGGTCATATGCGTGCTCGATAAAGGGCATGAAGACCCCACCCACCATCGATCGTGAACGTGGCCAACGCGACGTCATTTGCATGCGCTGCGGCTCGGATGCGGAATGGATTTTTGTCGACAGCGATCAAACCCGCGTCGAAGTGACCTGTCCGGACTGCGGCAAGTTCGAGATGCTTCGGACGGAGTTCGATCAAGCCGAGTCGGAAATCGTCGAACCGCGCGAGCAGGAGTGACCGCCGCCTCCAGCGGGGCGTCCGTTTGTTTCGGGTGAAGAACTTAGCGCCATATCGGTAGGATCGCGTAACACTCGAGCCCATCATCACTTAGCACGTAACACTCAGAGCCACCTTTGTCTCTTGATGTCATAAAGATTACGAATCGCTGCACGATTCTTCAAAGAGAGATAGGAGGCGTGATCCATGACCCAAAGGGCGTTTCTGATGGGCGTGCTCAGTGCGATTGGTTGTTTTGGGCAGTTCTACCCCACCGGAGCACATGTGAACTTATACTTTCCGCACTTGGCGGATGGAGGAGCAAGTTCGGGGCAGTGGCAGACTTCTTTGGAGTTTGTGAACCCCAGTCCCACGCTGACGGCTCACGTGGAAGTTCGCCTGTATGGTGACGAGGGGTTCCCGCTGAACCTCGATTTCGGGGCCGGCCCTCTCAGCCTGCACACGCTTTCGATTCCGCCCAGCGGCGCCGCGAGGCTTCGTAGCACCATCGCGTCCGACCGTACCGTTACAGGTCAGGCCATGGTTACTTCGGATGTTCCGGTGCAAGGGACGGTGCTGTTTCGCAGTATCACCAACACGGTCGCCTCGCTCGAACTGTCGGCGCCTCCGACTCTTCCCTCCACCCGATATACTTCTCTGGCTACCCGCGATCTGGGTGTCGCTGTAGCCAACATTTCCACCTCCACGAAAACCTTCCAGATTTCCGCTGCGGACTCTTCGGGGACCACAGTGTCGACGGGAACCTTTAGTGTGCCGGCCCTGGGACACAAGTCCTTCAATCTCTCGCAGGTGCTGACGGACCTTCCGGCCGACTTCAGCGGGTCCGCGATTATCACGCCCCAGATTGCCGGAGACCCGTTTGTAGCCTGGACGCTGAACGTCGAGCGTAATGTCATCTCGACTCTTCCGGCCGGCTCCCAGGAATGGCCCGTCTCTCATGCGGATCGCATTCAGCTGGTCTATAAGCGAATCCTGGGAGTCGCGCCGTCGCTGCTGGCAGGTCTGGGAAACAACCTCAGCCTGCAAACCGCGCCGAACCTGGTGATCTCGCCCGATTTGGCGGTCAATGTGTTTGCGAGCTCGCAGAATCAAACCGTCCAGGTCAATCTGGCCCTATCGGAACTGGTAAGCGATTCTCCCAGTGAGCTGGCATTCTTGGTGGCGCACGCGCTGGCCCACATCGCCCAGTTCCGGGGCGGGGCTCTCACCGTTCTCATGCCCAACGATCCGGCCAACCGGGAGCCGGACGCCGACCTGATCGCCATGATTCTGGTTCTGCGCGCGGGCTTCGATCCCTACGGCGCGGCCGGCGCCATCGGCAAGCTGAACATGGCGAATGGCAGCACGGCGTTGGTCTCCCCGTTCTTCGATAATCTTGCGGACGGAACCACCGCGTTCAGCGCCGCACGCATGAACTCCATGCTGGGCGTGATCACGTCGGCCTGCGGCTACGTAAATATGACCGGGTACTGCGCGCCCTATAAGACGACCGTTCATCCGCATTTCCCGGGATCGGCTCCGCTGTAAGCGGGTTAAACAAGGTCCGCTGAAAGCGCGGGCGATTTCAGGAGCTGCCCCAGACTTTGCGTGCCGTATCGGCCACCAGCGTCAGCTTGCGCCACTGCTGGTCCATCGAAAGCAGGTTTCCGGCCGCCACCGATGCGAAACCGCACTGCGGGCTCAGGGCCAGCCGTTCCAGCGGAACATAACGGGCGGCCTGGTCGATGCGCCGCCGCAGGTCGTCCTGCGATTCGAGCTTGGCGTCCTTGGTGGTGACCAGCCCCAGCACCACGGTCTTGCCGGCCGGCACAAATCGCAGCGGCTCGAAACCGCCCGAACGCTCGTCGTCGAACTCCAGCAGGAAGCGATCCACGTCCAGTGAGCCGAACAGCCGCTCGGCGATCACGTCATAACCGCCCTCGGTGAACCAGCGGCTGCGGCTGTTTCCCCGGCAGATGTGCGCGGCCACCGTCACCCGGTCGCGGGGAACCTCCTTGAGAGCCGTATTGTCCCCGGCGATGCCTTCCGCCAGTTCCCGATCCGGATCGCGGCCCTCGGCCTGCATCTGCGCCCGGTGCTGGGGATCCAGATAGTGCGTGTAATAAGGAGCGTCGAACTGGATGTAGGTGACGCCCTGCGAAACCAGCCAGCGCACCTCGTCGCGAATGATGGCCGTGAGATCGCGCAGCAGTTCGCCCCGAGTGGGATAGGTCTTCTCGCTGAGACCCGGGCGGTAGCTGCACACCACGAAGTTCGACGGCGCGGGCAGGGTCACCTTGAACGGCCCCTTCGAGAATTCGAGCAAAAACGGAACCTCGTGCGCCGTGAGATGCCGCGTCTTGTGCAACTTCGCGCCCACCGCGTTCGCGCTGCTGACTTCCGGGCCGCCGCCCGGGCCCTTCCAATCGAGTACCACCCGGTCGCGCACGAACCCTTCCACCGCGTCCGCCATATCCGTCAGCCAGGAGCCGCGCCGGAATTCCCCGTCTGTGACGCGATCGAGTCCCGTCGCGCTCTGCTTTTCGAGCGCGTCCAGAATCGCCCGATCCTCGATTTCGCGCAGATCGTCCTGGGCGAGTTTCCCTTCGGCCGAGGCAGCCCGCGCCTGCAGCAGTTCCGGGGGTCGAAGTAAGCTGCCGACGTGGTCGGCGCGATCGCGGGGCTTCACTGGAAGCCAGTATAAGTTTTCTGGAGAGTCCGCGGGGTCTCGCTGCACTATTTTGTTACCCGATATGGGTAAGCCTTTCCTCGGATTTCTCTTGTTGGGCGTGCTGGCAGCGCTAGCGCAGTCGCCCGATCCGGCCTATGCGGACTTGGACCGGGCCTACGCGGCCCTTAGGGCGAAGAATTACGAGGAAGCCATCCGCGAGTTCGAACAGGCCGCCGCGCTCGATCCCGCGCGGGCTTCGATTCGCAAGGACCTGGCTTACACGCTGCTCAAGATCGGCCAGACGGAAGCGGCGCGCGACCAGTTCGCCGAGGCGCTGCGCCTCAATCCCGCCGATGATCAGGTTTCGCTCGAGTATGCGTTCCTGTGTTACGAAACCCGGCAGCAGATCGCCGCGCGGCGCGTGTTCGACCGGCTGCGCAAGTCCGGAAACCCGACGGCGACCGACGCCTTCGAAAACGTGGACCGGCCCCTGCGCGAGGGCATCGCGCGCTGGAGGCAGGCGCTCGAGCTTTCGCCTGATAATTTCAGTGCGCGGGAAGAGCTTGCCCGGCTGGCCGAACAGCGCGACGAGCTCGATCTGGCCGCGGAGCAGTATCAGGCCGCATGGAAGCTGCGGCCCGCCCGCCGCGACCTGCTGGTGGATTTGGGCCGTGTGTGGATGGAGCAGGGCCGCGCCGAAGACAGCCATGCCGCCCTGCTCGCGGCGTCTCGCGGAGGCGAGCCGCGCGTGGAGGAACAAGCTCGGGAGCTGTTGCCGTCGCGCTACCCGTATGTCTACGAGTTCGAGCAGGCGTTGGCGCTCGATCCTTCCAACGATGCGCTTCGCCGCGAGCTGGCGTACCTGCATCTGGAAATGGGCAACCGGGCGGCCGCGGAGCAGCAGCTTCAGCGCTTGCCGGATCGGCCGGCATCCACTCCGCCGCCGGGCAATCCGCCGCCCAATAATCCGCCACCGCGAGACAGCAAATTATTGGGCGAACAGAGCCTGGAAAAGGGTTATCTGAACGACGCTCTCAAGTATCTCCACGCGGCCCATGAAAACGATCCCATGGATTTTGAGGTGATGTTGAAGCTCGGCTGGGCCTACAACATCCTTAAAGACGATCGCGAGGCGGTGCGCTGGTTTGACCTGGCGCGCCGCAGCCCCGACGCGGGAACGGCATCGGAGGCGTCGCGAGCATACGGGAACTTAACCCCGACTCTGCGACGCCTGCGAACCACGGTGTGGGCCTTCCCCACGATTTCGACGCGCTGGCGGGACACGTTTGTCTATGCGCAAGCCAAAACCGAACTGCGGCTCGCGTTTCCCATCCACCCGTACGTGAGCCTGCGACTCATCGGCGACTCCCGCGGCGCGGTGCGCATGGGCGCCAACATTTCGCCCCAGAATCTCTCCGAGCGCAGCGTGATCGTGGGCCTGGGCCTGGCGAGTCCCGCCTGGCGCGGCCTGATGGCCTGGTTTGAAGCCGGCGAAGCGCTAGGTCAGCACGCCCTGCCGGATTATCGGGGCGGCGTTTCCTACACCAGCGCCCTGCATGGACCGCACCGGCTGTTTGCGGAGACCAATGACGACGGCGTCTTCATCAGCCGGTTCGATAACGATTCGCTGCTCTATTCGCAGAACCGCACCGGCCGGAGCTTGGGCGAAAACCTGCAGGTGTACTGGAACTGGAACGCCACCGTCGACGCCAAGGGCGAGTATTGGGCCAACACCGTCGAGACCGGTCCGGGCGTGCGGTTCCGGCTGAGTCCCCTGCAGTTCACGGTGAATTTTCTGCGCGGGGCGTACCTGGTGAACCAGTCCAATCCGTACCGCCCCAACTTCAACGATGTGCGCATCGGCGTCTGGTATGCGTTTACTCATTAGCACCCTGTTGCTGGTTCTCCCCTGCTCGGCCGCGACTCTAACCTTCCACGTCGCCGGCGACGATCCGGCGGTTGACACGCGCGGATGGCCAGCGATACTCTCGTCGATCGGCCTGCAGAGTACTGCCGCTCGGGGAGACGTCGAAGTCATCCCGGCCGGCGTCGCGACCACGGATAGCGCCGCGGCTACCGAGAAAGACTGGACTCAGCGCGTCGAGCGCGGCACGATTCTCATCCTCGAAGGCGCTTCGCCTCTGGTCGCGTCCTTCGGCTTCCGCCCCGGAACGCAGCACGTCTCCGTCCGCAGCGTCGAGGATCTGCGCGCGCCTCAGTTGCGCATCATTTGGGAGCAATCCAGCGACCTTCCGGTTTTCGAAATGTCGAAAGAAGTTCGCGTCTTCACACGTGAGCGATGGAGCAAAGCTCCCCTCGTCGCCGGATTCCGCCGCGGCGCGGGCGCTGTCTTGTGGGTCGCTATCGCTCCCGGCCCGCGCGGTTACGATCGTTTCCCGTACCTGCCGCAAGCGCTGGCCGTTCTCGGCCTGACTGTTCCTTTCCGCTCCGCGCGGCTGTGGGCGTTCTTCGATTCTTCCTACCGGTCGCGCGTGGACCTGGATTACTTCGCGCCGCGCTGGCGGCAGGCCGGAATCGCCGCGCTGCATGTGGCCGCGTGGCACTACTGGGAGTCCGACCCGCAACGGGATGAATACCTGCGCCACTTAATTGACGCCTGCCATCGCAACGCCATCCAGGTGTATGCGTGGGTCGAGCTGCCGCACGTGAGCGAACGCTTTTGGGACCAGCATCCGGAGTGGCGCGAAAAAACCGCCTTGCTCCAGGATGCCCAGCTCGACTGGCGTAGACTCATGAACCTCACCAATCGCGCGGCGTTCGCTGAAACCGCCCGAGGTCTCCGCCAGCTCGTCGACCGCTTCGATTGGGATGGCGTCAATCTGGCCGAGCTGTATTTCGAATCACTCGAAGGTCACGAAAATCCCGCCCGGTTCACGCCCATGAATAACGATGTGCGCGCGGAATTTCAGGCCGCGGCCGGCATGGATCCGCTGGACCTATTCAAGCCCAACGCCAGCGCGCCGGCGATGGCGCGATTTCTGGAGTTCCGTGCGGATGTGGCCCGCCGCCAGCAGGACGAATGGATCGCCCAGATCGAAAGCATCCGCAAGACTAAATCCTGGCTCGACCTGACGCTCACGCACGTGGATGACCGGTTCGATACCACCATGCGTGAAAAGATCGGGGCCGATACTTCCAAGACCCTGCCGCTTCTGACGCAGCACGATTTCACGTTCTTGATCGAGGACCCGGCCACCATCTGGCATCTGGGCCCGCAGCGTTACCCTCAAATCGCCGCACGTTACGAAGCCGTGACGCCTCGCGCCGAAAAACTCGCCATCGATATCAACATCGTCGAGCGGTATCAGGATGTTTATCCCACTAAGCAGCAGACGGGTTCGGAGCTTTTCGCGCTGCTGCACCTGGCGTCGGCGGCATTCCCGCGAGTGGCTGTGTACTTCGAGAGCTCGATTCTAGCGCCGGACCTACCACTGCTCCCTTCGGCCACTGCTGCCGTTCAACGCGCCGAGCGCACAGGGGACAAGCTGATCGTCGAATCGCACGCGGGCCTGGGCGCAGTCTGGAATGGTCCGGCGCTGGTCGACGGTCGTCCCTGGCCGGTAGCCTCGGATACCGTGATCTGGCTTGCGCCGGGCTCGCATGCCATCCAGCCGGCTGTCGTGAAACCACTGCTGCGCCTAGTGGATCTGAACGCCG
>Ga0134121_10003443_pt1 | contig 13220 bp, 13 predicted proteins | sample KB301_FD_96463 | JGI IMG/M metagenome (GOLD analysis project Ga0134121, IMG submission 96463) | Terrestrial soil microbial communities without Nitrogen fertilizer from Kellogg Biological Station, Michigan, USA - KB3-0-1 | ecosystem: Environmental > Terrestrial > Soil > Unclassified ...
GGGAACGGTACAGTTCGGTAACAATGCTACCCCAGCCGGAACAACTTTTGATTTTATTCCTTTTCCAAATGCCATTCAACCGAATTTTAAAATTACCGGCCCTCCTGCTTCACCGGTTTCCTTGAAGACATCGAAGAACGCTACTGCGGGTTTCAAATTGCTCAGCCTTTATATCGATTCCAATAAAACTTTTGACATACAATCAATACTGGGTACTACCGGCAACTCCAAAACGATGACGCTGACCTCCACGTTTGACGGCGTTTATACATTTTATAGCCGGGGAACCTTTGTGGCAGAAAGCGGGACGGTTACCATCGAAGGCACGCAAGCCCAATCAGTTGGCGGAACTTCAGGCACTGCATTTTATAACTTCACCATAAACAATCCTGCCGGTGTTACGCTGCAGCTTGCGGAAAGTGTTTCAAACCTGCTGACACTCAGTGACGGGTTGCTGAACACCACGGCAACAAATATCATTAGCTGCACAAGCTCAGCCAATGCGACAATAGGTTCACCATCATCCTTTGTAAACGGACCGATGATCCAGACCATTGCCAGCAGTGCTCTCACCACGCGCAACTTCCCTTTAGGAAAAGGTACCTCTTACAGGCCGGCCGTGCTTACGGTTACCCACAGCAACAGTACTTCGGTTACGTATGCCGGTGAAATGTTCAATACATCTGCAACTTCCCTGGGCTATATCAAGCCCGCAACGATCAACAAGGTCTCTAATACACGCTACTGGGATTTCACGCGCCAGGCAGTGGCCAATTTTACGAGCGCAACGATGACCCTGTACTATGCAGCTGATGATACCGTGCCCGACAAGAACCGCGTTGCTGTCGTACATGACAACGGAAGCGGCGCATGGACGGATTATGGCGGCACAGGGTCTGCAAACATTACAGGGAATATTACTTCGGGCTCCATTACATCATTCAAAACAAAATTTGCTTTGGGCTTCCCACCGTCCCCACTGCCTGTAGTACTGATCAGTTTTATGGTAAAAAAATCCAGGCATACCGTGCTTTGCGATTGGGAAACCGCTTCTGAACTCAACAGTAGTTACTTCATTGTTGAAAGGTCACCCGATGGAATTGATTACTCCACGGCCGGTTCGGTAAAAGGTGCAGGTAACAGTACCATACACCGGTCTTATCATTTCGAAGACGTCAATCCTTTGCCGGATGGTTCCTACTACCGCTTAAAGCAGGTGGACGTTGATGGAAAATATAAGTACTCTGATGCCGCATATGTTTTCTTCTCGGAGCCTGGTAACCCTTATACGTTTTTCCCAAACCCATCGCCCGGGGTCATCCATATAAAAAAGCCGGGTACCACGATGGAAGGGGTACAGGCATTCGTGCAGGATATGAACGGAAAACAAATTGAGGCTACCTTGAATCTGTCGGCAAATATGAATGAACTGATCGTTGATATCGATCCTTCTCAAAGATCGACAACTGATTTCTTTGTATTGAATATTGTTTCTCCGAACGGCACCGTCAAGGAAAAGGTGTTGGTTGACAAACAATAATTTTTTCCGGCTCGGGGCAGATGTTGTAAATTGCGCTTCAACATTTTTTCATCCCAGTTTTAAAAGGACACGCGCCTTCCAGTCCTATGCCAACACCACTTGATCAGCTTGCTGATTGTTTATATTCTTTCTCCGGCGAGCCTGCATTTTGTATTGCCCGCAAATTCTATTCTTACGGTGAATTGGAAAAAGTCATCGGTAAAATCCAGGGGAAAATAACTCAGGCCGGGATCTCAGCGCATTGTAAAATAGGCATCGTCACCTACGACGATATTGAAACATACGCATCCGTATTTTCTGTCCTGTTCCTTGGCCATGCATTTGTTCCGATCAACCCCCTGCATCCGGCGGAGCGGAACTGCGCCATTGCTGAACGTTCAGAACTGAAGCTCATCCTGAGCAGCAAAGAGGATATGTCCATCGAAAAATTTGCTGGCCAGACAACTATTGTAATGACTTCTGGGAATCTTCCGGAGGGGGATTTGGTGAGAGTGCCGTTGCACGATCATCAGCATGCCTATTTGCTTTTCACTTCTGGCAGTACAGGAATTCCAAAAGGCGTTCCCGTAAACATCGGCAACCTCAATTCATTCCTCGAAAGTTTTTTCTCGCTGGGTTATAAAATAGATCACAGGGACAGGTTTATACAGATGTTCGACATGACCTTTGACCTGAGCATTATGAGTTACATGGTACCGCTCTGCATCGGCGCATGCGTTTATACTGTTCCTTTCGACGCCATTAAATACGTACATGTACTTAAATTACTCGAAGAAGACAGGATTACTTTTGCACTTTTGATTCCGTCAGTTCTCACAAATCTTCGGAAATACTTTGCTGAAATTAATTTACCTGAAATGCGCTATTCCCTGTTTTGCGGGGAAGCTTTGTATGAGGACATAGCGATTGAATGGTCGAAGTGTTTGCCCGGAGCAATCGTTCAGAATGTATACGGGCCGACAGAAGCAACTATTTTTTGCATGACCTATGAGATGGACAGGAAAGGAAATAACAAATCAAACAACGGGATGCTCTGCATCGGGAAACCCATGAAAGCTGTCGGCGCATGCATCGTGAGTGAGGGCCTGGTTCCGGTTGAGCAGGGCGAAAAGGGAGAACTTTGCCTGACAGGGGAGCAGGTGACTCCCGGTTATTTCAAGGATGAACAACAGAACAAAAATTCCTTTTTTAATTACGGCGGAAGCCGTTACTACCGCACAGGGGATCTTGCCTTTTGCGATAGTGACGGAGACTATTTTTTCATCGGCCGTTCGGACTACCAGGTAAAAATAAACGGGTACAGGGTTGAACTCAGCGAACTGGAGCATCATGCGATGCAATTCCTGAAAGCAAATTCCGCCGTGGCGCTGGCAGCTGCCGCTGGTGAAGGAAATTCTCAACTTTATTTGTGCATTGAAAATTTCAAGGGCAGTTTTGAGGACTTGACCAAACATCTCAAAACCCAACTCCCTTCCTACATGATGCCCTCGAAATATTTCTCTGTAGAATCATTCCCGCTGAGTGCCAACGGCAAGGTCGACAGGAATGCGTTAATGCAAATGATCTTTTAAATTTGCACATGGAACACAATTCCGGGTTGCTATTCCGAAAAGGCGAAGCGCGTGACATTCCGAATATCATTGACACCATCGTGGCCGCTGAAAAGAGCGGAACAGATCTTTTCAGCTACAGTACCATCTTTGAGATCCCGGAAGAAGAAGTGCGCAGGTTGTTTGTTTTGATCCTTTCAGAAGATGTACTGGGACAGGAACTTTGTTATTCAGATTACCTGGTTGCAGAAGTGAGCGGGAAATTTGCAGGTGCAGTGGCCGCATGGATTGAGGGAGAAAACGGGCAGGAAAGCAGTGTCCGCAAAGCCATGCTGCTCAACTATTTTTTCCCTGCAGAAAATATGCGGAAGGCGCAGGAAAAAAGAAAGTACCTCGACCAGATGCATTTCGATCCCATCATCGGATCGCTTGTGATTGATGTTGGATTGACGCTGCCTGAATTCCGCGGACAGGGCATATTGGCCCGCCTGATGCAGGAACAAACCCGGCTCCAGCTTCAGCGGCGGCCCGACGTGAAGGTTTCAAATATCCATGTGATGAAAAATAATACTGTGGCGTATAAAATTTACAGCAAACTGGGCTACCACGTCCTGCGTGAAAAAACCTGCGCTGATCCCATCATACTGAAGTGGTTACCGGGAGATACACAGGTAGTGATGGAAAAAAAATTCTAAGTATCGGTCGAAAGGTTTATGATTGTTCCCTGTCGTTTTATATGGTTATTTACAAAAACGCTGTAAATAAAGATAGAAGCCCCAAAGTGATATTGAAATAATTTTCTTTCATTTGATAAAATATCAGATGAACTACAAACTTATTTGTGAGAACTTTGAAGCCGAAATTATAAAACTGTTTCCAGAAATCGGCTCAAGTATCGCTGCGCGTGAAGATTCCCGGGCATTTGGAGCAATGATCGAAAGAAGAATAACTGAAAATTGGGGCGAAGTCTGTCGCAAATTAGGTTTTATTCCGGTTGATGATCCAGGGAGAAGAACAATATTTGATTTTGCCTGCACCATCGATGGCCAATTGTTTGGATTTGACGTTAAGACTAAAGATCTTGATTCAACAGCGTATTCTGATGGTGGCGTTTGTGCAGTAGGAAACTTATTGAAGTACATGGCGAACGACAAGGGTATTTTTATTATTGTTGAATTTGGACATAATCACATTGGAGATGATAGTGATAACCGGGAAATTGAATACATAGCAGTTGCACCATTCCATGCCTTGCCTCCAAATACGTATAGAATAGAAAATCTTGGAACTGGACAAGTAAGATTGAATTATACTGTAAGACAAGTATGGGACGAAATAAATTGGGAACGTTCATACAAAGATTTTTTCGATATTTTCTGTGAGTTGGCAATGACACACTATGCACGAGTGAAAACAGATGCGGAAAAAAGAATTAAATCAATTCAGGCATTCATGCAATCAGGATATTCTCTTTTTAAGTTTCTCAAATAAAAAAATGAATAGTATTTCAATAGGTGCAGTTTTTACCCCCTTAAAGTGGGCGATATTTGCTATTAAAAAGTTTAATCTGTTTGACAAATGGCTGAACGGAGCAAAAGTTTTTGACCCAACAATGGGAGATGGAAATCTGTTAGAAGCCTTTATTCTTCTTGGAATACAAAAAGAGATTCCCATTTCTGAACTTCCAATACACAATCTATATGGCGTCGAGCTAAACACAAATTATTTTGAATCTTTTTTTGAAAGAATCGAATCTGTTTATGGAATAGTTCTCTCAAAAAATAATTTTCTCAACGAAGATATTTTTTATCTCGAAAAAGAAATTTCCTTTGATATCATATTTGGAAATCCACCTTGGCAAAACTTCAATGATTTGCCGAGTGAATATAAAGAACGGATAAAACCACAATTTTTTAAATATGACTTAATAAACAATGCTAAGGATATGCTTTTAGGCGGTTCCAGGATTGATATATCAGCATTGGTAATTCAGAAAGTAATAGAGAAAAACCTGAAGCCCGGATGCGAAGCAATATTTTTTATGCCCTTGTCTTTATTGCTGAATGATGGAGCTCATAAATTTTTCAGAACGTATAAAATTAATTCCACCCAATACTTTATTGATAAAGTATTTGATTTTAATGATGCAGGCGTGTTTAATGGTATTGCTACCCGTTATGGATTGGTTCATTTTATCAGAGATTCCAGGCAATCTTTCCCGATTGAATATAACAGATGGGAAAATGGCAACTGGGATTCATTATTTGCAAGGCCAACGTTTCATTCTACTGACCCTCTGAGCGTTCATGCCGATTCTGCATTTACACATTTTGAAAATTTTGAAATGATAACCATTTCAAAAAAATCTACCCCGAGGCAAGGAGTAAATACTTGCGGAGCAAACGAGGTTTTCTTTTTTGATTCTTGCGTTGAACAGGGCGAATATTGCGTGCTATCAAACAAGGTTGTACGCGAATGCATCTTACCAAAGAAGTACATTCAGCCATTAATCACTACCGGTAATTTCAAAGAAAATGAAAATCCGTTAAAATGGGTTTTTCTGCCATACAACAGCGATGGTAAACCGCTAACATTCCATCAAATAGAAAAAGAGAATTGTTTGAGGGAATATCTTTTAAGCAAAAAAGAAATCCTTGAAAATAGAAAGGGAACAATGCTTAATGCCCATATAAAAAGGGGTATATGGTGGGCATTACTTGGTGTGGGAGAATATAATTTCTCTCAGTATAAAATTGTTTGGGAAGCATACGGAAGAACAACGTTTAACCCAAAAATATTTCAGGGAAATTGGCAAGCTAATCAATCTTTACAAGCATTTATTCCGGTTCATACATTGCATGAAGCTGTAAGGGTTCTGGCCCTTCTTAAAGATGACCGAATTGAACAGTATTTACTTTCCCTAAAAATGGAAGGCACAATGAATTGGGCGCAACCAGGAAAAATTAAAAAACTTCTGCACTTTACAGAAGAAACCGAGCTTGAATTAGAATACTAGATGGCAAACAAAAAAAAAATGAGCAATGCCGGAAAATGAAGGCACACCTGATCAAAGGATGCCCGGAGCAGTAAAGAAAAACTAACGAAAAAAAAACGGGAAAATGTTTATTAATCCTTAACCCATAAATCCCGCAAAAAAATACTTGTGCTTAATTACAAGTTATCTCCTGTTTTTAAAAATGGAACCAGATGAAATTCTTGCCAGGGTGACAACGCTCATGAAAAAAGTTTTCGAAAATGAAAACCTTATCATCACCATGGCAACAACAAACAAGGACGTGGAAGAATGGGATTCTTTAAACTACACAGCGATCATTTCGGAAATTGAAAAATCTTTTTCCATCAAGTTCAGGATGCGTGAATTCCTGGAGTTCAAAAATGTAGGGGACATTGTCAAAACGATCAGCACAAAAATAAAATGAAATATAATTTTTCTCTTGTGATCCCGATGGCCAATGAATCGGCGGACTTTCAACCGTTTGTTGACGCATTGACGGAAATGCTCAACCAGTTGGAATCGGGAAGAATATATTTTATTGTTGACAAGGCTTCCAGGGACAATACGCTCGAATTGTGCGAAGCGTTGTCAGCAAAAGACACCAGGTTTGCAACCATTTGGTCACCTGAAAACAGGAATGTTGTCGATGCATACCTGAAAGGATACCAGGTATCTCTCGAAAACAAGCATGACTTCATCATCGAAATGGACGCCGGCCTTTCGCATGATCCGCGGGCATTGCCGATGTTCCTGCGGGTATTGAATGAAGGAAATGAATGCGCCTTTGGCAGCCGGTTTATCAATGGCGGGTCTATTTACCACTCTACCTGGAAGCGTACATTTCTTTCCAAGTTCGGGACGATCCTTTCAAATTTGCTGCTGGGAACAAAAATGTATGACATGACTTCGGGTTACCAGGGATTTCATGCCGACATCGTGGAGAAGTTTTTATCGCACCAGTTGCTATCCAAAGCACATTTCTACCAGACCGAGCTACGTTACCTTTTACGCAAAACGCGATATGCGGAAATACCTATTCACTACAGGGCTCCATCGCCGAGTGTTTCACAAAAAGCAATATCAAATTCACTATCGGTCCTGCTTCATTATTTCATGCTGCGCCTCAGCAATAAAGCACCTGTGATCACTTAAATCAGTCTTCAGGTTACCTGGATTTTCTCCGTTGTTTGGGAGTAAACCACCGTTTTAAAAAAAATTCTTTTTGATGTGCGTTGTTCATAGAAGCCGTGTGTTTGCTCTTTCGCATGCGCTTGCGCACTTCCTTGGTCTGGAGCTTTTCGTGATTCTTTCTCCCCTTCTCGATGGCTTTTTCAGCGAGCTTCTTCTGGGCCGCCTTTTTTTTCTGAGCTTGTTTTTCCTTCCTGCTGCTGGATGCAGGATTTGGGGAATGGGCATTCACGTCCTTCACCTCCTGCGCCCATGAAAAACTTGCTATCAATGAAAAGATGAATGCAAAGAGCCAACGCTTTTTAGCTGGATTAAATTTAGCCATGAAGATCAAACGAAACCGGCCGGGATTTGTTTATCCTTAGCTCTTGGGTTCCAGGTCCATGCCGCATTTCGGACAGGTGCCAGGCTTGTCACTCACTACTTCAGGATGCATGGGGCAGGTATAAACCATTGCTTTGGCAGTCGTGTCCTTTGCCACCGCCGATGAATCTGCTGAACCGTTTTGAGATGAATTTTGATTTCCTTTGCATGAGAAAAGGATCACAAGGGCAAAAGTTGCCAGTACTTTGAGAATGTTAATCATTGAGTGGGTTTGAATGCACAAAAATACTTAGAAATTATCCTGGAGAACAGGTTATTGTAAAATACTTAATAGCTTTATATTTTGAAAAAGAAAATCTTTCTGCTCCTGGTAATCTCAATCGTTGGCTGCAAAAAAAATACAGACCAGATTCCCCCTGCCACTGTAGATTTTTACGTTTATCTTAACCAGCCGCAGTTCCAGACACTCAATACCGTTGGAAATTATGTTTACGTTACCGGTGGCGTGAAGGGCATCATCGTTTATCACAAAAGTATTGATGAGTTTGCCGCTTATGAGCGGACCTGTCCCTACGACCCTGATGTTTCAGGCGCACTCGTGCAGGTAGATTCTTCGGGCCTTGGACTGGTGGACTATCATTGCGGAAGCAGGTACAATATTCTCGACGGCTCTATTGTGAGCGGTCCTACGGCCTACCCGCTTCGCCAATATTATTGTGAGTATGACGGTGTAAGCTCGCTGCACGTGCACAACTAAATAAGCCCTGCTTTACACCAGGCATTTTACATTTTAGTTTATGCATTACAGGTTGTAATTTGCCGCAATGCAGGTGCTTAAATTTTTGCTGGTCCCGGTTTCATTTCTTTACGGATGTTTGATTTCCTTCAGGAATTTCTGTTATGACAGGAATATTTTGAAAAGTAAATCTTTTTCAGTGGCCGTGATCAACGTAGGCAACCTCACGATGGGAGGCACGGGCAAAACACCGCATATTGAATACCTCATCCGGTTGTTGAAGGAAAAATTCCGGGTGGCGACCCTGAGCCGCGGCTATGGACGGAAAACAAGGGGATACATGCTCGTTTCGAATCCTTCGGGAACCTCCATGGTAGGCGATGAGCCGATGCAATACCATTCCAAATTCCCTGACATCACAGTTTCAGTCGGGGAAGACCGCGTCGCTGCCATTGAGAACCTGGTGAAGCTGCACCCCAAGCCGGAAGTGATCCTGATGGATGATGCCTATCAGCACCGCGCGGTGAAACCGGGATTGAACATTCTCCTCATCGAGCATGACTCGGTGATGAAACGCAATTACCTTCTGCCCTCCGGAACGCTGCGTGAATGGAAACGCGGTATGAAACGCGCCGATGTAATCATTGTGAGTAAATGCCCTGAGATACTGGTGCCGATCGAACGAAAGCGACTGGCTGAACATATACCGCTGCAGCCCAGGCAGCAACTGTTTTTCAGCTTCTTCAGGTATGGTGATATTGTGCGGATGAACAACAGGCAGTCGAATATGGTGATGGGCACGAACTATTATTTTGAAAAACGCTTTACGGTATTGCTCGTAACCGGCATTGCCAATCCATCCGGCATTGCAGAATTCCTGAAGCGCAAAACCGACAAGCTGGAAACAATCTTCTTCAGGGACCATCATGAATTTACTGCAGAGGATCTGCGCAGCATCACTGAAACTTTTAATAACATTGCAAACGCAAATAAGATCATTGTCACCACAGAGAAGGACGCCATGAGGCTACGGAATCCTGAACTGGAAGAAGCAACCCGCCCGCTGCCCATATTTTATCTTCCGGTAGAAGTCATGTTCCATCAGCACGACAAAGATCAATTTGATAACCTGGTACTGAATTATGCTCGACAACATCAAACGAACCGCTTCGTATATCAAAGAGAAAACTGATTTCTCTCCTGAGTTCGGCATCGTGCTGGGTTCCGGCCTCGGCGGACTTGTGAATGAAATTGAAATCCTTCATGCATTGCCTTATGCTTCCATCCCCGGTTTTCCTGTTTCGACGGTGAAGGGACATGGAGGCAAACTCATTCTCGGAAACCTGGGCGGTAAAAAAGTAATTGCACTCCAGGGCCGTTTCCATTTTTATGAAGGATATACGATGCAGGAAGTTACTTTCCCGATCCGTGTTTTTAAGGAGCTTGGAATTTCCCGCCTCATTCTTTCAAATGCTGCCGGCGGCATGAACCCGGAATTCCAGGTAGGAGACCTGGTGATCATCAATGACCATATCAACCTGATGGCTGACAACCCGCTCATCGGGAAAAACTTTGACGAACTCGGCCCGCGTTTTCCAGACATGAGCGAACCTTACGATCCTGAAATGATCGCTGTTGCCAAAGAAATTGCCGCCAAACATAAATTCAGGACGCATACAGGCGTATATGCCGCTGTTTCAGGCCCCTGTTTTGAGACACCTGCTGAATACCGCTACATACGCGCGATTGGCGCTGACCTCGTTGGCATGAGCACCGTGCCTGAAGTAATTGCGGCACGTCACGGCGGCACTCCCTGCTTTGCCGTGAGCATTGTAACTGACCTTGGCGGCTTTGAAACGGCCCAGAAAGTTTCTCATGAAGAAGTCCTCGAAGTCGCCACCGCTGCCGAAAAAAAGCTCACGACCATCATCAGGGAGATGCTTGCACGGCTGTAATATTTTATGCGTTGAATCTTCCCGCTCCATTTGTTTCAAGAATTGAATCGCAGCTCGGCGGCGAAAGCAATTTATTTTTCGATTCACTGAAACAGGTGCCCCCGGTTTCCATCCGCATCAACCCTGGAAAAAGCGCAACCTACAACGGTGAAAAAATACCATGGTGTTCGACGGGGTTTTACCTCGATAAAAGGCCATCCTTCACACTTGATCCTCTTTTCCACGCGGGATGTTATTACGTGCAGGATGCAAGCTCTATGTTCCTCGAACAGGTTTTCGTGCAACTGGGATTGTCAGAAAAAAAAATTTTAATCCTGGATGCATGTGCCGCGCCCGGCGGCAAGTCCACACACCTGGCGTCGCTGATGAGTACAGGCAGCATACTGGTTTCAAATGAAGTGATCAGCTCAAGGGTTTCAGTGCTGAAAGAAAATATCATCAAGTGGGGAAACCCGGGAGTGGTCATAACCAATAATGACCCGTCCGCATTTACGGCGTTGGAAAATCTGTTTGACGTAATCCTTGTGGACGCACCCTGCAGCGGAGAAGGAATTTTCAGGAAAGACCACGATGCCCTTGAAGAATGGAGTGAAACGAATTGTGAAATAAATTCAGCGCGGCAGCAGCGCATCCTCACCTCACTGCTTCCCTCTCTGAAGCCCGGAGGGTTCCTCATTTACTCCACCTGCACCTTCAACCCCAAAGAGAATGAAGAGAACATACAGTGGCTTTGCGGGAATTTTGAAATGGAGTGTGTTCCGCTCAAAATAAAAGATGAATGGGGAATAAAAATTCTTAATGAAAGGAGCTGCATCGGCTACGCATTTCTTCCACACCGGGTGAAAGGAGAAGGGCTGTTTATTTCTGTGATGAAAAAAAAAGACGAGAACTTTCTTCCGAAAAAAGCAAAATCAAAATCAATACACTTCTCTCCCTTACCGGCAAAATTCGATTACCTCTATCATTGGATCGATGCGGAAAAGAAAAACTATTCGCTCATCCTGAAAGGCGACCTGGTGGTTTCGTTCCAAAATGAATTTGTACCGCTCATTGAATTTCTCTCAGGTCATCTGAGAATTGTCCATTCCGGCATTTGCATTGCGGAATTAAAAGGAGAGAAAGCCATCCCCGATCATGAACTGGCCATGTCTTCACTCCTCAACAAAGATCATTTTCCATCCGTCGATTCAGACCTTGATTCAGCAATGAAATATTTACGAAAGGAAGATTTCAAAATTGAAACCATTCCAAAAGGATTTGCATTGATCAGGCACCAGGGGCATCCATTGGGCTTTATCAATTTTCTTGGCAACCGTTTTAATAATAATTACCCTTCCGGCTGGAGAATACGGATGAGATGATTTTTTAAAACGAATCTCAGCGAAACAGGGTCATTGACATGGTATATTTTTTTATCAATAAAAGGTGAGAACGTGCAGAAATGAAAGCGAGAAATATTTTAGAAAACTATTTCCGGAAAAGAACCAACGAAATTGAGACATTACTGAAAAAGCCGGCCAGGCTTTTTACCATGGAAGATTATCACCGCCTGCGCGTTGCCATCAAGAAGGTCAGGGCGATGATGAGAATGCTGGGAGCATCGGGTTCGAAATACAAATCAAAGAAACCGTTAAAGCGAGTCCTGGAAATTTTCTACAAGGCCGGTAAGGTGAGAGAACTTCAGCTTGAAAATTCCGTGGTGCATAAACATGATCTGCAGCACCGCCTTAAAACGTATGTGCATGCTTTACAATTAAATGAATTGAAGGAGAAAAAAGAATTTTTAGTGCTTCATGACAAGGCAAAGGATAAGATGCAAAAATCTTTTTCAAAGATTGTTCCTATGATCCGGAAGGTTCGCAAAAGTGCTTTAACGGAGTATGTACGAAAGGAAAAAAAAGAAATAGCCTCCCTCACAAAGTCCCGCGAACTAAAAAATTCTCAAATCCATCAATTGCGCAAAGGTCTCAAGAAGCTGTATTACAATATGAAAAGTCTTGGGTTAAAAGCACAGGGCAGGTTTCTGAAAAATGGAGAAACACTGCAGGAAATGATGGGCGAATGGCACGACTGCAGGGTCATGAAAAAGCATTTGACAAAGGCAGTGGGGCGGCATCTCACCGGGCCTTCGGAAACAAAACGAATGGTTGGTATCGTTCAAAATCTTTACGAGCGAAGCGAGGAGCTTTACAGGAAAATAAACACCGCGAAGAGAAAAAAATTTGTGTGAATACCTCTGCATTGTTCACAGCCAACTCCGTCGCTTAATGAATAACCATCACCGGAGTATTTCTTCCGGCGCTGCCCGCGTTTTCCCCGGTTACATTCAATGAATAGCTTCCTTCCGCAACGTTTTGCAAATCGATTTGATGACTGCCATTTGGTAAAAGCAACTGAGGCGCAAAAACCTCCCTGCCGTCCAGGTCGAAAATGTGAATGGTTATTTCATCCCGGCTTTCAATATTCAAGAGATCACTAGCCGGGTTTGGAAAAACTGTAACGTGAATAGGTCCACCATTTTCCCTGGTGTAATTCACTGCTTCAATTTCAAAATAATTGCGGGCTCCGTCAAAATCAAACTGAACCAGCCTGTAATAATTGTTGCCAGGTTCAGGTTGCGGGTCCCTTAAAGAATAGTTGCGGGTTGATGTCGAATTTCCTGCTCCTTCAACTTTCCCAAGGATATTCCATCCCGCATTGTCCGTTGAATGTTGCACGTCAAAATAATCACAATTGTTTTCTGAAGATGTACTCCACGATATGTACACGATTCCTTGCTTTAATCTTGCAGTAAAATCCGTCAGTTCGACAGGGAGCGGAATGCTCATCGTAACCATAACAGAATCAATAAAAGAGCATCCCCCTGCCGTGGTGACGGTAACCGCATAGGTTCCTTCTGAAGAAGCATATA
>Ga0134121_10003444_pt1 | contig 13219 bp, 9 predicted proteins | sample KB301_FD_96463 | JGI IMG/M metagenome (GOLD analysis project Ga0134121, IMG submission 96463) | Terrestrial soil microbial communities without Nitrogen fertilizer from Kellogg Biological Station, Michigan, USA - KB3-0-1 | ecosystem: Environmental > Terrestrial > Soil > Unclassified ...
CATACTACGCCCCGAGCCTCGGAGCAGTCGAGATGGCGGAGGCGATCCTCAAGGACAAGAAAAAGATCCTGCCCTGCGCCGTTTATCTCGAAGGCGAATACGGGATCAGCAACCTTTTTGTCGGCGTTCCCGTAAAACTGGGTAAGAACGGCGTGGAACAGATCATCGAGATCAATCTTACGAATGAAGAGCGTACGGCGCTTCACAAGAGCGCAGGCGCTGTGCAAGAATTGATCGATGTTCTTGGCATTTAGTAGTTAGTATTTTGATTGATCGAAAGGGCCCTCCCAGCCTTTTCGGTCAATTTGACCGAATCGGTCAGTCACCCTGACTTGATCTGCCACAATCGAAAGCCCACGTTTTTCCCATAACCCCATGTACTCCTTTAGTTAACGTATTGGCATGCGCCTTGTTAATAAAGGGCGAGGTTTTATGTCGTCTATGCACGAAGTTCCCTATTCTTCGTTGCACAACAGGAGCGAAAATGAACTTGCTATATCCGAGAAGGTTCCTAACGAAGAAAGCGGTGTCGCTGACATTGCTTCTATCGTTAGTAATTACGAACGCCTTTGCGGTACGGCCCGTTTCGGGCACAGGAAACAAGGCGTCAAACGCACCGACATCGTCGGCGATCTACACTACCGATCTTACGCAGCTTGGCCGTCAAGGAAGACTGCGTGTGAGCCTGAGCTTTGAAAAAGAGGTTAACCGCCTCGTTGAAGTGTTAGGGAAAGGTGGTGTCCGCCAGCCTGTCATCGTCGACGAAAAAGGCCAAAGCCAGGACGAGATCGTCGATCAGCTTGCTGTCCGCATCGCGAAAGGCGACGTACCCGACAGCCTGAAGAACAGAACGGTCGTCAAGCTGATGACCAAGGTCCTGTTCTCGAATGCGAAAACGCCGCAGGACGTCGATGCGATCGTCAATTCGGTCGTCGATCAGGCCGTCGCGTCGAAAAGCCAGACGATCCTATATGTCGATGAACTGAGCAATTTTGTTCAGGCAGCCGGCGGGAACGCAAAGCTGATCGATGCTCTCTCGAAAGGCCAGATCTCTCTCATCGGCGGAAGCATCAAAGCCGCCTTTGATAACAAGATCGGAAACGACACCGGTCTTGCGGCCCTTTTCGAAGCGATCAATGTAACGTCGGACCCAAGCTCGAACCAGAACGATAAGGCTGCTAAGACGCGTGATTCTGAAAGTTATCGCGGTGATAACGTTTCGCCCGATCTGCGCGAAATGATGCAGCAGGATCCCTCTGGCAAGAAGCGGGTCGATGTGATACTTCAGGCCAAAAACGCCGAGAACCCAGTACTTCGCTCAATGCTGGCGGACGGCAGAGCAAGAATTACCGGCCGGATCGGACAAGACAATACATTGGTAGTAAACATGCCGCTCTCCGCGATCCAGAACCTGTCGCTGAGCGGCCTTATCAATTATGTGTCGCCAAACAGGCCGACCAGGACGACCGGACATATCGAATCGACCACCGGAACCTCGCTGGTCCGTAATCAGTCGGCGACTCCGTGGAGAGGGTCCTATACGCTCGATGGAAGCGGCGTCGGTATCGCGGTCCTCGACTCTGGCATCTACGCGTCGCACAACTCATTCAAGAATTCCAGCGGTGCGTCGCGGATAGTCGCTAACGTTAACTTCACGAACACGACTTCAACATCAGATCTTTATGGTCACGGTACTCACGTCGCTGGCATCGCAGCCGGCAATGAATCCAGCAACAATGGGGCCTACCGCGGAGTTGCTAAGGACGCGAACATTGTTAGCGTCAAAGTCCTTAATAACGGCGGCCAGGGACAGACGTCCTGGCTGCTCAATGGACTCGATTGGGTACTGCAAAATAAAGCGACGTACAACATCCGTGTTGTCAACCTGAGCCTCGGCGGTAACGCGATCGACAGCTACACGAACGACCCGGTCTGTTTGAAAGTTAAACAGCTCGTAAGCAACGGTATCGTCGTCGTTGCAGCCGCCGGAAACATCGGCAAAGACAGTAACGGAAACAAGGTGTACGGGCAGATCCACTCGCCCGGCAACAGCCCGTATGTCATCACGGTCGGTGCTACGAATTCTTACGGCACAACGGCCCGAAACGACGATACGATGGCGACATTCAGCTCACACGGCCCGACGCGCAGCTACTACACCGACGCGAACGGCACAAAGGTTTATGACAATGTCATCAAGCCGGATCTGGTTGCTCCCGGCAACAAGATCATCTCTGGAAAGGCGATCAACAATCTGATCGCTTCGGAAAACTCACTGCTTTCGCTTCCCCTCGGATTCTTGGAGTCGGACACGGACGCGATGATGTATATGAGCGGCACCTCGATGTCGGCGCCTGTTGTTTCGGGTGCCGCTGCGTTGATGCTCGAGGCGAATCCGAACCTTACTCCGGGTATGGTCAAGATGATCCTTGAATATTCCGCACAGCCGATTGCCGGAGCGAACATGTTCGAGCAAGGTGCCGGCCAGCTGAATGTGGAAGGTGCTATCAGGCTCACGAACCTGATGCGGTCGGACACGTCTTTCCAGGCATCCCCGCGGGGAACAATGCTTGGCCGCTCGGATTGGACGGCTCCGACACCGTCGACCACGATCGGAGGCAACACTTTCGCATGGTCGCAATTGATGCTTTCGAACCAGTTCTACGTAACCGGCGAGCCGCTGATCTCGCAATATCAGACGGCCTACAATCTGGATAGCATCCTGAACGATGGTGTACTTATCGGGGATAGTACCGGCGTTCTCATCGGAGACGGCGTGTTGATCGGAGATAGCGTCGTTTCGCTCGATACGGACAACTACTTTACTCCTGGATTGACGCTTAATTCCGGGGTTGTGACAAGTGACGGCGGATCCAGCGGAAGCGGTTCACTCTTCCTGAATTCCGGTGTTCTTATCGGTGACGGAGTATTGATCGGTGACGGCGTTCTCATCGGAGACGGCGTTCTTATAGGCGATGGCGTTCTCATTGGAGACGGGGTCTTGATCGGCGATGGCGTTTTGATCGGTGACAGGGTACTGCTCGGTGATGATACGGCCGCGATGAATTAATTTGCCTGCGAGGAAAAGGAGAAAAAAGATGCTGCTACATACAACATCATCGACAACAAATCGCAAAAGCTCTTTGCCGCAGGCCGCTCTCTTGACGATCGCACCGGACCTGAGCCGAGCGGTTGAATTGACGAGCAGTGATGAGGCGGAGACGCTGGCGTTTCTGAGGAAGAGACCGATCCATACAGTTGTAATGACGAGCTTTATTTTGGACAACGGTATAACAAGCGAACTTAACCGGGGAAAATTCTTTGGTTATCGTAACGCCCACGGCGAACTTGAAGGAGTTGCTCTGATCGGCCATTCCACTTTGGTGGAAGCACGGTCGGATGAAGCTCTGAAAGCCCTGGCATTTATTGCGAGGAAATCGGCGACGCCCATTCATTTGATAATGTCGAGCGGCGGTTCCGCGGAAGATTTCTGGAACTACTACGGCGACGGCTTTCATCAGCCCCGCCTGACATGTACCGAATTGCTATTCGAGGTTGGCTTCCCCTTCATGGTCCCAAACTGTAATTGGGATGTGAGAGCCGCCAAACCTGAGGAACTTACCGAGATCGCAGAAGCCCAGGCGGCAATTGCTGTCATGGAATCTGGAGTCGATCCAATGGTCCGGGACCGCGAAGGATTCATGAAACGGGTTCTGAGGAGGATCGAGCAGAACCGAGTGTTTGTGGTTTACGAAGACGGCAAACTGGTCTTTAAGGCCGATATAGTTGCCGAAACTGCCGATGTGATCTATCTCGAAGGGGTCTATGTCGCACCGGAGTACAGAGGACAGGGCGTTGGGTCGAGCTGTCTTGCCAAACTTACCCTAAACCTAATGAAGAGGGTGCAGAACGTCTGTATGCTGAGCAACATTAACTTTATCGATGCTCATATGATGTTTCTGAAGGCGGGCTTTAAGCACACCGATTCATGCATCACACTCTTCACGTAAACTAAAGAAAACAGTGGACAATAGTCGATTTTTCCGACATAATAAGTGCAGGCTTCCTCTCGGCCTGCACTTTTCTTTTGGGCGCGCACCGGCGGTCTTCCATTCCCTGGTATTGACGTAATCAACTTCCTGCCTCGTTCGGGACAAATTGCCATTTCCCGAGAGCAGTATTTCTTCTATGAATCGCCAGGAATTAACCACAGCTTATATGGCGCTCGTCATTGTTACGGGCGTGGTTTGCCTGGCGGTCGCCCTTGCGCTTTTCCCGTCTGAAAAAATTGATTTTACACTTGTACTTCTCGCAGCTTTTACTATTGGCGTCGGATCACGGATAACCGTGCCGATCCCACGCCTGAAGTCCAGGATCTCCGTTTCGGACACGTTCATTTTTCTTGTCCTTTTGATCTACGGGGGTGAAGCTGCGGTCGTGCTTTCGGCGGTTGAGGCCTTTTGCTCGTCATGGCGGTTCTGCTCCAAAAAGATAACCATTGTCTTTAACGCTTGTGCAATGGCTATCTCAACGACCGCCGCGGTTTCGATGCTAAAGGTGTTCGGTTTGTACACCGAGAGCCAACTCCACGGCTATGACACCAAGGTGACCGATTTCCTGATCGCGCTATCCATAATGGCGGTCACCCAATTCCTTTCAAATACAGTCATCGCGTCTCTTCAAGACTCGATCAAACACAACGACTCGTGGCTCGAAACCTGGAAGAGCAAATATATCTGGACGTTCCTTACCTATTTTCTCGGCGCCGCAAGCGCGGGCCTACTGGTGCAGTTGTCGGACACGATCGGAGTCGGGATCATCGTTGCGACATTTCCCGTGATTCTCTTTGTTTTTCTGACGTACAAGATGTATTTGCAGAACATCGAGATGTCGATCCGCCAGGCAGAACAGGCTGAACGATATGCCGAAGTTCTAAAAGCCCAGTCGGATGCTCTTCGTGAATCAGAGGAACGTTTTCGCAGCGCCTTTCATCATGCCCCGATCGGCATCGCTCTGCTGTCGGCGTCGGGAAAATGGATGAAGGTCAACAGAGCCCTTTGCCGTATTCTCGGTTATTCCGAAGCGGAGTTTTTGTCGGCGGATCTGGATCTGGTCCTTTTTCCCGAAGATCGCGGGGCCACCGTCGTAAAACTCCGCGAGGTTGTTTCAGGCAATGCTACAAGCTGGCAGGAAGAGCAACGATACCGGCACAAGACCGGCCGGGTCGTCTGGGCATCCTGGAGCGTTTCTCTTGCAAGTCATGCGGCGGCGGACACTTCGAATCTGATCTTGCAGCTCCAGGACATAACCGGAAAGAAACTAGCGGAAGAAAAGCTTCAGCACAAGGCGACGCACGATTCACTGACGGGCCTGCCGAACCGTGCCCTCTTCATGGGCAAATTGAGTGATGCTCTGGCCAATATAAGGAAAAATGCAGAAAGCCGCGTAAGTGTACTTTTCGTCGACGTTGACCGCTTCAAAAATGTTAATGACAGTCTGGGCCATGTCATCGGTGATCAGCTTCTCGTGAAAATATCGGAGCGCCTGACCGAGTGTCTGCGGCCGAGCGACATCGTTGCTCGCCTGGGCGGCGATGAGTTCATGATCCTTGTCGAAGGAAAATACGAGGTTCGAGAAACAGTTGCTATCGCGGAGCGGATCCAGCACAAATTTAGCCTTCCTTTCATGTTAGACGGAAACGAGATCTATAGCTCGGCCAGCATAGGCATTCTTCATGCGTCCGAAAAACACCTAACGTCCGAAGATATGATGCGCGACGCCGATACGGCCATGTATCAGGCGAAGCGTGGAGGAAAGGCTCGCCACGAAATATTCGATGAGAAAATGCGAGATGCTGTTATTGAAACCCTCCAGCTGGAGACTGACCTTCGACGAGCGGTCGAGCGAGAGGAATTCTCAGTTGACTATCAGCCAATCTTTTCGCTGGTTACGGGACAGCTTGAGGGTGTTCACGCTTTACCCAGGTGGGATCATCCCCGCCTTGGGGCAGTTCCACGGCGTAAATTCATCGACCTTGCCCAAGAGATCGGCATCATCGGACAGTTTGGCTCCCTGTTCCTACGGAAGGCATGCAGAGAAATAGTACAGCTTCAACGTCAAGCCGACATCGAACCACCCCTTATCCTTTGTGTAAATCTCTTGTCTAGTCAACTCATGCAGGACGGACTGTTGGAAAGGATAAAAGGAATCCTAACAGACACTAACTTTACGCCACGAGATCTCAGTCTTGAGATCACAGAGTCGATCTTCTTTGATCACCAAGAAAAAGCCGCTGTTCTCCTGGATCAGATCGGCGAACTCGGAGTTGATCTAAAGATAGGAAATTTCGGGACCGGCTATTCAAACTTGAGTTATCTGACGCAGCTTCCGGTTTCGAGTCTGAAGATCGACCGCTCCTTTGTCTCAACCATCGGAGACGGCCTCGCCAAATGCGATCTTGTTCGCGCCGTCGCGACACTCGCAAGAAATCTCGGATTGAAGGTTGTCGCGGAAGGCGTGACCAGCAGTGGGCAGCTTGAGGAATTGAGAAATCTAAGTTGCGACAGCGCTCAGGGCAGCTATTTCAGCGAGCCGATGGATATTGACCATTTGCGAAAGTTCATCGACGAAAACGAGAATCGCAAATTCCCGCCGCCTGGCTTCACCGACGTTACAGTTCTGCCCGTTATACAATAGGCTTTATTTGGGCAATTGACCCGGCCCCGCGAAAAGTTCGACAATGACGGTGATATGTACCGCCGTCCGAAATTTCTCGAGGTCTTGCTTCAGATTCGCGAACGAATGGCGAGAGAAGCTGATTACGACGTCGATAGATTTGCCGAAATGGTCCGTTCAAACGGCCGAAAAAACACCTTCGGACTTTCACTTACCGAAGAAGGCGAGCGATCGGAGAACGGCAGACAAACCGTCAGTCCTCGGCCTATAGAAATAAAAGGCTCAAAGAATTAGGCAAACATATTCATTCGGCTGTGGATATCACCCATTTGATGAAGCGCTATCTCGTTTCGTGCCTGCTGATCGCCCTAGTTGTCGGAGCCTCGGGCACCTTCTTTTTTAACCAATACTGGATCCACCGGTACGACGCACTTATCTCCCGACAGGCCGCGATCTATAGGCTCGACGAAAAACTCGTGTGGAGCGTCATTTACGAAGAAACCTATTTTCGCCCCTGGAAGATCGGTGCGGCTGACGAAGTAGGACTCATGCAGGTTACACCATTGGTTGCTCGAGATTGGGCACGGGAAACCGGTTTCAAAGAATTCGAGCGACAGGCGACCCAGAATACGGTGGAGCTTCTTCGAGATCCGGAACGCAACATACAGATCGGCTGCTGGTATCTCGAAAAACTGCGCGAGAATTACCGCGGAGCTCCGGCCGAGACGGCGATGACACTTGCGGCATATAACGCCGGGCCAAGCCGTGTTGGGGATTGGATGAAGGATAAGGATCAAAACAAAGTCTCCGAAAATGAATTCGTTTCAAGTATTGGAATTTCGACAACGAGAAGTTACGTGTCGTCGATCCTCGATAGATACAGAGCCGGTTTATAAGCCAGATCAGCTGACCGTACATATTCAGATCAAATGCGAATTCTAACGGCGGAACACATTCTGCCCATCTCGTCGGAACCAATAGAACAAGGTGCCGTTGCTGTCGAAGGCGACTCGATCGCTGAGGTCGGAACGCTTTCATCTCTGCGACAGCAATTTCCAGAGGCGGGGATAGAGGATTTTGGCGTGGCCGCCATCCTTCCTGGCTTTGTTAATTGTCACTCGCATTTGGAGATCACCGCAATGCGAGGATTTCTCGACAGCGTCGAGGAGGATTTTACCTCGTGGCTGATAAAGGTGAACGGAGCCCGCGCCGGCATGACCGACGACGAAATAAAAATCGCTGCGGTAGCGGGAGCAATCGAAGGGGCCCGAGCAGGTGTTACATGCTTTGGTGATATCGGCCGGTTTGGTGCGGCTGTCATCGAGGCTTTGAAAAGGGTTGGGCTTCGAGGCATCGTGTTCCAGGAAACCGAATTCTCGCCAGACAACCGAACAGCGGAGAGCGACTTCAAGAAGTTAATTGCAAAATTTGAAGATCTGAAAAAAGTCTCGACGGGTCTGGTAAATGTTGGCCTTTCGCCTCACTCACCTTACACGGTCGGTTCGCAGCTATTCGAACAAATCGCTCAGTATTCCATCCTAAACGGCGTTCCTTTGACAATACATGCTGCCGAATCGGCCAATGAGGTAGAACTCCTCACTCAAGGAACGGGCTTTTTCACTAGCGTTTATGAGAAGTACGACGTTGAGTGGCATTCGCCGCATTGCACGCCAGTCGAATATCTCGAACGTCTCGGTGTTCTCGCTGCCCGCCCACTGCTCGCCCATTGCGTGGAGGTTTCAACGTCCGATATTCAAAAGATCTCGGCCAGCGGGTCGAAGATAGCTCATTGTCCGAAATCAAACGCAAAATTCGGCCATGGCTACGCACCTTTCGAGCAATTTCTTGACGCTGATATAGCGGTTGGATTGGGGAGCGATTCTGTCGCCAGCAATAATGTCTGTGACATGCTGGAAGAAGCTCGTTTTGCGGCTTTCGCGGCGCGAAATCGCCCAGATAAAAAGCGATTTCTTTCGGCGCGTGAGGCCCTCGAAACCGCTACATTGGGCGGGGCCCAGGCAATGGGCCTTGATCAAAAGATAGGCTCGCTCGAAGCCGGCAAACAGGCTGATATTGCGGTCATTTCCGTTGCCAACATTTCGCAGCAGCCGATATATGATATTGAAGCGGCCCTGGTTTTCGCGTCGAACGCGAGGGACGTATCAATGACGATGGTCGCAGGCGTGGAAATTTACCGCGCCATCGAACCACGCAATCTCCTCGAAACCGATATCAGGAATGGCCTCAAGAGCATCAAAGCCAAAATAACCTAGTAGCCTTTTTGCCGAACGGAAATATTGGTAACACGGCTCAGATCTATATCCTCGCTGGTGCCATTTTTCATTCGTATGTGCAGTATGCCGCTTGCGGGAACACTGATCGGGTCACCGCCCCGATTTCCTCTACCTTGACCGTTGTCACCGTTGTCGTTGCCGGCACCGTCCGTGGAACCGCCGCTGAATGAGGTTGCTCCGCTAAGACGCACATGGAAAGATCCGCCGCCGACCGACGCGTTCGTTAAGTGAAGGATCACTGTCTGCCGCTTTGCAAGCTTGACGCTGGCAATTTCGCGCCCGGTTCCCCCCTCTCCGCTCTGTGCGCCTTCGCAGCACAGTAGCGCTGTCGATGAGCCATTCCGTCCGAGCAATTCAAAACTGATCGACGCCATGTCACCCTGGCTTCGGCGTTTGACGTCAAACGTGATCGTCAGTTCGCCCGGCCCGGCAATAAACGAATAGAAATTCTCTTTGTCGTTGTCCTTTTGGTGATCTATAAAACTTCCGGTTATGTCGCCCGAACTTATCGGTGTTGGATTATCGCGGTCGGATGATTGTGCTGACGCTGCGGTCGTTAGGATTAGGGCAAGTATCGCGAGCAGTAAAAATTTTGGTTGTTTCACTTGTGGAGCTCCTTTGGAAAAGCGGCTGTTTGGTCAGTTGATTTGGCGGATTCCAAAGAAGCTGAAAATAGAGGTAGCTGACTCGATTCGGCGCAAGTATGTGCCCATCGAACTTCGATGTCAATTAAAGGACGCATTCGAACCGACGCCCTATTTTCCGATCTCGTATTCGGGTTTCGGCACACCCATCAACCAGTGATCGAACCAGCCGACAATGTGCTCCAGCCTTTCGATTCGATGCCACGGCTGCCCTGAGCGGGACAACTCATGTGATTCTCCGGGAAAACGGACCATGACGGTCGGGATCTTACGATACTTCAAAGCTCTAAACATCTGCTCGCCGCCGGCCCCAGGAGGTGTGCGGTAATCTGCTTCGCCAAGCACGAACATCGTCGGAGTTGTCACTTTGTTGACATATGTTATTGGTGACCGTGCCTTATAGTCTTCCGGATCTTCGAATGGCGGAGCCTTGAACCAGGTTGCCTGAAATAGGGTGAAATCGTCCGAGTACCACCAGTCGGCCCAACTCGAAATATCACGCTGCGCAACCGCTGCCTTAAATCTGTCTGTCTGGGTGATGGTCCAATTCGTCAGCAAACCGCCGCCGCTTCCGCCCGTAACACCGAGCTTCGATGGGTCGATATACCCACGTTTTATCACCTCATCGACGCCTGCCATCAGATCCTTATAATCGTCGCCGGGATAGCGGTATTGAATAATGTTTCCGAATTCTTGCCCATAGCTCGTGCTGCCGCGAGGATTTGGATAAAGCACGACGTATCCCTTCGCGGCCATCCACTGAAACTCATGGTCGAAGACGTATCCGTATGCGGTGTGCGGGCCGCCGTGAATGTTCAGGATGACGGGATATTTTTTGTTCGGATCGAAATCAGGCGGCTTTTGTATCCACGCCTGTATCTTTTTTCCGTCAAAGCTCGTGTACCAGATCATTTCCGGTTCCGAAAGTTTCAGGTGTCCGAAAAGTTCACTGTTAATATTAGTAAGCTGTCGCTGCTGACCGGCCGGAGATTCGATCGAATAAAGATCGCCGATCTGCGTTGGGGTAGAGACCGTGTAAAACAACTTCGAACTGTTTGCCGCGCCGCGAAAACTCAGGACCGCTTGATCGCCTGTAGTTATGTCAGTAGTCTTGCCAGTCGTTACGTCAAAACGAGCTAGATTTGCTTTGCCTTCTTTCGCATAGATCTCGGTGATGCTCTTGCCGTCCGCGGACCAAATTGGCCGATTCCCCCCTCCAGCACGCGGCGGAGCATTGTCGCCGCCTACGCCCGAGCCAACATCCCAATCAAAATCTGCTGTCAAGTTTTTGGGCTGGGCCCCGGGGGCGATATCCAATACCCATAGGTCGGGTTCAGTGTAGGAGCGAACCGGCTTGTTTGTTGACGCCGTGAAGGCAAATTGTTTTCCGTTGGGACTTATCGACAAAGTGTCGGCTCCCATATCAAAACTTGTAAGCTTCGCCGGCTCGCCGCCGCTAACGCCGATCGAATAAATGTCAGTGGTCGGAAGGCTGTAATACGCTTCGTCAACCCGGGTCGAGGTAAAGTAGATCTTTGATCCGTCAGGTGCCCATACCGCGTCGTCCTCGGCAAAGCGGCCGCTCGTAAGTTGACGTGGCTTGACCTTGTCGCCCGCGGTTGCCGGTACGGTAATGATCCAAATATGAGCCGGATGATTGCCATCAAGATAACCTGCGCCGTTGAATCGATAAACAGCTCGATTTATCACTCGAACGTCGCTCACATGCTCATCAGGATTTGTTTTTTTCGTACCATCGGCTTTCGCAAGGTCATCGGGATTTGCTCCGCTTGCAAATGCGATCGTTTTTCCGTCCGGCGACCACAAAGGCTGTCCGGCACCTTGTGGCAGGCTCGTGAACTGAAAAGAATCGCCCCCTGACATTGGCAGAATAAACAGCTGGGGTTGATCCGGCCTCCCATCCTTTTCCGTCACTCGCACAAACGCAATGTTCCTGCCGTCCGGCGACCAGCGAGGCGAAGAATCCCGGATGCCGCTTGTCAGACGATGCGGCTCGCCGCCATTCGCCGGCACGCTCCAGATCGACGTGTTATAACCATCCTTCTTCTCATTGACCGTTACTCGCACGAAAGCGATAGTTGAGCCATCGGGAGAAACCTGTGGATCACCGATCCACGTAAAATCAAAAAGATCTTTTTCGGTTATGTTTCGCTGCTGTGCGGACGCGGCGAAGGAAAATACAAAAACGATCGCCAGGCTCGCGGTTAAAAGAGCTCGCATGTTCCTTTTCTCCTAAAATTATGAAAGGGTAGAGTGGTTCGTAACAAAATGTCTTAGCGGCCGCTAATTGGCCAAAGCCGTTCTTAATTCTCGCAAAAGATCGCCGGTTGTCCAGTCGTTCCCTTTGAAGATCTTGGTTACCTTGCCTTCAGGCGAGACCACAGCGGTAACGAGCGAGTGGTTGATCATGGCTTTATTGTTCTGATCGACCTCGTATTGTAATCCAAAAAAATCGGCGATCGCTCGAACCTCTTTATCGCTTCCAACCGCGAGCTGCCAGATCGTAAAATCGGGCTTCTGAGCGCTGCCCAGGTATCCCGTTCCGTATTCTTTTAATTTTTCCGGCGTGTCACGTTCCGGGTCGAAGGAGATGCTGAGCAAGCGAATTTTATCTTTGGCGTCCTTATCTGCACTTAATTGATTCCCAAGATCGCTGAAGTTTTTCGACATCTTGATGCAGTAATCCGGCAGGGGACACTCGCGATAAATGAACGTGATCGCCAGAGCCTTCCCGTGAAAGTCTGCGAGTGTGATCCGCTTGCCGTCCTGATTTATAAGGGAAAAATCCGGAGCCTTTTGGCCGACTTGAGCAACGTTTTCATTTACCGGCGGTGCCGCCTGATTCGCATTCGGCGGAGCCGAGACCGAAATATTCTCCAGCCAGTATTGGGCATTGGCATTATCGACAACCAGATCCGCATGGATCTCTGAGCCCGGCGTGAGCACATCCCAGACCTCATCCTGACGAACGGGAAAAGGCATGGTCATGGCGTCCATATATCCGGGAATATCACCATGCTCCACCGTCGCGGTTTTGGCAGCTCGATCGACAGATATTACTTTGCCTCTCAGGGTAAAATGTTTAGCGGTCGCGGAAACTTCTTTTGCAACCGGCTTTCCGCAGGACGTAAGAATAAGTACAAGCAGGACAAAAGCGAAAACAAAACGCATAAATAAGGTTATTTTTCCCTCAGGTTCTCATCATACATCATCTGATAAATGCGGTAATTTGCCATAACCTTATAAACATAATCCTTCGACTGAGAAAAGATAACCTCCGGAACGTAACGATCTGGCAGGTCAGACTTCGAGCGGGCCAGCCAACGCTTCATATTGTCATCACCGCCATTGTAGCTCGCGGCAACAGCCGGAGGCTGAGCAGGAAATACTTTGAAAAGATCTGCAAGATATTGGGAACCGAATAGAATGGCAGTTGCCGGATCATATAATTGGTCTTGATCGAAATTCTTCTGTCCAAGCTCACTCGCGATCTTGTTTGAAGTGTCCGAGATAAACTGCATCAACCCTCTCGCAGCGGCATTTGATTTAACCGAAGCGCGATATCGGGATTCCTGCCGTGTGATC
>Ga0134121_10003446_pt1 | contig 13217 bp, 15 predicted proteins | sample KB301_FD_96463 | JGI IMG/M metagenome (GOLD analysis project Ga0134121, IMG submission 96463) | Terrestrial soil microbial communities without Nitrogen fertilizer from Kellogg Biological Station, Michigan, USA - KB3-0-1 | ecosystem: Environmental > Terrestrial > Soil > Unclassified ...
GCCGCATGCAGTGATGGATGCGCCCCGGCCCGAGGCGGCCCTGCGCGATCTCGAAGCCGCGGCCCTCGCCGAGCAGCACGTTCGAGGTCGGCACGCGCACGTCCTTCAGCTCGATCTCCATGTGCCCGTGCGGCGCATCGTCGTAGCCGAACACCGGCAGGTAGCGCAGCACCTTGATGCCTTTTGTACTTGAAGGTACAAGGACCATGGATTGCTGGCTGTGCCGCGACACGTTGTCCGGGTCGGTCTTGCCCATCACGATGTAGATCTTGCAGCGCGGGTCGCCGGCGCCGCTCGACCACCACTTGGTGCCGTTGATTATGTATTCATTTTTTTCACGAGCAATTCTTGTTTGAATGTTGGTCGCGTCGCTCGAGGCAACGTTCGGCTCGGTCATCAGAAATGCCGAGCGGATCTTTCCCTCGAGCAGCGGCTCGCACCACTCCCTCACGTGATCGGGCGTACCGTACTTGAGCAACGTCTCCATGTTGCCGGTGTCGGGCGCCGAGCAATTGAAGATCTCCGGCGCCCAGGTGACGCGGCCCATGATCTCGCACAGCGGCGCGTACTCGAGGTTGGTGAGAGTGCCGCCGTGCGATTTCGGCCGCCACAGGTTCCACAAACCCGCTTCTCGAGCCTTCGGTTTCAGCTCGTCGATCAAAGGAACGGGCTGCCAGCGGCGCTCGCTTTTCACGTGCTCGTGCCACTTGTGCTCGTTCGGGTAGACGTGCTGGTTCATGAAGGCGATGAGCTGCTTGCGCAGCTCCTGGACCTTCGGCGTGTAGTCGAAGCTCATGCTGCTCTCCTCAGGATCTTCTCCGCCTGCTGCCAGCCGAGCTGCGCGAGCGGCACCGTCTTGCTCGCCGCCTCCTGCGCGTGCTGGCTCGCGGCGGTGCCCTCGAGCACGCGCTTGGCGATGCCCTGGCAGATCGCGGCGATGCGGAACAGGTTGTAGGCGAGATAGAAATCCCACACCACCGGATCGATTGCGGCGCGATGGGTTCTCTCGCAGTAGCGCTTCACATAGCTCGCTTCCGACGGGATGCCCAGCTCCTCGATCGGCAGGCCGCCCATGCCGCGGAACTTGTCGGGCGGGATGTGCCAGCTCATGCAGTGGTAGGCGAAGTCGGCGAGCGGGTCGCCCAGCGTGGAGAGCTCCCAGTCGAGCACCGCGAGGATGCGCGCCTCGGTGGGATGGAAGATGGTGTTGTCGAGACGGAAGTCGCCGTGCACCACCGTGGTTCCGGCTTCCGGCGGGATGTTCTTCGGCAGCCAGCCGATCAGGTTGTCCATCGCCTCGATGCGCTGCGTCTCCGAGGCGCGGTATTGCTTGCTCCAGCGCTCGACCTGGCGGCCGATGTAGTTGCCGGGCTTGCCGAAGTCCTCCAGCCCGATGGCGCGATAGTCAATGGAATGAAGTTTTGAAATGACTTTGTTTTGCTCATCCCAGATCGCGGCGCGCTCGGCCTTGGTCATGCCGGGCAGCGCCGGATCCCACAGCACGCGGCCTTCGACGTAGTCCATGACGTAGAACGCAGTGCCAATCACCGACTCGTCCTCGCAGAGCACGTGCGGCTTGGCGACCGGAAAGCCAGTCGGGTACAACGCTTTTATCACGCGGTATTCGCGGTCCACCGCGTGAGCGGATGGCAATAGCTTGCCCGGCGGTTTTCTCCTGAGCGCGTATTTCTTGCCGTCGGCTGCGCTCAGACGGTAGGTCGGATTGGACTGCCCGCCCTTGAACTGCTCGACCTGCGCGATCCTGAAGCCGAGAAATTTCTCGAGCGCCGCGACGTCGATCCGGTGGCGTTCCTCGACGGGCTTGGTACCGATAAACTGCTCGAACATGCCGGCAAAAGCTTACCCCAAGTTCAGAGTCTCCCACCGCAGCGGCGCGAAATTCGCGCGCCGCGGTCTGCGCAGCTATTTCGAGTACCGCGACCTCGGCATCAAGCGCGCGACGCGCGGCCAGGTGGTGGCGCACGTGATCCGCGCGCGGCCGGGCAAGGCGCCGCACGGCGAATGGCACGCGCACGATTGCAAGGTGCAGTTCGTGTACGTGCTCAAGGGCTGGGTGCTGTTCGAGTACGAGGGCGTCGGCAGGGTGAGGATGAAAGCGGGAAGCTGCTTCTACCAGCCGCCGAACATCCGCCATCGCGAGCTCAGCCACTCGCGCGACCTCGAGCTGCTGGAGGTCGTCTCGCCGGCGGCCTTCAGGACGGTGTCTTTGGAGAAACCTGCAGCCAGAAGGTCACCGGCCCGTCGTTCACGAGGCTGACCTGCATGTGGGCGCCGAAGCGCCCGGTGGCGACGCGCGGCAGCCATTCCTCCGCCTTCTCGACGAAGCGCTTGAACAAGCGCTCCGCCGACTCGGCGCCCGCCGCGCTGGAGAAGCTGGGGCGCGCGCCGCTGTTGGTGTCGGCGGCCAGCGTGAACTGCGGCACCGCGAGCAGCTGGCCGTTCACTTCCTTGAGCGAGAGATTCATCTTTCCTTCCTTGTCCGGAAAGATGCGGTAGTTGACCACGCGCTCGGCGAGCAGCAGCGCTTCGAGCTCGGTGTCGCCGCGCTCGACGCCGATCAGGGCGAGGATGCCGGCGCCGATCACGCCCACGGGATCGCCGGCGACCTTGACGTTGGCGCCGGTGACGCGCTGAATGAGCGCGATCACGCGATGATGTCGGGGATCAGGCGGGTGCGCAGGCGCTGGATCTGGTCCTTCAGCATCAGCTTGCGCTTCTTCAGGCGTTGCAGCTGCAACCGGTCGAGCGACGGATCGCCGGTCAGGCGGCCGATCACGTCGTCGAGGTCGTGGTGCTCGACCTCCAGCGCCTGCAGGCGCTGCCGAATCTGGGCTTTTTCCTCTTCGCTCAGGGGCGTCTCGGTCACGCGGCAAAGACCTCGTCCGAACCGGGAATCGTATCCCTATCCCTATCGCGGCGGAAGCCCTAGTAGCTCCGCGCCGGCCGGAAATAGTCCACCCGGTCGATGGAGCGCACGGTCACGTCGCGCACCCTCGCCCCTTGCAGCACCTTCAGCGGCACTTCGGTTCCCGCCGCGCCGCGTCGCCAGATCCGCTGGTAGAACTCGGCGAGCGTGGTGACCTCGTCGTTGCCCACCGCCAGCACGATGTCGCCGCTCTTCAAGCCGGCGCGCTCGGCCGGGCCCTCGGGCGACACGCGCCCGACGAACAGGCGGCCGCGCACCTCGTCGGCGTTCACGCCGAGCCACGGCCGCGCTGGGCCGTTGCGCCGTCCCTTGGCGATGAGATCGTCGAGGATCGGCTTGAGCAGCTCGACCGGCACGAACATGTTGCCGGGCGACTGCGTCCCCGGCGCACCGGCATCGGGCACCACCAGCGAGCCGATGCCGAGCAGCTCGCCGCCCGCGCCGATGAGCGGCGCGCCCGACCAATCCATCACTGGCGGGTAGGTGAAGATCGCCGAGTCGAGCAGGTATTCCCAGCTGCCGGAGAACGGCCGGCGCGACACCACATAGACCAGGCTCGGCGCGTCGCGCGCCGCCGCGGTCACCACCATTACCGGGTCGCGCTCGGCGAGCGCCTTCGAGTCGCCGAGCGACAGCGGCTTGCCGGGAGGCGGCCCCACCAGCTTGAGCAGGCCGAATCCCGAGGCGTGGTCGTAGCCCGCGAGCGTCGCCGGTACCGTGCGCCCGTCGGCCCCGGTGACCTGGATCGCTTCGGCTTCGATGATCAGGTAACCGATGGTGAGCACGTAGCCGTCGCGGATCAGCACACCCGTGCCGCGGCGCTGCGTGCCCAGGCTCTCCGCGCTGCGCGCGCCGGGCTGGATCTTCGCGCTCACGCCGACCACAGCGTTGAGGATGTCTTCGGGGTTCTCCGGCGCGGGCTTGTCCTGGGCGAAAGTGACCGCGGAGGCGAGCGCGAGCGGAAGTAGGAATTTGCCTGCGCGCATCATCGAATCAATATCATGCGCTCGCTCAAGCGGAACACGCAATTCGAACGCCGAATCGCGGCCCACGCCATCGTCCGCCGGGGCTAATATTCGATTCGTCCAATGTTCCTGCTGTTCCTCAGCGCATCCTTGACCTTCGGCGCGGCTTTGCTGGTCACGACGAACCTTTCCGAGGGCGCATTGCTCGCCCTCAGGACAGCAGCGGAAATCATTGGGTGGCTGTTCGTGCTTGCGGCAGTCGCCGGCCTTGCCGGCCTGCGGCGCGCGAGCTTCGGCCGGGTATGCGCGGCGAGCGTCACGCTGTGCTCGGGTGGGGCGGTGCTGTACATGTCGTACTTCTTCGAATGGAACGAGCAGCAGCGCCCGATCGCCTGGCAAGCCGTGGCGGAACCCGCCTTAGTGCGCCCGGTTGCCTACAACTACAAGGCGATCGAGCCGGTCGCCACGCCATCGACTCCCGCACCGCGCCCCAAACCGCCGGTTGCGGCAACCACGCGGATCGCGCTGGGCGCTCCGCCAGATGCGTGCTCGACGCTCGATGGCGTGGAATCGCTGCAATGCAATCGCTGCTCCGGGAAGCTCGGCTTTGCGCGCGTGACGTGCCGGGAAAGCGTGCGCCTCGAGTACTGCGAGAGCGAGCTTGGCGACGAGCGCACCTGCCCTTCCCCGATCCCGCAGTCGTATCCAGGGTGAGCGGCTAGGCCGCTCCGGCTTCTTCCAGACCGATGCGCCTGCTGAGCTGGAACGTGCAATGGTGCCGCGGCATGGACGGCCGCGTCGACCCGAAACGCATCGCCGCCGAGGCGAAACGCCTCGCCGACCCCGACGTGTTCTGCCTGCAGGAGATCGCGCGCAATTTCCCGGAAATGGCCGGCAGCGCCGGCGAGGACCAGGTCGAGGTACTGAAGCGAGAGATGCCCGGCTACGAAGCTTATTTCGTCTCCGCGATCGACCTGCCCGGAAAGAGGGGGCGCCGGCGCTTCGGCAACCTCGTGCTGTCGCGCCTGCCCGCCGGACGCGTGCTGCGGCACCTGCTGCCGTGGCCGGCGGCGGACGTGCAGAGCATGCAGCGCGCGGCGCTCGAGGTGGTGGTCCAGGCGCCGTTCGGGCCGCTGCGCGTGACGACCACGCACCTCGAGTACTACTCGAAGGAGCACCGCGCCGCGCAGATCGAGCGGCTGCATGCGCTGCACGCCGAGGCCTGCAGCCCGAAGAAGCCCGTAAGCGAGCCTGGCAGCTATGAATCTTTTGAGAGGGGCAAGAGCGCGGTCGTGTGCGGCGACTTCAACCTCCCCCCGACCGACTCGCATCACGAGAAGATGCTCGACGGGGGTTTCGTCGACTCGTGGGAAGCGCTGAACCGCGGCAAGCCGCGCCAGCCGACCTTCCACCTGTACGATGATGAACCCGAAATGTGCTGCGACTATGTTTTCGTCACTCCCGACCTGGCGCCGCGATTGAAGTCGATCCGCATCGACTCGCAGACGCAGGCATCGGATCATCAACCCGTGATCGTCGAATTTGGTTAGCGTCAAAAAGCTGGGCCAGTCGCTGGGCGCCGAGATCGGCGGCCTCGATCTGTCGCGGCCGATCGCGCCGGAAGTCTTCGCGCAAATCCGCGCCGCCTGGCTCGAGCACCTCGTGCTGCGATTTCGCGGGCAGAAGCTCGGCGATCCGCAGCTGCTCGCGTTCAGCAGGAACTTCGGCGAGCTCGATCCGCCCGGACCCAATCCGCTCGGCCGTCCGTTCCTCGCCGATCACCCGGAAATGAACGTGATCTCCAACATCAAGCAAGGCGGCGTGCCGATCGGCGGTCTCGGAGACGGCGAGGCGATCTGGCACGCCGACATGACCTACGTCGAGCGCCCGCCGATGGCGGCGATCCTCTACGCGATCGAGATCCCGCCGTCCGGGGGCGACACCTACTGGGCGAACATGTATCGCGCCTGCGAGGAGCTGCCCGCGCCGCTCAGGCAGCGCATCGAAGGGCGGGAAGCGGTGCACGACGCGACCTACAACAGCGCCGGCGTGATGCGCAAAGGCTACCGGGACGTCACCGATCCGCGCAGCGCGCCCGGCGCGCGCCATCCGCTGGTGCGCACGCATCCGGAGACCGGCCGCCCCAGCCTGTTCCTCGGCCGCCGGCGCAACAGCTATGTCGTCGGGCTCGAGCTCGAGGAGAGCGAGGCGCTGCTCGACGAGCTGTGGAAGCACGCGACGCAGCCGCAATTCACTTTCCGTCAGGAATGGCGCGTCGGCGACCTGCTGGTGTGGGACAACCGCTGCACCCTGCACCGCCGCGACGCCTTCGATCCTCGCGCGCGCCGCCTCCTGCACCGCACGCAGATCAGGGCTTCTGCGTAGTCGGAGTCGCCTCGCGGCTCAGCAGCGCGCGCAGCTGCTCGACGCGGTTGCGATTGACATTGAAGTCGCGGCGCCCGAGGCGCGACGCTGAGCGCACCTGGATCGCGGCTCCGTCGTAGAAGAACTCGACGTCGTCCACGTAGCCCAGCAGCATGCTGCGGAACTCCGCATACAGATAATTTTCTTTTTCAGAAACCACCGTCGCCCGGGGCATGGCCGCCACAGCGCGCCGTACCGCCGCCATGGCGTCGCCGCGAGACGCGATCGGCGCGATGTAGTGCTCGCGGTCGGACGGATCGGCCTGCGAGGAAACGCAGTTCGGCGTTCGCCGGCAGGGCGCCAGGCGGCCGCCGGTCACGCCGAGGTTGTTTGGACGCCGCCAGTTGAACATCGCGGGAATGCTAACATCGACTTCAAATCCGGGAGGCTGCGATGGAAATCTCCGCACAACAGCTCGCTGAACTGCTGCTCGGCATCGCCCGCGCGCAGGCCGCGATGATCCAGGGCCTGGAGAACGAGATGGCCGGCGTGCGCAGCGGCCGCATCATCCCGGCGCTGCAGAACGTCGCGCACCTGCGCGATCATCCGCAGCCGACGTTGACCGACCTTCCGGTGCGCGTGCTGCTGGGAACGCTCGGGCGGCAGGTGCCCGACGCGGCCGGCGTGGTGCGCGACCTGGAGCGGCTGCTCGGCGGTGGCGGTGGCGGCGGCGCGGCACCCGCGGCCGCGCCGAACCTCGACTTCAGCAAGCCCGCGTAGCGTTCAGAGCACGCGCAGGGTGCGCGCCGCCGGATCGAGCTCGACCGTGGCGCCGTGCGGCACCTTCGCGGTGATGTCGCCGTCGAAGCCGACCAGCATCGTCACGTTGCCGAACGCCGCTCCCTGCACCAGGATCGGATTGACGCTGTTCAGCACCAGCGCGAGCGGCACCACGCCGCGCGCCGCCATCTCGTGCAGCATCCAGGCGCTCGCCACCCCGCCCTTCGCGGTGTCGAGCACGAGAATCCGCCCGGCGTAGGACTGGCCGGCGAGCTTGTGCGCCGCGCGCGAGAACACGCCGCGCGCGCGGTCGAGGTCGTAGCGCGCGGAGAATCCGTCACTGGCCACGAGCGCTTGTCCGCGCACGGCTTTGCCGATCGCATGGCGCGCGCGGTAGATCACAGGCGCCCCTTCTCGGCGGCCTCGACGCAGTGCTCCATCGAAGCGAGCAGCGGCACGTAGCCATAGCCGCCGAGGATGTTGACCAGCTTCGCGCTGTTGGTGGCGAGGCGCTTCCAGCCGTTGGCCTCTGCGATCTCGCGCGCGTAGGACTGGTAGAAGCACATGCCGGCGAGCACGTGGCCTCCGGCATCCTCGATCCTCTTCGTCAGGCCGAACCGGTCGGCGTCCGGCTTGATCTGCGGGCTGGTGACGGCGAGCAGCGGCTTGGTGAAGCGCCGCCCATCGCACATCGCCGCCAGCGCGCGCAGCTCGTAGAGCGAAAGCTGCGGCGCCGAGAACACCACGACGTCGATTTCCCCCTGCGGCGCGTACGACGCTTGCAGCGCCGCCACCTCGGCCTGGCCGACGCGGTGCGCAACCGGCAGCGCCGGTTCGCCCGCCTCCGGCGTGACGCCGGGAAGGTGGAACATGGCGATCGAGCCGAAGCTCGCCATCGCCGCGCCGAAATGCTTCAGCTCGTCGGACCCGGGCACGCGCTCGAGGCCCTCGACGTACGGCACTGCCCAGTAGTTGCCGGCGAGACGGCCGATCAGGCCGCCAAGGGAACCCCATTCGTTCAATGTTTTCGGCACGAACTGCGTTCGTATCTTGACCGTGGCGCGGCGATGCTCATCCAGATGGAACCCGTAGCGCGGCGTGCGGCCGGTCAGTCCGGCGGCAACCGCCGACGGCCCGCCTTCGTAGTTGGAGCGCGCGCCGCACACCGAGTTGGCGTAGATCACCACGCCGGTATCGCCGAAGGCCACGCTCTCGCCGGGCGCCGGCGCCTGGATGGTCTGGTAGTTGATGCAGGTGTCGGTCATCAGCACGCCGAGCTTCTTGAACGCCTCGATCAGGCGACGCTCGAGCTCGACGATGCGCACCGGGTGGCCGAGCACGCTGGTCTTGGCGAAATCGGTACCGCGCGGGTCGGTGATCGTCGGCACGCGCACGCGGCCCCGGTCGCGCCCCAGCGCTTCGAGCCAGGCGATGCCCGGCTCGCCCAGGCTCTCGGTGTCGGCCATGATGTGCGCCTGCGTCACCGCCACGAAATCGGCGGCGCCGAAGAACTCGCCCACCTTGACCTGGTGCTCGAGCGCGCTTTTCGCCGCCGCGCCGTGCTCGCCCGCCAGCATCGATCGCTCGAGATCGTTCAGCTTCACGGCACCGCCAGGATTGAAGTGGTGATCGGCACCTTGCCGCGGATGCGCAGCGCGAATTCGTAATTCTGCGCGTTGGCGCAGTACAGGGTGAACTCGGCCGGCTTGCCGTCGGCGAGGTAGGAGATGCGCTCGAGCGCGATGACCGGCGCGTGCGCGCGCAGGCGCAGGAGCTTTCTCAGCTCGGCGTTGGCGGCCCGGGCGCGCACCGAAAGGTCGGCGTGGCGGATTTTCAGGTGCAGCACGGACTCGAACAGGTGGTAGGTCGTATGGGCCGCCACCAGCTCGCGCGACACCTTCGGCGCCGACGGCGAGAACCAGACCCACGCCACGGCGAACGGCTCGCCGCGCCGCAGGTAGAGCCGTTTGAAGTGCAGCACCTTGCGCGCGCCCGAGTGCAGCCGTTGCGCGACGTTGCCCGGCGGCACCACCTCCGTGAAATCGAGAAGCTCGGTGGTCGGGTTGACGCCGCGCGCGACCAGCTCGTCGTAGATGCCGTGCAGATCGACCAGGTCGTGCTGCACCGGCGGCTCGGCGACGAAGCTGCCCTTGCCCTGGCGGCGCACCACGAGGCCTTCGCGCACCAGCTGCATCACGGCCTGGCGCGCCGTGATGCGCGACACGTCGTGGCGCGCGGCGAGCTGCGGCTCGGTCGGCAGGCGGTCGCCCGGGCGGTAGCCGCCGCCGGCGATCGCCTGGCGCAGCTGCTGCGCGAGCTGGCGGTGCATCGCTACGTGACTGTCGCGGCGCAACCTCACGGCCCGTTATATAACAATAGGGGACGAGGCGACTAGCTCAGCCCGGTCACCGGCAGCGCGGCGCCGTGAACAGCGCGCGCCGCGTCGGACGCCAGGAATAAAACCACCGCCGCGAGGTCCCGCGGTGCCACCCATTTGCGTGGATCCGCCTTCGGCATGGCGGCGCGGTTCTCCGGCGTATCGATGATCGTCGGCAGCACGCAGTTCACGTTGATGTTGTGCTCGCGCAGCTCGGCCGCCATGGTCTCGGTCAGGCGGATCACCGCGCTCTTCGAGGCGACGTAGGCGCCCATTTGCGCTGCGCCTTTCTGCGCCGCGTAGGCACCGACGTTCACGATCTTGCCGCCGCCGCCCTTGATCATCCCCGGCACCACCGCTTTGGCGGTATTGAGGACGGTGCGCGCATTCAGGTTGAAGAGAAAGTCCCAGTCCTTGTCGCTGGTCTCGTGCACCGGCGCGCCCATGCGGAATCCGCCCGCGAGATTGCACAGCACGTCGATGCGGCCGAAGCGCTGGCGGACCTGGTCCACGGCCGCCTGCACGCTTTGAGCATCGAGTAGATTCGTTTGGACGAACACACCCTCACCGCTTGGCGGCCGGACGTCCAGCAGCGCCAAGTTCTCGCCCGCGAATGCCGCGGCGACTGCCTGTCCCAGGTTGCCCGACGCGCCGGTCAGCACCACGGTGCGCATCAGAAATCCTTCGGTTCGGGCGGAAACTTCGGCTCGCGCTTCTCGCGCAGCGAGGCCAGGCCCTCCTTCACCTCGGGGCCGGTAAAGCCGTGGATCTCGAGCGCGAGCGAGGCGTCGAACGCGGGGCCGGCCATGCGCAGCCAGTTATTGAGCGAGTACTTGGTCCAGCGCAGCGCGGTCTGGGGACCGGCGACGAGCTTGCGCGCCACTTCGAGCGCCTTTTCTTTCAGCTGACTCTCCTCGCACGCCAGCGAAACGAGGCCAATCCGCTCGGCTTCCTCGCCGTTGATGGTGTCGCAGGTCAGCAGGTAGTACTTCGCTTTCGCCATGCCGCAGAGCAGCGGCCAGATGATCGCCGCGTGGTCGCCCGCGGCAACGCCGAGGCGCGTGTGGCCGTCGATCAGCCGCGCATTCCTCGAGGCGATGGAGATATCGGCCATCAGCGCCGCGGCGAGGCCGGCGCCGACCGCCGGGCCGTGGATCGCGGAGATGATGATCTTCGAGCAGTTCAGCATGTTGTAGACCAGGTCGCGCGCTTCGCGCCAGACCCGGGCGCGCGCCGCGAAGTCGCGCGTCATCTCTTCGACCATCGCCATGTCGCCGCCGGCCGAGAAGCCCTTGCCCGCGCCGCGCAGGATCGCAACGCGCGCCTCGGGGTCGCGATCGATGTCCACCCAGATGCGCGCCATCTCGGCGTGCGCACGCGCGGTGGCGACTGCCAGCTTGCCCTCCTCGCCCATCACGATCTCGAGGATGCCGGGCTCGAGGCTGCGAACCTTCAGGTCCTGGTACGAGGAATAGTCCATGACTCATTCTACAATTCGCACCTTCCCATGGTTTCCTTCGACGACATCGCCCGCGCGCACGAGCGCATCAAGCCGCAGGCGAAGCGCACCCCGGTGCTGACCTCGGCCACGGTCGACGCGCTCACCGGCGCCAAGGTGTTCTTCAAGTGCGAGAACTTCCAGCGCATGGGCGCGTTCAAGTTCCGCGGCGCGTTCAATGCCTTGTCCCAGTTGCCGCCTGAAAAGCGTGACAAGGGCGTCGTTGCTTTTTCATCGGGCAATCACGCGCAGGCGATTGCACTGTCCGGAAAGCTGCTCGGCATCAAGACGGTGATCGTGATGCCGCACGACGCACCGCAGGTAAAGCTCGAGGCAACGCGCGGCTACGGCGCCGAGGTGGTGCAATACACCCGGCACGAGGACCGCGAGGCGCTGGCGGGCAAGCTCGCCGCCGAGCGCGGCCTCACGCTGATCCCGCCGTTCGACCACCCCCACATCATCGCCGGCCAGGGCACGGCGGCGAAGGAGCTGATCGAGGACGCGGGCGCGCTCGACCTGCTGCTGGTGCCGTGCGGCGGCGGCGGGCTGCTCTCCGGCTGCTCGATCGCCGCCAAGCACCTCGCGCCGAACATCAAGGTGATGGGCGTCGAGCCGGCGGCGGGCGACGACGCCACGCAGTCGTTCGTGAAGAAGCGCCTGATCAGCATCGCGGTGCCCGACACCATCGCCGACGGCGCGCGCACGCCGTCGCTCGGCAAGCTCACCTTCCCGATCGTGCTGCGCTACGTGGACGACATGCTGACGGTGACCGACGCCGAGCTCACGCGCGCGATGTTCTTCCTCTGGGAGCGGATGAAGATCATCGTCGAGCCGACCGGGGCGCTGGCCGCTTGTGCAGCCCTCGAAAAAAAAATGGACCTGAAAGGCAGGAAAGTCGGAATCGTCCTGTCAGGCGGGAACGTCGACCTTCGCTGGGCGGCTGCGCAGGTAGTAAAAAACCAGGATCGCTGAGCCGGTCAGCGTCGCGGCGATCTGCACGTCGCGGCGCGGCACCATCGTCGCGATCGAGCTCGCCGCGAGCAGCAGGCGCATCGGCCAGGCGATGTCCTTCAGGGCCATCAGGCCGTGCAGCGCGAACGAAGCGAACACCGTGCAAGCCGTGCCGAAGAAGCAGTCGCTGACGATCTGCGGCAGCGAGCCGAGCGCGAGCAGCCCGGGGTTGAAGAGGAAGAAGAACGGCACGACGAAGCCGCCGATCGCGAGCTTGACCGCCCAGGGGCCGAGCGAGGTCGGGTTCACGCCGGCGATCGCGCCGGCGGCGAAGTTCGCCACCGCCACCGGCGGCGTGATCGCCGACAGGCAGGCGTAGAACAGCATGAAGAGATGCAGCTGCAGGTCGGGCAGGCCGTACTTGCGCAGGATCGGCGCGATCAGCGCCGCACCCATGATGTACACCGCCGGCGTCGGCATGCCCATGCCGAGCAGAATGAGGAAAACCGCCGACAGCACCAGCGCCGGGATCAGCATCCCGGCAGAGAGGAAATTGATCATCAGCCCGAACTTGCCGGCGAGCGCGCTGATCTCGATCAACCCGGTGATCGCGCCAGCCGCGGCCACCGCGCCGACCAGCGGCACCACCTGCGTGATGGTCTCGGTGCAGCACGCGACGAAGCGCTTCGGGCCGATCGCGCTCGGCCGATGGAACCAGGAGAGGATGATCACCGCGGCGGTCGAGCCGGCGGCGACATAGACCGGCGTATAGCCGTCGAGCAGCAGCCACATCATGGCGCCGATCGGCAGCAGGTGGCGCCAGCCCAGCTTCAGGCTGGTCCACAGCGGGCGGATCTGGTCGGCGGGCATCGGCGGCTCGTTGCCGCGCACCGCCTCGTTGTGCACCAGGATGTAGATCGCGACGTAGTACAGGATCGAAGGCAGCCAGGACGCGGCGACGATGTCGGCATACGGGATGTTGGTGATGTCGGCCATGATGAACGCCACCGCGCCCATCACCGGCGGCAGCATCGCCCCGCCGCTCGACGAGGTGGCCTCGATCGCCCCGGCGCGCGCGGGCGGCACGCCCTGCCTGATCATGAGCGGGATCGTCAGCGGCCCGGTGGTGGCGACGTCGGCCGTCGGGCTGCCCGAGACGGAGCCGTACAGCCCGCTCGCGGTGACGCACGCTTTCGCGGCGCCGCCGCGCATGCGCCCGGTCACCGAGGCGGCGACGTCGAAGAACCGCTGGCCGCCGCCCGCCTTGTTGTAGAAGTTGCCGAACAGCACGAACAGGAACGCGTAGCTCGCCGCCACCTCGAGCGGCGCGCCGAA
>Ga0134121_10003447_pt1 | contig 13217 bp, 12 predicted proteins | sample KB301_FD_96463 | JGI IMG/M metagenome (GOLD analysis project Ga0134121, IMG submission 96463) | Terrestrial soil microbial communities without Nitrogen fertilizer from Kellogg Biological Station, Michigan, USA - KB3-0-1 | ecosystem: Environmental > Terrestrial > Soil > Unclassified ...
CATGAGCAGCGGCTTCGCCGCCGTCGATCCCGTCACGTAGATCGGCGTGGGAAGCGTGCTGCACTCGGCCGCGCTCGCGCTCCGCGCGGCGAGCGCCGCCACGAGCGCACCGGCCGCCGCGAACGCGCGGCGCCTCACGGCGCCTCCGGCAGCGGGCGCAATCCCCCGTCGGGGCCGTCGAGGATCACGCGGCTGTTGTCGAACGACACCTGGCAGGTGCCACCCATCATGTCCGTGCCCGCATCGGTCACGACGTTGGGCAGGCGCGGCACGCATTCCTTCTTCACGCTGTCGCAGACGGCGTTCGGCAGGTGCGCGCAGTCCGAATCGATCTGACACTTATAAGGATTGGCGCTGGCGTCGAGCAGCAGAGAGCACCCCGCCCCACCACCGACGGACGCGGTCACCGCCGCGAGGGCCGCGACCAGGACCCACCGCGCGCGCACGCGTCCGGGCCCGGCGACTGCACCCGTCTGCTTCATGCGGTGGGGAGGATAGGCGACCCCACCTTTACGGTTCTGCATACATCGTGTGACGTTGACGTGACGTCAGTCGAACAGCAGGCCGAGGCGCACGGGGATCGGCAGGCCGTGCCATCGATCGCGCGACACGTATGAGAGCGGCGGCGATTCGACCGCGAGCTCGAGCTTGCCGATGACGAGGCCCACCGCGGCCACGCCCGCGATGTCCGCCCCCAGCGAGTGCCCGTCGAACGGCCCGACGCGGATCGCGGCGGGCGTCGCGCCGACCCAGAGCCGGTCGGTCGCCAGGTAATAGCGCGCCACCGGCGCGATCGTGATGGCCGTGGCCTGCGCGCTCTCGATCGTGCCGCGCGCGGCCGCGAACGACAGTGCGGCGCCCCACCCCGACCGGCGGTTCCAGCGATCGCGCTCGCGGCGCGCCTCGAAGCCCGCGCTGACCCACTGGTTCTCCGACGTCGAGGCGGCGGTCGCGGCGAAGAATCCCAGCCAGGTCGTCTGGAGTGAGCGATAGCCCGTGACGTCGTCGGGGTCCGGCGGATCCCAGGTGGTGGCGGCGTCCCCGCCTCCGGCCGGCCGGGAGAACGCCTGCTCGTGCGACCAGCCGACCGCGACCGACACGACGGAGCCACGCAGCGCGCGCTCGTTCCATGACCAGCGCGGACCCTGCACGCCCAGCCAGGTCGAATGAAACAGCGGGACGAGCACCTCGCCGAGCGTGGCGAACGCCTCCCGATCGCAGTGGTCGAAGCTCGTCGAGCATTCGACGGAGAGGCCCGCGGGCGTCGCGCCGATGGAGAACCGGCGGATGAGCGGCAGGTAGAGACCGACCCCGGCCCCGGCGATCACGCCGCCCTGCTCGGCGCGCCGCGTGTAGCCCGCGCCCGCCGCCACCGACAGGGCGAACGGCACCGCGGGACCGTAGAAGAGACGCGCGCCCCAAACACCCGCCCCCCACCCGTCGCGCGCGATCGTGGATTGCGCGCCCACGAATGTGTCCGCGCGCGGAATTCCGATGCGCGGTTCCGGCGGCGGCGCCTCCGGGGCCACGGCGACGCTGTCGAGGTGCTTGTGCACGTACTCCCGCCAGAGCGCGAGATCCTCCTGCGACGCCAGCGACGCCTCCCGGCCCGCGGCGGATGCGCGCGTCCGGAGCTTGTAGGCGAGCACGAGGAAGTCCGTGATGGCGTCGACGGCGGCGAGCGCGCGTGGCGTGAGACACCGCTCCGACAGCGCATACGGATTGCGGACGGTCCCGCAGCGGCGCCCGTCGTTGGTCGTTCCGTCGGGGTAGAAATAGTCCTCGTCGCGATCGTCGGTGATGCCGTGGTGGGTCTGGGCCGGGAACGAGGCGCGCCCCTTCGCCAGGTAGATGGGCCAGTCGATCAGCTTCCACGACAGGAGGTGAACGATGCGGCCCTGCCCGTCGCGGGCCACGTGCGCGCCCGAGAACGAATCCTGGATCGCGTGCATCAGCGCGTAAGTGCCGACCAGCCTCCGCTGCGCGAGCGACGGATCGCGCAGCATCCCGTCGAAGGCGGCCCCCAGCAGCATCACGCAGCGGCTGTACGCCGTCGTCACCAGCGCGCGCGGCACGCCCAGCCGCGGATCGGGCGGCGACAGACCGTCGCGGGTCTCGGCCATGAAGTGCTGGCACTGCCCGCGGTTGCTCAGCTGGCGATCGATGATGATGTCAGGCGCGCCCGCGCCCAGCCGGGGCCAGAAAGTCAGCGGCTGCTCCAGTCGATCGCGCGCGCCGCAGAAGCGGCTGCGGTCATCGAAACAGGGCGGCGCGACCAGCACGCCGTCCGCGACCAGCGCGGCGAGCAGCGCGCGTCCCGACACGTCGGTCCCGGGCACGTGATCCAGCGTGAGCAGCCGCTTGTAGGCGGCGGCCTCGATGATGAAGTGCCCCTCCAGCCCGAACGCGGAGGCCCGGCGCGCGCACAGAGCCGTGGCGGCGAAAGCGCCGATTGTCAGCCAACGCCTTACCCGCGCCGCCCGGACCGAGAGCCGCACAACCCGGGAAAGCTGAGGCGCGGCGGCGCGCTGTCAACGCGCGGTCTTGAGCACGGGGATCTCCCGTTCCAGCTGCTGGCGCGCGCGCGCCTTGTCCATGTCGACGTTGATACCGTCCGTCGGAAGCCGCTCTTCGATGACCGCGATCAACGCGGTCTGGCCGGGACGGACGCCGATCGCGAGACGATCCACGGCGTCGTTGAAGTCCTCGGGCCAGACGGGCGGCGCACCAGGCCAATCGGGCTTCCTGGTTGGAGCGGCGCCGCTTCCCGCGATGAACCCGATGCCGGCGTTCTCGCCGCGCTCGACCAGTAACCCCGCGACCGCGCCGAGCACGGCGGCCAGCCCGATCACGCCCGCTCCGAACCCCGGGGGCAATGCGGCGGGGGGCTTCCTTTGCCAGTCTTCCTTGACGTCCAGGCGGCCCCGCACGTCGCGCGCGACGATGGTGTACGACTCGATCCAGATGAGGTCGTCGCGGACGGCTTGCTCCAACCGCTCCACCAGCTTCTTCGCGCCGGTCGTGTCGGGCGCCGCGAGGAAGACGACGTTCTTCGGACCCGCCGCCCAACCGGCGGCGGGGAGCGCCGATAGGGTCAGCACCCCGGCCAGCGCCGAAACCAAGCTGCGGCTCATCCTGCGCATGTCCTTTTCAAAATAATTACCTTCTCAAGGACGGGAAAGGACGTGGCGCATGGGTGAGGTGAGCGATCAGCTGCGGGAAGGAATGGATGTGTACGACGTGGAGGCGGTGAAGGTCGGGCGGGTGCTTCGCTTCGACACGGCCCTGGGCTACTTCGAGACGCTCGGGCTCTTCTCCGGGCCCCGCTACATTCCGTTCTGGGCGATCGAGAGCTTCGGCCAGAACCGCGTACGGCTCAACGTCACGAAGGCGACGGTCACGGAGGTGTACAACCACATGCCGGCCGTCACGCCGACGCTCACCGCGGAGGGAAAGCTGGCCGGCAGCGGCACGATCCAGAGCGGGAACACCGGCCGGACCGTTCCGCTTGACGCCGACGCGATTCGCGAGATCCGGGAGCGGATCCACCCCGGAACCGCGGTCCTGGACGCCGAGGACGAGAAGGTCGGCAGGATCGAGGACTACGACCCCGAAACCGGCTACATGCGAATCGAGAAGGAAGGTTTTACCGAAAAGGAGATCTTTCTGCCGGTGACGTCGGTGTCGTTCGTCGATGACGAGGGCATTCACCTGTCCGTCCCGAAGGAGACGGTCCTGACGCGGTTCATCCGCGTGCCCGACGTCGCGCGCAATTACTTCGTGACGTGATCGATCAACCGGTCAGCGCCCGGAACAGCCAGACGACCGCGACGACCGGCGCCGCCAGCGCCGCCACCGCCAGCAGCAGCGCAGCGCCGACGAGCAGCGTGTCGCTCCAGTGCCCGCGCACCTCCGCGCCGCTGGCGCGGGCGCGCAGCAGCTCGAGGTTGCGCGCGTGCGCGCGGAAGAGAAAGTCCCAGATGTCGCCCACGATGGGGATCGCGCCGCCCGCGGCGTCAGCCGCGAGGTTCAGCAGCATGCGCGCGAGCAGCGCCTTCGGGGCGCGCCGCCGCCAGGCGAGCAGCACCGGATAAAGGCCGAGCGCCGAACCGATCAGGTCGCCGACGCCGGGCAGCAGCAGGCCGAGCAGCGGATCGACGAAACGGTGGTCGAGCCAGCGCGCCAGCGTCGTCGCCGCTTCGAGGGCCTCGTCCCGTGGCACAGGTTCGTCGCGCCGCTCCGCAACCTCACCGTCCATCGTCTCAGCGTACGCGACGAAACCCGAAGGTCCAGCCGGAAGACAACGGCTGATTTCTTCGCGCATGGAAGCGCGCTTGCGCTTGTGAAGTTCGCCGGGGGCGCCAGCGTTTACAGCGAGGAGGGGTGACATGAAACTGCAAAGTGTGAGGCGTTGGGGTGTCGCGGGAGCGCTCACGGGCGTGCTCGCGCTGGGTGGTTGTGCTCACGAGCAGACCTGGACGATGAACACGACGGAGATGATCCCGTCGGCCGTCGGCAAGGTGAAGGTCGCCAACGAGAAAGACGGGAACACGAAGGTGAAGGTCGAGGTCTCTCACCTCGCGCAGCCTTCGGCGGTGTTCGACCAGACCTCGACGTACGTCGTCTGGCTGAAGCCGGAGTCCGGCACGGCGCAGAACGTCGGCGTCCTGTCTCTGAACAAAGACCTCAAGGGTTCGCTCGAGACCCAGACGGCGTTCAAGGACTTCCAGGTCATCGTGACCGCCGAGAAGGATGCGAACGTCACCGCGCCGAGCGGCCGCTCGGTCATGAACGCCAGCGTCGTCGTACCGAGCTGACGTCACATCAGAAGCGACCAACGGCGCGCGCGGAGGTGATCCATGCCGTTCATCAATCGTGACGGAAAAACACGTCCCTGGTCCTTCGCGCGTCGTCTCTCCTCCGTGCTGGCGCTGAGCGCTTCGCTCGTCGCCAGCACGGCCGTTCCCGCTGACGCTCGAGGCGGGCGAGGCGGCGGCGGCGCGATGCGGGGGGGCGGTGGGAGCGCCCGCACCGGCGGCGGCGGAGCCGCGCGCACCGGTGGCGGTGCGGCCGCGCGGCCGAGCGCTCCGTCCGGCGGAGGCGCGGCCAGCAGGCCCAGCACGTCGTCCGGCAACGCGGCGGCCCGACCCGCGACGCAGGGTCGGACCGGGACGGCGACGCAGGGTCGAACCGGCAACGTCAACAACGCCGGCAACCGGAACGTCAACAACGCGGGCAATCGGACCGCCAACGTCAACCGGAACGGGAACGTGAACGTCAACCGGAACGACGTGAACATCAACCGGAACACGGCCGTCCGCGCGGGCGGGGCGCCGTACGCGCGCGCGCCTTATGCGTACGGCGGGCGCCGTTATTACTCCCACAACGTGTACGTCGGCCGCCGGTACGTCGGATTCGGCGGGTGGGGTCCTTACTACCGCCCGTTCGGCGCGGTCGTCGCCACGATGGCCGCGACCGCGATCGCCGTGAGCTGGATGAACTCGCAGTACTACTACAACGCGGGCGTCTGGTATGCGCCGGCGAGCGGCGGGTACACGGTGGTCACCGCTCCGGTGGGCGCCGTCGTCGCGACGGTGCCCTCGCAGGCCGTCGTCGTGAACAACAACACCTATTACTACGGCGGCACGTACTACGAGAAGACCGGTGAGGGTTACAAGGTCGCCGCGCCCGTCGCGGGCACGGTGGTCGAGAACCTCCCGGAGGGCGGCGAGGAAGTCACCATCGGCGATCGGAAGTTCGTGAAGTTCGGCGAGACCTACTACCAGCCGATCGAGAAAGACGGCAAGAAGATGTACGAGGTGGTGGAGGTCAAGTAGCTAGAACCCGACGCTGACCGCGAGGACCCAGGTCGGCGTCGTCCACGGGGCATTGAATTCGTACAGCGCCAGCGTCACGAAGCGGAGCGTGACGCTGGCGAACAAGCCCCGCTGCACGTCGCGAGAATTCTCGAAGACCCGGGATCGCTGGAGCGCGAGGCCGAACCGCGTCCAGTGGACCGGCGTGAAGCCGAGCTCCGACCAGGCGTAGAAGAAGCTGTCGCCGGCGTCGTGGAAGTCGATGACGGTCTCGGATTCGGCGTAGAAGTCCAGCTTCCACCAGGCGAGCGTCAGCCGCAGCGCGGGGACCAGCCCGTCGAGATCGCCGAACACCAGGCCCACCATCGGCGTGACGTGCAGCTTCACCGTCTGGCCCCAACCGACGTTCACGCCGGCGAGCCCGGCGCCGGAGCGCAACGCCTCGTAGTTGTACCGGCCCTCGATGTGCCACCGCCCGATCTCGACGGGCGCGGTCACCATCACGAAGTCCGGCTCGTCGGGAACGACGTATCCATAGACGTTCGCGGTGGCCTTCCATGGTTTCTGAGCAACCTCATCGGCGGCCGCGACGCCGGTCAGCGCGAGGGCCAGACAGCAGGCGAGCGGAACGGGACGAGGAAACATTTGACGGCGGAGTCGATTGTGCGGGCGGAGGCCGGGCCGCGCGATAGGGCCCTGCCGTAAACCGCGGCTACTTCAGGACCGGTTTGATGTCGACGACCGGTGTGCCGTCGATGGCCTCGAGCGGGCCGACGCGCAGGCGCGTGCCGTCGATCGCGCGCACGGTGACCGGATGCAGGCCGAGCGGGTTCGGGCGATCGGGCGATCGCGTGGCGAACACGCCTGTCAGCGGGTTGCGCGGGTCCGAGCGCGGGTGCGTCTGCAGCGTGTCGCGGTCGGCGCGGTGGAACCAGGAGATGACGATGAGCTCGTCGCCGACCTCGATCCCGTGCAGCGCGGCGGCGAACGGCGCCGCCACTTCGAGCCACGCGTCGGGTGCGCCCTCCGATCCCTGCATCGGCGCGTCCGCGAGCGACGTGAGCTCGGACGAGATCACGCCGATCGGCCGCACCTCGAACCGCGAAGGACGACCGGCGCCGGTCATGCGGCCATCATCCGATCGACGATCGCCGACAGCGCCGCGAGACGCGTGCCGCCGCGGCCGAGCGCGAACGGCTCGCCCACCTCGACGTTGAGGCGCGCCGAGCACTCCTCGACGGAACCCGTACGCTGCCCCAGGAACAGGCCCGCGGCTGGGCGCATGTTGACACGCGCAGTTGGCAGCGGCATGCCCTCCGATTCCAGAAGGTCGAGGGGATAACGCCCCCACGCGCAGATGACGTCGTCCGGACGCGCCCACGCCGACCAGCGCGCGCGGAAGGCGTCCCAGGTCTCGCCGGCGGCGAGGCGCTCGCGCGGGATGCGGATGTGGCCCGGGATCGCCGGCGCCAGCGGCCGGCGCGGCGCGATGATCGCCTCGAACGTCTCGCCGCTGCGCGCGCGCCGCGCGACCCAGTGGACGATCTCGGCGGGATGGCCGGCCTGCCCGCGCGACGGCCACGAATTCGCCTCGCCGTGCAGGCAGACGACGTCGTGCGCGCGCTCGCGCAGCAGCGCGGGCGTGCGCGGCCGCCGTGGGTGGCGCGTCCGCCAGGCGGCGTGCCGCGTGCGCGCGCCACGCACCGTCCGCGCGTAATGAAGCTGCGTATCGATCATCGCCTCGAACGGGCGCAACAGCGCCGCGAAGCGATCCGCGTCGCCCTCCAGCGCGCCCAGCACGTGCGCCAGCGCCTCGACCGTCGCCACGCAATGGTCGGCCGGCTCCTTGCGGATGCGGTAGTTGCTGGGCACCGGCGGCGTGAATCGGATCTGGGGCAAGGCTGCCAGCGCGGCGTTGCGCCGCAGGAGCTTGCGCGCCTGCCACCAGGTCCCGTCGACGACCACCAGCGTGATCGGACCGGCGGGCTTGACCTCCGCGAGATCGATCGCGCTCGGTCCTGGATACAACAGATACGCAGGCCGATCGCCGTCCTCGCCCGCGAGCGCGGCTCGCACCGCGCGATCGTCGTCGAAATCGACGCCCACGCGCAGCTCCGACCCGGGAAGGCAGAGATGCGCGAGCCGCGCCGTTCCGATCGGGACGTAGCGCTCGCGCGGATGCTGCAGCAGCAGCACGCGCGTCCGCGTCGGCAGCGACACGAGATGCGCGCAGTAACAGACCGACGCGGGCCGCCGGCAGCGACCGCAGATCGCGCGGTGCGCGGCGGGCTCGTCCATCACGGCGCCGAGCCTACCATCTGCCGCCCGGCGGCGCGGGCCGCTCGTAAACAGACCGGACGTGCTTACGATCGTCGCAGGAGCGCCGATGACCGGCCGCGAATCCACGACGTCCCCACGCGCGATCGCCGCGGCGTTTCCGCTGGCGCTGCTGGTCACGGCCACGTCGCTGGGCGGCCTGCTGCTTCCATCCAGCTACGCGCGCGAGACCGCGAACTGGGCCGCCCAGGCGGTTGGGCAGGACTGGGTCGATCTGCTGTTCGCGGTTCCCTGGCTGGCGATCACGGGAGCACTGGCGCTGCGCGGTTTTCGTCCGGCGCTGCCGCTGCTGGCCGGTGGCTACGCGTATACCGCCTACCAGTTCGCGATCTACGCGTTCGCGGTCCATTTCAATGCGCTGTTTCTCGTCTACTGCGCGGCGCTCGGGGTGTCGTCGTTCGCCTTCGCGGGCACGGCCGCGGCGCTGATGAAGACGGAATCCGCCCCGATTGGCGCGCGCGTCCCGGTCAGGCTAACGGGCGGATTTTTGATCGCGGTGGGCGCCCTGTTCGCGCTGCTCTGGCTGGCCGATATCGTTCCGGCCCTGCTTCATGGAGGCACGCCGCGATCGACCGCCGAGGCGGGCGCGATCACCAACCCGGTTCACGTCATGGACCTGTCCGTCGTGTTGCCGGCGCACGTCGCCTGCGGCGTCTCCCTGATCCGGCGCCGTCCCTTCGGCCGCGCCTTCGCGCCCGTCCTGCTGAGCTTCGGCGTCCTGATGGCGCTGTCGATCGCGGGGATGATGGTCGTGATGCGGATCCGCGGCGAGGCGGCCGAGCTGCCCGTCGTGGCCGCGATGGTCGCCGTCTCGGCCGCGAGCGCGACGATCATGGTCGTCTACCTGCGCCGGCTTCGCCAAGCCTATGGCTAGCGACGGCGATGCCCCGGCGCAGGTGACGACTCTCCAGCCTGGCGATACGGATAATCGGCGTCCGGCCAGATCGGGTGCGGCGCGTGAGCCTGCTGCGCCTCGCGCCGCTCGGCCCGTTCGTCTTGTTCCTCGTCCGAAAGGATGCGCGGCTCTTCCGTCGCACCCTCCGGGACCGTCGGATCATCCGGTGACGGCCACTTGCGAACCTCGACCATGGCCCAACCCCCAACACCGAAAACGTAGGTGTTATCCCCGAAGACGCAAGGTCAGCGCGGTGGCCGCGGCGGTTCCTGACTGATCGCGACCATGTCTTCCGCCAGATCGCCACCGTTGTCGCGGCCGTCGCGTCCGACGCCGTACACAGTGAACTGCTGCCCATTCGGCTTGTACGCGAAGGCGCCGCCGCTGGCCGGATCCTTCGGAACGTCGCCAAGCTCCGCCAGCGACGCCGGAAGGCTGCCTTTCTCGCGCTGAAATTTCGCGATCGCCAGCGCGACCGTCGCGATCCGCCGGCCCGAAACCGCGGTCAGCTCGACGCCGAGCGTGGCCCGACCGAGCATGGCGAGTTGCCCGCCGAACTCGGCGGTGGCCTCCACCGGGACCTCGCCCTTGAACTTCCTCACCAGGCGCGTCCAGAACGTCTTCTCCTTCTGGGCCGCCTTGACCGCCTCGGCCTCGATCTGATCGATGCGTGCGATGCGCGCGCGCGGATCCGCGATCTGCAGGGCGGCATCGAGCGCGTCGTAGCGCTGGTTGATTCCCTCCAGCACCACGCCGGTCCCGGCCTTCGCGACCAGCGTGCCCGGTTGCGCGTCCGGCGCCGCCTTGGCGACGAGCGGCGTCGCGAAGGCGTTGAGCACCGCCAGGCGCTGGAGCATCAACGTCTCAGTCGCCGGCGGGAAAGCCGGCACCGCGTCGAGGGTCTTGCGCACCGCCGCCAGCAGCTCCGGCTTCGCCGCGCTGGACGCGGCCAGGTCCACGGTCCCGGCCATCGCGTCTCTCCAGAAAACCCCCGCCACCGCGTATTCGCCGAGGCTCGCCGACCGCGCGACGAGAAGTCCCAGCTTCCACATCGCCTCCAGGTCGGCCCAGCTGCCGGCCGCGTCGCCGGCGAGCAGGCGGAGCGCCGCCCGGCACCTCAGCGCCTCCGAGGCGGTCGCGAGCCGGATCGGGTTGACGCGCGCAAAGCCCTCGACGGCGGCGCTCTGTTCGCGCGGAACGGGCACGTACAGGCTCGCCGCCTGCGACGCGGTGACGACGTCCGCGAGCGGCGCCTCCGACCTCGCGATCCAATCCGCGATCCGCGCGCGCGACAGCGATTGCGTCTGGGCGCCGGCGCAGCGCGCCCGCAGCCAATCGTCCGCTTCCGGGCTCGGCTCCGGCGAACTCGCGCCGTCCACCGCCTCGAAGTCCGAAAGACGAACCAGATTTGGCGCGTCGGCGGGCGCGTCGGGCACGCCGAGCTGCTGGAGGAGCTTGCCCTTGTCGACGCCGGTCGGAAGCAGGGTGCTCCCCATGGCGTGCACGAGCGGCGCCGCGGCATTCTTGCCGTCGACGCCCAGGGCGGCCCGCCGCATCCAGTCCACCGCCTCCGGGTAGTCGACCCACCCGTCCGCGCGCGTCGGCGTGGTGAGGTAGGTCGTCTGCTGCGAGACGGCGATCTCCGCCATCTTGGGACGCAGGGCGAAGAAGCGCCCCGCGACGAGCAAGACGATCACGGAGACGACGACCAAGACGATGCGCCGCGCGCGGCCGAGAGGGGAGCCCTCGCTCATCGGGCGGACTGTACCAGCGGGCCCGCGCGGCGACCATCGCGGCCGATCGCCCTCATTATCAAGAGCGGCAATACAACGCTGCCTGGATAATATCGATTCTCGGCGGTCCGGCGATGCCAGAGAATCGACCCACGCGCCATGACGGCCCGGATGCTGCTCGCACTCGTCTGCTCGGCGGCCGCCGCTGACGGTTGCGCGCGGCGGGCGCTGACGCCGGATGGCGGCACCGGCGCCGGCACGATCGGGCTAGACGGGTCGGCGGGCGGGCTCGACGGGTCGACGCGCGGCCCGCCCCAGAACACCGGGACCTGGGCACCCTGGCCGCTCGCCAACCACGACGCGGCCAACACCCGCCGCAGCCATGACGTCGGCCCCCAGGCGCCCGTCGATCGGTTGGTGCTCCAGGCCGGCGGTTCCGCCTTCGTGATCGGCGCCGACGGAACGATCTACACCGCCGATCGGGCGACGGTCTGGGCCGTCGACCAACACGGGGCTGGCGCGGTGGGACTTCTTTCCCGAGCCGACGGAGACGACCACGGTGGCGCCGAACTCTCCGGCGCTCGCGATCGGCCCCGAGGGCAACCTCTACGTCGCCTACCAGCGGGGCGGCTTCTACGCCCTCAATCGCGACGGATCGGTGCGCTGGCGGTTCACCACCGGCCGCACGCTCCCGAGCGGCGACGCGAGCAACTTCAAGAACCCTGTCGTCGATGACGCCGGACGCGTCTACGTCGGTGAGCAAAGCGTCGTCTACGCCTTCGAGAGCGACGGGCGTCCCGCCTGGCAGCTCGACACGAAGGCGGAGCAAGGCGCCTACCCGTCCGCCCTGGCCGCGGACGGCACCCTCTACGTGAACGAGGAGTACGGCAGCCTTCACGCGGTCGACCGCGCCGGTGCGATTCGCTGGACGCTCGCGCGCACGCCGTCGGTGCCCTTCAACTCGATCCCGATTGTCCGCGGCGACGGATCGCTGCTCCTTCCCCTCCTCGGCGACAACCAGTTCGGCGTCCTCGATGCCGGCGGCTCGATCGTCTGGCAGAAGACCGGCCAGCTCGGCTTCGTGCTGGGCGCGGACGACGGGCCCTACGCCGTCGACGGCAGGGGTGTGCTGCGTATGAACCGCGACGCATCCATCATCTGGCAGTCCCTCGGCGGCGGGCGCGGCGCGATCGTCGACGCCGCGGGCACCATCTACACCACGACGACGGGGACGATCGACGCGATCGACGCGAACGGCATCGTGAAATGGGAGATGGCGGCCGTCGATCCCGCCGTCCCGGGCTCCGCCGCCGTCACGCCCGGCCTGCTCGCGATCGGCGGCGACGGAACCCTGTACGCCAGCTACGGCGGCCGCATCCACGCGATCGGCGGCGGCGGGCGCTGCGAGGGCCGGCCCGTCGACTGCGACGACCGCGACCCGTGCACCGTCGACCGCTGCGATCCTGACGCGGGCTGCGTTCACGAACCGAAATGCGTCTCACGAGACAGCTGCACGACCGCGAGCTGCGCGGCGAACGGCGCATGCACGTTCGAGGAAGCTCCGTACCTCACACCGTGCGACGACGGCATCGCCTGCACCCAGCTCGATGCGTGCGAGCACGGCGTGTGCGTCCCGAGGGAAAGCATTTGCGGCCTCGCGGACGGCTGGCCCGCCACATTGCACGACGAGCGGCACACGCGCGCCGGGCTGTGGGGTCCCGCCACGCCGACGCTCGCGTGGTCAACGCCGGGACCAGCCGTGTCCCGCTACGTCATCGCAGGCGATGGAACCATCTTCGCCACCGCCGGCAGCAACGGCGTGCTCGCGATTACCCCGGACGGCGTCGCGACGAAATTCGCCGCCGTTCCGGCCTACGACCTGGCCCTTCGAGCGGATGGCGGCCTTTATGCGATCGAGCAGCCGCAGGAGGGACTGCTCCACGCGTTCGACTCGACCGGCGCCGAGCAGTGGGCGTTTCAGACCCCGGCGCCGCTCTGGCCGCCGGTCCTCTCCGCGGTTGGCTCGATCTACGCCGCGTCCCGCTTCGAATTGTTCGCGCTCGCGCCGGACGGTTCGATACGGTGGCGGCTGCCGACCGGCGGCTCCGGGAGCACCGACCCGCCCGCCGTGGGGTCGTACGACGCGGTCTACGCGCTGTTGCCCGATCTGTGGGCGATCACGCGCGACGGCCAGGTGAAGTGGAAGCGGTCGGTCGGCTGGTCGACCGGCCTGGTCGTCGCCGTGAACAACACCGTGTTCGTCCTGCGCGAAGGCGGCGTGCGCGCCATCGACATGGACGGCGCCGACGTCTGGAACTGGTCGCAGGGCGGCTCCGCCCAGTTCGCGGCCACGCTCGCCCCCAGCGGCGGCAGGCTGATCCTGACGAGCGGATCGTCCATCTTCCGGCTGAACGAGTCGGACGGCGCGATGGTCTC
>Ga0134121_10003449_pt1 | contig 13216 bp, 8 predicted proteins | sample KB301_FD_96463 | JGI IMG/M metagenome (GOLD analysis project Ga0134121, IMG submission 96463) | Terrestrial soil microbial communities without Nitrogen fertilizer from Kellogg Biological Station, Michigan, USA - KB3-0-1 | ecosystem: Environmental > Terrestrial > Soil > Unclassified ...
GCTGGAGCGCGAGGATTGTCCCTGGTATCCCACCATGCGCCTTTTTCGGCAACGCCGCTTCGGGGATTGGGACGAGGTGTTTGACCGCATGGCCCAAGAACTCAGCGAAATGTCTGGTGTCCGGTGTCCGGTGTCCGATGTCCAGCACGCCCCAGTGACGCCGGACACCGGACACCGGACAGCGGACACTAAATTGCTGGCGCAGGCGTGGAAACACCACGACGCCGGCGAACTTGATCAGGCTGCCTATGCCTGCCGGCAGCTGTTGGAGCTGGATTCCGGGCATGGGGAAGCGTGGTGTCTGCTGGGGGCGATTTGCCAAGCTCAGGGCAACCACCCGGAGGCGGAAACCAGCTATCGGCGGTCACTGCAGGTTACACCCCACAATGCCGCGGCTCTGAGTCACCTCGGCGTGCTGCTGGCTCAGCAAGGCAAATTGGAGGAAGCTGCCGAACGCCTGGAAGATGCCCTTCGCTGCCAGGGTGCAGACGCGGAAGTGCTCAGCAATTTGGGAGTCGTAAGAGCCCAGCAAGGCCAAAGGCAAGCGGCGCTGGGCCATTTTCACCAAGCCCTGCGGCTGCGTCCCGATTACGTGCAGGCGCATACCAATCTGGGGCTGGCGCTGGCCAACGACGGTAAGTTTGACGAAGCCGCGCAGCATTACCAGGAGGCCCTGCGGCTCGACCCCTCCAATGCCAAGGCGCAAACGGAGCTTGGCAACGCACTCAAGGGCCAGGGCAAGCTGGACAATGCCGTTGTCCAATATCGGGAAGCCGTGCGTTTGCAGCCTCACTCCGCCGAGTCGCAGCGCCAGTTGGCCAATGCCTTGCGCGAACAAGACAACTGGGATCAAGCGGCCGTTCATTATGAAGAAGCCCTGCGGCTCGACCCGGCCAACGCCGAGACGCACAATAACCTGGGCAACATCCGCCGCCGCCAGCGCAGGCAAGCCGAAGCACTGGACCATTTCCGCGAAGCGCTGCGATTGGATCCCAGCTATGCCGAGGCCCACAACAACTGGGGCTCCTTGCTGCGCGAACAAGGCGCGCTCGAAGAGGCACAGGCTCATTACCACGAGGCGCTGCGGCTCAAGCCCGAGCTGGCGGAAGCTTATAACAACCTCGCCAATGCCTGCCGGGACAAAGGCAACTTCGCGGCTGCGCTGGCCGCCTTCGACAAAGCCCTGCGGCTCAAACCCGAATTCCCTGAGGCACGCTGGAATCGTTCCCTGGTGCGGTTGCTGCTGGGCGACTTCGAGCGTGGCTGGCCCGAATATGAGTGGCGGTGGCGTCCCGGCCATGCCTGGCGGCAACTGCCCCACCCGTTCTGGGACGGCTCGCCGCTTAACGGCAAGACGATCTTGCTGTGGTCCGAGCAAGGGCTGGGCGACACCATTCAATTCATTCGCTACGTCACGCTGGTGAAAGAACGCGGCGGCCGCGTAATTGTCGAATGTCAGCCTGCGCTCAGGCACTTGCTGGCCGGCGTCAAGGGAATTGACAACCTGATTTCGCGTGGCTCGCCGCTGCCGGTGTTTGAAGTGCAAGCGCCGCTACTCAGTCTGCCGCGAATCTTCAACGCATCCCTCGGCCATATGCCAGCAACAGTGCCATACCTCCATGCCGAAGCAAGCCTGGAGGAAAAATGGCGAGTGGCGAGTGGCGAGTGGCGAGCTAAAACTGACTCCCCGCCGCTGTTGATCGGCATCGCCTGGCAGGGCAACCCCACCTTCGACGGCGATCGTCAACGCTCTGTTCCGCTGGCCAACTTTGCGGCACTGGCCAAGGTGCCGGGCGTTCGACTCATCAGTTTGCAAAAAGGTCCGGGTACGGAGCAGCTGGGCAGCGTGGCCGGTGCCATGCCTATCATTGATTTGTCCAGAACGCTGGACGAAGAGCATGGTGCATTCATGGACACCGCGGCGGTCATGAAGAACCTGGATCTGGTAATTTCTTCGGATACCGTCATCCCGCACCTGGCGGGCGCACTGGGAGTTCCCGTCTGGGTTGCCCTGGCCTTCGTACCGGATTGGCGCTGGATGTTGCGGCGCGACGACAGCCCTTGGTATCCTACAATGCGTCTGTTTCGCCAGCAGCGTCTGGGCGATTGGGACAGCGTGTTTGTCCGAATTGCGGAAGCGGTAAGCTCTATGTTAGTTAAACGCGGAACCTGAGAAATCAATGGTAACGGCAGCAGCCCAATAACTGAGAATTGTCATGTTCAATGTCACCCAAGCAGCTGGGGTCGCAACGCAACGCGGCATTGCCTTTGCCCGCCAGGGCCGGTTTGAAGAAGCCCGGATGCAGTTCCAACACGTACTGGAACTCCAACCGGAGGACGCCGACGCCCATTTCAATTTGGCCAACTTGTACGTTTTTCAAAATCAATTCACAGACGCAATTGCTCAATGCCAGGAGACACTGAAGCGCCGCCCCGACCATGTCGAGGCCCAATACAACCTCGCCTTTGCGTTCCACAGCCTGGGCCGCCGCGAAGAGGCCATCCAGTGGTATCGTCAAGTCTTGGAGGTCCGGCCGGACCATGTGGACGCCCAAAACAGTCTGGGGCTTGCCCTCATGGAGCAGAGCCATTGGGAGGAGGCGGCGGCTTGCTTTCGACAGGTTTTGGATTTTGAGCCGGAACACGTGGAGGCTCTCAACAACCTTGGCCTGGTTCTACTCAAGCTTGCCAGGTGGGACGAAGCGGTTTCGTTGTTGCGGCAGGTAATACGGCTCAGGCCCCACCACCTGGATGCCCAAAACAATTTGGGCGTCGCGCTGACGGAAATGGGCTACTTTGATGAGGCGATGTTGTGTTTTGACCAGGCGGTGCGGCTCGACCCCGGATTCGCCCAGGCTCACAACAACATGGGAAAGGCATACAGTCTCTACGATCAGCCCGAGGAAGCCATCCAGAGGTTCCAGCAGGCGTTACGGCTCAATCCCAATTTCACGGAGGCTTATTGCAACCTGGGCACGGTTCACAAGCATCGCTGCGAGTATGACGAAGCGGCTGCTTTTTACGAGCAAGCCTTTCGGTTGGAGCCTGAGCATCCGGCGGTGCGCTGGAGCCGTTCGCTGCTGTGGCTGTTGCTGGGCGATTTCGACCGCGGTTGGCCCGAATACGAATGGCGCTGGGCGCGGCCCGGTTTTATTCGCCGCGATTTCCCCAAGCCGTATTGGGACGGCTCAATGCTCCGCGGCCGCACCATCTTGCTCCACAGCGAGCAGGGGCTGGGCGACACCATCCAGTTCATCCGCTACGTCCCCCTGGTCAAGGCGCAGGGCGGTCGCGTCATCGTCGAGTGCCAGCCGCCGTTGGCAAAACTGCTGGCCAATGCCAAGGGCATTGATGAAATATTCCCGCAAGGCGCTCAACTGCCGTCCTTTGACGTCCATGCCGAGTTGCTGAGCTTGCCGGGCCTGTTGCGCACAACACTAAAAAACGTGCCGGCTGACGTCCCTTATTTGAAGGCCGACGCGGATCTGGTGGCCTTGTGGCGCAAGCGGCTTAAGGACGTGCCGGGGTTCAAAGTTGGCATCGCCTGGCAAGGCAGCCGGGAGTTTCAATATGATCGCCAGCGCTCCATGTCGCTGTCGTTCTTCGCGGCGCTGGCCAAGGTGGAGGGAGTTCAGCTCATCAGCTTGCAAAAAGGCCGTGGCGCCGAGCAATTGTCTGAGCTTGACGGCCAGTTCAAGGTACTCGATCTGGGCGACCGTCTGGACGAAGAGCACGGTCCTTTCATGGACACCGCCGCGATCATGATGAACTTGGACCTGGTGATCTCGTCTGACACGTCAGTGCCTCATTTGGCCGGCGCGCTGGGCGTGCCCGTGTGGGTGGCCCTTTCCATGTTGCCGGATTGGCGTTGGCTTCTTGACCGCGAGGACTGCCCGTGGTATCCCACAATGCGCCTGTTCCGCCAGAAAAGCCCGCGGGCGTGGGCCGAGGTCTTTGCCCATATGGATTCGCCGCCGCCGCTGGCGAAGTTCCTCCACCTCAATTGCGGCGATTGGACCGAGGTCTTTGCGCGCATGGCTACCGAGTTAACAAAACTGACGCCGCGCGGCGCCAAGTAAGGAAGGATGTTCCAGTGACAGCGCAGTTCGCTCAGCAAGCCAAAGATCGCGGTCTGGCCCTGGTTCAGCAGGGCCGGCTCGCTGATGCCAGGCTCGAGTTTCAAAAAGCGGTCCAGCTCCAACCCGACGACACGGACGCCCGCAACAATCTGGCCGTGGTGCTCATTCACCTCCAGCGCTATGGCGAAGCGGCTTTGCATTTTCAACAGGTATTGCGGACCCGGCCGGAGCTTGTGGAGGCCCACATCGGCCTGGGTGTTTGTTTGCAAAGGGAACTTAAACGTGACGAAGCGGTGGCCTGTTATCGGCAAGCCTTGCAGCTGGCGCCGGGCCACGTCAAAGCCCAGAATAACCTAGGCGTGGCCCTCATGGAGATGAACCGGCTGGAGGAAGCCGCGACCAGTTTCGAGCAAGCGGTGAAGGCGAAACCCGATCATGTCGATTCGCATGTCAATCTCGGCATCGTGCGCATGAAGCAGGGCCGCCTTGACGAATCCGCGGCTTGCTATCGCAAAGCGCTCGATCTGGCGCCAAATCTGGTTGACGCTCTCGGCGGCCTGGGGGCGGTGCTCACGATTCAAGGCCACTTGAGCGAAGCCATGATTTATTTTGAGCAAGCGCTACGACTCAATCCTCACCATGCTGATGCGCACCTCAATCGGGCCGTCATCTTGCTGCTGCAAGGCCAATGGGAAAAGGGTTGGGTTGAATATGAGTGGCGCTGGCGGACCAAGACTTTCGCAGCCCATGCCCTGCCGCAGCCGCGCTGGGACGGCTCGGAGTTGGCCGGTCGCACAATCTTGCTCCAGGCGGAACAAGGCCTGGGCGATACGCTCCATTTCATTCGCTACGCTCCATTGGTCAAAGAGCGCGGCGGCAAAGTCATTCTTCAATGCGAGCCATCGTTGGTGCGACTCTTGACGGGCGTTCAAGGAATAGACTCCTTGGTGACCCGTGGATCTCCGATCCCGCCTTTTGACGTTTATGCTCCACTGGTTAGCCTGGCCGGCATTTTTCACACCACGCCAACCACTATCCCGGCGACGATTCCTTACCTTCATGGCAATGCACAACTGGTGTCCCAATGGCGCGGCGAACTGTCGTCGGTGAAGGGACTAAAAGTTGGCATCGCCTGGCACGGCAGTCCCAGCCATGCCGCCAATCATTTCAGGTCCTTCCCGTTGGCCAAATTCGCACCCCTTGCAAAAATCAAAGGCGTCCAGCTGATCAGTTTGCAGAAAGGGCCGGGCGCCGAGCAGTTAGCTGCGCTGGGAACGCAGTTCTCCGTGCAGGACCTTGGCTACCGCCTGGACGCAACCGCGGGCCCTTTTATGGACACCGCGGCGGTCATGAAAAATCTCGACCTGGTGATCGCTTGCGACACCGCGACCGCCCATTTGGCCGGCGCCCTGGGCGTACCCGTCTGGGTCGCCTTGAGCGTGACGCCGGATTGGCGTTGGTTGCTGGAGCGCGCGGACACTCCCTGGTATCCCACCATGCGTCTTTTCCGCCAAAAGCGGCTTGGCGATTGGGACGACGTGTTCCAACAAATGACCACCCAACTCCAATCGTTAGCTCAAAGCCATGCTAAGTGAAGCCCAAGCCTGCTTTCGCGCCGGCGTCGCGCTCGCCCAGCAGGGCATGCTCGCCGAGGCCGTGGTCTCCCTGGAGCGCTCGCTGGAGCTGCGCCCCAATAATGCCGAGGTCCACAACGAGCTGGCTAATGTGCTCTTTTTGCAGCAAAACTTCGACGCGGCCAAGACCCAATATCAGCGCGTGTTGCAGCTGGAGCCTGGCTCCGCGGAAGCGAACTATAACCTTGCAAACGTGTTTCACCAGCAAGGCAATTTCGACGAAGCGGTCCGTCATTTTCGCGAGGCCATCCGGCTCAGCCCCGATTTGCCGGAGGCTCACAACAATCTTGCCATTACGCTCAAGCGGCAGGGCAAACTCGACGAGGCCATCCGCTCCTATAAGCAGGCTTTGCATCTGAAACCTGACTACGCGGACGCCATCACCAATCTCGGCACGATCCACGAGCTCGAAGGCCGCTTTGACGAAGCGCTGGCCACTTACGAGAAGGCGCTGAAACTGCATCCGGACCATGTGAATTTGCATTTTCATCGCGCGGGGTTGTGGCTGCTATTGGGGCGTTGGACGGAAGGTTGGCCCGAGTATGAATGGCGCTGGAAAACCCCGAAAATGCCCGGCTACGGCTTTCACCAGCCACGCTGGGACGGCTCGGCGTTGACTGGAAGGACAATTCTGCTGGAGGCGGAGCAGGGTCTGGGCGATGCCATCCATTTCGTTCGCTATGCGGCCCTGGTGAAAGAGCGCGGCGGCCGAGTGCTCTTGCAGTGCGACCCAGTGTTGACGCATCTTTTGGCCGGCGTACCGGGAGTTGACCAACTGTTTCCGCGCGGCGCAGAGCTGCCGCCGTTTGATGTTTACATGCCATTGCTCAGCCTGCCCGCGATCTTTCGCACCACGCCCAGCAACGTGCCGGCGAGCATTCCGTATTTGAAAACCGATCCTGGCCTCGTGGAGCAATGGCGTCGTAAGCTGAAAGTCCACTGTAGGGTGGGTGGAGTCTTCGGAACCCACCGTGACGAATTGGTGGGTTCCGAAGACTCCACCCACCCTACTAACACGTTCAAGGTTGGCATTGCCTGGCAAGGCAATCCAACTTTCTTGGATGACAATTTGCGTTCGATGCCTCTCAAGTGTTTCGCGCCGCTGGCCGCGGTGCCCGGCGTGCAACTGATTAGCCTTCAAAAAGGCCCCGGCACCGATCAGTTGCAATCTCTGAACGGCGATTTTTCAGTCGTTGATATAGGCGATCAGCTCGACGCCGCCAATCGTTCCTTCGTGGACACCGCCGCGATTATGAAGAGCCTGGATCTGGTGATTTCGAGCGACACGTCAGTGGCTCATTTGGCCGGCGCCTTGGGTCTGCCGGTCTGGGTCGCATTGCCGTTTGTGCCCGACTGGCGTTGGTTGTTGCATCGACCGGATACTCCCTGGTATCCTACCATGCGGCTTTTCCGTCAGACCCGCCGCGGCGACTGGGACGGGGTCTTTCAACGGATGGCCGCTGAATTGAATGAGCTGGTGAAAGGAAATTCGAAATGAAACCGATCATGGTCGAAATCGCACCGGGCGAACTTCTAGATAAAATCACCATCCTTCAGATCAAACGCGCTCGCCTCACGCAGCCCGAAAAACTCCGCAATGTCCAGGTGGAGCTGGCCACCTTGGAAACAGCGCGCAACGTGGCCGTTGCCGCCTCGGAAACGCTCGATCAACTCATCGCGGACCTGCGAGCCGTAAACGAGGCGCTGTGGGTCATCGAGGATGACATCCGCCTGTGCGAACGCGATGGCGATTTCGGCCCGAAGTTTATCGAATTGGCTCGCTCGGTTTACAAACAGAATGACAAACGCGCCGCGCTGAAACGCGCGATCAATGATCTGCTAGGCTCGAAAATCATTGAGGAAAAGGCTTACGCCAAGTATGACAAGAAGTCGTAGCCGCCCCACAGGGGCAAATCCAAGGAGAACCGCTACATGAAAGCCAGCCTGATTCTTTCGCTCGTTTTGGCTCTTCCTCAGTCGCAGCCCACCACGCCGATCCCCGTCGGTTCCAGCAAAATCGTGGTCGATGTCGGCTCGCGCAAGCTCGATGTGTTCACGTACAAGCCGGCGAAGTACAAGGACGGTCCGCTGATTGTCATCTTCCACGGCACCAATCGCAACGCCGATGAGTACCGCGATTTCGGCAAAGGCATGGCCGAGCGCTTCGGGGCGCTTATCGTCGCGCCGCTGTTCGACAACAAACAGTTCCCCAGCGACCTCTATCACAACGGCGGCCTGCTCAAAAAAGGCAAACTCCAGCCCCCCGAGGAATGGACCGGCAACATGACGCCCAAGATCGCGGCCGAAGTACGGCGTTTAGAAGGCCGGCCGAAGATGCCCTATTACTTCATCGGCCACTCCGCCGGAGGACAGTTCCTGTCGCGCATCTCCGGCTTTGTCTCGCCGGGGGCAGTCCGCATCATTGCCGCCAATCCCGGTGCTCACCTCTTTCCCACCCGCGACATGCCCTATCCCTACGGCTTCGGCGAACTGCCCAAGGAAATCAGCGACGACGACGCCATTCGGCTCTACCTGGCCCAACCGCTGACCATCTACGTCGGCACGGCAGACAAGGGCAAAGCCCAGTTGCCGATGGGCGTGACCGCCATGGCGCAAGGCCCCAATCGTTACGAGCGCGGCAAGAACTGCTTCAAGTTCGGCCAAGCGTTGGCCAAGGAAAAGGGGTGGACATTCCACTGGCGGATCGTCGAGGCGCCCGGCATCGAGCATGACGGCAAGGGCATGTTCGATCATCCCAATAGCATTGAGGCGATTTTTGGGATTCCGGCGCAGAACGCTGAGCCAGCGCCGAAAAAGAACTAAGCGGGGATGATGTCCCCTAATTCGGTTTTTTCTCAAGTTAACCGCGCGCGAACAGGCAAGAGCGTGATATGTTCGTCATTTGCCAGTATTTCTCCCATAGTGATCCTGCGCGGGCTGCGGAATTTGAATTCTGCATCCGGGAGAATATCAAAAATGGGCATCAGGTGATCTTGTTTGAGGAACAACCAGTCCCTGAAGATATTCGCAAGACAGCCAGACGGTGCATCGAATATCCGGAGAGGTTGACCTATGCGCACGCGCTGAAATGGGCCAATGAGAATCTGCAATCAGGCTCCATTGTGGCGCTCATCAATCTGGACATCATGATTCGGTTTGAGCATGCCGCGGTCGAGGCACATTTTCAGCAATATCCCAATCACTTCCTGTGCCTGTCACGGCTCGAATACAACCCGGAAAACCGCACCACCGCATTCAATGAGCACCTTGAAAAATACCAGTACATGAATTGCCAAGATGCCTGGGTGTTTCAGACGCCAGTTCCTGAGTTGCCGTTATCGGACTTTCCCATTGGCAACTGCCCCGGCTGCGACAATGCCATTGCTTTTCGCGCTGCCGAAAAGGGCCTTGTTCCAATTAATCTTGCTGCCGCCTTTCCAATCTGGCATTACGATTTCGTCCGGCCCAAGAATCCGTTTACGCTGTTGACGCAAGATACTGCAACCAAAATGGTCTGTCCCGAGAAGCATGGCAGATTGTTCCTGCCGCGCATCGCCATCGGCGGCAGCTTCAAGTATGATGATATTCTAGGCATCTCGAAGAATATCGCGCAATGCCTGGTTGAGGAATCCGGGTACACAGCCGAGTCAGATGTGCGTTTGAGCAGCTACCTGGCGTGCAGCATTGTTCTTCGGGGCCTTCCAGTTCGGTGGGACGTTGCGTACTTGTTCGGGTGCATTGCCATGAGTAACTGTTTTGTCATGAAAAACTCAAAACTGGTTTTTTAGCGCGTTTTTTTGCCTGCCAGTGCGGAACTGTGACCGCTCCAGCGAGATCTTCCTCCCCCATTCGCAGACATTTTTCCTTGACCCCATGGGTCTTTAGCATGTGAATTGGCGTCGCCAGTGCAAAGCAGGACTTCGGCATGAAGATTTCGGTCGTCGGCTTAGGAAAGCTAGGTGCGCCTTGGGCTGCGGTTCTGGCCTCCAAGGGGCATACTGTTGTTGGAGTTGACACCAATAAAGCATTCGTTGATGCCGTCCACCACGGCAAAGCACCGGTCTCGGAAACGGGTTTGGACGAACTCATCACTGCGTCGCTGGGCAATCTTTTTGCGCTCACGAATCTTGACCAGGCGATTGAGCATACGGAGGTCACGTTCATCATCGTGCCGACACCGAGCGAGCCAGAAGGAGGGTTCTCACTTCGTTACGTATTGGCAGCGGTAGAATCGCTGGCCACGGCGCTTAAGGAAAAGACCGGCTATCATCTTGTCGTGTTGGTTAGCACCGTGATGCCGGGCGATACAGGCACTCAGGTGCGTCCGACACTGGAAAAGATAGCGGGCAAGCGCTGTGGGGAAGAATTCGGTCTCTGCTACAATCCTGGATTTGTAGCCCTTGGTTCGGTTATTCACAACATGCTGCATCCTGATTTCATTTTGATTGGCGAATCGGATCCGCGGGCGGGCGAGCTGCTCGCGCAGATTCATCGGAGCGTTTGCTGTGACCAGCCAAGGATTGCGCGAATGAATTTTGTCAATGCCGAGATCACCAAGCTTGCCGTCAACACATTTGTGACGATGAAGATTTCCTATGCCAACATGCTGTCGCGGATATGTGAGCGGCTTGCAGGCGCCGACGCAGACATCATTGCATCCACCCTCGGACTGGACAGCCGGATTGGACCCAAATACCTCAAAGGCGCCGTCAGTTATGGCGGTCCGTGTTTCCCGCGCGACAATGCCGCATTTGCCGCTCTAGGGGCCCGGCTCGGAGTCGGAACGCAGTTGGCGGAGGCGACGGACCAGGTGAATCGGGAGCAGGTTGAAAGGCTCGCCGAGTTGGTCTTGGCTAATTTGCCGTCAGGCGGAACGGTGGGCGTGTTGGGGTTGTCGTATAAACCCAACACCGGCGTTTGCGAAGCCTCGGTGGGCCTTTGCCTTGCGAGCCTTCTACGCAAATCGGGAATCCCCGTCATCGCCTATGATCCCGCGGCAATGGACGAGGCTCGTCGAGTGCTGGGGCCGAGCGTTTCGTATGCGACCAGCGCCGCCGCTTGTGCCAAGCAGGCCGACGTGCTGGTGGTGAGCGTCGCCTGGAGCGAGTTTTCAATGCTGACTCGCGAGGACCTGCGCCGGCCGAAAAGCAAGCCCACCGTCATTGACTGCTGGCGCATACTTGACCGCGGAGAGTTGGAATCGGTTGCGAACATTATTGAGCTCGGCGTGGGGCCCGCTTCCGTGGAGTGCCAGGCCCAATGAACACCAACGAGCTGATTGTAGTTTGCGGCGGCGGCGGCTTCATCGGCGGTCACTTGGTCGGTGACTTGCTGCACAATGGCCATACTCGCGTCCGCAGCGTTGATATCAAACCCATCGAGGATTGGTATCATGCTTTCCCGGAGGCTGACAATGTGCAACTCAATCTCTATCAGCTGGAAGCCTGCCACAGGGCGATCGCCGGCGCGGCAGTGGTTTATAATTTTGCGGCCGAAATGGGCGGCATGGGCTTTATCGAAAAAAACAAAGCCCTGTGCATGCTCAATGTGCTGATCAACACGCATTTGCTGGAAGCGATGAGGCAGCAAGGCGGCGTACGGCGCTATTTCTTTGCTTCCAGCGCGTGCGTCTATAATGGCGCGAAACAGCAGTCCTCACCGGCGACGCCCTTGAGGGAGTCCGACGCGTATCCTGCGATGCCGGAAGACGGCTACGGTTGGGAAAAACTGTTTTCCGAGCGCATGTGCCGCCATTTCCTGGAGGATTTCGCCATACCGATCCGCGTGGCGCGTTACCACAATGTCTATGGGCCCTTTGGCCCCTACGACGGCGGGCGGGAAAAGGCTCCCGCCGCGATTTGCCGGAAGGTTATCCAGGCCAAGTTGTCAGGCAATCATGTCATCGATATCTGGGGCAGCGGCGAACAAACGCGGTCATTCATGTACATCAGCGATTGCCTGCAGGGCACCCAGAAACTGATGCACAGCGATGTCACCGAGCCGCTCAACGTCGGCTCCGAAGAACTGGTCAGCATTAACCAGCTGGTTGACATCGTCGAAGAGATTGCCTCCGTCAAGCTAAGGCGCCGATATTTGCCGGATGCTCCCAGTGGCGTCAACGGCCGCAACAGTGACAACACGCTGATCAAAGAACTGCTGCATTGGCAACCGGAAGTCAAGCTCCATGAGGGCATGGAAAAAACATACCGCTGGATTTACGATCAGCTAGTCAACCGATAGCGTAGGGAAAAAGCGGGTCTATCCGCGGCCAGAATCGCTCCGCGGATCGGCGCCGCGTCATTTCTTCCCCCCCAGAATTCCAATCGGAAATGGCGTCCCGAACATTGGCAGGATCCTCGTGTTGCGCTCCGTGACGCCGCCGACGATGGCGAGGCACATCTCGTTGAAGCTTTCCTCGCCCAGGGTCACTTTTCGCGGGGGACTAAACGGATTGTTGGGGTTTTTGGCGCTGTTGTCATAAATCCCTTCGAGGTCGAGCCTGGTGCCCGTCTTGAGCTTCAGCGGTTCCTTGAAAGCATAGGTCTCTTGCCAGTTGAAATCCCAATCCTTGATGTGCAGCAGTACGGTTTTCTTGCCGCCGGGCGGCGTGATCTCCACCTTGAATTCCTTGCCGACCATGTGCATGTGCGGCATGATCTGGTACAGGGTCAGGTCCGCCTGGACGTTGGCAAAGCCCTGGACGACGAAGCGGTCATTGCCGGCGGGTATCTCGGTGAACGAGGCGAAAATGAAGCCGTTGGCGTAGGAGCGCTCCACTTTTTTCTTCGCGAAATAAAGGCCGATGCTAGTCTTGTCCTTTTCGAGACGGCCGTCGCGGTGGTAGTGCATCTGCATGACGACATCCGAACCCTTGGCCAGCTTGATGCCGGTTCCGGGCGGCAGGACGTGCGGTTGTTGGCCTGGCACCCAGGTGTCGAGAATGCCGCCGCCGACGCCGACAACAGGCATGCTGCTGGTGAAACCCGGTCCCTTGTCCAGGGGATTTTCGGGCGGCAGCGGCTTGTCCTGCTGCTGTTTTTCCAGGCTGCGGCCCCGGCCGGAGGTGTCGATGGATAGGATCGCATGGTGGGCAATCCGGGCATTGCCGGCTCGAATGTCAATTGCCTCGACGAATTGATCTTCGGTCAAGTTGGTCGGCATTACGAAGCACTGGAACTGATCGCGGCCGGTGGGCCCGAGTTGGTAGAAATCGGACATGGTCAGAACCAGGTCCGGAGGTCCCAGACGCCAGCCATCGTTGAATTTGACCGGCGCCGGAGCGTCTTTGGATTCGCCCGCGGGCGTGCCACCATCGGCCCACGCGGCCAGGGTGGCGATCTCCTTGTCGCTAAGGCGGCGGTCGTTGTGAAAGGGAACGCTTTCGCTGATTTTCCAGGGCGGCATGACGCGCTTTTGCGTGTATTCCTTGATGTCGCTAGCCCAGTTCACCGCCTGGCGATAGGTCATCAGCGAAAACGGCCCGACCTCGTTGGGACGATGGCA
>Ga0134121_10003451_pt1 | contig 13209 bp, 7 predicted proteins | sample KB301_FD_96463 | JGI IMG/M metagenome (GOLD analysis project Ga0134121, IMG submission 96463) | Terrestrial soil microbial communities without Nitrogen fertilizer from Kellogg Biological Station, Michigan, USA - KB3-0-1 | ecosystem: Environmental > Terrestrial > Soil > Unclassified ...
CGGCCGCGGTGCCGTTCGTGCTCCACGGCTCCACGCCGCGCGTCGGCTGGAAGGCTGCGAAGTAGAGGAGCCCGCCCACCATCTGGATGGGGAAGAGCAGGCTCCCGCCGGAGCCCGGGTTCAGATCGCGCAGGATCGCGGTCCCGGCCGTGGTGCCGTTGCTCGCCCACAGCTCGTACCCGTGGACGCCGTCGGCTACCGGGAAGAGGAGCCGGCCGCCGATCCAGAACGGCCGGAACCCCAGGAGATCCTTCGAGAACGCGCCCGGGTCGGGGAGATCGGTGAGGCGGCGCGTGCCGGTGGAGGTCCCGTTCGTCACCCACAGCTCCTGGCCGTGCGCCGGGTCGAATGCGACGAACCAGAGGCGCCCGCCCGCGGCGGTGGTCGCCAGGACCGACATCCCCGTCTTGCCCGGAATGAAGTCGCCGAGGAGCCGGGTGCCGCGCCCGGTGCCGTCGCTCACCCAGAGCTCGCGGCCGGCGGTCGCGGTGAAGCCGAAGAACACGAGCCGGGAGCCCAGGGCGGTCAGGCCGATCGGGTCGAAGAAGGCGGGAGACCCCGAGGGGGAGGCGTGGACGATCTGCGTCCCCCTCTCCGTTCCGTCCGTCGACCAGAGAGACGGGCCGTGGATGCCGTCGTTCGCACGGAAGAAGACCCGGCCGTGGAAGGCCGTGAATCCATCCGGGTAGGAGCTCTGCGAGCCGGGGCGCAGGTCGGCCACCTGGTAAGTGCCGCTGGACGTGCCGTCGCTGCGCCAGAGCTCCTGCCCGGTTGTGCCATCATTCGCCGCGAAGTACAGGACCCTCTGGCTCGCGACCCAGAGCGCCGGGGCGGTCGAGGGCGTCAGCGAGTCGGCGAGCCGGAAGGTGTCCCCGGGCGTGCCGCCGGTCACCCAGACCTCGGTGGCGAACGAATCGTCGGGCTGGACGGTGAAGAACGCCCGGTCCCCGGCGTTGCCGAGGAACGCCAGGCGGGGGAACCGCACCCCGGGGCTGCCGTCCAGGATGGAATAGGTGCCGGCGTCGGTCCCGTCCGTGCGCCAGAGCTCGCGACCATGCTCGCCGTTGCCGGCGATCCAGAGGCTGACTCCGCCGTTCAGGGTGGTGAGCAGAGAAGGATCCGACCCGACTCCTGTGCCGGCCGGATCGATGTCCTTGACCAGATAGGGACCCGCCGCACGGGCGGGAAGGGAGACCAGGGAGAAGGCAACGGCCAGGAGGGCCAGGAATGTGCGTCGCGGCATAGCGGCGAATTTTGACCGATTTCCTTGTCTGATTCCATCTACCCCGCGCCGGTCCCAGCTCCCTGCCCGTGCTGCAGCGCGAGATACCGCAGCAGGAGCTTCTTCTTGCCGGCCGACAGGTCGCGCGCGATCGGCATGTACTGGCTCTGCTCGGAAGGATCGAGATCGACACGGTACGCGATCGCCGCGGCGGCCTGATCGACGGCTTGCTGGTCCGACAGCGGGATGATGGTCGACATCAGCGGATAGACGACATCCCAGGTCGAGAGCACGTTGTCGTAGATGAACTGCCAGGTGAGATCGCTGTCCGGCGTGTTCGCGTTCAGCTCGTTGTCGAAGGGGAGGGCGCGCAGCGTGGCGAAGTACTGGTCCGGCGCGATGCTCTGGATGCTCGCCGGCGGCGTCGGCGGGACCGTCCCGGTGAACGGGAAGAAGAAGTAGTAGCCGATCCCTGCCTGGAGCGGGCTCACCGTGAAGCTCGTCGAGCCGTCCGGACCAACCGGCAGGACAGGAGAGAGAGGGAGCGGCTGGCCCTTCTCGCCGACATTGTCGACGATCTCGAAGACCGCCTTGCTCTGGTCCTGGATGAGATTGAGATTGTTGTCATAGGGAGCGACCAGGAGCTGCACGGTCTCCCCAGGGGGAGTGGCTCCGTTCCGGTACGACTGGACCTGGATCGTCCCGGTCGTGCCCTCGTCGAGCCAGAGGCCGCGCTGATCGGTCTCCGAGACGAGCGGCACCTGCTGCAGAGCCACGGTCCCGTCGGAGGTCGCGAGCTGGAGCGTCCCGCCGACGATCCCATCCGCCAGCCCCGGATTGTCCGCGAACGAGACCTCGATGATGCCGCCACCGGATTCGTAAGCCTGCTGGTCGTACTCCGAGAACGTGATCGGCTCACCGATCGGCGTCGTCTTGCCGTCCGCTCCGACCACTTGGAGGACGAAGCTCCCCAGGACCGCCTTGGTCAGGCTCGCGTCGGCTTCGGGGAAGGTCGCGAGAGCGTCGAGGACGACCACGGACCGTACACGGTCGAGACGGGCCTGGGCCGGACCGAGCAGGACCTGCTGCTGCTGCGCCGCCTCCGCAACCTGGCCGATGCGTCCTTCGGGGCGCACGTTGCGGGCCAGGGGGAGGTCCGCCGTGGTCACCGGATTGACCGGCGCCAGCAGGAGGTCGCCTGTCGGCGCACTGGCGAGCTCGCCGGGTCCCCAGACCGCCACGCGGCCGAGAGTCATGCTGACAGCGGGATTGCCTTCCTTGAAGCCGTGCTGATAGGCCTTGGAGAGCTCCTGGGGAGAGGTGAGCCGGTGACCGTGGAAGGAGGCGGTCTGGTAATAGAGCGTGCGATAGCTGGCGAAGAGGAAGATGAGCCCCTGGTTGGCTGGATCTGCTTCGAGAGCCTCGCGCAGGGCGGCGAGTGCCGGCGACGTCTCCACCCCCTTCCAGGTCAGCGACTCCCTGGGCAGGGCCGCCTGCCAGACCACGCCCATGCTCCCCGCGATGATGAGCTTCTTGGTCTCGTTCAAATTGCGGGCGAAGTTGGGCCAGCGGGAGCCGATGCGGTACGCGGTCGGTCCGCTGACGCCCACCGTGTCGTCGCCCAGGGAGAGGCTCTGGAAGACGACCTGGGTCGTGTAGGGGCTGTACGGGTCGATGTCGACCATCCGCGGCGCGCCGCCGGACAGGATCTGCACCGGCTTGCCGATCAGCGGGTCCTGCGCCGGGGCCGCGGGCTGCACGCCGGTCACGGTCACCGGGTCGAAGGAGACTCCATAGTCTCCGTAGATGTTCCAGCTCCCGTTCACGTCCGTCCCCTGGCGGTTCATCTGGATGAGCCAGGCGGCGTATTCGGCGAAGGTCTTGCCACCGAGCACCGGCTCGACGGTGTTCTCGTCGTAGTTCGTCGGGCTGTTGTTGACCGTGTTCGGGTTCCAGCTGGTGGTGCCGGCGAAGATGATCCGGGGCAGGGTCAGGCCGCTCATCTCTCCTCCTCTCTGGATGACGGCGAGTATATAGTCTGTCCCATCAATTGATGGATGACCGTCGATGAGTGACCTGCTCGCAAGCCCACGCGTCACCGAGGAAGCCGGCTCGTCGTCCTTCCTGCTGGCGGAGCACGAGCGCGTGGCCAACCTCTATCTGCACAACGCGGCGATGGGGGAGAGGCGCATCAGCATCCATCTGCTGTTCGTGGCGGGCGGCGGCACGCTCCTCCTGAACCTTCCCAATTTCATCGGCCAGCCGGCGGTCAAGGGCGGGTTCTTCCAGGTCATCGAGTCGCTGCTTCTGCCGGGCTCTCTGATCGTCCTGTTGATGGCGATCGAAGGCGTTCTCAGCTTTCAGCGCATCATCGAGAGACGGCTCCGGGCGACCGAGTACCTCCGCGCCATCAACAAAATCAATCGCTTCTTCGCCGATCGCGATCCCTCGCTGCTGAAATATCTTCCGTGGTCACCCCACGACGACAGTCCGACATTCTCCGGCAAGAGTATCGGTGTGGCGGATCTCCGCGATGTGGTGGCGGTGCTCAACAGCTTCTTTGCCGGGGCTCTCGGGGCATGCGCCGTCCTGCTCTTCGTCAAGCCCGATGTAGCCAAGGCTCATCGAACGCTCACCCTCTCCGGGACGGTCGTCACCGGCGTTCTCCTGGCATTGGCTGTCTGGCGGTGGCACGGATGGTACGAGAACCGGATCGTGCAGAGAGAGGAAGACGAGGCGAGCGAGCGGGTCTGCTTCCCCAGCCTCAAGCCGCCTTCGGGTGGCTGACCTCGGGCTCGCCAGGGCGGGGCTGCGCGCCGCCCAGCGCGGTGGAGATCACGATGGGACGGTAGAATCCGGCATGCGGCGCCTGCACCTCTTCGAGATCGAGGACCAGACCTGGTGTCCGGCCAGCTTGCGCGATGCGGCGACGGATTTCCTCCATCTCCTCCTGGGGCTGAGCAACCCCTACGCGGTCATCGTTCCCCGGCTGCAGGCAGGGCTGGCCGCGTGTGGCACCAGACGGATCGTCGACCTCGCGGCGGGCGGCAGCGGCCCGTGGCCCCGGCTGCTGCCGCGGCTTCTCGCGGACGACGGATCGATCGAGCTTTATCTGACCGACAAGTTTCCGAACCACAGGGCCTTTGCCGCCTTCGCCCGCCGGTTTCCGGAGCGGGTCACGGCGGTCTCCACACCGGTCGACGCCCGGGCCGTGCCCGCCGGGCTCGCCGGCTTCCGCACCCTCTTCACCTCGTTCCATCACTTTCCGCCGCAGATGGCGCGGGAGGTGCTCGCGGACACCGTGCGCAAGCGTCAGGGGATCGGCCTCTTCGAGGCGACGAAGCGCAGCCCCGCCGCCATCGCGAGCATCCTTCCCGCGCCGCTTCTCGCGCTGGCGGCGGCGCCGTTCATCCCACCCTTCCGCTGGTCCCGCCTGTTCTGGGCGTACGTCGTCCCGGCCCTGCCGGTGCTGATCGCCTGGGACGGCGTCGTCTCGTGTCTGCGGACCTACACCCCTGGCGAGCTGCGCGAGCTGATCGCGAGCGTGCCGGGTTCAGACACCTACAGATGGCAGGTGGGGGAGGAGCCGAACCCGCGCCCGATCCCTCCTGTCACCTATGCCATCGGGCATCCGGAATGAATGAGCCGCTCTACCGTGCCGTCCGCAGCCGCCGGAGCGCGAAGGCCGTCAGGAGCAGGATCAGAGCCAGGGCGGAGCCGTCCGAGAGGGTGGGGATCTCTGACGGACAGAGCACCGAGAACACAGAGAAGCAGCAAGGGTCGGTGTCGCCTGGTTCTTCCGGGTCGTCGGAGAGGACGCCGAACGCGGTCGCCTGATTGCAGATGACTGTACAGGCGGTGCCCAAGTTGATCGTCGCCGTGACCTGGATCGTCACCGTCTGGCCCTCATCGAGGCTTCCGTTCCAGGTTGCCGTGTTCCCTGCTGTGCCGGTCGTGCCACTGTCCGCGGAGGCGCTGACCAGGGTCAGACTGGGAGGCAGGGCGTCGGTGAATTCGTCCCCGACGTCGTCTGGACGGGCCGGCCCACAATTGATCAGCTTGCACGTTTTGGTGATCATCGAGCCTTCCACGGTGACCCCGTCGATGGCGCAGAAGAGAGCGAGGCCTTCCACCTGGGTGGTGGCCTCGGCCTCGACCGTCTCCGCCAGAGGATGCTCCGCCGAGGCCTTGTTTTTCAGCGGCCCGCACTGCGAGGCAGTGCCGCGCAGGCGGAAGACCTCGGAACCTCCAACGGGAAGATCGATTTTTTTGACGAGCGGTTGGGAAATGGACGGGCTGCATCCCTGGCCGCGGCACCACTCCACGCCGGTGAGACCGTCCGGCGGCGAATCCTTCACGACGACCCCTTCGGCATCCCGGGTGCCAATATTCTTGGCGGTGATCGTATAGGTCACCTTCTGTCCGGGAGCAACGGAGGCTGGGGAGCCCTTCTTGTCGATGGCCAGCTCGACGTCCTGGCAGGCGGTCTCCGTCTCCTTCTCGTTGTTCGATGCATCGGATTCCGCAGTATCGCTCGAGACCTTGGCCTCACTATGGATCTTGTGGTCGCCCGGGCAAGGGTCCGGCGCCTGAAACATCGTCTCGAGGCTCACGGTGTCGTCCTTCGCCAGCTCCGGGGCGATCGAGCAAACAACTTCCGATGATCCCAGAGGTTCGCAGGTGTCGGTGGAGCCCAAAAACATTCCACCCGTGACGGATTGGTGCAGGATCACGTCACACGCCGGGTTGGGGCCCAGGTTCTTGACCTCCAGTTGGTAAGTGATCGTACCTCCGGGTGCGACCGGGTCCGGGGCATCCTCGAACGTCAAGATCTCCAGGTTCGCCTTGGAGTCCACAGGAGTGGTCACTTTTGCGGAACCGGAGATGTCGCACTCGCCTAGTTCTTGGAAGGTCGCTTCGGCGATGTTCACGATCCTTTCAGGGAGGGGGCAGTCCTCGTCCACCTTGAAAAAAAATTTTCGGGTGACGGGATCATTCGGGAGAATGTTCCCCAGGTTGCAGACGAAGGCCAAGAGATCGCTCGTGTCGGGATCACAGTTCGGAGCGAACGGTCCGCGGCGCTCCGTTCCGCCAGTGGTATGATCGATGAGCTTGACCTTCTTCGCTATACCACGGCCCCGATTTGTAACCGTCACTTCGTACTCGGCGATGTCTCCCGGACTCAGCGATGCCGGCGGCGTGATCTTCACCTCAAGATCGCCGCCCGGCGGTAGGACCTCGGTAACAGCCGTCGCCGTGGTGGGGCTGCCGGTGTTCTCCACATTCGAGGGGAGCTTGATTTCTGCCTCATTCGTAATTGTACCCTGGGCGTTCGTGACGACTGTGGCGAAGATTTTGTAGAGCACTTCGCCGTCGACGGGGAGATTCACGGTCTCTTCGAGCGTGCTCAAGCCGGAAGCGTGCGTGCAAATCGTCCTGGGCGTACAGGTCCAGCGTACGTCCTGAAGCCCTTGGATCGGCAAGGATACATCATGCACAGTAACGTTTTCAGCAGCATTGGAGCCGGCGTTCTTCGCGAGGATCTTATAGGTCAGGGTGTCTTCCGGGCAGACGCTACCTCGGTCAGCGGTCTTCGCAATGGAGACGTTCACTTTTCCCCCGCCCCCGCCCCCGTCCCCGGTGGGACACACGGCGATCGCTCCAGTGTTTGAATAGAGCGGGCCGCCTGGATAAACCTTGTCATCGAGAATCGCGACCGATTGGCCGAACGCGGCTCCCGCCGCCGGCTGGACGATGAGCTTCCGCTCTTCGGTCCAGGTCTGTAATCGGAAGGTGTAGGCCGCACCCGACTCAGGCCCACTCTCACCATCCAAGCGGGCGCCCACCGCCAGATGAGTCGCATCGAGATCGACCGAGGTGCCGAACTGCTCTCCCGCTCCACGATCCCCGGGCCTGAGGTCGTGGCGATCCCAGGAGGCTCCGTTCCACTCGAACACAAAGGCGGAGCCGGAGTCCCGGGGGGCATCCTCGCCGGGGGCACCCACGGCAATCCGGCCTCCATGAATCGCCACAGACGCACCGAACTGGATGTTGTCCCCCCGAAAATCTCCAGCAGTCAGCTTCTTCTGACTCTGCGCGTTCCAGCCGTCGTTCGGATCTCTTTTGAAGACGTAGGCCGCACCGAAGTTGAGAAGCCTAATGATGTCGTCGGCAAAGGGAGCGCCGATCACGAGGGTGTCTGCGTCGATCGCAACGGCGGAGCCGAAGAGGTCGAAAGGCCGACCGTCGTTGGCATGAAGCTCGATCACCGGTTTCGGATTCCAGGTCGTGCCGGAGCCCTCGAAAACGTAAGCCGAGCCCGCGCGGGTACCTATGTCTGCATCGTTGGGCGCCCCAACGACAAGCCTGTTTCCGCGGAGCGAGACAGAGAAGCCGAACTGGGCGTCACGGGCGGCATCCGTGGCTTCCAACTTCAATCCGGACCAGGTCCAGGCACTCCCTTCGAGCCGATACAGATAGACCACCCCGGAATCCCGTACCCTTCCGTCCCCGGACGGAGCACCGACCGCCATCCAACCGTCGTCGATCGACACCGAGAACCCGAAACGGTCGCCGGCCTGGAGATCCGAGGGAGGAGCCAGCGGCTCTTTCTTTTGCGAAGTGTCCGGAGGACCTTCGAACATCACGATGGCACCGCCAGGTGAGGCGAACGGAGCACCACCTACGAGCCACGTGCCGTCAGCGTCGACCGCCCACCCGATCTGGGCACCCTGGGAAGAATTCGACGCGAGATCCGACGTGAGCACTCCTGTGCAGAAGCGGGTCTCGGCGGCGGAAGGGGGCGTCAGCCCGGCCACCGAAATGGCGAGCCCGGCGAGAACGGTGGACCAGAGCCAGACCCGCGAGCGAGAGTAGTTGCTCATTACGGAGGTTCCGGAGGATTGGTCGTGAAGTCTTGCAGCCGCGCAGGCGGGTCGTCGACAACGTCGCGTGGAGGCTCTTGGTGGGGCGGCCGGCTGCCTTGAAGCATTGCGAGCAGGAGATCGGCTTCATCGTGCAGGTCGTGCCTGTTATACGCGTCGACGAGGTCGTACAGAGTTGCCCGTGCCTGCTCCGGCCGTTCCTTGGAATACTCCCTTGCCAGGCGGGTCCAGAGACGCGCATCGAAGGTGGGGGAGTCGGGCGGACCGTCCGGAGAGAGGATCTCTTTGGTGTGCTCCTTGTCGATCTGGATGGCCTCCTTGAGCTGGTAGATCGCCGTGGCTGGCCCCTCCTTCTGCCACTGCGGCAGGAAGCTGTAGATAAGCCCGAGATCGTGTCGATAGAGATAGAGGTCACCCACCTCCGGCGTGACCTGCCGTAGCACGTCCTCGTTCCATTCTGCCAGGTAGTCGACGGTGGCCACATCCTGAGCTTCAGGGGGCAGAGTGAGCATCATCCGGAACGCCTCCAGGTCCGGCTCGTCGTGGGTCAGGAGAACAGAAAGGCGAAAGTACTGCCGAGCCGATTCGAAGCGATCTGTCTTTCTTTGCGCCTCGCCGAGCGAGCGAATCAGATGCCGAAACGCCTGGCGTGGGCTCAGCTCGCCTTCCGCGTTTCCAGCCGGTCGGCCCCGCTCCGCCCACCAGCCATAGGACGTTGGATCCAGGCTGTCTGCTCCATGTAGTCGCAGAATCTCCCGGGCCCCCTCGGCGACCGGGCCTGAAGAGAGAGTCGTCAGGGCAGTGGCCGTCACAGCCTCCTGGGTGGAATGGATCTCCTCTGGGAGGCGGGCCTGTCCGGCCAGCGCAGCGACGAGAAGAGTCAGATAGATTTCTAACTCTTCTGGTTTTCTCGAAAGGTTGAGCCGATCGACTGCGATTTCCTGGGCCCAGATCGTCTGGCCTTGAGCAATCAGGAACCAGAGGTACCCGGGTATCTTGTCTGGTAGGTGCTGAGAATAGATGGCAGTCAAGCTCTCATGCGCCTGACGGTCTTCAGGCTCCTCTTTCAGAGTCTCGCGGTAGTGCTCGGCAGCGCGCAGCCACTCTCCGCGACTGGCGAGGAAGTCGGCATAATTCCGGTAATAAAAAGGCCGCAGCGGAACATTGAGAGCCACCGCCCGCTCGAAGAGGCGTTGGGCATCGGCGTCGCGATGGAGTTCGGCGTAGATCTGAGCCAGGTTGTTGAGTGCTCCTCCTCCCTGCGGATTGACTTCCAACGCGCGTTCGTACTGGCTCGCCGCTCTGGTGAGAAGCTCGGCTCGCCGATCCTCGGGTTGTACGGCCGCTTGTTGTTGCAAGATCAAACCGAGATAGAATCGTGCCGCGTACTCTTTCGGATCACCTGGTGCCAGCTCATGATCAAGGATCTGCTGGAAGAGGCGGAACGCTCTCTCCAAATCCCCCTCGTCAAACGCTCTTGTCGCCTCTTCGCCTCCTGGGGTGAATCTCATGCCTGGAGGGGCCAATCCGGTCTGCCCTCTGGCTGGCGCCGCTGCCAAGAGCAGCAAGGGAATGAGAGCTCCGATCCACATAACGTTATAATGGATTCTGTTGAAGTGTGAAGCCGTCAGTTTTGTCATAAATCGGCACGTAGCTGGTCATATACACTCCCAGAGTTCCCTTGACGCGGCCATCGAACACCGGCAGGATCCAATCGAGCCATCCAGTGTAAGTCTTCGCATTGAATTCGAGATCGGGTGCCTCACCGCAGACCCTGCCTTTGCAGCTGAGAGGGCCGGTTCGGGCTAAGAGGACTCTCAGAATGGCAGTGCCTGGCTTTTTCCCTTGAGGGTGGGAATCGAAGCGGATCTCCATTCCTGACTTTTCCCTGGCCAAGATATCCTGCTGGAGTAAGGGCACTTGGATCAAGTTGCTCGTTCGGTCAGGTATCTCTGCATCCTGGGCTAACGGGACCTCCACTTTGAGAAAACTGAAAACCGCATCCGTGAGATCCGAGGTTCTCTCCAGCTGTTGAGTGGTCGGCGTTGGCTTTTCCTCGGGGAGGCCGAGCTTCGCGCGGACGATTCGTACCACATCGCGGCGCAGCCGGGCTCGATCTCCTGTAGGCTGGTTGGAAACCGGCTCATAAAGGATTTCGCTCAATGCGCCAAATGCCGTCGTCGTCTTTTCGGTCCTCATCGAGAAACGCAACGAGATTTGCTCTCCAAAACCACCGAAGTCGTCACCCTTCAGGGAGACCATGAGAACTCCGCCCAACCGCGACTGGTCGTTTTGCTTGATTTTATTGAGCGGCATCCAGCTCACGAACTTGAGCCGCCCGACTTCGCTTGCTGCGCCGGAGATGTCAGCGCTCACCTCACCTTCGACCTCACCCAGCTTTTTCTTGAGTCCATCCCTGAAGTCTTCGGCGAGGATCTTGAACTCGACGCCGATGATCCGTTTTGGCCAGGGAGGAGAGGCAGGCCCGGGTTGGCCTCGAAGTGGCGTCGCGCCCATGAGGGGCAGGAGGACGAGGCCCGCGTTGAGAGCCCGTTTAATCGGCCGTTGCACAGGGATTGCCTCCGTCCAGCTCCAGAAAAACAGGCGGCTGATCTTCTTTGACGTCTACTTCCTTGTGAACCATGATTTTCCTGCTTTCAGGGCAGAGGATTTCGACGACAACACGATCACCTTGGCGCAAGGCTTTGGATGCCACGAACTTGGGCGAACCGCCGGGCTTCGGCAACCAGGTGTCGAGGACCTCGTTGATCCCTTGGGGAGTACCTCCCGTACCTCCCTCCAGGTACCTTCTCAGCTCGGCTTCTAGGCGGTCCTTGGAGCTGGGAAAGAGCACACGCAGGCTTACTCCGGGAGCCCCTGTGTAGATCGCCGCCCGGCTATCGAGATCCTGCTCGACGATGGTCTTCTCCCTTTTTTTGATCAGGAGTTTATACTCCTTTCCATTCAGCCTGTGGAACACCCTGTTCCCCAATACGATCTCAATGGCCGCGTTCGGGAAGTAGATGTAGTTGAGAACCGCGAGGACGCATACCGAGAAGCCCAGGAGATGGGGCAACCGCCGGCTCCCAATAACTTTGGTGATAGTGGGTACACGCCTTCCGAAAGCCATGAATGCTCCGAGAATAATGAAGCCAAAGCTGGTGCTTACCACTCCACTCAGGAACGAGAAATGAGTTGCGGGGAAGCATGCCAGTCCCAGGAAGACGAGGGAGAGGAGCCCTAAACTCCAGAGCAGCTGCGGTTGCCCCGCTGCCTGGAGACCGAGGGCGATGTCCAAGACGCCAGAGCTGCCGCTCGCCAGTCTCTGAACGGCCTGAGTCAGCGTGGTGAGATCTTTTTCAATTTGGGTATCATTACCATCTGAAAGTACCCGACCGCGCTTGAAGCACTGTATATCCGCCAGCCATTTGACCTTGTTCCAGACGCAGGAGCGAGCGATTACCGGAATGATTCTCAACCCCTTCTCCCTTTGGAGTTCCTGGAGGAGGGGAATTTCTCTTTCGCGAATGTAACTCGATTTCAGGAAGTCAACCGAGATGACCAGGACTGCGACTTTTGCCCGGCGGATCGCAGCCTCAATCTCGGGATCCCATTTCTCTCCCCAAGGGATATGCTCGTCGTACCAGACCTCGAACTCTCCCAGCGCCTGCAGATGGCCAGCGATGCGATCCGTCCAGCCCTCATCCTCGTGGGCGTAACAGATGAAGACCGTAGGGCGCGAGATCCGAGCCGCTTCAGCCACGGAGATTCCCTCGGAGGGAGCGCTGGTGGAGTCTGCCTCGGAACCGACAGGTTGCTGTGACGGACCCACTGGTGCAGGATCGGGCGCTGCCTTCTGGGCCATGACCCCCTCCGGGCTAGGACTCTTTCTTGCCCTGGTGTACAGTAGATTCTAAGCTAGAACACACCCAAAGGCTAGAGCAACTACCCATGGCCCGCTTCCGATCCAGATTTCTGAGCTGCCTCGTGGCACCTCTTTTCCTCTCGCTCCCTTGCCTCGCAGCGGACCAGGGGCGGACGGATTTCGAGCTGGCCTTTGCGGAGGGTGTCTGGGCGTTCAGCCAATACGATTACATCAATGCCCTTGAGTATTTCAAGAAGGCCCACGAGAAAGCACCGGAGGAAAGCTTCGCCCGCTACATGCTGGGGCTCAGCTATCTCCGCCTCGGCAAGGCACAGGAGGCGGTGAGCGAGATCAAAGCCAGTCTTGACGCAAAGGAGCCCCCGCCCGTCGAGCGGAGCCGGATCCTTGTCGACCTCGGGGCCGCCCAGCTCGAGGCAGGGGATGCACCAGCCGCGATCGTGTCCCTCGAGGAGGCACTGAAGGATCGCAAAAGGGACGCCGTCGCATTCCACTATTACGCGAAGGCTCTTGCGGCGGTCGGAAAGCAGGGGGAATCAGAGGCCGCTCGGGAACAGGCGCGGGCGCTCGATTCGAATCTCGATCCCGAGGACCTGCCCATCGATACTCCGCGGGTGAAGGGCCGCCCCTGGTCCGGCTCCGTCTCTCTCACAGGCGGCTACGACTCCAACCCCCACCTGCTCGCGGAGGACCTTTCCCTCCCGATCCCGCCGCGGAATGAAATCGTCAGCGGCCGCAGCTCCGACAACACCGGCGGTGCGGATCTTCGGGTGAGCTACCGGCCGGGGCAGTCCAGGGAAGGGTGGAGCCTCTTGCTCGATCTCCACGGGGGAGGCTCCTTCCACCAGGACTTCGACTACCTGAACCTCGCCCGTGCCGGGGGGACGGTCCGGCTCGATTGGAAACGACGCGGGCGTTGGTCGCTGGGTCTGCGGTCGGGCGCCGAGCAGATCCTGCTCGATGGCTCCTCCTATCTGAGGCTGCTCGACGCAGGGGTCTCTCTCTCATTTGCTCCCACGGTGGCGGGTGTCACTCGTCTCGATGTCAGCGTCCTCGACCGTCACTACGCGGACCATCCGCTGGCCGATCCCGGCCGGGACGGGGAGGAGGTCCGGATCGGCCTCCACCAGACCCGGACCTTCGGCGGCCAGGGCCGCTCCATCTCGGTCGGCGTTGCCGCGGCAGATCGCAGCGCCAGCGCCGAATTCGAACGCACGCTC
>Ga0134121_10003452_pt1 | contig 13209 bp, 10 predicted proteins | sample KB301_FD_96463 | JGI IMG/M metagenome (GOLD analysis project Ga0134121, IMG submission 96463) | Terrestrial soil microbial communities without Nitrogen fertilizer from Kellogg Biological Station, Michigan, USA - KB3-0-1 | ecosystem: Environmental > Terrestrial > Soil > Unclassified ...
AGCCGTTCGAGATGGGCTGCTACGGCATCGGCGTGACGCGCATCGTCGCGGCGGCGATCGAGCAGGGCCACGACCCCCGCGGCATCGTCTTTCCGGCGCCGATCGCGCCGTTCGAAGTCTGCATCGTGCCGATCGGCTACCAGAAGAACGCCGCGGTGCGGGAAGCGGCGGACCGTCTGTATCAGGAGCTCGTGCAAAGCGGCGTCGATGTCCTGCTGGATGATCGCGAAGAGCGTCCGGGAGTCTTGTTTGCGGACATGGATCTGATCGGCGTACCGCATCGCGTGGTGCTCGGCGAGCGCGGCCTCGCCGCCGGCAACGCCGAATACAAGGCGCGTGGCGACGAGAAGGGCACCGACGTGCCGCTCGCCTCGATCGGCGCTCACCTCAGGGAGCGCCTCGCGCAATGAGGCGCCTGTGGCTCCTCGCGTGCCTGCTGCCGCTGCAGGCCCTCGCAGGCGCCCAGCAGTACGAGCCGCTCGCCGACTCGATGCGCACGCGGCTCTCGGGCCTCGTCGCCGACAAGGCCGTGCCGTCGATGGCCTTCCGCTCGAATGGCGACGCGCAGCGCTGGCTCGGCGAGATGGACCACCGCCTCGCGCGCCGCATCCCCGACCGCAAGCAGCGCCTCGAGCTCCTGCGCACGGTGCACTACGAGGCGACGCGCGTCGGCCTCGACCCGCAGCTCGTGCTCGGGGTGATCGAGGTGGAGAGCGGCTTTCGCAAGTACGCGGTGTCCCGCGCCGGCGCGCGCGGCTACATGCAGGTGATGCCGTTCTGGGTCAAACTCATCGGCCAGCCCAACCACAACCTCTTCCACCTGCGCACGAACCTCGCCTACGGCTGCGCCATCCTGCGCCTCTATCTCGACCTGGAGAAAGGCGACTATTTCCGCGCGCTCGGGCGCTACAACGGCTCGCTCGGCCAGCCGGAGTATCCAAAGGCCGTGCTCGCGGCCTGGCGCGGACGCTGGAAATACGACGGCCCGACCGCATGATCAACGCGCTGCTCGATAAGCGGCCGCGGCTCGCAAACTGGCTCTACGGCTTCACGCCGCCCGAGCGCGGCGTGGTGGTGCTCGTGCACCGGCGCGTCTACATCCTGCCGACGCAGCTCGGCTGGCTCTTCGTGATGACGCTCGCCATCCTGCTCATCGGCTCGATCAACTATGCGCTGTCGCTCGGCTTCGCGCTCACCTTCCTCCTCGCCGGCACCGGGCTCGCGGGCATGGTGCATACCGCACGCAACCTCGCGCGCATGGCGATCAGCGTCGGGCGCGCCGAGCCGGTGTTCATGGGAGAAGCCGCGCAGTTCCGCGTCTACCTCGATGCGCGCTCGGCGTTCGACCGGCCGGCGATCCTCGCCCGGCACGTGCTGTCGCGCTCGCAGATGGTGGTCGACGTGCCCGCGGGCGGGCTCGGCGAAGTGGTGCTCGCCGTGCCGGCGGCGCGGCGCGGCTGGCTGCCGATCGGCCGCGTGATGCTCGAGACGCGCTTTCCGCTCGGCATCTTCCGCTCGTGGAGCTATGTCGAGCCCGAGGCGCGCTGCCTCGTCTACCCGCGGCCGGAGCGCTCGGCGCTGCCGCTGCCCTCCGCCGAGAGCGCGCGCGGCGCGCTGCGCTCGCCCACGCCCGGCAACGACGACTACTCGGGCCTGCGTGCCTACCAGCTGTCCGATTCGCCGCGCCACGTCGCCTGGAAAGCAGTGGCACGCAACGAGGACATGCTGACCAAGCAATTCACCGGCGAGGCCGCGGCGGAGCTGTGGCTCGACTGGGCGCACCTGCCGCACTTCAACGTCGAGCAGCGCCTCTCGCGCCTCGCGGGCTGGGTGCTCGAAGCGGAGCGCTCGGGCGTGCAGTACGCCCTGCGCCTGCCGGGCGTGGAGATCGCCGCCGGTCGCGGCGAGGCGCACCGCGCGGCCTGCCTGCAGGCGCTTGCGTTGTACGAGGGCCCATGAAGGCGCTGCCGCATCCGCTGTCGCCCGATGTGCGCCCGCTCACCCTGCGCGACCTCACCTGGCTCAGCGCGTCGCTCGCCATCGTCATCGCGCCGCACGCGCTGCGCGCGCCGTGGTGGCTCACGCTCCTCACGCTCTGCCTCTACGGCTGGCGCTTCTACTCGATGCTCTCGCGGGCGCCGCTGCCCTCGCGCTGGCTCGTCATCGCCGTCGCCTTCATCGGCATGCTGGGCGTCTGGATGGAATACCGCACGCTCTTCGGCCGGCAGGCGGGCGTGCTGCTGCTCATGCTCTTCTCCGGCCTGAAGCTGCTCGAATCGCGCCACCACCGCGACGGCGCGGTCGCGGCCTTCCTCGGCTACTTCCTGATCATCACCAATTTCCTCTACACGCAGTCGATCCCCACCGCGCTCGTCATGTGCGTCGGCGTCTTCGCCATCACCGCCACGCTGATCGGCTTCAGCGCGCCGAACCGGTCCGCGCGCGACAACCTGCGCACGGCAGCACTCCTGCTCGCTCATGCCGCGCCCGCGGCGCTCGTCCTTTTCGTGCTTTTCCCGCGCGTCAACGGCCCGCTCTGGGGCCTGCCGCAGGACGCCTACGCCGGCATGACCGGCCTTTCGGACACGATGTCGCCCGGCAACCTCTCGCAGCTCGCGCTGTCCGACGCGATCGTGTTCCGCGCGACGTTCGAGGGCGAGCCGCCGCCGCAGCCGCTGCGCTACTGGCGCGGGCCCGTGCTGTGGGACTTCGACGGCCGCACCTGGTCGGCGGGGCTCGGCCACCTCGTGAATTTCCAGCCGCCGCGGGGCGCGGGGCGCAGCTACCGCTATTCGGTGCTGCTCGAGCCGCACAACCGCTTCTGGCTCTTCACGCTCGAGACCGCGGCGAGCCTCCCCGAGCGAGCGCGCATGAGCTTCGACGGCCAGGTGTTCTCCACCTCGCCGGTGCGCAGCCGGCTGCGCTACGACATGGTGTCGATGGTCAACCCCGAGCGCGAGCCGAACGAGACTCGCTCGACGCTCAATCGCGCCTTGCGCCTGCCCGCCGAGTACAACAAGCGCACGCTCGCGCTCGCCGAGGGATGGCGCCGGGCCGGCGGCAGCGATGCCGACATGCTGACCCGCGCGCTCGACTTCCTGCGCGGCGGCCGCTTCAGCTACACGCTCGAGCCGCCGCTCCTCGGGGTCAATTCGGTCGATGAGTTCCTGTTCGACACCAAGGCCGGCTTCTGCGAGCACTTCGCATCCGCCTTCACGGTGCTGATGCGCGCCGCCGGCGTCCCGGCGCGCGTCGTCACCGGTTATCAGGGCGGCGACCTGAACCCGGTCGACCAGATCATCACCGTGCGCCAGTCCGACGCCCACGCCTGGACCGAGGTGTTCATCGCCGGCCGCGGCTGGGTGCGCGTCGACCCGACGGCGGCGGCGATGCCTTCGCGCGTCGATATCGGCCTCGCGCGGGCGCTGCCGCAGGACCAGGGGCTGCCGCTCCTGATGCGGCCCAGCATGGAATGGCTGCGCGGCGCGCGCTATCGCTGGGAGGCGCTGTCGCACAAGTGGAACGTCTGGGTCCTTGGCTACAACCCCGAGCGCCAGCGCGACCTCATGCTCTCGTTCGGCATGCGCGATGCCGACTGGCACAAGCTGACGGCGGTGCTCTTCACCTTCCTCGGCGCCATGACGCTCGCCCTCCTCGTCTGGTCGCTGCGGCGCCTCACCCGGCCCGATCCGGTGCAGAAGGCCTGGCAGGCGTTCTGCCGCAAGCTCGCGGCGCGCGGCGTGGTGCGCGCGCCGCAGGAAGGTCCGCGCGACTACTCCACGCGAGCCGCCCGCGCGCTGCCCGCTGCGCGCCGGCCGATCCTGCGCATCGGCGCGCTCTACATCGCGCTGCGCTACGGCAACGGCGCCGACAAGCCGGCCACCGCACGGCTGCAGCGCCTCGTGCGGCAGCTGGAGCTCGCATGAGACTCGCGCTGGCGTTGTACCTGCTGCTCGCGGTGACGCCGCTCTTCGCACAGTCCTATGCCGGCCGCGAGGAGGTGCAGTCCTTCATCGACGACCTCGTCAAGCGCCACGGCTTCAAGCCGGGCGAGCTGAAGAGGCTTTTTTCGAAGGTGCAGCGGATCGACCCGGCGCTGAAGCTGATCCTGCCTGGCGAGCCCCTGACGTGGAACGACTACCGCGCGCAGTTCGTCAACGAGACGCGCGTCGCCAATGGACTTGCGTTCTGGAAGGAGAACCGCCGCAGCCTCGCCCGCGCGGAGAAGAAGTACGGCGTTGCGGCGCAGTACATCGTGGCGATCATCGGCGTCGAGACCAACTACGGGCGCAACATGGGCAAGTACCGCGTGATCGACGCGCTCAGCACGCTCGCCTTCGACTATCCGCCGCGCTCGAGCTTCTTCCGCCGCGAGCTGGAGCAATACCTCCTGATGGTGCGCGAGGAGGGCATCGATGTCTTCGCCACGCGCGGCTCGTATGCGGGCGCGATCGGCATCCCGCAGTTCATGCCGACGAGCCTGCGGCGCTATGCGGTCGACTTCAACGGCGACGGGCACATCGACCTCACACGCTCGAGCGCCGACGCGGTGGGCAGCGTGGCCAATTTCCTGAAGGAGCATGGCTGGCAGGCGGGCGAGCCGGTGCTGCTCAGGGCGAAGCCCTCGCCGGAGGCGCTGGCGAAGTACATGGACGGCTCCTTCGAGCCGCGCTATCCGGTGGCCGAGCTGGCAGCCGCCGGACTGGAAGTCGAGCCGTCGCCGCCCTCGGCCGACACGCTCGGCACGCTGGTCGCATTGGGCGCGGAATATCGCCTGGGCTTGCGCAACTTCTACGTCATCACCCGCTACAACCGCAGCGCGCTGTACGCCGGCGCGGTCAACGACCTGGGCGAGGCGCTCGCTGCGCGCCGCCCGGCTCCGTAGCTATTGCCCGGTCAGGAGCTCGGCAGGAATTGCCTCGGGTCGAGCGGCCGGCCGAGCTTGCGGATCTGGAAGTGGAGCATCGGCCGCTCGGCGTCGCTCGTGCCGATCTCGGCGATCTTCTGGCCGCGCTCGACCACCTGCTGCTCCTTCACCAGGATCTGGCTGGTATGGGCGTAGACGGTGAGATATTCATCGCTGTGCTGGATGATGAGCATCTTGCCGAGCCCGCGGATGCCCGAGCCGACGTACGTCACCTTGCCTCTGGCGGAGGCGACGATCGGGTCGCCCACCCTGCCGTCGATGTCGACGCCCTTGCCGCGCGTCTGCTCGAACGCCGCGATCACCTTGCCCTTGGCCGGCCAGACGAACTTCAGCGTATCGGGATCCGTGACGGCAGGCGGCGTGGCCGCGATCGGTTTGGACGCTGCCGGCGGGGCATCGAGCGGCCGCGATTCGAGCGGCTTCGGCTCGATGCGGCCGATGACGACACCGCGCGCATTGGTCGTCGCACCGGGGTCGGGCCGCGTGCGCAGCACCTGGCCGACGCGGATCCTGGCGGGATCGTCGAGGGCGTTCCATTGCGCGAGCTCGCGGTAGTCGACCCCCGCCTCGAGCGCGATGCTGTAGAGCGTGTCGCCCTTCTTCACCTCGTACTCGCCTTCCGCGAGCGTGCGCGGCGTGGGCGCCGTCTCCTTGGCGACGGCCACCGCCGGTGCCGTGGCACGGCCCGTGCGATCGACGACCGGCGCGGCCTGGTGCTGCGAGGCGCATCCCGCCGCGAGCAACTGGGCAACCGCCACAACCGCCAGCACCTGCCATCTCATGCTTTGCCCGCCTCCATCGGCACAAAGCGCACCGCATCGAGCTCGGACTCTTTTGTGCCCCGTCCGCTGCGTTCGATCAGCACGAGCCGCTGCTCGCCCGAGCTGCCGGTGAGCGGCAAGACCATTCTGCCACCGAGCGCGAGCTGGCTGACCAGCGCCGCCGGCACGCGCGGCGCCGCCGCGGCGACGACGATCGAATGAAACGGCGCCGCCTGCTCGAGCCCCCGGTAGCCGTCGCCGTAGGCGAGGCGCAGGTTCGCGAGCCGCAGCGCGAGGAGGTTGCGCCGCGCGCGCTCGTGGAGCTCCTTGATGCGCTCGATCGAGTACACCTCCGGGAAGACATGCGCCATCACCGCGGCCTGGTAGCCGCAGCCGGTGCCGACCTCGAGCGCTTTCCCGGCGGGGCTGCCATCCAGCACCGCCTCGATCATGCGCGCGACGACGTACGGATGCGAGATCGTCTGGCCGAAGCCGATCGGCAGCGCGTCGTCCTCGTAGGCGCGGCTCGCGAGCGCCTCGTCGAGGAAAAGGTGGCGCGGCACGCTGCCGAGCGCGCCGAGCACGCGATCGTCGCGAATGCCTTTCGCGCGCAGGCGCGCCACCATGCGGGCGCGCGTGCGCTCGGAGGTCATGCCGATGCCGGTCAGCGCTCGAGCCAGGCGCGCGCGCGCGGCAGCTGGGCCGCGTGAGTGAGATCCATGAGAAGCGGCGTCACCGACACGCGGTGGTTCTCCACCGCGTGGAAGTCGGTGCCCGGCCCCGAGTCGGCGGCTCCCCCCGCCGGCCCGATCCAGTACGCGCTCTCGCCGCGCGGCGTGGTGAGCTTGATCACCGGCTCGGCCTTGTGACGCTTGCCGAGCCGCGTCACCTCGAGGCCGCGCAGGCGCTCGGCCGGCACGTCGGGCACGTTGATGTTGAAGAGCACCGGCTCGCCGAACGGGCGGCGCGCGAGGCGCCCGACCATCTCCACGGCAACGCCGATCGCCGAGTCGTAGTGCTCGCCCGCCTTGCTGGTGAGCGAGACGGCGAGCGACGGGATGCCGAGCAGGTAGCCCTCGACCGCCGCGGCCACGGTGCCGGAGTAGATCGTGTCGTCGCCCATGTTGGCGCCGAGGTTCACGCCCGAGACGATCACGTCAGGCGTGAAGTCGAGCAGTCCCGTCACCGCGATATGCACGCAGTCGGTCGGCGTGCCGTTCACCGAGAAATAGCCGTTCGCGGCGCGCCGGACGACGAGCGGCCGGTCGAGCGTGAGGGAGTTGGAAGCGCCGGAGCGGTCGCGCTCGGGCGCGACCACCGTGACTTCGCCGAGGCGGGCAAGCCCCTCGGCGAGGAGCGTGATGCCGGGGGAAAAGTAGCCGTCGTCGTTCGAGACGAGGATTTTCACGCGAACGATTCTACCGGTCGGCGCTGTCTAAGCCCGGTGCGTATCCTGGCGCTCATTTTTATCGCCCTTTTCGCGGCGCCGGCGCTCGCCCGTCTGGACTATCGCGTGGAGATCGACGCGCCGAAGGAATTGAAGAGCGCCCTGCAGAAGGGGCTGAACATCGTGCGCTGGCGCGAGGACCCCGACATGGATGCCGAGCGGCTGAAGCGCCTGGTCGACGAAGCGGTCACGGAGACGCGCGAGGCGGCCGCCACCGACGGCTATTTCTCGGCCGAGGTGCGCGCCGAGGTTGATTCGTCCGCCGAGCAATGGGTCGTGCACCTGAAGGTCGAGCCGGGCGAGCGCACGCGCGTCGGCGAGGTCGAGCTCCGCTTCACCGGCCCGGCGTTGATCGACGAGGGCGAGGCGCAGTCGCGCATGCGCAAGGTGCGCGAGAACTGGGCCTTGCGCACCGGCCAGCCTTTCCGCCAGGAGGACTGGGAAGCCGCCAAGCGCCAGGCGCTGCGCGAGTTCTCCGGCTGGCGCTACGCCGCGGCGACGATCAGCGCAAGCCGCGCCACGGTCGACCCGGCGAGCCATCGCGCCTCGCTTTTCGTGGAGATGGCGAGCGGCCCGCCGTTTCGCTTCGGCGAGCTGCGCGTCTCGGGCACCAAGCGCTATAGCGACCAGCTGATCGAGAACCTGACCCCCGTGAAGCCGGGCGAGACCTACGACCGCGAGAAGGTCACCCTCTATACCCGGCGCCTGCTCGAATCGGGCTATTTCGCGAGCGTGCAGGCCGAGATCGACGCTTCGCCGCAGCTCGCCGACAGCGCGCCGCTCAGGGTCGCGGTGATCGACGCACCCCAGCACCACTTCGAATCGGGCATCAGCTACAACACCGACGTCGGCCCGCGCCTCGAGGCGCGCTACACCAACCAGGACGTGCTCGGCACCTGGTGGCGCTTCGACAGCTCGCTGCAGCTCGACCAGAAGATCCAGAGCATCCCGCTCGAGCTCACCACGCCGCCGCGCGAGGGCGGGGTCTGGAACAGCTACGTCACCGGGTGGAAGCAGCAGGACATCCAGAACCAGATCACGCGCGACTTCGTGGTCGGCGCGTCGCAGAACTACGGCGCGAGCATCGCGCCGACCTCCTACTTCATCTCGGCGCATTCGGAAGAGAGCCGCACCGGCGGCCTGGTCGCCGACAGCGCGAACGCGGTCTACTTCGGCGTGAAGAAGTCGTTTCGCCGCACCGACGCCGTCGTCTCGCCGCGCCAGGGCTACGTGCTTTCCGCCGAAGTCGGCGGCGCGCCGAACGCGCTCGCCACGCAGCCGTTCGGCCGGCTGGTGACGAGCGCCTCGCTCTTCTTCGTGCTGGCGCGGAACGACGACCTGCTGCTGCGCGGCCAGGCGGCCGCGGTGCGCTCGCAGTCGCGCACCGGCATTCCGAGCGCCTTCCTCTTCCGCACCGGCGGCGACCAGACGGTGCGCGGCTACGCCTTCGAGAGCATCGGCGTGCCGGACTCGGGCGCCATCGTCGGCGGACGCCGCCTCCTCGTCGGCAGCATCGAATACACGCGCTGGATCGGCGAATCCTGGGGGGTGGCCACCTTCATCGACGCGGGCAACGCCTGGGATACGGGCGTGCGCACCGATTTCGCCACCGGCTACGGCGTCGGCGCGCGTTTTCGCACCCCGATCGGGCCGATCCGGGCCGACCTCGCGTACGGCGCGCTGAACGACGACTGGCGCCTGCATTTCTCCGTGGGATACAACTTCTGAAGCGCGCGCTCGTCATCGGCGCCGGGATCCTCGGGGCGCTGCTCGTCATGACGGCGGCGGCGCTCGTCTGGCTCTTCGCCACCGACGCGGGGCTGCGCTGGGTGCTCGCGCGCGCCGAGCGCGACATGGGCGGCGCGCTCGCGATCGAAGGGGCGCGCGGCACGCTGGTGAGCGTCGTCACCATCGGGCGCCTGCGCTTCGAAGCGGATGGGACGCGCATCGAGGCGAAAGAAATCAGCACGCACGCCAACCTCGCCGCGGCATTCGGCGGGCAGCTGCGCCTCGAGCCCTTGCACATCGCGAGCCTCGACATCGCGATCGGCGAGGGCGGCAGCCGCGCGTCGCAACCGCCGGCGCTGCCGTTCGGCCTGCGCCTCGGGGACGTCGAGGTCGAGCGCCTGCGTGTCCTGCGCGGCGAAGCCGTCTACCGCTTGCGCAAGCTGCGCTTCAAGCAGGTGGCGCTGGCGCAATTGCCGCCGGGCGTCTCCGCCGACGGCACGTTCGAGCTCGAGGACGAGAAATTCCCGATGAGCGGCAGCATCGCGCTCGGCGGCACGCTCGAGCGCCTGGAGGCGCGCCTCGCGCTTCGCCAGGCAAACATCGCCGCCGATGCCACCGCCGTGCTCGCCCCGTTCCGTCCCCAGCACCTGGTATCGCTCGATGCCAAGGTCTCGCCGATCGACCTCGCGCGCTTCGGCGAGGAGCTGCCGCACGCGGCGCTGGCTCTCGCCGTAAAAGCGAGCGGCACGGATCGCGGCCTGCAGGGGACTTTCCTGCTTTCAAACGCCGCCCCCGGTCCGCTCGACCAGCAGCGACTGCCGATCGCGAGCGTCGCGGCACGCGTCGCGAGCAGCGACCTGGAAACCGCGACGCTCGACGAGCTGCGCATCGCGCTCGCCGGCGGCGGCGTGCTCGAGGGCCGCGGTCGCTATGACGCCACGGGCTTCCAGGGCAGCTTCAAAGCGAGCCGGCTCAACCTGCGTGCGCTGCGCTCCACGCTGCGCGAGACCCAGCTCTCGGGTCCGCTGGACATCGCGGTCGCGCCGGACACGCAAACCGTGCGCGGCACGCTCGGCGAGGCGAGCATGAGCCTGAGCGCCGAGGCCGTGCGCCGCGGGGACACCGTGGAGATCCACGGCCTGCGCGCCGCCGCTGCCGGCGGCGAAGTCACCGGCGCGGGCACCGTGCGCCTCTCCGATCCGATCGCGTTTCGCGCCAATCTGCAGCTTGCGCGATTCAATCCCGCCGCCTTTGGCGACTATCCGGCAGGATCGATCAGCGGGTCGGTCATCGCCGATGGCGACCTCGCCCGGGAGCCGCGCGTCGACCTGAAATGGACGATCGCCGGCAGCACGCTCGCCGAAGAGGCGCTCGAGTCGCGCGGCAGCGCGCGCGTCGTCGGCCGGCGCGTGCTGCAGGCCGACGCACAGGCGAGCCTCGGCGAAAGCCGCGCCACCGCGCGCGGCGGGTTCGGCATGCCCGCCGACAAGCTCGCCTGGACGCTGGAGGTGCCGAGCATCGAGAACTACATCGACGAGGTGGCCGGAAGCATGAAGGCGAACGGCACGCTCACCGGCACCTGGCTCGCGCCCGAGGCGGCGATCGTCGCCGAATTCGAGAAGCTCGAGCTGCCGCACGACTTCCGCGCCGCGGCGGCGAAGTTGACCGTCAATGGGACGCTCGCGCGCCACGAAGGGCGCGTCAGCGTGCGCACGGACGGCGGTGCCGAACTCGAGACCCGTCTGCGCGGCGGCTACAGCGGCGGCACCTGGGCGGGCGAGGTGCTTTCCCTCGAAGGCCGCGGCCAGGTGCCGGTGCACCTGCGCGCAGCGACGCCGCTGCGCATCGCCAAGGGTCGCGTCGAGCTCGGGCGCTTGGATGCCACCTTGGGCGAGGGCCATCTCCTCGTCAACGATCTCGCGTGGGCGAAGGACCGCGTCGTCTCGAGCGGCGAGTTCACGGGCCTCCCCGCGCAATGGGCGATCGCCGCCGCCGGCCTCACCGACAAGCTGAAGGCGACGCTCCTCCTCGACGGCCAGTGGTCGATCACCGCGGCGCCGGCGCTGGACGGCAACCTGCGGCTGCGCCGCGCGGGCGGCGACATCGTGCTGCAGGACGAGCGGCCGATCGCGCTCGGCCTGCAGAGCGTCGCCCTCGATGCGCGCTTCACCTCCGCCGGCGTCGGCATGCGCCTCGACGTCATCTCGCGCTACGCCACTGGCGCCGTCGCCGGCCAGATTAGCCGCGATCCCGGCGGCGGCCCCATCGGCCTGGGACGCGGCTCGCCACTCAACATGCAGGCGCAGCTCGAGCTCGCGCATGCCAGGGTGCTGGCCGAGCCCCTCCTCTCGGATGCGCGCTTCGACGGACGGCTCATCGCGACGCTCGAGGCAAGCGGCACGCTCGGCGAACCGGTCTTCGCCGGCAGCGTGCGCGGCGACGCCCTCACGTTCGACTATCCGCCGTACGGCGTGTATCTCAAGAATGGCGAGCTGCGCGGACGGCTCGAGGGAGATCGCCTGCGCGTCGAGCGCTTCTCGATCCAGGCGGGCGAAGGCAGCTTCACCGCGAGCGGCACGCTGCCGCTGCGCCTCGCGGGAGAAGCCGCGAACGTAACCTGGCAGGCGAAGAACTTCGCGCTGCTCGAGCGTCCGGACATGCGCCTCGTCGCGACCGGCCAGGGCGAAGCCGGCTTCGACGGCAAGCGCCTTCTCATCGCCGGCGAGCTGCACGCCGAGCGCGGCCACCTCGAGATCGAGCGCGATCGCGTGCCCAAGCTCGGCGAGGACGTGGTGGTCGTCGGCCAGCCGCCCAAGCGGGAAGGGGCGAAGGCGGCGCTGCCGGTGCGTCTCAACGTCGACCTCGACCTCGGCTCGAACTTCACCCTCCATGCGCAGGGCCTGGAGGGCAAGCTCACCGGGCGCGTCAACTTCACCACCACGGCGGAGGGCGAGTTGCGCGCCTACGGCCGCATCGAAACGCTCAACGCGACCTACTTCGCCTACGGCCAGCGGCTGCAGGTCGACCCGGGGATCGTGATCTTCGACGGGCCGCTCGACAACCCGGCGCTGCAGATCACGGCGTGGCGGCGCAACCAGGCGGTCGAGGCCGGCGTGCAGCTCTCCGGCACGATGCTCGCGCCGCGCGTGCAGATCGTGTCGCAGCCGCCGGTGTCCGAAGGCGAGCGCCTGTCGTGGCTCGTGCTGGGGCGCGCGCCGACCGACGCCACCAAGGCCGACCTTGGGCTGCTGCAGGCGGCGGCGGGCGCGCTGCTTGCGCGCGGCGACAGCATGCCGATCGACCGCAGGCTCGCGAAGACCTTCGGCCTCGACGAGATCTCCTTCCGCGGCACCGGCGAAGTGCAGGACCGGGCCATTGCGGTGGGCAAGCGGCTTTCCGACAAGGTCTACGTGAGCTACGAGCAGGGCCTCGGCACGGTGACTTCCAGCCTCGTCAAGCTCGACTATGCGCTGTCGCGCCGCTGGTCGCTGCGCGCCGAGACCGGCACGTCAAGCGGCTGGGGCGTCTTCTACCGCCTGTCCTGGGATTGATGGTCTCCGTGGCGAGATTTGAACTCGCGACCCCTACCACCCCAAGGTAGTGCGCTACCAGGCTGCGCTACACGGAGAAGCTTTTGATTTTACCGCTGCAGCTGATCCAGAACCGCGCGTAACTCGCGCTTGAGGGCGGCGACGTCGACGCCGTTCGGCGGCGACGCGGCGCGGCCGTTGCGCACCGGCGCCTCGATCTTCTCATCCACGACCACGGGCGTGGTCTCGACGCCGCGGCCGTTGTCGAGCCGTGCGGTGTCGAGCCTCGCAGTGTCCAACCGATTACGCGCACCGCTTATGGTGAAGCCCTCCTCGTAGAGGAGCTCGCGGATGCGGCGGATCAGCAGCACTTCGTGATGCTGGTAGTAGCGCCGGTTGCCGCGCCGCTTGACGGGCTTGAGCTGCGTGAATTCCTGCTCCCAGTAGCGCAGCACGTGCGGCTTCACCCCGCAGAGATCGCTCACTTCACCGATGGTGAAGTAGCGCTTCGCGGGAATGGGCGGCAGGTCAGGTTTCCTGCGGCTTGGCTCCATGGCGGGCTTTTTCGACCATGGCCTTCAGCTTCTGGCTGGCGTGGAACGTGACGACGCGGCGCGCGCTGATCGGGATCTCTTCGCCGGTCTTGGGGTTGCGGCCGGGACGCTGCGGCTTGTCGCGCAGCTGGAAGTTGCCGAAGCCCGAAAGCTTGACGCTTTCGCCGCGCTCGAGCGCCCCGCGAATCTCCTCGAAGAACGCCTCGACCATGTCCTTCGCTTCGCGCTTGTTGAGGCCGACCTTCTCGAAAAGGAGGTCCGC
>Ga0134121_10003454_pt1 | contig 13197 bp, 7 predicted proteins | sample KB301_FD_96463 | JGI IMG/M metagenome (GOLD analysis project Ga0134121, IMG submission 96463) | Terrestrial soil microbial communities without Nitrogen fertilizer from Kellogg Biological Station, Michigan, USA - KB3-0-1 | ecosystem: Environmental > Terrestrial > Soil > Unclassified ...
CACCAGTGTTTTTTCAATATCGGCAGTGCGGCTAGGTCCCGCAATTGAAGCGATGAAAGAAGGGAGCTGTCCGCCGTATTTATTTTTTATCAGGAGCAGGGCATCTTTGACATCTGTAACGAGCTGAGAAGTTTTTGCAAAGATTACATGGGTGGTCGGAACCACTACCAGCCTCCGTCCCGACTGTGATTTGGACGAGATCATAATGCTTCCGAGTCGCGCGACAAGTGCCTCACAGGAAGTGATGGCCACCATGCTTTCCTTGAAATCATTTTGGTCGCGGGTAAACGGAAACTCTACCTTCTCGAGCAATTCGCAGAGCTCATCTTCATAACAATAAATTTTTTTCCAGCCGCTTTCCACGGAATGCTGAACAAGTTGTTCGAGGAAGTCCAGCTCATTTTCGCAGAATACAAAACGCCCGCCTATGGCTGTAAACTCCTTGGCAAAAATTTCTTCAAGTGGATTGGTTGACAAGGCATGCACGTTCGTATCCCAGTCAATGTTGGGGAAGGGCTGCGGGCGATGATTGGTCAGCGCCTTGCGTATCTTCTTCAGGATTTTTTCGCGTGTGGTACTATCCTCCATGCTTTGGTTAATTGAGTTGACTTGTTGATTAAGTTGACCTGGAAGTTTCGGGTATTTCTAATGAACTCAATTAACTAATAAACTTAATCAACTATTTTTTCCTTCTCCTGTTTTTGTTATTCCTTCCGCCTCCGCGGTTTTGTTTGCGTTCCCGCTCGCGGTCGCGCTCCTTTTCCTTGCTCAGCACGAGCAATTCATTGGTATGATTCAGGCGTGCAGTTTCAGAAAGTTTCAATTTGGAATTAGAAAGTTTTTCAAGATGGTCGAGGATGGTGGTGTCGTCCACGGTGTCCTTGTTCCACGTGAGATAGGACATCTTCATAAAGTTGGCGATGTTCTGCGTAATCTGCTCTTTGCGCGGACCGTCTTCCAGTGCGGCAATCTTCCCGATCATCGTTTCCATATTGGTGCCGTAATATTTGTACTTGATCTTGTTATTCGGATAAGGTACGCGTTGCGGCTTGGTCTTGAAAGTATCTTTGTTGGGGATCGGGTAGGGGGAGTCCACGTCCAGCTTGAAATCAGAAATCACGAACAGATGATCCCATAGTTTATGCTTGAAGTCAGTGATGTTTTGAAGCTGCGGGTTGAGGTAGCCCATCACCGCCACAATGGCCTTTGCAGCTTTGTTGCGCTCTTCACGGTCTTCGATCGTGATGGCATATTCAATCATCTTCTGGATGTTCCGTCCGTACTCGGGAATCACGAGCCGATTGCGGGTTGAATTGTACTCCATTAAATTACTCATAGGTTATTCGTTAATAGTCGTTCTGGGAAAATGCGCTTGTTTTTGCCAGCCTGGCTGTGTCACAGGTTCCGGGTAAAGGAACAGGCATTGCGCAGCGCAAGGTAAGAAGTTTCCTGTACTCTGCTAACTGAGTATTTTCAGGCGGGCAAACTTCAGCAAAAGCTGTTTTTGCCCGATCCCCTGGAAGAAAATAAGCGCTTTGCGGTCAGCCCCGTTGCCTTCCACCAGCAGCACTTTTCCGACGCCAAACCGCTGGTGCTCGACCTCCATGCCTGTCTGGATGTCAGACGTATCATCTCCTACAAAATTTTTCACTTCCGGCGCGCCCACTTTTTTCAGGTTGGAAGGTTTTGAAAAGATACTTCCGCTGCCAGGGTTTGGATTTGCGTTCCAGCGTTCATCCGGAGAATTGAATACAAAATCGAAGGTCGGTTTGCGCACACCGCTCTCTTCAATATGCTGCCTGTCCAGCTCTTCAATAAACCGGCTGGGCTCATTGCTGATGAGGTTTCCCCAACGGAACCTGGAATTGGCATAGCTCAGCGTCAATTTTTTTTCGGCGCGCGTGATGGCAACATAAAACAACCTGCGCTCTTCCTCCAGTTCTTCCCTTGAGTTGACAGAAAGTTGCGACGGGAAAAGATTTTCTTCCAGTCCCACCACGAATACGGCCGGGAACTCCAGTCCCTTGGCTGCATGTATCGTCATCAGCGAGACGGTGTCAGCATCCCTGTTTTCGTCATCAGCATCTGTGAGCAGCGAAATATCCTGCATATACATTTCCAGCGTCCGCACCTCACCGGTATCACTAAAAGTATTTTCATCTCCCTGCGGCGTAATGGACCTTCCGGTCTCAACAAATTCCTTGATGCCGCTCAGCAACTCCTGTACGTTTTCATACCTGCTCAAGCCTTCCGGGGTTTTATCTGCATAGAGGTCTTTCAGCAATCCTGTAGAAGTGGCGATGTGGCTTGCAAGGTCGTAGGCATTGCTGCTCTTCAGCTTCACGGCGAAGCTTTTGATCATCGTTACAAAATCTATTGTTTTCGAAAGTGTTCCGCTATTCAGTTCTGCTTCGTTTAGCTTGGCGTTTGCAATTATTTCCCAAAGGCTTTTGTCCTTTTCAGAGGCAACGACCATGATTTTTTCCATCGTGGTTTTCCCGATGCCGCGAGCCGGCACGTTGATGATGCGCTTCAATGCTTCCTCGTCATTGTTGTTGATCACCAGCCGGAAGTAAGCAATCAGGTCTTTGATCTCCTTGCGTTTGTAAAAAGACAGTCCGCCATAGATGCGGTAGGCGATGTTCATCTTTCGAAGGGCTTCTTCAAAGGAGCGGCTCTGTGCATTGGTGCGGTACAGGATGGCAAATGCCCTGTTATGCCATTGCTTGTTGACCTTTGTTTCGAAGATCGAATTCGCCACCATCACGCCTTCCTCGTTGTCGCTGAGGGCGCGGACCAGCTTCACCTTTTCGCCTTCGTCGTTGTGGGTCCATACATCCTTCTTCAACTGTTTCTTATTGTTGGCGATCAGGTGGTTTGCAGTGTGAACGATGGTCTTCGTACTCCGGTAATTTTGTTCCAGCTTGAAAACCTGCAGATCTGGATAATCTTTCTCGAAGGATAAAATGTTGTTGATGTTGGCGCCGCGGAAAGCATAGATGCTCTGTGCATCATCGCCCACCACGCAGATGTTTTCAAATGCCGCTGCCAGCTTCTTCAGCACCATGTACTGCGCATAGTTCGTGTCCTGGAACTCGTCCACGAGTATATATTTAAATTTGTGCTGGTATTTGTAAAGCGCTTCAGGAGATTTATTCAGCAGCACCCACATGTTGTAAAGCAGGTCATCGAAGTCCATGCCCGATGCCTTGAAGCAGCGTTTGGCATAGAGTTCAAAGAGCTGACCCATCTTTGGCCGCCCGCTGGTGACATCGTCATTTACGAAGTTGATATTGTCCTGGTAGTCTTTCCAGGAATAGAGGTTGTTCTTGGCGGCAGAAATCCTGTTCAGCACCACTTCCGGTTTATACATTTTATCATCGAGGCCATTCTCTTTGATGATATCACGCATCAGGCTTTTCGCATCGTCGGTATCGTAAATGGTAAAGTTGTGCGGGTAGCCGAGCTTTTCCGATTCGATGCGGAGGATCTTGGCAAACACGGCATGGAACGTTCCCATCCATAGGTTTTTTGCTTCATTGCCCATGATCTTTTCAATCCGCTCGCGCATTTCCTTGCTGGCCTTGTTGGTAAACGTAAGGGCAAGGATATTAAATGCATCTACTCCTTTTTCAAGCAGGTGAGCGATCCTGTACGTGAGTACGCGCGTCTTGCCCGATCCCGCACCGGCAATGATCATCACCGGTCCGTCAGTATGCACTACGGCAGCGCGCTGCGCTTCATTTAAATGTTGAAGATAATTGTCTGGCATGCTTTCGAAAACCCCGGCAGGCCCGGGATGGAGTGCCGGGACGTCGCTGTAATTCGCGTTTGCAAAGGTAATTTATTTCAATGCCTTGGCAGCGGTAGTCACTCAAGTAATTGACAAAATTTCTACCTGGATGAAATAACAGCAGCATCGTTTGCTGTCAGCGACCGGTAAGCCACGTATTCGGGATAATTCCAAGACCACAGTCCTTTCTCTTCCCATTCCTTTTTGAAATACATTTTCTTTTTCATGATGGCTTCCGCGTATTCCTGTGAAGTCATGTACTTCATTTTAAACCTGAAAAGTGTGCGCTGGTAACTATCAATCTCAGCCAATTCTTCCGGAGTTTTTTCAAGGTAGGGAATGGCCTTGCCAGGAAACGAAGAGAGAAAATCAAAATGTATAAACGCTGTTTTGTAATGACTGAAATTATAGCGGGCAATCACAGGCTCCCAGTTGACAAGAGAAATGGCGATCATAACGACCAGGAGGGCCATCAGGTTATTCCTGAAAAGATAAAAGGCCGTATGCCTGTTTTTTATTTTCAGGATCACCGTATAGATTCCGTAGAGGGTCAGCAGGAGGAAAACCAGCACCCCGATGCGCCTGTAAGCAAGCGCGAAATAGCTGATGTACCAATAGTTCCTGATGCCGACAGAAATGGCCAGCAATGCGTTCTGCGCCATCCATGCGATGGCCAGGGCTTTCAGCAGCGTTGAGCGTTTGTAAAAGTTAATGTTGCCGCGGAAAAAATAAAGTGTGATGCCGACAGAAATGAGAATGGAAAAGATAAGGATGGTTGTCCCTTCATGCACAAACTGTTTCAGGTACTCGCCATTCCACACAAAGCCGAACCAGACGTTCCGGATATCCAGTATGTTGACGACCAGGATCAGGATGTTCAGTGTGATCAGCAGAAATTTAGCGGATACCATTTCCCGTTTCAACCGGTAAGCCTTTGAGTTTCGGATTTTTATTCTCACCCTTTCCATCACCAGGGATGCCTTTTTGTCTCTCTCGATGAACCGGGAAGATGTTTGCCTGATCAATGCAAAAATGCTGATCAGGATTCCCGCCACAAATACAAATACCAGGTTGAAATCAATTCCGTCAAGCAGCTCCATGAATTTCCTGAAGCCTTCGTTGAAAAACGGACTTGAAATTCTGTAAAGGAGGAGGAACAGCGCCACGATCAATATCGGAAAGACAAGCACTTTCAGGTAATGTACAATCGACAAAAGGCTCCCTTGTTTGCCGCCTCTCGCTTCATCGATCCGTTCAAAGAAATTAAAAATAGAAAGCAGAATATTCGAAAATGAGAGACGGATGGAAGTCAGCAGGGATTTCGCCCCGGGGTACATCAGTACGCCTGTCCAGATAAAAAAAGAAATCAGGTTGGTGATGAGCGAGAATGCAGAATAGTTGAACACGAAAGCTGCGGCAGTGATCAAGGTTGCGGCCAGGGCAAAACGTGAAAGGCGGCTCTGCACCTGGTGCTTCTGGACAAAAAGAACAATACTTATCAGCGTCAATTCAAAAACAGGCAGGTTGACGCCGATTGATTCATTGTAAAAAATGATGGTAAAGAAGATTGCTGAAGCGAGAACAAGAACAGGTGTCGTGAAAATTTTTTTCATGTGTGGAAGGAATGATGAAGAAATGAAAACGAAAATTTGCAGGAAATATTTTATCGTTACGATATGTACTTTTGCTGCAATAAAAAATAAGGCGATGAAAACGGCAGTCATAACCGGGGGAAACAGCGGCATCGGGAAGGCAGTGGCCATTGCACTCGCAAAAAAAGGTTACCGCACCATCATCCATGGAAGGGATCCGGCCAAAACAAAACAGGCGGCTGAGGAAATAAAATTCGTTTCCGGAAACAACCATGTCGATGCAATAGCCGTGGATGTATCAGTGATCAGCGGGATGAAGGAATTGGCAGATGCGGTGAAGCAACGCTCAGATTCAATTGAAGCGTTGGTGCTTTCAACGGGGGTGATACTTCCCAAACACATCCTTACTGCCGACGGACTGGAAGCGGGTTTTGCCATTCAATACCTCAGCAGATTTGCCGTTACGCAACTCCTCATTGAAGAGCTGAGAAAAGGAAATGCAAAAATTGTTGTGGTAGGCGCACCTGTCATCAAAGGCGCCAAAATCTGGTTTGATGACATTACATTGAAAAATAATTTTACGATGGTCAGGGCCATGGCCCAGGAAATGTTCGCCAACCACCTTTTTGTACAGGAATTTGCAAAGCGAAACGCTGGCCATCGCATGATGATAAATATGGCGCATGTCGGGGTTGCGAAAACAGAGATTATCCGCTATTCAAATTTTTTCTTCCGCACCGTGGTTAACTTATTCGGTAAATCGGCAGAAGCTTCTGCAAAAAATTTCATTTACCTGGCCAGCAGCGACGAAGTAAATTTTTCAGGATATTTTTTCAAAAAGCCACGCAGCCATGAAGTGAAAGAAAAAATTGATTACGATCCGGTTGTTGCTGAAAAATTATGGGAGAAGAGCATGGAGCTGATCAGCCCGATACGTTGAACTGCCGTTATTTCAATTTCCGGTTATTCAACCACCAGCCTGCCCTGGAAACTATTTCCACCGGTTTGAACACGGACTGAGTACACACCTTTGGCAATTTCACCAAGTGGCAATTGCAGCGATTGTGTTCCTTTCAAGCTGGAGCCTTGCTGTTCAAGCATTGTTCTTCCGAGTAAGTCAACCAGGTTGAGCTTGTAGTTGCCTCCGCGCTGAGAATTAAATGTAATCGTTACCATGTTGCTTGCCGGGTTCGGATAAAGTGAAATGCCATGGCCTGCATCCTGCAGATCTTCTGTACCGGTACAGATGCTCACATTCACAGTATGGCTGATGGCTCCAATGCATCCAAGGGTATCCGTATAGGTATAGGTGATGACGTTATTTCCAATGGAGGCAGAGCCGGGATTAAAAACATTTCCCACTACACCTTGCCCTGAAAATGTTCCGCCAGGTGGATTTCCTATGAGCGTGGCCGGACTGCTCAGGTTGCAAAGGCTGTCGGGCAAGCCGGTAAATGTTACGAGCAGTATTTGCGGATTGAAAAGGAAAGAATCAGAGGAAACACCATTCACAACCAGTTCCAGCCAATAATCTCCGCCGGGCAATGTCACCGGCAGTGTAAATTCAGCAGTGTCTGCAAGGTTACCCGTCTTCACATCCGTTCTGTTCCAGTTGTAAGTACGTGCATAATAAACATTCCCGCCTGATTTCAGCCTGACCAGCGGATAGTTCGTTGCCATCTGCCAGTCGTCGCCGTAGCAGGCTCCTTCAGTAATTCCATTGAAGAGCGTTCCTGTAATTGTAAATGTTGAACAGGTTTGCTGCACAACGGTGTTGATGGTCGGCTTTGCTGAAGCGAGTGGTGGACCTGCAGGTGTATAAATATAATACTGGCGCCCAATGCTTGTATCCTGCTGGTTTGAATACAATACGTTTCCGTCGGGCAACAAAAGCATATTCGTCTGGTAACATGCAATGTTCACCGAAGGCGTACCATCGGGAGCGGAAATCGATGTGTATGTATTTGTCAGGTAATCGAATTCATAAAATACGGTTGGAGGAATAAATATCGTTGCGGAACTTGTGGGCGCAGGGGCCGCCGACATGAGGATTTTTCCATTCACCATCAAGGCAGCAGGAGCATCAGGAGTTCCGTTGTTTCCGGGGATGTCAGGACCTGCGATCCAGGAACCGGGAGTATTATTTCCGGAAGGTGTGTAATATGCAGTATGCCCTGTAGAGCCTAGAAAAAACGCGCGCCCGTCAGGCAAAAGCAGCGCAGCGCCGGTTTCAGATCCGTAGGCATCATAAAGGTCTACAGGAAGGTTTGCATCAGTGATCCACTGGTTCAGTGACGGGATGTAGCGCTCTGAAGCCATGGTAGGCATGTCAACCATGAGAACGCTTTGATCAGGAAGCTTCACCCATGAAGATTCATTGTGGCTGCCGAGACAGCTCGCTGTAGTCGCATAGCTGTTGTTCGCAGGATTATAAATGTCACAGAGCGTAGGTCCGGCCTGGTTCACCAGCGCCTGGAGTATTTTTCCGTCAGGAAGGATTTCTGAATTGGCATCACTGATGCGTTGTCCCTGGGGCGGTGTCATTGTCCAGGTATCAGCTACCGGGTCGTAAACTTCTCCAAGAGAACCGCCTGTGCCATACTCGCCGCCTGCAACGTACACCTTGCCATCTTGCATGACCTGTGATGAAAAATAGAGGCGCGTTTCAAACATCGGTGTCAACTGTGACCATGTTCCATTCACATAGCTTCCATGAATATCGGGTGTAAGCTTGTCCCAGATCGAACCAATCCCATCCCCGCCACCTGCATCAGTTTTTGCCATTACCGATCCGTCGCTCAACAATATCATCACGCCGCCATTCTGATCAGGGGCCAGGCTTGCGAGGGGTGTCCAAAAGCCAAGGTCAGTAATTCGCTGGTAACCTGAAGGACATGTAACGGAAGGTATTTGAGTTCCCATGGTACCTGTGCCGGTCACCTGGGTGCAGCATCCCCGTAAGGAGTCGTTCGTGACTGCATTGCTGCTGATGCCGTAGGTAACCCAGAAATAATTTGTACCAAAAGCCAGCATCACCGATCCGTTTACCGTATATGCTCCGTTCGGATTGATGATTGTTGAACCGAATTGTGTGCCTGAAGAAAATGCGCTGCTCGAGCCTGTGAAATAAACTTTAGCGTTTTGAATATCGACGGTGGGATTGGTGCTTCCTGCTGTGGACAATGCCAGTGAAGTTACGTTAAACGGAGAAAGTATTCCGCTTGTCACAATTTCCAGGCGGAGAAGTGGAGTCGAGGAATTCCGCGCAACACCTTGCATGTTATTCACAAAAGTGGTGGTGCTTGAAACATAGGTCATGGGTGATGGCGGCTGCGGTGTCCATGTATAAGTGAGTCCGTTTGCAGGAATATTTGCAGGTGACATGTTGCAAACGTCTGATATCGTAGTTGCAGCGACAGATGTCGACCATGTATTGACTCCGTTGGTCACCTTCCTGATGTTGAAATCTGCTGCTGTATTTCCAACCAGTCCAACGTCACCTGATTCAACATCCGTATCAATGCATTGGTTGGGACCCATCGTAGTCACGTCAGAAGAATTTCCCCACACAACCTGTACTGAGTTGCTCGTTTCGTTCAGGATGACCTGGAATGTCCATAAATTTGGATCGACGTTGTTCCAGTGATTGCAGTCAGTCCACTGTACTACGAATTGCCTGTTGGGAGATACGCCCCGTATATCGTAACGCACCGTGGATGCTCCTGATCCAACCAGGTCAGTTCCGTAAGCGGCGACGGAATTGACGATACCGCCTGCAAGTCCGCAATAATTGAATCCCGCAGCCAGGACTCCCATCGTGACATATCCATTGGCGCCAACGCTCACGGATGTATATCCTACGTTGTTATAATAAAATGTAAATGGAATCGTAAGAAGGTTCGAAGAACCATCATCCCATCCACCGCTGTAAAGCACAGTTCCTGTAATCGGGGTATAGCTTCCGCTGGTGGAAGCAAAAGTGTAGGAAGATACTTGTGCCGATGACCGGGAAGCGCATTGCCAAAACAATAAAATAAGAAGAACAATCCTGGAATGCATTTCCATTCTTGCGAATGGTTTCATAGTAAGCGTGGTATTCATTGGGGTTGATTTGTTTTCTGAAAGTTCGCAAAACAATCATTGTTCATGAGATTGCAGCGTAGCGGTCAAAAAAAGGTATTAAATAGAAGATTCTTAATTTAAAGAATAAGGCGTTAAACAGCCTTTAAAAATTAAGTGACATAAGTAGGGAAATAAAAATTACCATGCAAGCCCGGATTTGTAAAAATGCGAAAACCCACTGTAAATATGACATTACAATGGGTCAGGCTGATTCCGAAAATGAAATAATTTTATTCGGTTACTGCCAGCTTTACAAGGGAATGCTTATCGTCTACAAGTACTTCGAGAAAATAGATTCCCCTTGACATCCCCAACGCAGCCGCTGAAAATTCGGCTTCATGTGATCCCGGCTCCTGCACGGGCAGGATGAGGTCAGAGATTTTTTGACCCAGGTTATCATAAATGATGAATGCAGGAGCTGATGCTGATTCGAGTACATAGGTGACCTTAAATAGGTCTGAAGCGGGATTTGGAAATACTTCCAGCTGCAGGTTGTTGAGCAAGAGTTCCCCGTTTCCGGATTCTTTATAACCATTGATCCAGCAATTGTGAATCGCAGAAGCACTTGCGGCATTTCCGGCATGCGTGGTTCCATACATGTCTTCAATGGTACGCAGAAGGTTGTAATGGTTATATGTAGTAGCATTGGTTCCGGACTTCACCATTGGTCCGGTAAAGATCATTGGAATCCTGTTATTGTAATTACCATCGTCTTCATCAAAAACTATGATGAATAAACTGTTGTGTGTTTTTGCCCACTGAACATATCCATCCAGGTTGGTATGGAACCATGTATCTCCTGCTGAAATGGTTCCATCATGCATGTCGCTGTTCAGGTCAGGTATTACATAACTCACTGTTGGAAGAGAAGAGTACGTCGTGGGAAAAGCAGTGAATGGCTGGTTGAGAGTTGATGATACCTGGTTGGTGCCCGTTCCCATCCAGTTGGCAATCGGGTTATGCTTTCTTGCATATTTTCCTGAAGTTGCTACGTCGCTCCCTGCACTCGGAAGCGTTTGCGCATAGCTGATAAAAGTTTTTCCTGCGTTGATCAGCTCACGGGCAAGATTCGCAGTGGTAAAATGAGAAGACGGAAGATTGTTGTTGGTCATGCCCTGGTTGCCGCCGGAAAACAAGTCAAGATAGTTGGGCTGGCTTGGGTGTTCAATTCCGTATGCCTGCGTAAACGACGTGCTCATCGGATCTGAGGCAAGGGCATTGATGTAAGGTGCTGACGAGCTTCCCATAATTTGTGAGTAACCGTGGTTTTCTTCGATCAGTATTACGATATGGTCAGGAACAGGAAGCGTGGAAGAGTTGGCAGTCGTAAAATTAGCAGATGCGCTCCACGAGGAATTGCCGCTGCTGCAAACCGTCTGTACCTGGAATTCATAGCCTGTCGCAGGTGATAACCCCGAGAGTGCTTTTGAAGTGGATGATGACGTTGCTGAAGTCCATGAAGAGCCTCCCGTCACGCGGTATTGAATGTTATAACTCAATGCGCCTGAAGCAGCATTCCAGCTGACAGTAGCCCCTGAAGATGTCACCGAAGAGGATGAGAGCCCGGAAGGTGCAGAGCATGAGCCAAGCGTATTGAACGTTAGCGTGGAACTATAAGAACCACTTTGGCCTCCCATGCAATAGGTCCTGATCAGCCATGAATAATTGGTTCCCTGCGACAAACCTGTAATTGTCGTACTGGTTGCCGTTGAAGGCGTTACGTTTTTAAAATAAACGGTGTTCGGGATCGAGGTCACGAAATACCGCAGCAGGAAACTGTCGCATGGAGTAGCAGCCCAGTTTAGCTGAGCGGAAGAGGTGGTAATGTTAGAGGTCGATAATCCTGACGGGGTTGCACAAAGCGTATTGAAGACCAAGGTTGAGCTGTAAGAAGAAGTCGTGCTTCCGCTGCAGTTGGTAAGCACTTTCCAGTCGTAAGAAGTGCCGGAGGAGAGACCTGTAACTGTATATGAGTTCGTGGAGACCGTCACATTTGTCCAGGTAGTAGTGCCGGTTTTTCGGTAACGTGCCTTATAGCTGAGAGCCCCGCTTACAACACCCCAATTCAATTTTGCGCCTGTGGAAGTAATATTGGTGGTGGAGAGCCCTGTCGGAGTCGTGCATGCATATGACCTTGCAGGAGCGAAAACCAAACCGACCAATACAATTGCTAATCCTGAAATAAAATTCCGGAGTAAAATTTTAGTCATAAAGGTTAACTTTAAGGTTAGACTTGGTAATAAAGCGTTGGTCGTTGTAAGCCCCGTAATCCCTGGCCTTGAGACATTACTTAACCAGCTATTGCAAAGGACAAAAATGATTCTGTAGGAAAATTGTTAAATGGGCGCAACTTTTACGCTTCATCTGGTGAATAGAGTTCGCAGCCCTAAAGGAAAAGATCAAACAAATGTTTTTATCGTCCTATTTTTATCCTGATGCCTTCGCTGTGCGCGCCGAATTCCGGCGCGTACATGCATTGAATATCGGTAATGCCATTGGAGTAATTACCCTCCTGAGAGGCACGGAGCGGGTATTCGAATACATAGGTTCCCTTCGGCAAATAAGAAAAGAAAAAGTCGGTGGATGCATCATGGGTACTTTCGTAATAGCCCAGTCCATCCTGCCATTTGTATGAAGATAATGTGTTTTCCGGTTCGAGGCCAGATGCCCGCATGTCCTTCATCATAACGTATTCCATGTCGCGGTCTACGCGGAGTTCAATGCGCGCTTTGAGGCGATCGCCGATCTGCACCTGCGCCTGTTCGCTTACCGGCACCATTATTTTTCCCGACGGAGAGTTCTGTTCGATGAAAATTTTCTTTTGCAGTTTCATCGGAGTTTCATGAGGAGTAATTTTATCAAGCTGTTCAAAGTACTGCCAGTAAAGAGCTCCCCAGCCAGGCACCTCATTATTGTTAACCACTTTCACCTGGCTCATTTCCGGCCTGATGTCACTTCCGCTCCACGTTGTTTTAAAATAGCCCGTACCGGCCTCGGCTTGCATGCCCGGGATTTCTTCAGGATTTATTTTTTCATGTCCCACTGTAATAACTGCCAACGATGACTGCGACAGAAAATCAGTACCCTGCAACAGCAAGGCATAACATGCTTCGGCCGTCGCCTTGGTTGTTTTCCAATCGTTTGTTTGTTTGTTCCTGAGAAGCCAGCGCTGCATTTCATCCACTGCTTCTTTGTCGCCCGCCACGTCATGAAATGCTTCCACCAGGATGGATTGTGTTTCAATGGAAGCAAGACCCCAGTAATATCCTCCAACATTATTTTTCCAGTAGCGTCCAAGTTCTTCGGTGTATTGTGAATTTTCTTTAAGAGATTTCATGACATCCAATGCAGCTGACTGCTCATTATTCCTGGAAAGCGTCAGCGCAATCATGGCTTGCATATATTCGTTGGTGTTGTCAAGCCAATATTTTTTTTCAAGACCGAAATAGTAATCGAAGGCTTTACGGTAGTGTCCGTCTACCTGTTTGTTTTTGAAAAAACTTCTTGCATAGAGGTAGTGAACGTGCAGTGAAGTAAGATTATTTCCTTTGAGATCAGCCTTTGAAGCAAGCAGCTTCCTGTAATCTTCGTCTATTCTCCGATCGAGATACTGAAGAGACTGTTGCACCATGTCCCACGTGCGTTCATCAGTACGAACGGACTGAACGCCCAGGTGATCGAGGTGGCCGA
>Ga0134121_10003455_pt1 | contig 13197 bp, 9 predicted proteins | sample KB301_FD_96463 | JGI IMG/M metagenome (GOLD analysis project Ga0134121, IMG submission 96463) | Terrestrial soil microbial communities without Nitrogen fertilizer from Kellogg Biological Station, Michigan, USA - KB3-0-1 | ecosystem: Environmental > Terrestrial > Soil > Unclassified ...
AGCGGCGATTGGATGATCGATTTCCATCAACGCTTCGACTGCGCAGATTGCCTGCGAGCCTGCAAACGAATCGAAGAATTCGAGCCTTACATGGTGGAGGATCCCGTCCGCACCGAGTCCTTCTTACAGGACATCCCGCGGCTGCGCAACATGACCAACTGCCCGATCGGCGCCGGCGAAGAATGGGGCCAGCGCTGGGACTTTCACCGGTTGGTGGAAAACCACGACATCGATTTCAACCGCTGCACGCTGCCCAACGTCGGCGGCATCACGGAAATGCTCAAAGTCGCGGCGTTATGCGAAACCCATGACATCGGCATCGTGCCGCATTTCACCGGCCCCATTGCCACGGCCGCCATCGTTCACGCCCTTGGGCCTTTCGTCGGCCCGGTGACGGTCGAGTACAACTACGGCGATGCCAAACCGGGAACGGGGCAAATCTCTCACCTCAACGAGTTCTTGACCTTCCGCGAAGGAAAGCTGTGGCCCAACAATCGGCCTGGCCTCGGCGTCGTACTCAACATGGGTCAACTGAAACAGATCGCGGAAATCTCTCAGCCCGGGCCTAATCGGACGACGTATTACCGGCCGGATGGTTCGCAGACCAATTGGTGAGGAGAGAAAAAGATCAAACCAGAAAAGAGGCGGACAGTTGTGAGCCATACTGTCCGCATTCCCTCTTCAGCGCCATTCTTCCACCGCGCTCATTTTTTGGCCCCGGTTTTTTTACCCTGGGGCTTGCGCGCCGGCTGGGCAACAGGGCATGGGCGAATCAAGACCCCATCAAGCGTGATGGTGCAATCCCTGGAACCCGCAGTGCAGGGATCTGTTGGGCCGTCGAGTGCCAAGATTCTCATGTCGAAACTAAGGGCCAACGACCATCCCACCAACTCATTGATGCCATTGCCGCAAAGGCTTCCCAGCAAATGTTCGTGGTAGCAACAACGATCCGCCAACTTGTCGTTGGACGGATTGACCCCCACAGTTCCGCAAAAATGGCCCTCAAATAGGTCCTGCTGCGGCCCGCGGATGCGAAAGCTCCCTTCATTTTTTCCAAACCGAATCCGTTTTTCGTCGGCTTTGCAAATGGTCTCTCGCAGCGTGAGCGTGCCATCCATGGTCAATTCCGAGCCATCCGGCAACGGCGCGACACCGGTTTCATCGCAACCCGCGACGGACTTTAGCTTGAATTGGACATGATAATTGGGCTGGTAAATGTGTTGCAAACCATCGCTCGCCGGGCAGTCGCAATTGCAGCCATCGGTTGGCAAAAACATGAAACTTCCTCCTCCATCCAGGTTTTTGGAAACCTTCAACAATTGGACGCATTGGCCCGCAGCACGTGCCGTTTTCGAGCCAATGCGAGGATTGTTTTTCATGTCTTGCACCCAGTTAGATTGGATGGAAACGCAGTTCTCCGGAGACCCAGTTGCCTCCGGACAACCCGCCCGCCCAATGATTTATTTGTTGTACTCCACGCACGGCCAACCTTATCATGGCCATCATCCAAAATCCAACCGAAAAGGACGACCATGACACGTTACTCGCTCTCCCTGGTGTTGGCGTTGACCTTGGTTGCACTGGCCATGCCGGCGCATGCACAACAAGGCGGCGTCAAACGCATTCCGCCGGCCGGAAAAGCCATACCGGAGGATGAACGCAAGGCGTTGACCGCCGACAAGGACAGCCTGGGAAAAGAAATTGAGACTTTGCAAAAATCGCTGAAAGGCAAGCTCCACGAACACATTCCTGACGTGCAGATCTTCTACAATGCCGTCCATTACGCGTTGGTGTATGACGAGTTTTTCAACGTCAAGGAAACGGCCACTGCCCGAAAGTTTCTCAAGGAAGGTCACGAGCGCATTAAATTGTTGAAGAAGGGCCTGGCGCCCTGGACAACGGCAACGGGTTTGGTGGTTCGCGGTTACGTCTCGAAGATCGACAACTCTGTTCAACCTTATGGTCTAGTCGTACCGGCGAGTTACAAGGCGGATGGCGAACGCCGGCATCGTTTGGACCTGTGGTATCACGGCCGCGGCGAAACGCTGAACGAAATCAGCTTCCTCAATGGCCGCATGACCAGCGCCGGCGAATTCACGCCGCCCGACACGATTGTCTTGCACCTATACGGTCGTTATTGCAACGCCAATCACTTCGCCGGCGAGATCGACACGCTGGAAGCGATGGACCATGTGAAAGCAAACTATCGGATCGACGACAATCGCATCTTGGTGCGCGGTTTCTCGATGGGCGGCGCGTCGACCTGGAACTTCGCGGTTCATTACACCGACCTGTGGGCTGCCGCCGCTCCGGGCGCCGGCTTCTCGGAATCGCCGCAGTTTCTCAAGCTGCAAACCAACAAATTGCCGGAGTATGAACGCAAACTGTTGCACATGTACGACTGCATCGACTGGTCCGCCAATCTCTCGCAACTTCCGGTCGTGGCTTATAGCGGCGAAAACGACGGCCAAAAGCAGGCTGCGGACATCATGGCCAAAGCGATGGCCAAGGAAGGTCTCAAACTGACCCATATCATAGGACCGAAAACGGGGCATAGCTATGAGAAGGGCGCCAAGGTGGAGATCAACAAGCTGATCGACGCCCACGCCGCCAAGGGACGCGATCCGTTGCCGAAGAAGATTCGCTTTGTCACCTACACGCTGCGCTATCCCAAGATGTTTTGGGTCCATGTCGATGGCCTGGGCCAACATTGGGAGGAAGCCCGCGTGGAGGCGGAAATCGTTGAAAATGATACCATCAAAGTTGCCACGAAGAATGTCACTGCCCTGACACTCAATATGCCGGCGGGCCTTTGCCCATTTGAACCGAAGAAGTTTCCCAAAGTGCAAATCGACGGGCAAACATTAGAGGGTTTTGCCGTGCAAAGCGACCGCTCCTGGATCAGCAGCTATCGCAAGCGCGAGAACGGGTGGTCCTTGAATATGGCCCCCGTTCCGGACCAAGGCAAACGGCCGTACCTGCAAGGTCCGATTGACGACGCCTTCATGGATCACTTCATCATGATCCGCCCCACTGGCAAAGCCTTCAACGACAAGGTTGGCGATTGGACCAAAAAGGAAATGGCCCACGCGATTGAGCACTGGCGTCTTCAATTCCGCGGCGAGGCGTTGCAAAAAAACGATAACGACGTGACCGACGAGGACATCGCTTCCTGCAACTTGGTGCTGTGGGGCGACCCTGGCAGCAACAAATTACTCGCGCGCATCATGAAACTCGGCAAACTCCCGCTGCAATGGAACGCCGACAAGATGGTGTTCGCCGGCAAAGAATACGCCGGAGCGAATCACAGCATCGCCATGATCTTTCCCAATCCGCTTAACCCCAAGAAGTATGTGGTCCTCAACAGCGGCTTCACCTTCCGCGAGTTCGATTATCTCAACAACGCTCGGCAAATTCCCAAGCTGCCGGACTGGGCGGTGCTGGATGTGTCGGTGCCGTCGGATGCACGGCGGCCGGCGGGAATTGTGGCGGGAGGGTTTTTTGATGAGCGTTGGGAGGTGCGGAAGTAGCAGTTAGCGGAACGATTGAGCCGCGTGGCCACGCGCTCTTTCACCACGTGCCATTTTGCGAGCCACTGCAATTGCAACTGTGAAGAGCCAATGAACATCACGGATTCCGCTTGCACGCTCAATGGCAGCGCGTTCTAATCCCTGGCACATGGTGCAGCATAACATTTCTTTTGGTCTAGGCAGGAGTGACCTCATGTGCAGCCGACTCATTCTCACCGCTGTTTGCATCTTGGCGTGGCCTTGGCCCGCGTTCGCGTGGCACAAGGATGGCCATGCGGCCATTGGCCGCATCGCCTGGGAACAACTCAAAACGGACGACCCAGCATCTCTGGTGGTTTTGACCAACATCCTCAAAGCCCATCCTCACTACGAAGTATTCTTGAGTGTCAATCCGCCAGACGGGATTGAAGTGGACGCGTGGGCATTCGCTCAGGCTGCCACCTGGCCCGATTGGGTGCGGGATCCAAAAGCTCAAACCCCCACATTGACCGCCAAGGAAAGCAAAGCCATCAAGGACAAATACCACAAGAGACTTTGGCATTTCATCAATCTTCCCTTGGCTCATCCGTTGGACCAAGAGTTTTACACCGATGCCAAGCTTGCGGAAATTCGGAAAAGCGCGCTGGAACCGGAGTTGGACGCCGACAGCCAACCGCGTCATGCCATCGCCGCTCTCAAGCAATCGCTGGCGACCCTCAAGTCGGCTGACGCGATGGATAAAGACAAGGCCGTTGCCCTGTGCTGGATACTTCATTTGGTCGGCGATCTGCATCAGCCCCTGCATGCATCTGGGCTGATGGCCCGAAAGAGTTCGTTGCCTGCGACCAAATTTGCCGATCTCACCGACTTCGATCCGCCCGAAGGCGACGCCGGCGGCAATCGCCTAGCCATCAAATTGCATGAGAAGAACAAAAATGCCGAGGTGCTGCATGCATACTGGGACGCCCTGGTGTTCAAGGACGCGCCGAAGTTTGCCAATGTCGAGGCCACGCTTCAAAAGCTGTGGAGAAAGGAATTTCCACGGGACGGTCTTCCCGAGGCGGCCAACAAGGATTTTCTCGCGTGGGCAGACGAGAGCCTTGAACTCGCAAAAACGGTCGTGTATCGCAAAGACGGAACCGCGGACAGTGATTTTCTGGACGCTACCCCACTTCCAGCCGGGCTCAGCCAGGATGCACTAAATCAAGCGTTAAAAGACCTGACGGCGCCGACATTATCGCCGACTTATCAGGACAATGCCACGAAGACTGCCAAAAAACGCATGGCCCTGGCCAGCTACCGGCTAGCCGATCAGTTGCGAACCGCGGTGGGCAAGAGCTAGTGAATGCTCATTGTCTGTCCACGTCTTTTTATTCCATTCAAAAACAAAAAACCTCCAACATGCCATCAGCATGTTGGAGGCATTGCTTTTTTTCTTTTGATTACTGACCCCCTCCACCACCCGAGCGATTAGGGTCCTGGCCCTGTTGTGGCGGAGGTTGTTGTTGCTGTTGCGGCGGCCGCTGCTGCTGTTGTTGCGGCGGGGGCTGTTGTGGCGGCCGCTGTTGCTGCTGCGGCTGCGCATGTTGCTGGCCGGCCGCCCCTGGGCCAGTATGGCTTCCTGGCCCGGATTTTGGTTGCGGTCCACCAGCAATTCCTTTGAACACGCTGGGATTGCTTTGCACGGTGGCTGGACCCTTGATCGGATTGTTGCCCGGCGGCGTGCCAGGCCCTTTGATCGGATTGTTTCCCGGCGGCGTCGTCACAGGACCCTTGATCGGGTTGTTTCCTGGCGGCGTCGTGACAGCGCCTTTGCCGGAGGGAGTGCCCTGAGCTGTGTTGTTGCCAGGTTGTGAAGTCGGACCTTTCGCCGGGCCGGTCGTGTTGGTTTGTTTGGCAGCTGGCCCCTGGGTATTCGTAGTGGCGGCCGCGACCGGATGGCTCGACGCATGCGTCGCCGGCACCGCCAATGATGTGGCTCGCGGCGCACTTGGCGGAGGAGCCTTGGCGGACTCCGTCGCGACACGCTGCTGCACCGTGGTCGTTTGCGCCTGCACCGCGGCGGTTTTCACCTGGGCTTGAGCCGCAGGTGTTATCGCCGTCGTCTTGATGCCCTGGGCGGCCGCCACTTTCGCGGTCGGGGCGATGATTTGCGTGTTGTTGACCTGCGTCACGTTTGTGACATTGGTCACGTTCGTCACATTCGTGGTTTGATTGCGAATGATGGTGTTCTGCTGCACCAGCGTTCGCGGCGGCACCGGCGCTCGGCCGGCGTCGCGAGCGATGTAAATGTTGAGTTGAGCTTCATGCCAGCGCGGCTCATTGCGATATTCCCAGCTGCGATAGACGATGATCGAATCGTAATGCCGCTGGCTGTACACAATGCAGCTCTCATAGCCAAATCGCGCATAAGCGGGGCCGTAGTAATCACCGAAGTAATAGTGACAATAAGCAGGCCGCACCCAAAAGGCATCGACGATCACTGTGTCGGGCACGGCGTAGACGGGCGTGTAGACAAAGCCTGGACCAATGTAGACCCGATTGACGACCACCGGAGCGTAAAGAATGCCGCGGCGAGCCAAAGCGTAGTCCCAGTAGCCTGCAATGTAAACGTAACCATAAGGAGTCCAGCGATAGTGGCCGGCAACCCAGACGTAGCCGGGCTGAACGCGCGCCCAATAACCTGCTGACCAGGCGTAGCGGCCTTCATGCCAGACGTAATAACCGGGGACGTAAAAGCTGTCGGGGTTCGGCGCCGCGCCGGGTGGCGCGACCTGCGGCGGAGCGGGCGGCTCGGGATAATAGGTGACGTCGGCGGTTGGCGCCGGTTTGGCGCCTGCCTGAGGCGCGGCTGCCTGGGGAGCAGCGGCCGCGGCCCAAAAACCGGAGACCCATTGCCACTTGTCACCCTGGTCCGCTTGTTCACGCCAGTAACCGCCAATCCATTGTCGGCCCGGCGGTATCGTTCGCCAGCAACCGCTGACCCACAGATAATCCTGTCTATCGTCATCCCAATGCCAGTAGCCGTTGATCCAGGTGACATCGCCCTCGGGCTTTTCCGCGGGCGGCATTTCATCAAGATTGGCCGGCGGCCGTTTGGCAAGGGCGGGCGACGCCTTACTTTCGGCGGTCGGCGTGGCGAAGGCTTCGTGGACTGGGCCGCGCGTTTGCACTTCAATGCCCTGTTGAACGCCGGGCTCGTCAACCGGGACCGGCGCCGGCGGCTGGGCAGGCGCGGCAAATGCGCAAACAGCAACCGGCAAGGTCAAGGCACAAGTCAAAACGGATAATTTGGCGAACATATAGCTTTCCTCCCTGGAGTGCCAACAATGTCGCATCCAAGGAAGGCGGCAATAAGCTGCGGTGGGGGGATGTGTCAATAGGGAAAGACCTGCGGCCCCGCCGTTGGCGGCTCGGCATGAGCAACCCGATTTGTCGGCCAAGTTGACCCCGCTTGCCGATTGGAAATTGGCGAACCTTTGCCACGCGAAATTTGCCCGTTGGCTCGACTTGAGAAAATCCGCAAAAAATTAGTGGACGCACCCCCCAGTCGTCGCGCAGTATATGTGTGGCTGTTTCCTGGGGGGAGCCGTGTTGACCGCGTGGCGTGCCGGTCGCTCCCAGCAGGTATTGGCCCAAAGGTAATGATGCGATGAATAGACGACTCGCGGCCTTAGTTTTCGGTTCTTTTCTGACGGCGAGCTTCTTTGCTATGCCGGCCTGGACACAACAAACCACCCCTCCCACGGCCCAACCAGTGGCCGGCGCTCTGCCAGCAACGTATGACCTGCGGACAGTCAATGCCGTCACCCCGATCAAGAAACAATCGGGCGGCACCTGCTGGACGCACGGGACCATGGCGTCCATCGAAAGCCATTTGCTGCTCAGCGGCACCTGGCAAAAACTGGGAATGACCGGCATTCCCAAATGCTCCGAGTATCATCTCGACTGGTGGAACGGTTTCAACAAAGAGTTCAATGAAGACACCAAGGACACTGCCCGAGGCATGACGGTGCACCAGGGTGGCGATTACAAAGTGGCTGCCGCCTACATCTCCCGCGGCGACGGCGTCGTCATTCTGCCTGAAGGCGTGGCCCAGACCGGCTGGTACAGCAAGAAGCCCGAAAAGACCGATCCGGCCTACAAAAAGCTGTATGTCCGCGACGTTGAGTTCTTCACCATGGGCAACAACCTGGAAGGCATCGAACTGATCAAGAAGCAAGTAATGAAGTACGGCGCCATGGGCACCGCCAACGCTCACGGCCGCAACAACAAGGACAACATCCACTATCAACCCATCGACTCCGCCGGCGATCCGAACCACTCGATCGCCATCATCGGCTGGGATGACAACAAGTATTACAAGGAAGCGCCGGCCGCCGGCGACCTTGGCAAGACCCGCGCTCCGAAGCCAGGCGCCTGGCTCATCAAGAACAGCCACGGCGAAACGGCCGGCGAGAAGGGCTATCACTGGATCAGCTACTACGACAAGCACAGCGCGCGTCATCCCGAGATGGGCGCCGTCACGTTCCGCAATATCGAATGGCTGACCTATGACCACATCTACTATCACGACGCCCACGGCTGGCGTGATACGCTGAGCCAGGTCTCCAAGGGCTTCAACGCTTTCAAGGCCACCGGCCGCGAGACGATGAAGGCCGTTAGCTTCTACACCTCAGTTCACAACGTCAACTACACGCTGGAAGTTTTCCGCAAGTTCGAAAACGGCCAGCTGTCCGACAAGGTTGTTTCGCAGACCGGAAGCATACCGTTCACCGGCTACCACACCGTGGATCTGCAAGCTCCGGTCAAGCTGAAAGAGAACGACATGTTCTACGTGTGCGTTACGTTGTCGAACGGTGGCCATGCCATCGACCGCACCTCGAACATCCCGGTGTTGCTCGACGATCAACAACCCCCGCCCGACCAAAAGGGTGGCGTGCAACCTCCGCCCGACCAGAAGAAGAACGACCAACCTCCGCCGAAGAAGGGCATGCAAGGCGGCGGCAAGGGCGGCGGCAAGCCGATCGTCATCTCCACGGCCAAGCCCGGTGAAAGTTTCTATCACGACGGCAAGGAATGGAAGGACCTGTATGACTACAAGTTCACCATGCCGGCATGGGCCAATGACGCTGGCGTGACCTTCAACGGCAGCGCCAACCTCTGCATCAAGGCGATGTGCACGAAGGACTAAGCCGCTTGCGGCTCAGCACTCGATTTTGAAACCCAAATCGCGGCACGCTCTTTCCTCAAGAGCGTGCCGCGTGCTTTTTGGCGTTCCAGTCATCCACAACACGGCGGAAAGCGGCGATGTGCGCCGGAGTTGTGCCGCAGCAGCCGCCCACCATCGAGACGCCTGCTTCCAGCAATTTCGGCAGTTCAGCGGCCATCTGCTCAGGGGTGCGCGGATAGACCCATTGATTGTCGATCTTGGTTGGCGTGCCCGCGTTGGGGCGGGCGAACAGCGGCAAATCGGTGACAGTGCGATAACGGCGGATGATCTCGGCGCAATCGTCCATGGTGATGTCGCGGCCGCAGTTGACGCCGAGGGCGGCAACACCGAGGGCACTGGCCCGTTGGGCGACCACTTCTGGGTTTTGCCCAGGGAATGTCTGCAATCCGCCGCTGTTGTTATGCAGATACGTAAAGGAAACGAGCAAACGCTGCCTTATTGCAACTGATTCAACTTGAAAAAAGTTGGATAGCGTTTCCATGAGGATGTCGTGAGTTCTGCTCAATCCTTCAACCACGCGGATCACCTCATCCCCCGTGTCCTTGAAAGGGCCAATATCGGCCAAAATGTGTGTTTTGATACCACCTGCTTGTCTGGCCAATCGCACCGCGCTTTGGCAGATCACGTCCATTTGATGCTGAAGTTGGTGCTTGGCAAACGCAGGAGGATTGGCCTGAAACGTGTTCGTCAGCAGCACCTCGGCCCCGGCATCCACGTAAGCCTGATGGATCGCAAGCACGCGATCTGGGTGCGTTAGATTCCAAAGTTCATAGCATTCTCCCGGTTGCATGCCGGCGCGCTGAAGTTCGGAGCCCATGGCGCCGTCCATGAGCAGCACGCGGCCGCTGTGCAGGGCTTCGAGAAACGTGGTGGCCATGATGCCATCCTATGCGAAGGGCCGGGCTGTTATAATGCGGGCATGTCGTTTTGCCGAGCGTTTGGCGACGGAAGGAGATTTTACGATGCAGATTCCAGTGTTGATCGAACCGGTGTCGGCTAATAGCTTTCGAGCCAGTAGTGGGCTGCCGCTGGCACTAACTGCCGAAGGGCCAACAGCTGAGGGAGCATTGGCTACACTCAAGCAAATGGTCGACGCCAAACTCCAAAATGGCTCGAGAATGGTAACGGTTGATATCGGCGCGGACGCCAATCCTTGGTCGCGCGTCGCCGGCATGTATGCCGGTAACCCTCGGTTTGATGAGTGGCAAGCCCTTATGGCAGAAAACCGCCGCAAAGCACAGGAGGAAGAGGGCATCAGCCCATGAGCTTATTTGTGCTCGATACGGACACCCTTTCGCTTCTGCAGCGCGGTCACCCCATAGTAAGTCAACGTGTCGCCGCTCATGCTGCTAGCCTCGATGTGGCGGTTTCAATTATTACCGTCCAAGAGCAGATTGACGGGTGGTACGCTTATATCCGCAAAGCCCGCCAACCGAAAGAAATCGCCACAGGCTACGGTGAATTGACGGACTGCGTTCGGTCATTAAGCAGTTTGCCGCTGCTGACATTCACCGAATCAGCGGTCTTGCGTTTCTTGAACTTGCAAGCGATGAAATTGAATGTTGGGCCAATGGACCTTCGAATTGCCGCCGTCGTCTTGGAAAACTCCGCCACCCTCGTCACCCGCAACCTCCGCGATTTCCGCCGTGTGCCAGGCCTCACCATCGAAGATTGGTCCGTTTGACCGCAACAAAAAGCCCCCGAACCGCAGTCCGTGGGCTTAAATGTTCAGGCAATAACCCGGCAGCTTACGCTGCTCGGCTCGTCACTAGCGCTTCCCTTCTTCCCCCAGCGTTTTCTCAAGCGAATGAATCGCCTCCTGCACTTCTTCGAGATTGGGGTTGAGCCGCAAGCTGCGGCGATAGGCCCGTAGGGCCGCCCGCAATTTCCGCTGCTTCTGATAACACTGGGCCAGCCCGCCGGCGGCAGCGAAGTGATATACGTTGAGTTTCAACGTCCGCTCGCAATCCTTGATCGCCTTGGGGTAATCCTCCAGGCGGAAATGAAACATCGCCCGTTGATTGTAAGCCTCCGCGAACTCGGGGGCTTGTTTGATCAGCTGCTCGAAGCCCGCAAAGATCTCGGCCTTGTCGGCCTCGGCGTCTTCTCCCGACGCCAACAGGGCCAGCCGCTCCAACTCGGCGTTTTGCTCCGCCGTGCCGGCGCGAAACCAGATCGACCACATCGCCTCGGCAGCCATTTGCCGGACGGTCTGGTCCTCGTCGTGCAGCATGCCGGCCAGGGCCTTATTGGAGGTCATGCCGGCATAAAGGCCAAGTGCGAAGATCGCGGCCTGACGGGTTTGGGGGTGAGAAGCATCCAGGAGTCGCTGGAGCGTGCCTTCCGTGTAGTGCTCGAGCACTCGCTGGTGAAACTTCTCCAACTCGCCCTCGTAGCGGGCCTGCCAATTGTCATCTGGCTCGCCCTCGTCGGTGCGTTCGGGAAGCTCACGGTAAAAATCCAGCAAGAGTGCCGTGGCCACTTCGGTACCTCTTTCTCGCAAAAGGGGGCGTGTATCCACGAAATTACATCGGCTCGTCCGTTTTGAAGGGCCGCAGTGCCAACGCCGCAGTGGCGTGCTCCGAAGGCGCCAAAAGTTTTACTCCTTTCCAGGCAACGCCTTCGGAACAACACAAAGAGGCTACAGTGCCAACTGGCCAAAGGTCGCGGGACAAACAAACACACGTGGCCCGCTGACCGGCCAGGTTAATCTTACCTTAAAACGTAAGAGCCACAATATGTGACGAGTTTAGGGGCGAGCGGCGGGGATGGCAACCGTAAAAATCGGGCAAGCTTGCCAAAGTTCGCACGCCGCGGCGTGTCACGGCTAATCGGCGCGCTTGTTCAAAACCTCGATCGCATCCTCGAAGACTTTTCGCAGCCGCTGCCGCTGGGCGTCATTTTCAAAACGGCCTTGGGTGTCAACCCAACCCGCCATTCTGTGTAAATGGTTTAGGAAACTCCGCAATGCGGTTTGATCCACGTGCGGTCGTTGACCTGCAACACGGATGTAAACAGGCGACGTGTGCGCATAGATGCGCTGCCCGCCGAAATAGCCTTGCACCCATGCTTTGCCGCGACAACGGGCCGCAACCCAGCCGCCTTCAGGCATGTTGATTTCCGCCTCAAGGTGTGCCGTGCTGGGAGTGCCACTGGCGCTCTGTTGTGCAGCTACGGTGCCGTTAACGACTATTTCCAGAACTTCAAAGGGAGTCGTGCTGCGCGCATCCGCAAGGATGCGAATCGGCCGATGGTTGGAGACGTTTATCGTGGCGCCGGGGTCCTGCCCTTCGACCGAAAACGAAAGTAGTGGCCCGTTGGTCGCGAAAGTGCGGCCGGCGCGAATGGCTTCAATCCAGTTTTGATAGGAGGGGAGTTGATCCGGCAGCAAGCGGGCATAAGTGCGGACGCAACCGAGAGGGACAACATTGTCAAGCTTGCCGCTCCCGCCCGCCAGTGGCACGTGTAGTCCACAATTCAGCAAACCGTACCAGTCAATCTTCCAGGGGTTTTCATCGAAAACGCTGAAATTCGCTGCCTCAATGGCGTCCACTTTGCCAAGAATCAGTTCTGCCAAGGCCTCGCCATAAAGTTCGCCGCATTTTGGCTGATTGGCATTGGCCCAAACAACGAGGCCACGCTTGCGGTGGCATTGATCGCACCAATCTGCCAATGTCCAGTCGTCAAAATCGGCTTCCGTCCTTCGCCGCCCGAATCCCAAGGGAAAAACTACACGATGGCAATTGAGCAAGGCGAGCCATCCGAGCGTTGGATGAGTGTTGAGCGTGTTGACAACAACCATGCAATCTTGGTGACTCACTGCCGGTTGTTGGCCGCTGAAAGCCAGCATGTTGGGGTAAGACCATTGCGTTGCCGGATCATCGAACCAACCTTGCTCATCCTTGATGGCTTTTCCACACACAAGCAGATTAACAATGGACAGATCCTCGCCGGCGCCATCAAGCAAGGCCGCGTGCGGTGACAAAAAATGACACCCTGAGTCGCCAGGAATCCATCGTTGTTGCCGAATATCGCTCCAGCGGCGAAGCTCAAAGCGAAGCGCCAATTTGCCTGCCAAAAGGTTGATCGAATCTTGAATGGGAGTAAATTCCGGGCCTTTGCAAATTGCTACGTCAATCCGACCGGGCGGGAGCGCGATCTCGCACCCTCCGTCGATGTAGGCAAAGTTCTTGCGAACGATGCGGCCGTCCGCGTCCAATTCATGAGCCTGCAAGTTGCCCCCAACATCGTTTCCAGGCCCTGTAGCAAACTCCGTCAACCTCCCATAGGGCGCGTAATACTTCCCCTCCGCATCGGCAAACCGCACCCGGCACGGCGTCGGCTTGCCCGTGGCGGCGTCGGTGACGCGGACATGCACTGGCTGCAAACCGCTCACAGGTAATTCGCTCCGATCATGTTGTCCGCTCCGTGTAGGGTGGGTGAAACCCACCACGC
>Ga0134121_10003456_pt1 | contig 13197 bp, 10 predicted proteins | sample KB301_FD_96463 | JGI IMG/M metagenome (GOLD analysis project Ga0134121, IMG submission 96463) | Terrestrial soil microbial communities without Nitrogen fertilizer from Kellogg Biological Station, Michigan, USA - KB3-0-1 | ecosystem: Environmental > Terrestrial > Soil > Unclassified ...
ATTGCAGCCGTTCTTCGGGCTGCCGACGGTGCCGATTCGGGTTACGGATCACGACATCACGGACATCGTTTTGGGTGGCGGTCCCGGCGTGCGTGTGACTGGAAAAATCGTCAGTCCGGGCACGCCGCCGAACGCGATGCCGCTGCAAACCCTGGCGCTGACGGGAGCGCCGACGTTGGTCTCGACTGCCGTGTCTATTGGTCAAGGTGGCGTGGTATCAGGCGGTGGCGGCACACTGACCAGCATTTCGACCCGCACGAATTCCGATGGAACGTTTGAATTTCTAGTAGTTCCGCCGGGGATTTACACCGTTCGGTTGCCAGGTGTTGCAGCGTTTACATCTCAGGCTCAAACTCTTGTTGTTGCAGACAAGGAAATCAGCGGGCTTCAGTTTAATGTCCCATATCAGACGGAAGTGCCGGGACATGTTGTGATGGAGGATGGAAGCCGTTTCCAGATGGCTTCGTCGCAACCGATCAGTCTTGAAGCGAGGACTTCCAATAGTACGTATGGCACCTCCATTGCGGCCGATGGTTCGTTCCGGTTCCGGTTGTCGGAGGGAAGTTATCAAATCGGAATGCGCAACTTTCCTCTGGGATTTGCGGTGAAGTCAATTTCTTCGGGCGAAATCGATGTGCTTAAAGCTTCACTGAAAATTGCGCCGGGCGAAACGCTGAAGGATATTGTGGTGACCGTAGCCACCGTTCCATTGGATTCCATTAAAGGAGTAAAGTTCAGCGGACGCATCATCGGTTTGGAGCCGGGCAGCGCTTCACTTGCAAGAGTGGGCTTGGCCGGAAGCGACCAGGGAGGCTATGTTCTTGAGACCACGCCAAATTCGGATGGAAGTTTCGAATTCCCGAAAGTCCCGCCCGGAAATTATCAGACCAGGATTACCGGCGTCCCCAACGCGGCTCTCGGAGGCGCCTCCAGTCAACGTATCTATGTTGGCGATGATAATGTCAGCGGATTTCAGATACCGCTTTCGATCCGGACAATGGTGACGGGCCGGATAACCGTCGTCGATGCGAACGGCCGTCCGGCGCCGGATGCCATTCCGTCGGGGAGTGTGACGTTCCGGCGCCAGAACGGAACCTCAGGCACAAGCCTCGCTCCCGATGGAACGTTCAGGATTCCTCTGGACGACGGCGATTCGACCATCACCATCGATCGTCTTCCGTCGCAATTCACGATTCAATCCATCACCGCCGGTTCCGTCGATATGATGAAAGAGTCTTTGAAGGTCGATCACAACGCGCAGATCCCCGAAATCCAGGTGCGAATGGTCTACCGCCCTTAATAAAGATCTACCTGCCGATCTTCACGATTCCAACTTTGTCGACGCCGCTCGACGCGATCAGCAGGTCCTTGCCGTCGCGTGTCGTGACAATGTGCCGCAGGACGCCGCCGCCGGACGGAACCGGCGCTGTCTGGAATTCGTTCGTCTTTGGATCGAAACGCACGATGGTGTTGGGCTGCACGTTGGATTCGCTGTACCAGATGATCCCGTCCGGAGTCGCCGCGATTCCATACGGCTGCGATTGCGGACCGCCCGGCGATGGCCACTCGTCCACCTTTCCAGTCGTGGGATCCAGACGACCGAGATAGCCGCGCGCATAGTCGGCATAATAAACGCGATCGTCCGGCGCGATGGCAATGCGTCGCGGTCTGGCGCCGGCATTCGGAAGCACGAACTCCTTGATCTCGAATGTGGCGGGATCGATGCTGGCGAGCTTGTTCGAATTGAACTCGCAATAATAAAGGATGCCTTTGGAATTCAACCGCAGCCCATAGGGACGCGAATCGTTCGTCGGTGATTTTTTCAGTGTGATTTGTCCCGTAGCAGGATTGAGTTTGCCGAGAAAGTTTCCAGACTGAACGGTGAACCAGAGAATCCCGTTGTTATCGAAAAGGGGCGTATGAGGATCGCGAGCTGCCGGATCGGGCATTGGATATTCCGTGATCTCGCTCGTTTTCGGATTCAGCTTCCCGATATACGCCTTCGAGTTTGCAGTGAACCAGATGTTGCCGTCTTTGTCGTCGATCAGACCGTGCGGTCCGGAGTTCGGCGTCTTTAAATCCCACTCCCGAATCTGACCGGTCTTGAGGTCCAGCCGGCCTAGTTTATTGGCGTTCTGCGCCGTATACCAGAGTGCACCATCGGCAGTCGCGAGTGGATCGTGCGGATGCGAATTCGGTGTGGGCGTCGCCCACTCGGTTATCGTAACGTTCGCCTTCTGTTGCGCGAGAAGCATTCCGACCGCGCCAGGCAGCACGACGAGAAGAATCCAGATAGTCTTGCGTACCATCACGTCACCTCCAGGATTCCATTAATCTACTGGAGTCCTGGAGAAAAGACAAAGTCAGACGGCGCAGGCCACCGTGGATGAATGCGGTAGCTTAATCGAGAACCAGGAATCGTCTCGCTCTTCATTGGAGAGGAGATGGCGGAGACAGCAAGCTACCGCGTTCCCGTTGGCCTTCACCAATTCCAGTCTTGAGAAGAAACAGCGCGGATACGGTGAAGAGAACGAGAGTGGTCCCCCACAGGACCTTCGATGACAGCGGAGCACCCCCTGCACCGAGGCTTAAATTAAATGTGAAGTGCGCCAGCATCGTTGGCAGGATGCACCCATCCGTTCGATAAAACAGCCCGGCCATGAAGGCGCCAAACGCGACAATCGTGAGCAGTGCCGGCACAGCGGGCCAGGTCGCATACGGTGAGTCCGAGTAAAGGAAAACTGGCAAGTGCCACAGGGCCCACAGTACCGCCATGAGTGTCGCGCTGATCGCTTGAGACAATCGTCGAGAGAGGCGTGCGAGGAGGAATCCCCGCCATCCCAATTCTTCCCCAATTGCTCCCGTTGTTCCCACAATGAGCAGTTGACTCCAGAGGTCCGCCGGACGCACAAAGGGCTGCGTTGCGCCGCCGATTCTGGCCAGCCATATTCCTGCTAATACCACGACGACGGGTATGACGATGGCCAATATCAGATACCTGGCGGCGTTCGGCCGAATCCGAAAACGCTCGCGCAGTTCCAGAAGGAAACCGCCAAATCCATCGGTAAAAAGAATAAGGAGAGTAGCCGCAATAGTCGGTGCCCACACTCCGGGGACGAAGGAAGCAATGATTTCCCAAGTCGTCTGCGGCTGTTGCGGAAGCCACGGGGCAATGACCCATGGGGCGGCGAATACGATGACAAGGAAAATGATGACCTGCAGCACGCAATCTAGGGTTCGCCCGGCAGCGGACCGAATTCTGCCGGGGGCTTGCGATTTCTCGTTGCTGCTTCATAGGCCGAGGCAATGCGGAACAGCAAAGGCTCGTCGAATGGGCGTCCAATGAAGTCCACGCCGACCGGGATCTGCGCAGGCACCGGACCGACCAGACGCGTGGTATTTCCTTCGGAGACTCGATCCCACACTTCAGTGGTGAAACCTGCCGGAACGGTAATCACCGGGAATCCCTGCTGGCCAAACATCGACCAGCCGATCGGCGATCGGCCATTGGCCGTTGGCTCCCGGGGCGCCGTCAGTTTTCGCGGAGGGATCGTCGACATCGGCGAAATCAATGCGTCGAGTTTCTGTTCCTGCATGCATTGCAGCAAGAGAGTCTGAAGGGCGAACCGGGCCTGGACGCGCCCGGCTGTGTCCAATTCGGTGGCGCGTTCGGCCGCTTCGCGCGCCTGCCTGCGATCGGGAAAGTTGCGATCCTGGTAGAATCGGGCTTTGGCGATCAGGTCGGCGTTCGTCTTGATGTTCGCATCGCCACGTTCCTGAAGATAGCGATTGATCATGTACTTGCCTTCGCCCTGGACGCCGGCGCCTCCACCAAGATTGCGGAGGGAGCCATTTTGCGGAACTTTGCCGGGGTCGTTATGCATCTCGAGCAGCTTCGCGATCGGATCCGATCCCGCAAACAGCTGCGGATTCTGCCGCACGAACGCGGAATTCAGAAGTTCCGGAGCATATCGCGGGATACACGACTGAAACAGCGCGCCATCCGGACCCGGATCGACAATCGTCGCGCCCAGTTTTCGAACTTCGTTGATGGCACGCTCGACGAGGACGATGCTTTGTTCGTCCGCCTTCGAAAACAAGGTCCGGCTCATATAATCGCGGACGACTCCTATGCGCACGCCATCGAGCCGGCGCGCAGTCGCATAGCTGGCATACGGCTTAGGCGGTGTACGGCCGACGCTGAAGACAGTCATTTCGTCTTTCGGGTCGTAGCCCGCAATCACATCCAGGATCTTCGCGGCATCCTCCACTGTCCGGCAAATCGGACCGACGCGCATGTTCAAACCGGATCCCATCATGCCGTCCCGGCTCATGAGTTCCTGCGTCGGCGCGAGACCCACCAGGCTGTTGACAGCCGCCGGCCAGCGAATCGACACGACGGTTTCTTCTCCGATCGCACAGGATACGAGGTTGGCTGCCACGGAAGTTGCAGATCCGGCACTCGACATACCGGGCTCCCGTTCCGTGTCATACGGATTGCAGAAGGTGCCGCCAAAGGAACTGCGCGCGCCATCGACCGCATACTCGGCAAGATTGGCCTTCGCCAGGATGATCGCACCCGCATCGCGCAGGCGCTTCACGAATGTCGCATCATCGGGAGGCCGGTCATTGGCGTAATCGACATCGCCCCCGGATGTCGTACGCATGTCGAAAGTGTCGTACTGGTCCTTTATAGCGATTACAACCCCATGCAATGGGCCGACGAGCTTGCCGGTCTGCCGGAATTGACGATCCTGCGCCGCAGCTGTTTCCAATGCATCGGGCATACCCGTGTTTTGATCCGTGAGGTCGGTGAGACTTCTCGCCTTCCGGTCTTCGAAGCCCCAGGACCGCCGCGCGGCGGGCCGCAGGTTGAGTGTCGAAAGCGCGTTGATCTGGCCGGCGTGCGGTTTTGTCGTGATCGGTCCGAGGATTCCCATTGGCTCATTCACGCAGGTACCGTTGTATGCCTTGATGCGCTTCAAATAGAGTTCGACGATGCCCACCGTGGTGACCTTGCGCGCCTGGATCGCTTTCTGGATTCCATCGATCGTGGCTTCCTGTAGATGAAATCCCGTCGTGGGCTGCTGTCTCACTCCAGCCGCGACGGGCAGCGCAGCGATTGCCAGCATCAGGAATGAAGGTATGCGAAAAGGGCAGGCACAATACACATGAGGTGTCCTCCTGGCGGAAGATAATGGCACTCTCCGGTGTCAACCGGGAGCAGATTTTAGCGAAGAGTGCTATTGTGAATGGTTCCGGTATTGCCCAACTTCACGCCATCCAGATCCCTTTCTCCAACATCGACGACCCCTGCCTGGTAGGAGTGCGGGATGGTGGAATCATCCTCCGAAGGTCGGAAGATCCACTCGTCCGGCGGAGATGAAGTATCGGCCCGGCGGAATATTTTCCAGAAGGAATCGGCCGTCTTCATCCGTCGCCACGAGACTGACCAACTCGTCACCGGTAGCCGCGAACGCCGAATCTGCGATGGCCATAACCGCCACGCGGACGCCGACCGCAGGTAGTCCCTCTGAAGTCTTCAGGACTCCGGTAACTGAGCCGGTTTCGGATTGCAATGCGGTGGTCCCCAGCATCAACAGGGCGAGTGCAAGAAGAATTGGAACCATGACGGATCTGCGGGTCTGAATCGTAGCACTGGAGGCAACATATGAGTTTTTCGGCCGGATGACCGGGGGTTTGTCGCCCTTACCGGCCGGCCCTCCCCATTGTGCTAAGATTTGCGCCGAAGTACCCTGAAAAACGAATGTTTTATCTGGATCTATTTTCCGCCCTCAACGTCCACAGGGTGGAATACGTATTGATCGGAGGGTTGGCTGTGGCATTGCATGGCGTCGAGCGCAATACGATGGACATCGACATTTCAGTGGTCATATCCCCAGAGAACCTCCGACGTCTGATCGAAGTTGCACGCGAGCTTGAACTCACACCCGCGTTGCCGATACCGCTTTCTGCGCTTGCCGAAATCGAACAATTACGCCGGCCAATTGATCTTGCGGATATCGAACACCTCAAACGCATTGAAAGTCAGGAATGAGAGACGACCGCGGTAACCGCACCTATCACGTCAGCGATGAGCGTCTTCGACAGTTCGCCCGGCTCACACCTGCGCAAAAACTGGCCTGGGTGGAGCAATGTTCCCGGTTCATTCGGCTGGCAAGATTGAAAGCCCCCAAACCGCCAGCGATCGACGACACCGGCGTCGAAGAACCGCGACCAAATCGCGTCTGAAACTACAGACGCCTGACGGAGGAACAATGAGACCGAAAATACGGAACCGCCATCTGAATCGACGTGACTTTTTCAGCCACTTGACGCTAGCTGCAGGAGTGATTACCGGAATGGGCAGCACTCTTCTTGGAAAAAACAGCGTAAACGTCGCCGACACGACATCCGGCAAAATCGGCGGCCGCCTGATAGACGAGGTGATTGCATTTCAGGGAGTTCCCTACGGCGCTCCGACGTCCAGTGTCAACCGATTCATGCCTGCAATGAAACGTGGCAAATGGAACAGTCCCGTTTCACTCACTACCGCGAATTGGGGACCGGAGGCCCCGCAGGGACCCCATACCGAAATCCCTGAAGTCGCAGCAACAATTCCGCAGACCGGAATCAGTGAAGATTGTCTTTGCCTGAATGTCTGGACCACTACGCTCAACAAGAACGCAAAGCGGCCCGTGATGGTCTGGTTGCATGGCGGAGGATTTGCCAGTGGAAGCGGAAGCTATTCGATCTACAACGGAGCAAATATGGCCCGCAAGCATGACCTCGTGATGTTGAGTGTCAACCATCGCCTGAATTCGTTTGGCTTTCTCTATTTGCCCGAGATCGGCGGGCCACAGTTTGCAAATGCATCCAACGTGGGGATTCTCGATGTTGTGACAGCGCTGCGGTGGGTTCGAGACAACATCGCAAACTTTGGCGGCGATCCGAACAACGTCACGATCTTTGGACAATCCGGAGGGGCGGGAAAAGTCAGTACCCTGATGGCGATGCCGGCAGCAAAGGGCCTGTTTCACAAGGCGATCATTCAGAGTGGAGCGAACCTCGCAGGCATATCGAAAGCGGATGCTACCAGGAACGCCCAAACCCTGATGACCAGGTTGAATGTGAAAACGGTGCAACAGCTTCAGCAGGTTCCGATGAACACTTTGATCGACGCAACGTTGGCTGAAAACCTGACGTGGGGGCCGGTGGTGGACGGCAAGACGCTGCCAGGAGGACCTTTCGATCCGGCAGCCCCCGAGATTTCGTCCAACATCCCTGTCTTGATTGGCTCGACCGAGTACGAAATCACATTTTTCCCAAACACGAAATTCGATCCGCTCAATGACGCGGAACTCCGAACTGCATTCCGGCAGACCACACGGGCGGCCAGCGACGCCGATGTCGAGAATCTCATCGCGGTCTATAAGAGAGGCCGGCCGAGTCTATCGAATCTGGATTACAGCCTGATCCTCGCATCCGACAACTATCGGACGCGCGTCATTACCGAGACCGAGCGTAAGGCGTCGCAAAAAGCTCCGGTTTATGCGTATTACTTCACGTGGCAATCGCCGGTGCGTGAGGGAAAACTGAAGTCGTTCCATACACTGGAGATTCCGTTTGTTACTTCGAACGTCGATGAAGCCAAGTCAATGACGGGAAGCGGAGCGGATCGCTATGCGCTTCAGGACAGGATGAGCGCGGCGTGGGCTGCCTTCGCGCGGACTGGGAATCCGAATCACAGTGGCCTTCCGAACTGGCCAACCTTCGATACGAAGACGCGGGCCACGATGATTTTCAACAACAATTGCAATGTTGTTAACGATCCCTATGGAGCGGAACGAATGGCGCTGGCCTCACTGAAGCGAAGTTAGCCGGGAACTCTCGTGGTCAAGCGACCATTGGCTGCTGTCGAATGTGCGACGTACTTGTTTTGGTGCCGCGCTGAATCGCTTTCCGTCGACGCGGCTCAGAAAGTCCGGACTTACCGAGATAAAGCCAACAGTCTTATCGCCCACATTCTCGACTGCCGGAGAAGCGCCCCGAGTGTCGCGGCGGAAGGCTTCATCCTGGGAGCCATCACCGCGTACAAATCCCTTGCGTAAGGTATTGAAACGGTGAAAGATTACCCCCAACAAACCATGAAACGTTCGGCTGCGATTTTCACCATCGTCATGCTCAGCCTCTTGGCCGCCAACGATGTTCATCTGGCGCAGCGCGGACAACCGTCGGGCACGGCAGCAGTCTTATCGATAGACGCCCAAAATGCCATGGTTGCCGAATACTGCGCTGGATGCCACAACGACAAAGCGAAAACCGGCGGCATGACTCTCACCAGCATCAACCTTGCGCACGCCGAACAGAATGCGCCGCTGGCTGAAAAAATGATCCGCAAGCTGCGCGCCGGAATGATGCCGCCGGCCGGCGCGAAACGTCCGGATGCCGCGGCGATTCAGGCTCTCGCGGCTTCCCTGGAAGCCGCCGTGGACAAGGCCAGCGCATCGCATCCGAATCCGGGAACGCGCTCCTTCCAGCGGCTGAGCCAGACGGAATACGCGCGCTCCATCCGCGATCTGCTGGGCATCGACATTGATGCTGCGGCGCTTCTTCCGCCAGACAGTCTCAGCGACGGCTTTGACAATATCGCCGATGCGCAGTCCTTTTCACCGGCAGTGCTCGAAGGCTACATCCGAGCCGCAAACCGGATCGTTATTGAAGCCTTAGGCGATCCCCAGGCCAGTCCGACATCGGCCACATTCACCGTTTCGAGCACCACCAATCAGATGCGACAGGTCGACGGCGCACCATTCGGAACACGAGGCGGGATTTCCATCGTCCACAACTTTCCAGCCGACGGCGAGTACACATTCAACGTCCGCTTCCAGTCCGCCACCAACGGCGGCCTCATCGGACGCCGAAGCGCCGGCGAGCAGGTTGAAATCTCCATCAACGGGGAACGCGCCGCACTGCTGAATATCTCCGCGAACCTGTCGGAAACCGCGGGCATCGGACTGAACATCAAGACGGGCCGCATCGCCATCAAGGCCGGCCCACAGCGCGTCTCGGCGGCCTTCATTCAAAAGTATTCCGGACTGGTTGACGATCTGGTCGCGCCCATCGAGTACACACTGGCCGACGCCATCGGCGCCGCACAGCTTCTTCAGGTGCCGCACCTTCAGGAATTCAACATCACGGGACCTTTTGGAGTAACGGGCGTTTCCGATTCTCCCATTCGCCGCAAGGTGTTCACATGCCGTCCTCGCGCCGGGGCGCCGGCGCCGGAAGAACGAACGTGTGCCACGGGCATCGTTTCATCGTTGGCCCGGCAGGCGTATCGCAGGCCAGTGACGACTGCAGAGGTAAATGGTCTCCTCGCCTTCTATGACATGGGCCGCAAGAACGGCGACTTTGAATCCGGAGTCCGAACCGCCATGCAGGCGCTTCTCTCCAGCCCCCAATTTGTTTTTCGCATGGAACAGCGTCCCGGCAACGTCAAGCCCGGCGAGAACTATCGCATCGGGGATCTGGAACTGGCGTCCCGCTTGTCCTACTTCCTTTGGAGCTCGGCGCCCGACGATGCCCTGATCGCTGTGGCCGCGGCTGGAAGACTTCACGATTCCGTCGAGCTGGAAAAGCAGGTGCGCCGCATGCTGGCCGATTCGCGCTCGGAATCTCTCTCCACGCGGTTTGCCGTTCAGTGGCTGCGGCTGTCGGAGCTAGACAACATGGTTCCGGATGCGCTGTTGTATCCCAACTACGATCACACGCTGGCCCAGGCGATGCGGCGGGAAACCGAACTGCTGTTTGACAGCGTGGTGCGGGAGGATCGGAGTCTGCTCGATCTGCTGAACGCCAGCTACACGTTTGTGAATGAGCGGCTCGCGCTGCACTACAAGATTCCCGGCGTGTTGGGAAACCGATTCCGGCGCGTCGAGCTGAAGGACGACAATCGGCGGGGTTTGCTGGGACAGGGCAGCATTCTTACGTTGACGTCGAACGCCGATCGGACCTCTCCGGTGATCCGCGGCAAATGGGTGATGGAAGTGCTTCTCGGCACTCCGCCTCCGCCGCCGCCCCCGAACGTGCCGGGTCTGGAAGCAACGAAGCCCGTCAAGGAAGGTCATCTGCTGACGGTGCGAGAACGTCTGGAGAGCCACCGATCGAACCCCGCATGCAATTCCTGCCATCGCATGATGGATCCCATCGGCCTGGCGCTGGAAAACTTCGATGTGACCGGCACCTGGCGCATCAAGGACGCGGGCGTCGCCATTTATTCATCAACGGTGCTTTATGATGGAACGCCATTGAACGGGCCGGTCCCTCTACGACAGGCCATTCTCAAGTACTCTGATTCGTTCATCGGAAATTTTACCGAGAATCTGCTCACATACGCCGTCGGGCGCCGGATGCAGTACTACGATATGCCGGCGGTGCGGACCATTGACCGGGAGGCCGCCCGCAACAACAACCGATTTTCCGCTTACATCCTCGGAATTGTAAAGAGCGCACCGTTCCAAATGAGTCAGGCGGAGGCGGTGGCGCAAAAGTAAGTAAGGAGCGACGACCATGTTCATCACGAAAAAACACATCTCCAGACGCACGGTTCTTCGCGGCATGGGCGTCGTCCTGACATTGCCGGCGTTGGAAGCGATGTTTCCCGCCATGTCCGCCGCAGCCAGCCCCGGCATCCGACTAGCGTGCCTGGAAATGGTCCACGGCTCGGCCGGCGCGACAAAATTCGGCGCGGAGAAAAACATGTGGTCGCCGGCGGCGGAAGGCCGCGCGTTCGATCTTTCCCCCACCAGCATGGCTCCGCTGGAACCGTATCGCGATTACCTGACCATCATCAGCAACACCGACTGCCATATGGCCGATGCATTCTCCGACAACGAAGTCGGTGGCGACCACAATCGTTGCTCCGCCGCCTACCTCACACAGGCCAAGCCGAAACAGACCGTGGGTTCGGATATCTATTCCGGTATATCGATGGACCAGGTTTATGCGCAGCGCCTGGGCCAGGACACTCCGATTCCGTCCATTCAGCTCGCCATTGAAAGCGATGACACCGGCGGTTGCCACTACGGCTACGCTTGTGTGTACATGGGACCCATCAGCTGGTCGTCGCCCACGCGGCCGTTGCCGATGGTGCGCGACCCGCGCATGGTGTTCGATCAACTGTTTGGCGGCGGCGGAACTCCGGCCGAACAAACGGCGCGCAGGCAGACCGACCGCAGCATTCTCGACTGGATCACGGGAGAGGTCACGCGCATGAAGTCCAGCCTGGGGCCCACCGACCGCGGCAGACTGGATCAGTATCTGGAAGACATTCGCGAGGTGGAACGGCGCATCCAGAGAATCGAAGAGCACAATACCAGCGGCGATCCCAGCCAGCTTCCGAAAACCCCCATTGGCATTCCGGATTCGTTCCAGGAGCACGTGCAGATCATGTTCGACCTGCAGGCGCTTGCTTTCGCTTCGGGTACGACACGGGTGTCGTCGTTCAAGCTTTCGCGAGACGCCACGGGCCGTGCCTATCCCGAGAGTGGCGTCAAGACTGCGTTCCACGGGGCCTCCCATCACGGAGAAGACAAGCAGAAGATTATCGAATTCGAAAAAATCAACCGGTACCACGTTGGGATGATTCCGTACTTTCTCGACAAGCTGAAGAAGACGCCGGATGTTGGCGGAACTCTGCTGGACAACACGGTGGTGATGTATGGATCGCCGATGGGGAATCCCAATGTGCACAACCACAAGCGCGTTCCTCTGTTCCTCGCTGGACATGCCGGTGGGCAACTGAAGGGAAATATCCACGTGAAGGCTCCGGATGGAACGCCCATGGCCAATGTGTATCTGGCGCTGCTGCGCAAGCTCGGAGTTCGCGACATCGAGACCTTCGGCGACAGCACTGGAGAGCTGGCCATATGAACGTACTGCGCCGGTTCGGCATCTTCCTGCTTGGCGCCTTCTGCCTGGCCGCCGTCATGACGTCGGCGCCTCCCGACACCCGCGTTGCGGACGCAGCGATGCGTGGCGATCGGGACGCAGTTCGCGCTCTATTGAAACAATCGCCGGATTCCAATTCCGCGAATGCGGCTCAGGGCGATGGCATGACCGCTCTGCATTGGGCCGCTTCGAAGGATGACGCGGAGCTCGCCGCGATGCTGTTGTCCGCCGGAGCCAGTGCGAAGGCGGTCACTCGGATCGGCGCCATCACCCCATTGTGGCTGGCCGCACAGAATGGGGACGCGCGCATTATTGAAATGTTGCTCAAGGCCGGAGCGGATCCCAACTCGCCGACATCGACTGGTGTGACGGCTCTGATGGTGGCTTCCGCCGCGGGCAGCGTGGATGTTATCAAAGCACTGTTGGATCGCGGAGCCGATTTGAACGCGAAGGAAAGCAATTACGGGCAGACCCCGTTGATTTTTGCTTCCGCGTTCAATCGGCCCGGAGCGATCGTCGCGCTGATCGAGGCCGGAGCGAAAACCAGCGTGGCCACAAAACCCAGAGCGCCCGGAGGGGGAGGCGGAGCGCCCCGCGGAGGCGGTGGGGCACGTGGCGGCGCTGGCGCACCCGCACTGCCAACAGTGCCAGGTTCCGTTATAGGAGAGATCCGTGTCATCACGGCGCCTGTAAACCCTCCGGCCGCAAACGAGGTAAACGGCGAACCTGCTCCACGCGAAGCCACCGAAGCCATGGGAGGCCTCACGCCCCTGCTTTATGCCGTACGTCAGGATCACATCGAGTCGGTGCGCGCGCTGCTGGACCATGGGGCGGCTATTAATGAAGTCAGTGCGGACAGGACCACTCCATTGATGATGGCCGTGATCAATGGACACTTCGATCTCGCCATGTTCCTGCTCGAACATGGGGGAGACCCTAAAATCGCAACGGTTGCCGGCGGCACGCCGCTGTATCGCGCCGTCGATGTTCAGTGGGCGCCAAAATCGTTCTACCCGCAGCCGAGTGTCAAACAAGAGCGTGTCACCTACCTGGAATTGATGAAGGCTCTGTTGGCGCACGGGGCAGACCCGAACGCCAGACTCACCAGACAGCTTTGGTACACCGGTTACGGCTTCGAACTCGAAGGCGTCGAGCCGGCCGGAGCAACGGCGTTCTGGCGAGCGTCAGAGGTTGGGGATCTGGATGCAATGAAACTTCTCGTTGCCGCCGGCGCCGATCCGAAGA
>Ga0134121_10003461_pt1 | contig 13186 bp, 10 predicted proteins | sample KB301_FD_96463 | JGI IMG/M metagenome (GOLD analysis project Ga0134121, IMG submission 96463) | Terrestrial soil microbial communities without Nitrogen fertilizer from Kellogg Biological Station, Michigan, USA - KB3-0-1 | ecosystem: Environmental > Terrestrial > Soil > Unclassified ...
CCGGCGGTGGCGCCGAGCAGGAAGCCGCGCGCGCGCTGGTCGGCCGCAGCCCAGGCGAGATCGCCGACGCGCTGCAGGCCGAACATCGAATAGAAGACATAGAACGGCACCGTCACCACGTTGGAGTGGCTGTACGAGGTGGCCGCGGCGATCCATGAGGAGAATGCGCCCGCCTCGTTGATGCCTTCCTCGAGGATCTGCCCGCTCTTGTCCTCGCGGTAGTACATGACCTGGTCCTTGTCGACCGGCTCGTACTTCTGGCCTTCGGGCGCGAAGATGCCGAGCTGCCGGAACATGCCCTCCATGCCGAAGGTGCGCGCCTCGTCCGGCACGATCGGCACGATGTGTCTTCCGATCTCCTTATCGCGCACCAGCGCCGTGAGTACGCGCACGAACGCCATGGTGGTGGAGATCTCGCGGCCTTCGCCCGATCCCTTGAGCAGCGCATCGAACGCCGTGAGCGCCGGCACCGCCGGCGCCTTCTCGGCCTTCTGCCGCCGCTGCGGCAGGTAGCCGCCGAGCGCCTTGCGCCGCTCGTGCAGGTAATTCATCTCCGGCGCATCGGCCGGCGGAATGTAGAACGGCAGATCTTCCAGCTTGTCGTCCGGGATCGGGATGGCGAACTGGTCGCGCATCTCCTTGATGGTGGCGATATCGACCTTCTTCAGCTGGTGCGTCGGGTTCTTCGCCTGGCCCTGCTTGCCCAGGCCGAAGCCCTTGATGGTCTTCGCCAGGATCACCGTCGGCTGGCCCTTGTGCTTCACCGCCGCGGCGTAGGCGGCGTAGACCTTGTGCGGATCGTGGCCGCCGCGATTCAGGCGCCAGATGTCCTCGTCGCTCATGCGCGCCACCATCTCGAGGAGCTTCGGGTCCTTGCCGAAGAAATGCTTGCGCACGAAGGCGCCGTCGTTCGCCTTGTAGTTCTGGTACTCGCCGTCGACCGACTGCTCCATGACGCGCACCAGACGCCCTTCCTTGTCGCGCGCGAGCAGCGGATCCCAGTAGGAGCCCCAGATCACTTTGATCACGTTCCAGCCGGCGCCGCGGAAATCGCCCTCCAGCTCCTGGATGATCTTGCCGTTGCCGCGCACCGGGCCGTCGAGCCGCTGCAGGTTGCAGTTGATGACGAAGATCAGATTGTCCAGCCGGTCGCGCGCCGCAAGGCCGATCGCGCCCAGCGATTCCGGCTCGTCCATCTCGCCGTCGCCGCAGAACACCCAGACCTTGCGGTTGTCGGTCTGCGCCATGCCGCGCGCCTGCAGGTACTTGAGATAGCGCGCCATGTAGATCGCCTGGATCGGACCGAGACCCATCGACACGGTCGGGAACTGCCAGTAGTCGGGCATCAGCCAGGGATGCGGATAGGACGACACGCCCTTGCCGTCGACTTCGCGCCGGAAATTGATTAGCCGCTCGGGCGGCAGGCGTCCTTCCATCAGCGAGCGCGCATAGACGCCCGGCGACGAATGCCCCTGAAAATAGATCAGGTCGCCGCCGTGGCCATCGCTCGGCGCGTGCCAGAAATGCTGCTGGCCGGTGCCGAACAGCGTGCCGACCGAGGCGAAGCTAGCGATGTGACCGCCGAGCTCGTCGTCGTTCTTGTTCGCCTTCGCCACCATCACCATTGCGTTCCAGCGGCAAATCGAGCGGATGCGCTCCTCGAGCGCGACGTTGCCCGGCGAGTGCTCCTCCATGTGCGGCGGAATGGTGTTGACGTACGCCGTATTCGGCGAGAACGGAATGTAGGCGCCGGAACGGCGCGCCTTGTCGATCAGCCGCTCGAGCAGGTAATGCGCGCGCTCGGGCCCCTCACGCTCGAGCACCGCTTCGAGCGCATCGAGCCATTCCTGTGTCTCGAGCGCGTCGGGATCGTTGGCGGCGGGAAATTGCGGGACGGCGGACATGGTGGGGTTCCGATAGGTGCTGCGGGGGCGCGGGAAGCTTACTCAGAAAATGGGACGAGTGCTAGACTGCGCCCCCCGCATGGCCGCCCGGATTCTCGACGGAAAAGCGCTCGCCGCGCAGGTGCGCGTGGCAGTGAAGAAGGAGGTCGAGGCGCTTTCGCAGCGCGGCATGCGGCCTGGGCTGGCGGTCGTCCTCGCTGGCGACAACCCCGCCTCGCGTGTCTATGTTCGAAACAAAGTTCGCGCCTGCGAGGAAACCGGCGTGCGCTCCGAGCTGTTCGAATTGCCGGCGGGCATCAGCGAAGCGGCGCTGCTCGACCGCGTGCTCGCCCTGAACGACGATGCGGCGGTGCACGGCATCCTCGTGCAGCTGCCGCTGCCAAAGCAGATCGATGCGCACCGGGTGCTTGAAACCATCTCGCCGGCCAAGGATGTGGACGGTTTCCACGAAGCGAACCTGGGCGCGCTTCTGGCGGGCGAGCCTCGCATGGTGCCGTGCACACCCGCCGGCGTCATGCGCCTGCTCGAGCACGCCGGCGTCGCCCTTGGCGGCGCCCACGCCGTGGTCATCGGCCGCTCGAACATCGTCGGCAAGCCGCTCGCGCTCCTCCTCTTGCAGAAAGACGCGACCGTCACCATCTGTCATTCGAAGAGCCGCGAGCTCGGCGCGCTCGCCCGCAGCGCCGACGTGCTGGTCGCCGCCGTCGGGCGGCCGAAACTCGTGAGCGGCGACATGGTCAAACCCGGCGCCTGCGTCATCGACGTGGGCGTGAACCGGCTCTCCGACGGCTCGCTTTGCGGCGATGTCGATTTCGCCACCGCCGCGGCCGTCGCGGGCTCGATTACCCCGGTACCTGGCGGCGTTGGTCCGATGACCATCGCCATGCTCCTTGAAAACTGTGTACGCGCCGCGCGCGCTATGAAATGAACGCTCCGACCGAAAGACTGAACCCTGCCTCTGGGCATCGCAATCCTTTGCTCGATTTTTCCGGCTTGCCGCGCTTTGGCGAGCTGAAGCCCGAACACGTCGCACCCGCGATCGACGCGCTGCTCGGCGAAGGCCGAGCCGCCATAGAGCATGTGCTGACGGCGCCGAACGACTGGGACAGCTTCGTCGCGCCGCTGGAAGACGCGAACGAGCGCATCGGCCGCGCCTGGGGACAGGTCGCGCATCTGCACGCGGTGCTCGACAGTCCCGAGCTGCGCGAAGCGTACAACGCCAACCTGCCGAAGCTCACGCAATACTGGACCGAGCTCGGCCAGAACCAGCGCCTGTTCGAAAAATACAAGGCGCTCGCCGCTTCGCCGGAGTACGTCACGCTGAGCGCCGCGCGCCGCCGCATCGTCGACAACGCGCTGCGCGACTTCCGTCTCGGCGGCGCCGAGCTGCCGCCCGCGAAGAAAGCGCGCTTCGCCGAGATCCAGGAAGAGCTGGCGCGCCTCGGCTCGCGCTTCTCCGAGAACCTGCTGGACGCGACTAAAGCTTTTTCCATCGTCGTCGACGAACGCCGCATCGCCGGCATCCCCGATGATGTGCTCGCTGCGGCGCGCGAGGCGGCACAAAAGGATGAGACGCTGACGGACGGCAAGCCCAAGTGGAAATTCACGCTGCATGCGCCCTCTTACCTGCCCGTGATGCAGTACGCCGACGATCGGCAGCTTCGCCAGACGATGTACCGCGAAAGCGTGACCCGCGCCTCCGAGTTCGGCAAGCCCGAGTGGGACAACACGTCGCTCATCGCCCGCATCGTCGAGCTGCGCCGCGAGCTTGCTCAGCTCCTCGGCTACCGCAACTACGCCGAAGTGTCGCTCGTGCCGAAGATGGCCGAGTCGCCCGAGCAGGTGCTCGCGTTCCTGGAGGACCTCGCGCAGCGCGCGCGCCCGTTCGCGCAAAACGACGTCGCGGAGCTGCGCGAGTTCGCACGCCGCGAGCTCGGCCTCGATCCGCTGGAAGCCTGGGACGTCGCCTACGCCTCCGAGAAATTGCGCGTCAAGCGCTACGCCTTCTCCGAGCAGGAGGTGAAACAGTATTTCCCGGAGGAAGTCGTGGTCCAGGGGTTGTTCAAAGTGGCACAGTCGCTTTACGACGTGCGCATCTACCCGTCCGAGGCGCCGAAGTGGCACCCGGACGTGCGCTTCTACGAGATCCGCGACGCCGCCGGGCAACGGGTCGGCCAGTTCTACATGGATCTCTACGCGCGCGACACCAAGCGCAGCGGCGCCTGGATGGACGATGCGATCACGCGGCGACGCAAAGAGGCAACGCTGCAAACGCCGGTCGCCTATCTCACCTGCAACTTCTCCGCACCGGTCGGCAACCGGCCTGCGCTCTTCACGCACGACGAGGTGTTGACGCTGTTCCACGAGTTCGGGCATGGGCTGCACCACCTGCTCACGCGGGTTGAGGACCTTGGCGTTTCCGGCATCAACGGCGTCGAGTGGGACGCGGTCGAGCTTCCCAGCCAGTTCATGGAGAACTTCTGCTGGGAGTGGGACGTGCTGCGGCACATGACGCGCCATGTCAACACGGGCGACGCACTGCCGCGCGAGCTCTACGACAAGATGCTCGCGGCGAAGAATTTCCAGAGCGGGCTGGGCATGCTGCGCCAGCTCGAGTTCGCGATCTTCGACATGCGGCTGCACTCGGAGCCCGCGAGCGAACGCAGCGCGCTCGAGCTCCTGCGCGAGGTGCGCGAGCGCTTCGCCGTGCTGCTGCCGCCCGATTACAACCGCTTCCCGAACAGCTTCTCGCACATCTTTGCCGGCGGCTATGCCGCCGGGTACTACAGCTACAAATGGGCCGAGGTGCTGTCGGCGGATGCCTATAGTTTCTTCGAGGAGAACGGCGTGCTGAATCCGATCGCCGGCCAGCGCTTCCGCGACGAGATCCTCGCCGTCGGCGGCAGCCGTCCGGCGGCCGAATCGTTCCTCGCCTTCCGCGGCCGCGAGCCGCGTGTCGACGCGCTGCTCAGGCACAACGGCATGATCGACGCCTGAGTGCGCCTCGCCAGCTGGAACGTCAACTCGTTGCGCGTCCGGCTGCCGCACCTCCTCGACTGGCTGCGCGAGGCAAAGCCCGATGTCGCCTGCCTGCAGGAGACCAAGACCGAGGATCCGAACTTTCTGGTCGCCGAGCTGCGCGATGCCGGCTACCACGCAATCTATTGCGGGCAGCGCGCCTATAACGGCGTCGCCATCCTCTCGCGCACGTCCAGCACCGGCGTAGCCCACGGCATCCCTGATTTTCCCGATGACCCGAAGCGCTGCATCGCGGCAACGATCAATGGCGTTCGCGTCATCTGCCTGTACGCACCCAATGGCGAAGCACCGGGCACGGACAAGTACGCGTACAAGCTGCGCTGGTATGAGGCGCTCGCGCGCTGGATCGACGAGCTCCTGCCGCGCACGCCGAGGCTCGCGGTGCTCGGCGACATGAACGTCGCCCCGGAAGATCGCGATGTACACGATCCGAAGCGGTGGGCCGGCAAGATCCATGTCTCCGAGCCCGAGCGCGCCGCGCTGAAGAAAGTGGTGGACGTGGGACTGGTCGATGCATTCCGGCTGTTCCCGCAGCCGGAGAAATCCTTTTCATGGTGGGACTATCGCCTGCGCGCGTTCGAGCGCGGCTGGGGACTGCGCATCGACCTCGCGCTTCTATCGCCGGAGCTCGCGCAGCACTGCACGGCGTGCACCATCGATATCGCGCCGCGCAAGCGAGAACGTCCCTCGGACCACGCGCCGGTCGTGCTCGACCTCGATATATGATCGCGGCCGGAATAGGAGAAGGCAGATGAAGAGACGCCAATTTCTCATCGCCACGGCAGCGGCCATGGCGCCGCTCTCTGCGCGCGCGCAAGCGGCCTACCCTTCGAAGCCGATCAACTGGGTCGTCGGCTTTCCGCCGGGCGGAGGCGCCGACGGCGTCACGCGCCTCGTAGCTTCCAAGGTCTCGCAGAACACCGGCCAGCCGGTGATCGTCGAGAACCGCCCGGGCGCGAGCTCGATCATCGCCGCGCAGTACGTCGCCAACGCGGCGCCCGACGGCTACACCATCATGAGCATCGAGCAGGGCTCGATGGTCTTCAACAGCGCGCTTTATTCCAAGCTGCCGTACGACCCGAAGGACATCGTGCCGGTGTGCGACATGATCCGGGCGCCGGTGATCCTCGCGGTCAACCCCAACTTCCCGGCCAAGGATCTGAGCTCCTTCGTCGACTACATCCGGCAGAACCCCGGCAAGTACAACTACGGGTCACCGGGTCGGGGACTCGCACACCAGCTCGCGATGGAGGCCTTCAAGCAACGCGCCAAGCTCGACATCGTCGACGTGCAGTACAAGGGCATCGCGCCCGTCGTGCAGGACGTGGTGTCCGGACAAATTCCGATGGGGCCGATCGACACGGTCGTCATCCTGCCGCACCTGCGCGCCGGCAAGCTGCGCGCGCTCGCTTCGTTCTCCGACAAGCGATTGGCTGCGACGCCGGACGTGCCGGCGATGGGCGAGCTCGGCTACGAAGGGCTGGACATCGCGCCGATCGTCGGCGTCGGCGCGCCGGCGAAGACGCCGCGCGACACCGTCAACCGGCTGAACGCCGAGGTGGTGAAGGCGCTACGCGATCCGGGAGTGAGCGCCAAGCTGACCGGCCTTGGCCTGGAGATCATCGCCGACACGCCGGATCAGTTCGCCGCCTTTCTGCGGAACGAGGGCCAGAAGTGGCTGCCACTCATCCGCTCGCTCAACATCAAGCTGGATTGACGTAGCGCTTCTTCGACTCACGGATCATCTCGAGGAGCGCCTTCGCCGGATCGCGGCCCTCGCGCTTGGCGCGCTCCTTGGTATCGATCCATTTGTGCAGGTCGTCGTAGCCCTGCTGCGTATGGCGATTCCACTGCGGATCGTGCGGCACCGTGAGCTCCAGACGAATGCCGTTCGGGTCGTGGAAGTAGATACTTTCCAGCATCCCCTTGTGATCGATCGGTCCCAGCACCTCGACGCCATTCTTCGCCAGCCAGTCGCGCCAGCGCCTTAGCTCCTCGCCGTCCTTCGCCTGCAGCGCCATGTGGTCGAACACCTCGTACGCGGGATGCGTCGGCTTGGCGCGCGGCGGCAGGTCGGCCACTTCGAAGAAGGCGATGGTCGAGCCGTCCGCCATGCGGAAAAAGATGTGGAAGTACGGAAAGTCATCGCCAGTCGAGGGCACGTGGTCGTCGAAGATGGTGCTCGCGAGCTCCATCCCGAGGATGCGCGTGTAGAAGTCGGCCGTCGCGGCTACGTCGTGTGTCACATAGGCGGCGTGGTTCAGCATGCGCGGGGTCAGATCTGATTTCATGGCTTCGCTCCGTGCGATGTAGTGAGCGCCGCGCGCGGCGCCGCCTACGCTGGGACCGCGCTGCGGATGCGCTTCTCGACGCGCGGCATCACTTCCTTGGCGAACATCGTCATCGAGCGCTCGACCAGCGCGGGATCGAGCGCGCCGAAGTTGTGCATGGTGGCGACGTGCCGGATGCCCATTTCGTGGAGCTGGCACATCTTTTCAGCCACATTCTCGACCGAGCCGAACAGGTTGATGCCGTTGGCGATGATGTCTTCATAGACGTGCTTCTTGGCGTAGAGCCGCGTGTCGACATAGAGGTCGTACGCGGCCTTGGCCTGCGCCTTCGCTTCCTCATCGCTCTTGGCGACGTAGGTATGAAGCGTGAAGACGTGGTCGTCGTCATCCGCCTCGAGCCCCGCCTCGCTGAGCCCCTTGCGGTATTCGGCGAGCATGGTGCCGATATCGCGGAAGTCTTTGCACGAAGCGTACGGGACGGTGAAGATCCGGTTCTTCTGCTTGCCGACGTGGTACGCGGCTTCGCGGGCAAGCACCGCGACGTAGATCGGCGGCACCCGGCCTTCGTGCGGGAATACGTTCAACACCACTTTGTCGCTTGCCGAAAACTGGCCCTTGTAGGCGAGCGTCTCGCCGCCCATCAGCCGCTTGACGATGTCGAGGTTCTCGTTGAAGCGCTCGCGCTTCTCCTTCGGATCCTTGCCGTAGCCGACGAATTCATGCGCGAGGTAACCCGAGCCGACACCAAACACCAGGCGGCCGCCGCTCATCATGTCGACCATCGAGTACGTCTCGGCGATGCGCCGCGGATCGTGGAAGGTGAGAATCGAGATCGCGGTGCCCAGGCGGATCTTCTTCGTACGCTGCGCAAGGGCGGACAGCATCACCGACGGGTCGGGCACCACGCCGTACTCGTGGAAGTGGTGCTCGGCGCAGAAGAACGTGTCGAAACCCAGACGTTCGGCGAGCTCGCAGGAGTGGATCACCTGCTGGTAGAGCTGCGCCACGATGCGCGCGAGCTTGGGGTAGTGGTCGTTTACCGAGAAGAGCGAATAGCGCATGGGCGGACTGCCAGATTACAATATGTATAACGCATCTTACTAATCGAAATTTCGCCTTGCAAGCGAAACGCGAACGCCTAGGCATCAACTCGCTCGAAGTCGGGCTGCGCCTGGCGCGGGTCCTGGGGGAACACGGGCTGCCCCTCGCTCTAAAGGACTTGGCGGGCAGCGCCGAGATGGCGCCGGCCAAGGCCCACCGCTACCTCGTGAGCCTGGTTCGCGCCGGCCTCGCCGAGCAGGACCGCGAGAGCGGCCGCTATCGCCTGGGCCCGCTCGCGCTCGAGCTCGGCCTCGCGGCGCTCGGGGCGATGGATGTGCTTAAGTTCGGCGCCGAGGTGATCGCCGACCTGCGCGCCGAGATCGACGAAACCGTGCTGCTCGCGATCTGGGGCAACAAGGGGCCGGTGGTGGCGCGCTGGGAGGAATCGACGCGGCCGGTGGCGACCAACGTGCGCGCCGGTTGGGTGATGCCGCTCGCCAACTCCGCGACAGGACGCCTGTTCACCGCGTATCTACCCGACGCGCTGACGGCGCCGATCCTGAAAGCGGAGTTCGCGCGCACGCCGGAAGCAAAGCGTGGCTACGCCGAGCGCCTGGAGGAGATTCGCGCGCGCGGCCTCTCGCGCGTGCAGGGCGATTTGCTGCGCGGCGTGGCCTCCGTAGCAGCACCGGTGTTCGGCCACGGTGGCGGCATCGTCGCGGTGATCGCCGCGCTCGGGCCGCAGGGCGGATTCGACGTCGCGTGGGAGGGACCGATCGCCACTGCGGTGAAGCGCGCGGCGCGCGGGCTCTCGGCGCGGGTCGGCTATCGCGCGAAATGATGGTGATAGGATCGATGGTTTCCGCTGCAACTAGTTCTTGCGAGGAGGAGACATGGCATCGGTGATCGACGCGCCGCCGCGCGCGCAAAAGGGCGAGGCGGACATGGAGCGCTTTCGCCTGCGCCGCATCGTCGAGCTGTTTGCAGCCGAAGGCGAGCTCGAAGTGCTGCCGCAGCAGATCGATCTCGTGGACATCGGCGCGCACCTCGATGGCAATCCGAAGGCGGTGCATTTCCGCGCCGCCGGCCCCGAGAAGGCCGAACTCGTCGGCAATGTGCTCGGCAGCCGCCGGCGTATCGCGCTCGGCTTCGGCGTGAGCGAGAAGGAGCTGCGTGCCGAGGTCAGCCGCCGGCTCGAGGCGCCGATCCCGCCGGTGGAGGTCTCCTCCAGCGCCGCGCCGGTGCACCAGGTCGTGTGGACCGGCGCGCAGGCCGATTTCACCAAGCTGCCGATCCATTTGCAGCACAGCGAAGACGGCGGGCCGTACATCTCCGCGAGCATCGACATCACGCGCAGCCTCGACGGCACGAAGCGCAACGTCGGCTACCGCCGCATGATGCTGCGCGGGCGCAACGAGGCCGGGATCGACCTCATCGCCCCGAGCGACCTGCGCGCGCTCTATGGCGAGTACGTGAAGCGCAAGGAGCGCATGCCGGTGGCGTTCGTCGTCGGCTCGCACCCGGCCGACGGCGTCGCGGCGACCGCGATGTCGGCGATCGCCGACGAGGTCGCGCTGATGGGCGGGCTGCGAGGCGCGCCGGTGCCGCTCGTGAAGTGCGCCACCATCGACGCGATGGTGCCCGCCGATGCCGAGGTCGTGCTCGAGGGCTATCTCGACGAGCGCGGCTGGGTGGAAAGCGAAGGCCCGTACGGCGAGTACGTCGGCTACTACGGGCACATGAAGACCAACCCGGTGTTCCACCTCACCGCGATCACGATGCGCAAGGACGCACTTTTCCAGACAGTCACCATCGGCGGCCGGCGCCTCGACTGCACCGACACAGCACAGCTATGTGCGCTGCGTACCGAAGCCGCGGCGTGGAGCGCGCTCATGACCGCGGTGCGCGAGCCGGTCGCGGTGTACGCGACCGCCTCGTGCGGCGGCATGCATAACTTCCGCGTGGCACTCCGCCAGCGCTACCCGGGCGAGGTGCGCAACGCGATTGCCGCGGTGTTCGGCTCGAGCGCCGACGTCAAGAACGTCTTCGTCGTCGACGAGGACATCGACATCTTTTCGGACGCACAGATGGACTGGGCACTCGCGACGCGCTTCCAGCCCGACCGGGACCTGGTCGTGGAAAGCGGCTTCCGCTGCGTGCCGCTCGATCCCTCGCTCGGCGGCAGCCGCACCGGTGCCAAGGCGGGCTTCGACCTCACTTTCCCATTCGGCTGGAACCGCGCCACCGACTACCGCGTGCCCGAGCCGCCGAAGCTCGCGGCGCAGCCGCGCGTAAGCGTGCGCCAGGCGCTCGAAGCCGGGCCGAAGAGCTTCCGCGAGCTGATGGAGGCGGCCGGCAGCCGCGATGGCCGTGAAGTGCTGATCGAGCTCGACGCCGTACGCAAGGGCACAGGCATCGAGCGCACGCCCGATGGGCGTTACCAGCTCGCCGGAACCAAATAGTCATCCTTAGGAGGAGACGATGAACCGCAGTCTGCTATGCACGCTATTGCTTTGCGCAGCCGGCTCCATCCAGGCGCAGTCTGGCCCGATCCTGATCGGCGAGGTCGCGCCGCTCACGGGCCCCGCCGCCACCGTCGGCACGCGCCTCAACAAGGCCTCGAAGATGTGGGCCGACGAGATCAACGCCAAAGGCGGCATCAACGGCCGCAAGATCGAGCTCGTCACCTGCAACGACGAGGCACGCCCCGAGAAGGCGGTCGCCTGCCTGCGCGACATGCAGGAAAAAGGCGCGGCCATGATCTTCGGCAACTCGCTCACCGCGAGCCTACGCGCCATGCAACCGCTGGTGAAGCAGGGGCCGCTGCTTCTCATCCCTTCGCCCAACGTGGTGCCGCCCGCCGACAGCTATGCCTTCCAGGTGAGCCCGTCGGACCTGCACCTCACCGAGGCGATCGCGAAATACATGAAGGAGAACGGCCTCAACAAGATCGGCATGGTCGCGGCCACCGATGCGAGCGGCGAAGTCGGCGTGGAAAGCGCGAAGAAGGTGTTCGGAGATCAGAAGATGGAATTGCGCCTCGCGCGCATCGATCTGCGTGCAACCGATGCCTCGACGCAGCTCGCGAACGTCGCCGGCCAGGACATCAAGCTCGTCTATTCCTCCTACACCGGCGGCGGCGCTGTGACGGTGGTGAAGAGCTTCAAGATCCTCGGCCTGCCGCAGCCCCTGATGGTGAGCTACGGCAATATGAGCGAAGCCTTCGTCAGCCTGATCAAGGACGTTGCGCCGCCGCGGCTGCTCGGCACCAGCGTCGTCGCGCTCGTGCCCGAGCACCTGTCGAACGCTGGCGAGCGCAGCCGCGCCCAGGCGTTTCTCGATGCCTACGCCAAGCGCTACTCGGAGAAGCCCGACATGATCAACCTGCTCGGCAAGGCCGAGGTCGACGTCGCCGAGGCGGTGCTGCGCAAGGTGTCGAACCCGGCCGATGCCGCGGCGGCGAAGAAATTCCTCGAGTCGACGCCGATCGAGAGCATCCAGAACCAGCGCTTCTCGCCGACCAACCACGTCGGGCTCGATGCCTCGTCGGTGATCATCGTCGAGCTGAAGGACGGCAACTGGGTCAAAGCAGAACCGATCAAGTAACCCGGTGAACCTGCTCACTCAGGCCGTCATCAGCGGCCTGATGATCGGCGCGGTCTACGCCTTCCTTGGCATCGGCCTCGTGCTCGTTTATCGCACTGCGCGCATCCTCAACCTCGCGCACGGCGAGAGCTTCGCCATCACCGGCGTCGCCGCCGCGGTCCTGGCGAAGAGCGGCCTGCCGCTCGCCGCTGCGCTCGCACTCGCCATCCTGATCGCCGTCGCCTTCGCGCTCAGCCTGCACCGCTTCGTGCTGAGGCCGCGCGCCGAATGGCCCGCCGGCACCTTGATCCTCATTACGCTGGGCGCGGCGTTCGTCGTGCGTGGTGTGCTGATCCTGGTCGCGGGCACCGATCCGGTGTCCTTCCCGGTGCTCTTCAGCGGCGCCTCGCTGCGCATCGCGGGTGGTGTCATTCCGCCACAGGGCATCGCGCTGGTGCTCCTGGGCTTCGGCGGCTCCGCCGCGGTTGCGGTCTATCTGGCGAGGACGCGCTCAGGCAAGCAGCTCCTCGCGGCCGCCGAGAATCCGTATGCGGCGGAGCTGCTCGGCGTCAACGTCGAGCGGGCGCGGCTTACCGCCTATGGCATCGGCGCGCTGCTGGGCGCGCTCGCCGGCGGATTGCTGATCCCGCTGATCGCCGTCGACTTTCAATCCGGGCTGGCGATGACGCTGCGCGGCTTCGTCGCCGCCGCGATCGCGGGCATGTCGCCGATCGGCGTGGTGTTCAGCGGCCTCGGCCTTGGGTTGTTCGAATCGTGGGTCGGCGCCTATCTCGGCGCGCTCTACCAGGATCCGGTGATGTTCGGCCTGCTGATCGCAGTAGCGCTCTGGCAGAGCCGGCATATCCGCTTCGGCGGTACGAGGCGCGCATGAGACAGCTCGCCTGGGCCACCATCGCGGCGCTGGTCATTGCCCTGCCTTACCTCGGCGTCCTGCCGGCCTGGACGCCGGCGCTCGCGACCGTGACCGCCTTCATCGCTCTCTCGCTCCTCGGGCTGAACCTGATCTTTGGCGTGACCGGCATGCTTGCGCTCGGTCAGGCGGCATTCACCGTTCTGCCGGGCTACGCCGCGGGCATCCTGCAGAAGTACGACGCGCCGGGCCTGCTGGCGATCCCGCTGGGCATCGTCATCGCCGTCGCGATCGCGCGCGTGGTAGCGGAGATTTTCGTGCGCCTACCCGGTATCTATCTCGCCATCGGCACGCTCGGCTTCGCTTTCGTCGTCGAGGGCGTCGCCCGCGCTTTCCCCTCGCTCACCGGCGGCGCCTCGGGGCTGGTGCTGGTGCCGCCGATCGCTCTCGGCAGA
>Ga0134121_10003462_pt1 | contig 13185 bp, 15 predicted proteins | sample KB301_FD_96463 | JGI IMG/M metagenome (GOLD analysis project Ga0134121, IMG submission 96463) | Terrestrial soil microbial communities without Nitrogen fertilizer from Kellogg Biological Station, Michigan, USA - KB3-0-1 | ecosystem: Environmental > Terrestrial > Soil > Unclassified ...
CGATTCGATCCTCTCGTTCTACTCGAGCCCGACCGGCCGCTACCACGGCTTCGAGTGCCTGCTGCAGAAGGACGACAAGCGCTACAGCGTGCGCGGCGCGATGATGGAGGAGGACAAGGTGATCTCGAGCTGGGCGCTCGAGCTCAGCGCGCAGGACTAGCGGGTGTCGTCGATCAGGAAATCGGTCTTCTTCGCGCAATAGGGCTGGTTCTTGTCGCAGCACGGATGCGACAGGCGCCCCGTGATCGACGGGTTCCTGCCGCCGATGTCGGAGCACTGCCCGCCCGGCTTGGCAAAGCTGAACTTCTTGCCGTATTCCGGGATGGGCAACCCGGGCACTTCGTCTGCGGAATTTTCCTGCGCCGCGCGCACGATCTCGCCGCGCAGGAAAAGCGCGCCGGATGCCTGCTCGCAGCTGTCCACCTTAACCGTCGCGCCGTAGACGGGCGACCGGACGCATTGCACCGTGACCGCCGGTGCGGATTCGGCAACCGCTGCGGCCGCGGGAGCTGCCGGCGCCGGTTCGCCCGGTCTTGCGATCGGCGCCGGCCTGAGCGCCAGCAGCTGGGCGGCGTAGCTTTCGTCCAGCGGCACGACGTTCGCGTCGTGGTTCGCGTTCAGCGCGCCGAGCACGCGGTCGCCGACTTTCGGGCGCTCGATCTTGCACGCCTCCCAGAATTGCTGCGGCACCTCGAGCGTCACGGTGTCGATGCGCTCCGGCCCCTTGTAGGCCTCGACGACGTGCAAGGCGATCACGTCATAGCGGCTGCGCTGCGAGACGGCCGTCACGTCGGCCGCCACCAGCACCTGCGCCCAGTCGTACCAGTCCTTCGGCTTCGACTCGCGGAGGGAGAGGCAGGCCGCCTGGCTTACCGAGGCGGCGAGGAGGGCCAACAGGACGCAAAGCGGGGTGCAAAAAGCGCGAATCATGCGAAAGCATAGAATGCGCGCTAGCAACAAGAAAGCAAAGGAGCGATCCATGGCTTACCGCTGTGCCGTTGTGCTGATGCTCGCGATAGCGCTTGGCGCCTGCTCGCCGGGCCGGCGCGCGAGCTCGACGAGCACCCAATCCGACGCCGAGACGGCCACGCGGCCGGCGCTCACGCAAAACCAGCCCCCGGACGCCGCCGGACGAAGCTACATGCTGACTCCGGGAGCGGGCGTGGGCAGCGCGGTGCCCGACATGGAGCCGGGCCGCCCGATCAATTCGCAGGACTGCACCAAGGAAGTCGCCCTCACCGGCAACCTGAAGTGCCAGTAGCCGGCTAGCGCCGCAGCTTCGACACCGTCGGGGCCAGCTTCGAAACGTCAGGCATCACGATCGGCCGCGCCGTCTCGAAGGCGCGCGCCGCACGCAGCACCAGCGCATCCGCGTAGCGTGGGCCGACGAGGTGCAGGCCCACGGGCAATCCCGCCTTCGTCAGGCCGCAGGGAATCGACGCCGCCGGCTGCTGCGTGAGGTTGAAGGGAAAGCTGAAGGGCGTCCAGTCGATCCAGCGTTGCTTGCCCGGCGGAAATTCCTGGCCGGCATCGAACGCCGCCACCGCGAGCGTCGGCGTCACCAGCAGGTCGTAGTCGCGATGGAAAAGGTTCATGTGCGTGCCGAGCGCGCCGCGCTTCATCTGCGCGTCCATCAGCTCGCCCGCGGCAATCTTCGCGCCCTCTTCGGCGACTTCGAGCAGGCCGGGATCGACGAGCTTGCGCTTCTGCGCCGGGATGGCCTTCATGAGCGCTGCCGCGCCGGTGAACCAGTGAACGCGGAAGATCGCGTCGGGATTCTCGAAGCCGGGATTCTTCTCCTCGACCCGGGCGCCGAGGTCGCGAAACACATCGACTGCCTTGCGCACGATCGCCGCCACTTCGGCGTCGACGCTCGCGTACCCGAGATCCGGCGAGTAGGCGACGCGCAGCCCGCTCACGCCCTGCTCGAGCCCCGTGCGCCAGTCGCGTGAATCGTAGGGCAGCGCGTGCCAGTCGCGCGCGTCGGGCTGCGCCAGCACGTTCAGCATCAGCGCCGCGTCGGCGACGCTGCGCGTCATCGGCCCGACGTGCGCGACCGTGCCGAACGGCGAGAGCGGCCACGCCGGCACGCGGCCGAACGAGGCCTTCAGGCCGAAGAGGCCGGTGAAGCTGCATGGGATGCGGATCGAGCCGCCGCCGTCGGTGCCGACCGCGAGCGCGCCCATTCCCGCGGCGAGCGCCGCGGCCGCACCGCCCGAGGAGCCGCCGGGCGTCTTCGCCGGATTCCATGGATTGCGCGTGATGCCGGTGAGCGCGCTGTCGGTGACGCCCTTCCAGCCGAATTCCGGCGTGGTCGTCTTGCCGATGAGCACCGCGCCGTGCTCGCGCAGCCTCGCGGTCGCCGGGGCATCGTCGTTCCACGGGCCCTTCGGATCGACCGTCTTCGAGCCGCGCAGCGTCGGCCAGCCCTTGGTGAGGATGATGTCCTTGATCGACACCGGCACGCCGTCGAGCAGGCCCCTCGACTGCCCGGACTTCCAGCGCGCCTCGGACGCCTTGGCATCGTCGAGCGCCCGGTCCGAGACCAGGTTGAATGCATTGAGCACCGGGTTCAGCCGCTCGATGCGCTCGAGCACCGCGCGAGTCACCTCGACGGGTGACAGTTCGTGCTTCCGGAATCCGTCGAGCAGTTCTACTGCGGTCAGCGCACAGAGATCTTGGGTCATTCGGTGACGGGGACTGCCTTGCGCGGGGCGCCGATCGCTTTCGGCATTAGCAGCTTTCCAAGAACGCGGCACCACAGCGCGCGCAGTGCGCTCGGGCGTACCTTGGGATAGGCCGGCTCGAATACCGAGCGCGTGTGCTGCGGAAGCATGGGAAGGATCGATTGCGGTTCGGACGAGACACCGATCATTTCGCCGATGCGCAGGATGTGGCGCGAGTGTCTGGCGACATTTGGAGAATTGGCGGCCTGCTCGGCCTCGATGGCACGTGCGAAGCGCTCCATCTTCGCGCGATTTTCAGAGAAGCGCATCCCCATTACCCGATAGGCCTTCGCCATGTAGGCGAGATGCAGGCGTTTGTCGTCGTCGCTCAGCGGCGCGCATTGCTTCTCCACGTTTTCCAGCAGGCTGAAGCCGAAATACGTCTGCATCCAGGGCGGGATCTTTACCTTCACGTGGCGTTTCTGGATCTCCTGCAGCATGCCGCGGACCTTCGAGCTGGAGATGCCGCCGGTCGGCTGCGTGCCCGAATCGGTCACGTCGCGGATGAAAAGGTCGGTGCGGTAAAACGATTCGGCCATCGACTTCATCGATGCGAAGCGCCGCGGGAAGTTCGTGTCGTGCGTGCTGATGAAGTCGCGCAGCAGGAAGAAGTTCAGGTAGGCACCGATGCCGGGTCGATAACCGCAGCGGAACCACAGCCGGCTCACGAGGTCGAGCTCCGCCGCGAAATTCGGCCCGAGCATCGAGCCGTCGAAGCGCTCATAGGGCGGATCGAACTGTCTGTAGATCTCGAGATAAATAGGGACTGTCCCTATTTTCGGTCCGCCTTCGCCTTGGCGAGCGCCTTCTCCCGCCACATCGGCCAGGCGCGCTTGTAGTCCTGCACCGGCGCGGAGGCCTTCACTTCGCCCGCGTCGAGGTAGGTGACCTTCTTCGACAGCGCCATCGCCTGCATCTGCAGCCGGGCGCTCTGCTCGAGGTAGATGCTGCGGCCGACGGCGCGGGCGATGTTCTCGCCGACGCTCACCGAGCCATGGCCGCGCATGAGCGCCGCCGAGCTCTTGCCGAGCGTCTTGGCGAGCGCCGCTCCCAGTTTGGGCGTCTTCACCAGCAGATCGGTGCCTTTCGCCACCTTGCGGATCTCGAAGTTCGGCACGCCGTCGCCGATGAAGGAAGCCATGTGGTAGATCGGCTTCATCGGCACGCCGGTGACGCTGAAGGGAATGACCGACGGCGAGTGGTTGTGCACCACCGCGACGACTTCCGGACGCGCCTTGTAGATCTCGCCGTGGATGAAGCGCTCGCGCACCGACTCGCGCCCGCGCTCGTCCAGGGGCCTGCTGTCGAGGTCGTATTCCATGATGTCCTCGACCTGCACGATCTCCGGCGCGAGCGAGCGCGCGATGTAGTAGCGCTTGGGATTCTCGGGCGAGCGGAGGCTCACGTGCCCGTAGGCATCGATCACGCCGTGCTCGGCGAGGATGCGGTAAGCCGCGACCAGGTCTTCGAGAGGGTCCATGTCAGTCCGCCTTGATTCCCGCGGCCTTGACCACGCGCGTCCAGGCGGCGAGGTCGCGCTTTACCCGATCGCCGAGCGCCTGCGGCGTGCCGCCTTCGGGCACGAGGCCTTGCTTCGCGATCACGTCCTTCACGTCGCCCTCCTTGAGGAGCTCGTTCAGCTCCGCGTTCCATTTCTTCACGATCGGCGCGGGCGTTCCCGCGGGCGCGAACAGCGCGTACCAGGTCTCGACCTCGAGGTCCGGCATCCCGGCTTCCTTGAGCGTCGGCACGTCGGGAAAGGCATCCGAGCGCTTCGCGCTCATCACCGCGAGGAAGCGCAGCCTGCCCGAATGCACATGCGGCGCCACGGTCTGCAAGGCCGAGATCATCGCCTGCACGTGGCCGCCCACCAGGTCCGAGATCGCACCCGCCGCACCTTTGTAAGGCACGTGGACGATGTCCATCCCGGTTTCGAGCTTGAGGAGCTCCATCGCGAGATGCTGCGGGCCGCCGTTGCCGGGCGAGGAGTAGTAGAGCTTGCCGGGCTGGGACTTCACCAGCGCGACGAACTCCTTCATGTTCTTCGCCCGGACTTCGGGATTGATGTAAACGCCGAGCGCGCCGGTCGCGATGAGCGCCACCGGCTCGAAGTCCTTCACCGGATCGAAAGGCGCGGGCTTCAGCGCCGGATTCGTGGTGAACGACGTCGCGGTCAAGAGCAGCGTGTAGCCATCCGGCGATGCTGCCTTCGCCTCCGCTGCACCGATGTTGCCGGTGGCGCCGGGACGGTTGTCGGTGACCACCGCGGCCTTCCAGCGCTCGGAGATCTTCGGTCCGAGCACGCGCGACAGGATGTCGGCGCCGGTGCCGGGCGTATAGGGCACGAGGATGTGGATCGGGCGGGACGGATAGTCCTGGGCAGCGGCAGTGCCGATGCACACGAGAAACAGGAGAGGAAGGAAGCGGGTCATTCCCATATTATGGAAGCATGAGCGTGACGCGGCTTGTCCTGAACGAACCGCAGGCGATGCGTTTCGAAATCAACCGCGCTGCGCTCGTCGACCAGAAGATCTTCGAGGCCGAGCGCGGGAAGATCTTCGAGCGCTGCTGGCTCTACGTCGGCCACGAGTCGGAGGTGAAGAACCCCGGCGACTTCCGCACGCGGACGATCTGCGGCCGGCCGATCCTCTTCTGCCGCGACAGCGCGAGCGAGCTGCGCGTCTTCCTCAATACCTGCCGGCATCGCGGCACCGTCGTCTGCCGCGAGGCAGAGGGCAATGCCGAGCGCTATACCTGCTTCTATCACGGCTGGACCTACGACCGCGACGGCAAGCTCTACGCCGTGCCGGGGCAGAGCGCCTATCCGCCGAGCTTCGACAAATCGCAGCTCGGCCTGCAGCCGCCGCCGAAAGTCGATAACTATCGCGGCTTCGTGTTCCTGAACTTCGACGCCAAGGCAGTTTCCCTTCGGGAATATCTCGGCAGGGCGACGGAATACATTGATCTGGTGCTCGACCAGTCGCCGTCGGGGCGGATGGAAGTGATCCACGGCACGCAGGAGTACGACATTCGCGCGAACTGGAAACTCCTCGTCGAGAACAGCTTCGACGACTATCACCTGATCACCACGCACGCCACCTGGCTCGACTACCTGAAGAGCTCCGGCGTTGAAATCAAGCGCCCGGAGAAGGGCCACGTCCTGCCGTCGCACGGGCTCGGAAGAGACCTCGGCGGCGGCCACGGCACGACCGACAACGTCAACTTCCGCGGCCGCCCGGTCGCCGCATGGATCCCGATCTACGGCGACGCGGCGAAGCCCGAGCTCGAGCGCATCCGCTCGGAAGTCACTGCACGACTGGGCGCGGAGCGCGCCAGGCGCGTGTGCGATACCAATCGCAACCTGCTCATCTTCCCCAACCTGGTCCTGCTCGACGGCTCATCCGTCTCGGTGCGCAGCTTCCAGCCCACCGCGCCCGATCGCATGCGCGTGCGCGCGTGGGCGCTCGGCCCGGTCGAGGAAACCTCCCTCGCGCGCGAGGTCCGCCTCGACAGCTTCCTTACCTTCTACGGCCCCGGCGGCTTCGCCACGCCGGATGACATCGAGGCGCTGGAATCCGTGCAGACCGGACTGGGGACGTACAAGGAAGTGCAGTGGTCGCCGCTCTCGCGCGGCATGGCGAAGGAGGGCGACCAGCTCAACACCGACGAGGCGCATCTGCGCGCCTTCTGGATCCAATGGGACAAGCTGATGCGCGGGGCATGATGGAAACTGCGCGCGCTGAAGTCGAAGATTTCCTGTTCCATGAGGCGTCCCTGCTGGACGCCTGGCGGCTCGACGAGTGGCTGCAGCTGCTCACCGACGATGCGACCTATCGCGTGCCCTCGAACGACCGGCCGCAGTCCGATCCGAAATCGGCGCTCTTCACCATCGCCGACGACATCCGGCGCATCCGCGCGCGCGTGACACGCCTAAAGGATCCGCATGCGCACGCCGAGTCGCCCCGCTCGCGCACGCGGCGCATGATCGCCAATGTGCGCATCGTCGGAGACAACCCGCTGGTCGTGGAGGCCAACTTCGTGATCTACCGGTTTCGCGGCAACGAGGACGTGCGCCAGTACGTGGGCCGCTACCGGCACACGCTCGAGCGGCGCGACGGAAAGTTGAAAATCAGGTCGCGCGAGGCCATCATGACGCGATGGAGCTCGCCTCCCTGGGTACAGTGAGCTTTATCCTATGAGCGAACGTATTGCCCTCGTCACCGGTACGAGCTCCGGCATAGGCGCGGCCGTCGCGAAGGAGCTCCTGAAGCGCGGCTGGGTCGTTGTCGGCATCGCCCGGCGCGAGGCCAAGATCAAGGACAAGGGCTACAAGCACCTGGCACTGGACCTCGCGGACATCGGCAAGGCGGCGCCCGCGATCGAGCGCGAAGTGGCAAAGCGGCTCAACGAGAACTGGAGCCGGGTCGGGTTGGTGAACAATGCGGCGGCTGGGCTGGCGGGAAGAATTCAGGATGTCGAGCCCCGCGAGTTGGCCCGCTCGTTCGAGCTGAACACGGCCATGCCGCTCTGGCTGATGGGATTCATGATCAAACACGCGAAAGCGCCGATTCGAGTGGTCAACGTGTCCTCCGGCGCGGCGGTGCGTCCATTCCCCGGGCTTGCCGCCTATTGCGCGGCCAAGGCCGGGCTGCACCTCGGCGGCGCGTCGGTGGCGGCGGAGGATGCGCCGGACCTGCACATCCTCAGCTATCAGCCGGGAGTGGTGGATACCGAGATGCAGCTCGCGACGCGCTCGAAGTCGCTCGACGAATTTCCTTGGGGCACGACGTTCCGGCAGTTCCACTCGGAAGGACGCCTCGTCGCCCCGGAGCGGCCGGCGGCCGAGATCGTAGAGTTTCTCGAAGCCGAGGGCGGCGAGAGGTTCAACGAGCGCCGCTTCCAGCCCTGACAATGGCACTCGAACTGCGGCCAGCCTGCGAGAACTGCGGCAAGAAATTGCCGGCGGACGCGCTCGACGCGTGGATCTGCAGCTTCGAATGCACGTTCTGCTCGTCCTGCATCAAGCGGCTGCACAACGTTTGCCCCAACTGCGGCGGGGGCTTCATGCCGCGGCCGATCCGGCCGGCGAAAGACCACCGTGACGGCAACTACCTCGGCAAATATCCCGCCGGGCAGAAGCCGAAGCACCGGCCGGTGGATTTTGCGGCGCACGAGAAGCTCGCCGCCAAGCTGAAGGATGTTCCGCCGGAAAAAAGGTAAATGAGGCGGTGAAGACTTAGAATCTCGCCATGGGACCTGAAACACAAGCCTTCCTTCAGAACTGCTGGTATGTCGCCGCCTGGGATAACGAGCTGATCGACGGCAGGCTGCTCTCGCGCACGCTCCTCGAGAAGCCGGTCGTGCTCTACCGCGGCGACAGCGGCCGCGTGGTCGCGCTCGACAACCGCTGCTGCCATCGCGGCGCCAAGCTCTCCAACGGCCGGCGCGAAGGCGACGACATCCGCTGCATGTACCACGGCCTCAAGTTCAACCCGGCGGGCAGGTGCATCCAGATCCCCGGGCAGGACAACATCCCGCCGAAGCTCGGCGTGCGCAGCTACCCGATCGTCGAGAAGCAGCACCTCATCTGGATCTGGATGGGCGACCCGGCGAAGGCCGATCCGTCGCTGATCCTCGACTTCAACTACCTGTCCGATCCGGCGTGGCGCGGCAGACCGGACTACATGCACTACAAGGCGAACTACCTCCTGATCGTCGACAACCTGTCGGACTTCGCGCACCTCGCGTTCGTGCATACCAAGACGCTCGGCGGCTCCGAGGAGTACGCGTACAAGTCGAAGCCGACGGCGATCGAGCGGCTGGACGATGGATTTCGCGTCGAGCGCTGGCACATGGGCGCCGACAAGCCGCCGTTCCACAAGAAGGTGGATCGCACCGAGGGCAAGGTCGACCGCCGCAACATCGCCCGCATGTACGTGCCGGGCATCTTCTTCATGGAGACGCTGTTCTCGCCGGCGGGCTCGGGCGCGGAGAAGGGCAACCTGCAAGGCGCGAAGCAGTACCGCAACTGCCAGTTCTTCACCCCGGAGACCAGGAGCTCGACGCACTTCTTCTGGGATTACCTGCACGACTACGAGCTGAACGACCCGACGATCGCGCTCTCGCTCAACAAGAGCATGATCGAGGGCTTCCTCGAGGACAAGTTCATCATCGAGGGGCAGCAGGAAGTGCTCGACGCCGACCCGAGCTTCAGGATGAACGCGATCGTCGCCGACGCGCCGCTCGCGCACTTCCGGCGCACGCTCGGCAAGCTGATCGATGCCGAGCGCGCGGCGCTGCAGCCGGCGGCCGCATGAGGGCGCTCGTGCTGCTTCTTGCGCTGGCGCTGGGCGGCTGCTTTGCCAAGAGGTGGGATCCGCACGCGCCGTCGACGGTCGTCGCCGGCGCGGACGGCGGCGAGGTGACGGTGAAGCACGGCAACCGGTTGCGCCTGCCGCTCGCGACCAAGGCGGAAGACGGCTACGAGTGGCGTCGTGTCGAGCCGCAGGTCCTCAGCGTGGTGGCCGAAGGCCCCGCGGATCCCGAGGGCATCACCTTCACCCCGGTGCGCAGCGGCGAGGAGAAGCTGCGCCTCGAATACCGTCCGCTCGCGGGCGGGCCGGCGCAGCGCACCGTCGACTACACCGTCACCGTGCCGAACGACAGCGCGTTCTGGTTCCGCCGGTTTTCGCTCGCCCTGCCTTAGCTCGCTACTGCCGCGGAATGTGGGCGGCCTGCACCAGGTCGCCCAGCGTCTTCATGTCGCGCTGAAAGAGCGCGCGCAGCTCGGCGGGCGAGCAGCCGTCGGGCTCGGCGCCATCCGCGGCGAGCCGTTCGACGAATTCCTTTCGCCTGATCGCGCGCAGCACCGCCGCGTGCACGGTGGCAACGATGGCCTGCGGCGTGTGCGCCGGCGCGAGCAGGCCGAAGTAGCCCACCACCTCGAATCCGGGCACGCCGGCCTCGGCCACCGTCGGATATTCCGGCAGCACCGCGGAGCGCTTCGCCGAGGTCACGGCGAGCGCGCGGAGCTTGCCGTCCTTTGCGTGGTGCAGCGACGAGACGATGCTCGCGAACATGAGGTCGACCTGGCCGCCGAGGACATCGGCGAGCGCCGGGCCGGCGCCGCGATAGACGATGTGCGTCATCTCGATGCCGGCGGCGCGCTTGAGGAGCTCGCCGGTGAGGTGCGCGGTGCTGCCGATGCCGCTCGAGGCGTAGTTGAGCTTGCCCGGGTTCGCCTTGGCATAGGCGATCAGCTCCTTCACCGATTTCACCGGCAGCGAATTGCGCACGACGAGCAGGAACGGGCCCGAGGCGATGTTGGTGATCGGCTCGAAATCGCCGATCGGGTCGTAGGCGGGGTCCTTCGCCAGCACGACGTTCGACGTGAAGCTGCTCGAGGCGAGGAAGAGCGTATAGCCGTCGGGCGGCGACTTCGCCACGATCGACGCGCCGATCGAGCCGGCGGCGCCCGGCCGGTTGTCGACGACGACCGGCTGGCCGAGCTCGTCGCCGAGCGCCGGCGTAAGCGTGCGCGCCATGATGTCGGTGGCGCCGCCGGGCGCGAGGCCGACGACCAGGCGGATCGGTTTTGACGGGTAAGACTGGGCGAGCGCGAATTGCGAAACAAGCGCCAGCAGCAATGCGAAAGCGCGGGTCATGCGCAATGTATACCTCACTAGAATGAGGCATGGCGCGAAACGGCTACAAGATTTTCGATTCCGACACGCACGTCGGCCCGTACATGGACGTGCTCGAGCGCTACCTCTCGGGCGCGGAGAAGGAGAGGCTTGCGGCGTGGGAGCCCTTCCGCTCGAAGAGCAAGGGCTTCCCCGTCTATACGAAGGGCGCGCGCAAGTATTTGCGCAAGCTCGGCACCGCGCAGGCGGAAGCCGACAAGGGCGGCTACATGGCGGGCTTCACCGGCGCGAAGCGCGAGCGCGAGCCGGCGGTGCGCGGTGATCACGAGCCCGCGGAGCGCATCAAGGATCTCGACTACGAAGGCGTCGATGCAAACCTGACCTTGCCCTCGGGCTGGTTCGGCACCTGGACCGCGGGCGACGACGTGCCGCTCGAAAGCGCGATGTACCGGGCATATCACCGCTGGATGAAGGACTACTGCGGTGCCTTTCCGAATCGCCTCGGCGGCGTGATCCTCGTCGGCACGCGCGACGTCGAGTCCGGCCTCGCCGAGATCAAGCGCTGCGGCAGCGAGCCGTGGGCGTGGGCCGTGATGGCGTACGCGCCCTACGGCGTGCCGCTCGACCATCCGAGCCTCGAGCCGGTGTGGGCCGCAGCGCAGGAGCACGACCTCGCCGTCGTGCTGCACACCTTCACCGTGATGCCGCCCTATGCGCCCGGCGGCCTCGACACGTGGGAGAACCTCTGGCTGCAGCGCTCGGCGGCGCATCCCTGGTGCGGCATGCGCAACATGGCCTCGCTCATCGGCGCCGGCGTGATGGATCGCTATCCGAAGCTGCGCGTCGCGACGCTCGAGGCCGGGCACGGCTGGCTGCCGTTCTGGATGAGCCGCATCGACGAGCATGCCGAGACCATCGCCTCGGCGATCCCGAAGCTCAAGGGCAAGCCGAGCGAGTACGTGATGGGCGGGCGCTACTTCCAGTCGATCGAGATCCCCGAGGGCGAGAAGCTCACCAACGCGGTGATCGACCTCGTCGGCGAGCACGTGCTGATGTACGCCTCGGACTATCCGCACGGCGAGAGCCATTTCCCGAAATCGGTCGGCATGGTGCTCGACTGGCAGATGGCCGACGAGCGCAAGAAGAAGCTCTTCTGGGACAACGCGGTGCGCCTCTATGCACGCGCCGGGCTCAAGTAAAGCCAAGCGGCTGCGCGAGCTCCTCGCGCGGAAGGACCGTGTCCTCAGCGTTCTGCATCCGCCCACCGCGGCGCTCGCGCGCGTGATGGAGCAGGCAGGCTGCGAAGCCGGCTTCGTCGGCACCTCCGCGGTGGTCGGCGGCATCACCGGCCTTGCCGATGTCGGCACGGCATCGATGCAAGAGTGCGTGCAGATCGGCAAATGGATTGCCGGCGCGGTGAATTTTCCGGTGATCCTCGACGGCGATACCGGTCACGGCGGCGTGATGGCGGTGCGGCGCCTGGTGCGCGAGTGCATCGAGGCCGGCATCGCCGGCGTTCGCATCGATGACCAGCCGATCGAGGGCAAGCGCCGCACGCAATCGGCCGGCGTCACCGTCGTGCCGCTCGAGCAGGCAATCGCCCGCTATCGGGCCGCGGTGGACATGAAGAACGAGCTCGACCCATCGTTCGTGGTGATGGCGCAGTGCTACACGCGCGATGCGGTGAACGGCGGGCTCGACGCCTGCATCGAGCGCCTGCGCGCCTACCAGGACCAGGGCGGCGTCGACTGGGTGCAGTTCGAATCCCCGCACTCGGTGGACGAGATCAAGCGGGCACGCGCTGCGGTGAAGGGCACGCTCTCCTTCATGAAAGGCAAGATGCCGCGCTACCTCTCGGCCGAGGAGCACCTCGCGCTCGGCGTGAACGTGGCCTGGTATCCGGGATTCACGCACCACGTCATGTGGGCAGCCGTGTGGGAGTTCATGCGCGATTTCCAGAAGCGCGGCGTCGCTGCTTGGGAAGATTTCCAGGCGAAGCACGCCGGGTATCCCATTCCCGACGTCCCGCCCTCCGGCGAGGGTGGCGACAAGCAGGTCGAGCTCGAGAAGCGCTACTTCAAGCCATGAGGATCATCGCCATCGAGGAGCACTTCATCACTCCCATGTACCGGGAGAAGGTGGGGGCGAACGAGTACCGCAACTTCTATCTCTCGAGCCGCGGCGAGACGATGGGCCACGACATCATGGCCGAGAACCTGGACCTCGGCGCGAGCCGCCTGCGGCACATGGACGAGCAGGGCGTCGACATGCAGGTGCTCTCCTTCGGCTCGCCCGGCTGCCAGATGTTCGGGGCGGAGGTCGCGATCCCGATGGCGAAAGACGCGAACGATCGCCTCTACCAGGCGGTGCAGAAATATCCCGCCCGCTTCGCCGGGTTCGCCGCGCTCCCCACGGCGGATCCGAAGGCGTCGGTCGACGAGCTCGAGCGCTGCGTCGCGCAGCTCGGCTTCAAGGGCGCGATGATTCACAGTCACCAGCAGGGCGAGTTCCTCGATGCGAAGAAGTACTGGCCGATCTGGGAGCGGGCGGAGCGCCTCGGCGTGCCGGTCTACCTGCACCCGGCGCTGCCGCATCCGAAGGTAGTGGAGGCCTATTTCGGCGGCTACGAGGAGCTCGCGCGCGCGCCCTGGGGCTTCGCGGTCGACACGAGCTGCCACTTCCTGCGGCTCGTGTTCAGCGGCCTCTTCGACGCTTATCCGAAGCTGAAGGTCGTCCTCGGCCACCTGGGCGAGATGCTGCCTTTCGCCATGCACCGGCTGAACGAGCACAGCATCCACGCCGCCAAGCGCCGCGGC
>Ga0134121_10003463_pt1 | contig 13181 bp, 6 predicted proteins | sample KB301_FD_96463 | JGI IMG/M metagenome (GOLD analysis project Ga0134121, IMG submission 96463) | Terrestrial soil microbial communities without Nitrogen fertilizer from Kellogg Biological Station, Michigan, USA - KB3-0-1 | ecosystem: Environmental > Terrestrial > Soil > Unclassified ...
CCGAGCGCTACCAGTCGGCCGCGGCGCTCGGCGACGACGTCCGGCGGTTCCTCGCCGGGTTGCCGGTGTCGGTGCGCATGCCAGGCACCCTCGAGCAGCTTCGGCGGTTCATGCGCCGGCGTCCGCTGATCGCGCTCGCGATCGGCGCGGCGCTGGTCGCGACGGCAACGTTCGCGATCGTCGTCACAAACTTCTGGCTCGTGGCACGGACCGCGCGCGCCACGGCCGAGGCCGCCCGGCACCGCGCCGAGCTCGCGCGCGCCGAGCTCGAGGTCCGCACCAACGAGCTGACGTTGCGCCAGGCGCGGGCCGCGCTGGCCCGCGATCCGACCGAGGCGCTCGCCTGGCTCGCGACGCTGGTCACGCCGGGGCCCGCGGCCGCGCACCCGCTCGACGCTGATGCTGCGTGGGGGATCGCCGAGGAGGCGCTCGGGCGCGGCGTCGCGTCGCACGTGCTGCGCGGCCACACCGACGAGGTCCACTGGATCGAGCCGATGCCGGCGAGCGCCGACTTCGTGACCGGCGCGTACGACGGGCGCGTCGTGCTGTGGCAGGCCCCGGCCTACCAGCCGCGCGTCGTGTTTCACGCCAAGCACGGTCGCATTCACCTGGCGCGGCCATCGCCCGATGGCAAGAAGCTCGCGATCGGCGCCGATGATGGCGAGCTGCGCGTCGTCACGCGAGACGGCCGCCTGCTCGCCGAGCTCCCCGGCCATGCCGGCGATGTCCAGCACATGGCGTGGTCGCCCGATGGCGCGTTGCTCGCCACCGGCGACGATCACGGCAACGTGTGGCTGTGGCCGCACGGCAGCGAGCCCGGCCGGCGGCTGGCGAGCTCGACCCTGGCGATCGGCGCCCTCGCGTTCTCGGCGGACAGCACCACGCTCGTCGGTGGCGATCATCTCGGCACGCTGTGGCTGTGGAAGCTCGATACCGGCGCGAGCATCACGCTGCAGATCGGCGCCGATGTCACCGATGCGTGGACCGATGGACATCGCGTCGTCGCGGTCGACGCCAGCGGCACCGTGCGAACCTGGCACGTCGATGGCGGGGCGCTGGTGCTCGATCGATCGGTGGCGACCGGTCTGCCGACCAAGCGCGCGATCTTTGCGTCCGGCGGCGCGTGGGTCGTGCTCGGCGGCGTCAGCGGCAACGCGACTCGCGTCGAGGGCGACGCGATCGAGACGATCGCCACGCACCACGCGCAGGTCCGCTATATCGCGATCACCGCGGACGGCCGGCGAATCGCGACGGCGAGCGACGACGGGCTCCTGCAGGTCGTCGACCGTGTGAGCGGGCGGCACATCTCTTTGCGCGGTCACGCGGCGCGGATTCGCCACATCGCGTTTTCGGGCGGCGTACTATTGTCATCCGACGGCGAGGGCGTGGTGCGGCGGTGGGACCTCGACGCGATGCCGCCGAGCGTGCTCGACGGCTCGGGCGCACCGGTCGATCGGATGGCGGTTTCATCCGACGGGACGCGGCTCGCATCGATCGACACCGCGGGTGAGGTCGTGCTGTGGACGCTGGGCGATCATGTGCACCTCGATGCCGGTGATGGCGGTCAGCTCCGGCTCGGCCGGCTCGACGGCCACGGCTCGGCGATCGCGCTTGGGCGCGAGGCGACGGTGATCACCGGCACCACGGAGGGGGTGATCACCTGGTGGCGCGCGCAGCCAGTCCGTCGCACTGTGCTTGGCATCACCCAGGCGATCGCGACGAGCGCCGATCTCGTCGCGGTCGCGACTTCGAAGGGCCCGATCGAGCTCTACACACTCGACGGCGATTCCGTGCAAGAGCTCCCTGGCAACACCGGCGGCACCGAGGTCGTCGCGTTTGGCCCGCAAGGCACGCTCCTCGCGTCTGGCGGACAGGATCGCGTCATCCTTGTCTATCGCCGCCAGGGCGACACATTCACTCAGATCGCGACGCTCCCCGGCCCGACCGGCGACACGCACTACCTGATGTTCTCGCCGCGCGGTGACCGGCTGATCGCGGCGGGCAACGACGGCGCCGTGTTCGCCTGGTCGGTCGCCGGCGGCGCGGTCGATCCAGCGTCACAGACGCTACTCGGCAAGCACACCGGCGCGGTCAGCGGGATCGCCGCGTCACTCGATGGCCGCTGGTTCGCCTCCGCAGGCCGCGACAACCTCGTCCTGCGCGTGCCGCTCGGCGGAGGAGCCCCCGCGACCCTGCGGCTCGATGGTGCGGCGAACGCGATGGCATTCGATGCCGCGGGCGGAGTCCAGGCGGTCACCCGCACAGGCGCGGTCGTTCACGCCACGACAGACGCGGTCGCGACGATCATCGACCACGGTGCCCACCGCGGCGTGCCGGTCCAGCCTGGTCGCCTGGCGGTCGCGCTCGACGACGGCGCGATCGTCATCCAGACCCTCGGGCCGCATACGCTCGATCAGCTCGCCGGTGTGCTCGCCCGTGCGACGACCTATCGCCTGCCGGCGGGCCGTTAGCGACTCGCCGCTTCGCCGCTACGCGCTGATCGTTGGCGAAGCTTCGCATGTGCACGGCAGCGTCGGATTCGCTGAGATACGCTGGATGCTGTAGATCGACAAGCCGGCCAAGATCAACAGCAGTACGCTAGCCACCACCACGGCAACGCGGTTCTTGCGCAAGAAACGGCACGTGAGTTGACCGAACGTATAGCGGTGCGCTCCGACCAGGAGGCCAGTCTGGAAACAGCGCAGATCTTCTGCAAGCTCCTTCGCGCTCGGGTAACGGTCAACCGGGTCGCGTGCCATTGCCTTGGCGACGATGGCGGCCAGATCGACTGGAACCGAGGGCACGACCTGACGCAGCGGCCGAGGCGCCTCGCGTCGTACTTGCATGAGGACGTCATCAGGGCTCGCTCCGTGGTATGGCGGCTGTCCGGCGAGCACTTCATACAAGATCGCGCCCAACGAATAGGCATCTGCTCGCTCATCGACGCCTCGGCCCTGAGCCTGTTCTGGTGGCATGTACGTTGGTGTACCCAGGATCGCGCTGTGCTCGGTCTCGGGCGTCAGTTGATGCACATGGACCTCCGAAGAGAGTTGATCGTCTTGATCGTTCAGATCTTTGGCGAGGCCCCAGTCAATGACAATCGTCTCGCCAAATGGCCCAATCATCACGTTCTTGGGCTTGAGGTCGCGATGGATAATTCTGTAACGATGCGCATAGGCCACAGCATCGGCGACTGCGAGCACGTGCGGCACGAGCGCTAGCCGATCCTCAAGAGACCGCGTCTTGCGGAGAACTTCGTCGAGGCTCTGACCCTCGATGTAGGGCATGGCATAGAAGGGAATCCCGGTCGTCCACTGACCGGCTTCATGGACCGAGACGATCGAAGGATGCTGGAGTCGGGCAGTGATCCGGGCCTCGCGCTCGAACCTGCGAGCGAACTCGTCGTTATTGCGGAGGGCTTCCTTGATCGCGACCTTGCGATCGAGACGGCGATCCTTGGCAATCCGGATGCGCCCCATGCCGCCGGTGCTGATCTCGTTGCCAATCACGTAGTGGTTGGCGTCAACGGTAACCAGCTTTGGGTATGGTGCTTCCCCCATGAGTTGACTGCACGGTGGCCGTGTCTCCGGGAGGATATGGTCCCACCCTGCATCGAGATCGGGCATCGTATCGGAAAATACCGTCGAAACCCTGCAGGTCTTGCGGACAAGGGCCGGCTGCTTGTGTGAACGCATATCCTCCCTCCCAACCTCCTGGATAGAGAATAATCTGTCATGAAATAAGGCGTCCGGCAAGACACGTTCTCGACGGAACCCGATCGGAGGACTAGAATGTCACGACGGCCATGATGGAGCATGGAGCCACCGGTACCCTTTCGCTGCCCGGCGATGCAGCCAACGGGAAAGTAAGCGTGGTGCCTCACCTGTTTCTTGTGATGCAGGCCGGGAGTAGGCGCGAGGCGCCACTGCGCCTCCGGCTTGACGTGGACGAAGTGAAGCTCTCCCGCGCTAGCCAGCGCCACATCGCCGTCTACTCGGACGGCATGCGGACCCGCCTCGATGTGGGGGTAGCCGACAACTGGATGTCCTCGGGCCACGCTGCTCTCATCCGTGAAGCCGCCGGCTGGCGACTGGTCGACCACGGCTCCAAGAATGGGACCAAGATCAATGGCAAGCCCCAGTCGAACACGTTGCTGCATGACGAGGACGTGCTCGAGATGGGGCAAACGTTCTTTGTATTTCGTTCCAGGCTGGCGACCAGGGCTGACGCGCCGCGGTGGTTCGACGCCGGCCAGGTCGGCCCCCTCGCTGGACTCGCTACGATGCTGCCCGAGCTGTCCGAACGGTTCGATGAGCTAGCGCGGCTATCTGCCTCGAAGTCCTCGATCGTGATTCGAGGACCGACTGGGAGCGGCAAGGAACTGATCGCACGCGCAGTGCACACACTTTCAGGGCGGTGTGGCGCATTCGTCGCGGTCAACTGCGCAGGGCTGCCGGAAGCACTGGTCGAGAGTGAGCTATTCGGCCACGTGCGAGGCGCATTTTCGGGCGCCAATCGTGACTCCGAAGGAGTGCTCATGGCGTCGGCCAAAGGCACCCTGTTCCTGGACGAGATAGGCGACCTTCCTTGCGCGGCGCAGAGCAAGCTGTTGCGCGCGTTGCAGGAGCAGGCGGTACGACCAGTCGGCGGACATAGAGAACACCACGTCGATCTGCGGGTGGTGTCTGCGACCCATCGCGATCTGGGCCAGCTCGTCCAAGCCGGAGAATTCCGTGAGGACTTGTTCAGCCGGCTCGGCAGCACGTTCGAATTGCCGTTTCTCGGTGAGCGGCGCGAGGACCTGGGTCTGATCGTCAATACGCTGTTCGAATGGATCGAGGATCCGCGGGCATGGGGCTCTCGGCTATCAAGCGAGGTAGTGCGCGCGTTCTTGAATTATTCCTGGCCACGTAACGTTCGGGAGCTGCAGAAGGCGCTCGAGAGGGCAATCGCGCTGGCAGGCGCCGGGCCGATCGAGCTCGCCCATCTGCCCGCCGAGGTACGGCCACAGTCTCCGGCTGCCTCGCGGCCGGCCGAGCCGCAGAACTTGTCGAACGAGGATCAAGCCAAGCGCGCCCGGCTGATCGAGCTTTTGTGCACGCACCGCGGCAATATTGCGGCAGTAGCACGCGAGATTGGAGTGGTTCGTTCGCAGGTACAGCGCTGGATGAACCGATACGGCGTCAGTCGCGACGAGTCAGCATGAAGCGCCCGCGGGCGCCTTGAGGGCGCCCGTGAGCCGTCACAGCGATCAAGACACGGTCTCGCGTGGTTAGTGGTGGCACATGCCTTGCTCTTGTGCTGGACCGTGTGACGCAACAAGCGCACGCTATAGTTAAAGAAGAGGTAGAAAGGTCATGGGGATACTTCCAGGAATGTGTGACGATGCGACGACGGAGGCCAACAGAGCAGCTGCAAAGCAGCTGGTGGGCGACCGGAGTTATGGTGCGGTGCAAGTCTTCGTGAAGGATAGTGATCCAATCGCAGGGACGGTTCGGCTGTTGTTGCCGATGGTCAACGGTGGGTCCAGGGAGGTCGAGTTACAGTGGGGCGATATCGATACAATGTGGGCCTCTTGCCCGAGTTCGCTGCCTTCATCAGCGGTTCCAGAGGACGCTGGTCCCGTTCCGAGCAAGGGAGCAACAGGCACACTGTTACTTTCTTCTGGGTTGCTTGCTCCGGATGGTGTCGAGAGCGGGGTCCAGCACGACCTCACGAAGTGGCCGCGTGAGTGGGCCGCGGACAACGACTCCTATCAAGCGGTCAAAATATGGCCGACCAAGATCCTGATCACCGGGATCGCGATCGAGACTGGGGCGACACAGGAGTATACTGTGGATTTGCTCGATCCCGCGATGGCGAAGCCGCATCAAGGTATCAAGGCCGATCACCACACGTTGCGTTTGCTCCTCACACGCGATGGTTGCGCTGTGTTCGGTCAGATCTTCAGTGGATCACATCATCGATCTCGATCGGACGTATCTGCGGCAGCCTAGCAATCCGCCAAGTGGCGGGGCGAGGTGTTCCACCGTTATCAGTAGTAGTGAGTGGATCCGGAGAGTTGGTGGACGATGGCCCTGATCCGCTCACGCGTATCGTGATCGGGGACCAGGTGCTCGGTGGTATTACCCTGCCGCATCCGGACCAGCGCTCCGTGACCGAGGACCTCCCCGATCCACTTGCCACCGCCCCAGGTCGCCTCGAAGATCAACTCGGCGGCAGCAAACACCCCTTTCATCGGGGCGCGAGCGAGGGAGGTGAGTGTCAGCGGCTCGTGTATCGCGGGTTCGCGCTGGGCTGAGGCATTCAGCGAATAGCGAAGCGCTGGCGCCGCGATGAGTCGCTCGAAGTGGACCTGTTCGCTGAACTGGTTCGGTTGAGCGAGCGCCGGTGTGGCAGGGGAGCTGGGCTTCGTGGGCATGGTCACGGTCAGCCCTGATGCGGTGACGAGCATGGAGTGAGTGTCGACGAACAGGCCCGCGTTGTTGTAGCTGTCCGTGGTGAAGAATTCCGACGGTGCGGAGACATTCGATCGCCACAGCCGCGCGAGCCTGAAGACGAACGTCGGGCCATCGTTGATCTGGGTGGGCGCTGACGATGGCGTGCCGACACGACATCCCAGCAGCAGCACGTGGGCCGATGGCGCGACGAGGCCAGCCAGGATTCCGTAGTTGTTGGGATTGTCGTCGAGTGCGTACGTCTTGTTTTTCTCGGGCCGTAGGCCGAGCTTGTGGATCCACATGCCCCCGAGCTCCAGCGCTCCGACGAGCCCGTGCCCTGCGATCTGGATCAGCTCGGGCCGGGGCGTTACCTGGGCAAGGATGTTCCGGATGTCCTGGATCGAGCTGGCGCGCGCTACAATGTGGCTTGATTTATCCGTTCGCGCCCGAAGCTTGTCCATCAACTCCTGGGTCGGCAGGTCGTCCTCTCCTCCGGGCGGCACGGTGAGATCGTCCCACGCCTGGTGGCTCTCGGGCGATCGCGCAACGATGGTCAGCGCCACCATTGCGAGCCTCTCTCGGAATCGCCGTCGGTGACGCATCGGACGCCGGTCGCGAAATCGAAGTGGCGCCCTTCGCGTGTGTTCCTGAACACGGTCGTGGTTTGTTCAAGTGCGAGTGGCGAATTGATCGCGCCTCCCCGCGCGATTCGCAGGGGCGTCGGCGGCCCAGTTTGGCCTTCGGATGCGATCCACTCACCGACGTTACCGGCCATGTTCAACACCTTGTAGGGGCTCGCGCCGCATGACAGCGCATCAACCGGGGCAACCCACTCAAAGCCATCTGTGTCACCTGCCATGTTCACGCAGCCTTGCAAGAACTGCGCCCCCCATGGATAGAGCCGGCGCGGATTCGGATTGGCGGCGCCGTCCAGGCGAAGGCCACCACGCGCGGCCTTCGTCCATTCGTGATCTGAAGGGAGTCGCTTTCCCATGAAGCGGCAGTAAGCCTCAGCTTCGTAGGCGTCGATTGCAGCCACGGGAGAGGCCGGCAGCCCCGAGACGCCATCGTCCGGGTACTGGGGGATGGCATAGCCAGTCGTGTTGCTCAATGTTGCAAAGGGAGCAAACCACGCGTTCGATGCTTCCGTGCGGTCGATTCCGAAGCGATCGAGCCAGACGGTTTTTTCATCGACTCCTTGGTAGTACTCGTTGAACCGGGTCGATGGCTCGCCGGAGCCACCGTAGATGAACTCGCCAGCGGGGATCGTGATCGTGTCGGCGGCGCTTGCGCGGCAGGTCGGGATCTGGAGTTCGATCGGCCGGACCTTATCGCGATCGGCATAGCCGGGCAGTGCTTCGATCCGGAGCCACGACGCCGCACAGCGCTCCCGGGGGCGGCCACGCCCATCGATCCGCAGGAAGATCATGCCGCCCGGAGCTTCGATGCTGAAGGTATCGGCGCGTGACCGCGTGACGCTCGCGAGGTTCGCCGGCAATGGCTGGCCCGGGCGATTGACGTCGTGGGGTTGTGCCGCGAACAAGCTGATCGAGAGCTCCGGAAGCTCGGCCGCCGGAGCGAAGTCGCCCGGGCGATCGAACGCCTTGATGATCAGATCGACCTGGCCTTGGTTCCCGGCGGCGAGTTGCAAGGACTCGGCTTGCTTGGCCAGCGCCTGGGCCTGGGACTCCGCGGCGTTCTTTTGGTCGCGAAACGATCGCGCGAGCAGCAACGACACCATGGTCACGATGCCGGCGATTCCGATGGTCGTCACGCGCTGAAGCTGCTTGCGTCGCTTGAGCGTGCGTTTGCGGCGTTCACCGGCTGCAAGGAAGCGCTCGATGCGGCTCGACACGGAGACCCCGAGCTTGGCGATCCGTTGTCGTGCGGCCACCAGCTCGTCGCTCGCGAGGGTTTGTTCGGGGCGTTCTCCGCGCTTGAGCCAGAACTCGGCGGCTTCCTCCAGCTCGAGGGTAAACCTGCGCTCCTCGCCAGACTCTTCGAGCCAGTCCTTCAGCTGGCGCCAGGTCGCGAGCAACGATTCGTGAGCGATCTCGACGCACGAGCTGGCTTCGCCGGGGATTCGTCGCTTCACGAGCAACCGCGCCGAGACCAGGCGATCGATGACCGCCGTGGCGTAGGGCGGCAGATCATCGACGAGCGTGTCGAGCTCGACCGTGCGGCGCGTGGTCGTGCCGATGACGAGGCGGCCGAAGATCTGACGAGCGAGCCGCTGTTGATCGATCGGCATCTCGGCGAGCACGCCGTCGGCATGCGTCGCGAGTGCGCGCGCGACACCGCCATGTTCGCGGTACGTCGATTCGAGCAGCAGGTTGCGCTGCAGGTCGCGCGAATCCCATAGCCGGCGACACGCGAACTGGAGCAGTGACAGATCGAACTGCGAGCCGCTGATCTCGCGCAGCATCTCATCGACGATCCCGACGTTCTCGAACCGAAATCCCAGTCGCTCGATGGGCGCGGTGACCGTGCGCCGCAGGCCCACGCTGTCCATGCGGCGCAGCACGAACAGCTGGCGGATCTCCGGCATGTGACCGAGGAAGTCATCGCGCAGCGTGTAGGCGACGCGGATCGGCTCGTGCGCGTCATCGGCGACCGTGGTCAGCATGTCGACGAAGCAGCGCGTGTCGGCTTCGGACTTGCTGTGGGTGAACAGCTCCTCGAGCTGATCGCACGCCAGGAGCACGTTCGCGTGCTGTGCAGCGGCGATCGCCGCGAGCCGGTTGGCGAGCAGCGACGGCGTCGTGCGTAGCTCGTTCGCGAGCGCCGTGGCTTCGGGCTGCTCGCGGTGGCGCGGCGGGATGCTCGGGGCGGCCGCGCGCTCGGCGTCCAGGAGCTGGTGCGCGAGGGTGGTGAACGGCTCGCTACCGGGGCGCAGCTTGATCACGCACCACCGCCCGCGAGCACGCAGCCGCGGGATCACACCTGCATGCAGGAACGAGCTCTTGCCTGCCCCCGACGGACCTACGATCGGGAGGAGCGGCTGATCTCGCAGGCGTTCGAGATAGGCGTCGACTTCCTGGTCGCGCCCGAAGAAGAAGCTCGCGTGTTGCTCCTCGAACGCGGCGAGGCCGCGGAACGGGCTCTCGAGCGTGGTCAACGCCCCTGCGCTCGGTGCGACGAGGTCGGTCAGCTTGCTCCGCCATTCGGCGACGGATGGCCGTGCGGAGGGGGCACGTTGCAGCGAGCGAACGAGCAGGTCGCGGATCGCGCCAGGTATGTTGCCGTGTTCGATCTGCGGCGAGGCGTTCGGATCGAGCACGATGTCGCGCCGTTGTATGGCCTCGAGCGTGGCGCCGAATGGATGCCGGTCGAACACGAGCTGGTGGAGCATCACAGCGAGCGCCCAGACATCGACGCGATCGGTGGTTGGTTCCTTGCGCCATTGTTCGGGGGCCATCCAATCAGGCGTGCCTCCGAGCCGCCCACCCGCGCCCCCCATCGACGCGAGTCCGAAATCGACGACCCGTACGCGACCATCGTCCGGCAGCATCACGTTGCTTGGCTTGAGATCGCAATGATGAATCCTCGACGCGTGCGCATGATCGAGCGCTTCTGCGATCGCCTGCGCGATCCTCAGCACCTCATCCAGGCTCAATCGCCCTCGTTCCGCGCGCGCCTTGAGTGACTCGCCGTCGAGGTACTCGAGCGCGAGATATGCGCGGCCCGCCTGCAACCCGGCATCGTAGACCTGCACGATGTGGGGATGATTGAGCTGCGCCGTGATCTGCGCTTCGCGAATGAAGTGCTCGGCCTCGGTCGCCGACACGCGCTCGGGGCGCACGAGCTTGAGCGCGACCGAGCGCCCCAGCATGGTGTCGCGTGCCAGATACACGCTGCTCATGCCGCCCTGTCCGAGCAATCGTCGGAGCCGGTAGCGACCGATCAAGTCACGCGGCAGGAGCGGCGAATCGGCGGCGGACGCGCGCCGTGCTCCCTCTGCTGCCGTCACCGCGAGTGACTGTGTCTCGATCTCAGCTCCAATCACTGACACGACGCTACAGAAGCTTGCACAACCTCGCAACGTGCGATTGGAGGTTCGAGAACACACCGATTGTGCATTATCTAGTAGGAGTAAATTGTGGGTGTGGTATACGCCTACATTTCTTGCGGTGAGGGCGAGGATCGGCCCTGCCCGATGACAGGTGGTATCGTCGGTTGAATGGAAGCGGAGCCGTGTGGGAGTGCCGAGACCGCGACGCTGGACGGGGCCGGAAGAGGAGCGGTCAACGGAGCGTATTTGCTGGTTATCGAGGCTGGCTCTTCCACGATGTTCCCGTTGCCATCTCCCGGTGTGGTGACGATCGGTCGCGCAACCGACCTCGAGCTCCAGCTCGATCATACCTCGGTGTCGCGGCGCCACGCACGGATCGTCGTGGCGCGCGGCGAGGTTCGGATCTCGGATCTTGATAGCCACAACGGAACGCGGGTGAATAATGAGCTGCTTCATGGTCAACGCGTCCTGACGACCGGAGACGTGGTGACGATCGGGGAGGCCATCCTGGTCGTCCATGCGCAGCTGCGACGCGAGCTGGAGCCGGTGTTTCTCGACGAGGTGAGCTGGCGGCGGCGGCTGGCCGAGGAAGTCGAGCGCGCAACCACGTTCGGACGTTCGCTTGCGGTGCTGGCGATCGCCGCGACGAGCGGCGAGCTAGGGTCGGTGCTGCGGACGATCGATGTGATCGGGTATGACGAAGCTGGTCATTTACTCGCGCTATTACCGGAGGCCGACGCTGCGACCGCATTCGCGCTTGCTGCGGTCGTATCTCGCGCGGTGTGTGCCGCGGCACCCGAGGCGCGCGTGGGCGTCGCGACGTGCCCCTCTGATGCGACCGATGCTGATAGCCTGGTGATGACAGCGCGGGCTGCACTGCGGGTTGCACCGCCGGGTGGGATCGGCCGTGCTGCTGATGCGGCGGAGCGCCGCAGACTGGGAGATCGCGAGGTGCTGGTGTGCCATCCGGCGATGGCCCGCGTGTTCGACCTGTTGAAACGACTCGCGAGCTCGAACCTGCCGGTGTTGATCATCGGTGAGACCGGTGTGGGCAAGGAGAACGCCGCCTACGCGGTGCATCATCACTCGATGCGCGCCGGGCGACCATTCGTGGCGCTCAACTGCGCGGCGTTGCCCGAAGCGCTGGTCGAGAGCCAGCTGTTCGGGCATGACAAGGGCGCATTCACCGGCGCAACCTCGGCGCATGCCGGCATGTTCGAAGCCGCATCGGGGGGCACGTTGTTCCTCGATGAGATCGGCGAGCTGGCGCCGGCCGTGCAGGCCAAGCTGCTGCGCGCGCTGGAGACCCAACGGATCACGCGAGTTGGCGAGACACGGGAGCGCGAGGTCGATGTCCGGATCGTGGCAGCGACCAACCGCGCGCTGGACAAGGAGGTTGAATCCGGGCGATTTCGCCAAGATCTGTACTTTCGGATTGGCGCGGCACGCGTTCATCTGCCGCCGTTGCGCGATCGGCGCTGTGAGATCCCGATCCTGTTTCGCGACTTCGTCGCGCTGGCGGCACGGAGCAGCGGCCGCCAACCTCCGGAGCCATCGCCGCAGGTGATCCAGCAGCTGCTCGCGTATCCCTGGCCAGGTAACATCCGCGAGCTCAAGCATGTTGCCGAATACCTGGCCACGATGATCGAGGGTGATCGCATCGAGCCGAGTGACCTGCCGCCCGAGTACATGACTGCACCGCGGGTCACGCTGCAGCCGCGTTTGGCCGGCGATCCGGCGGCACCGATGCGGCGGCTCGCCGATGAGCTTGCCGAGCTCGAGCGCCAGAGGATGATCGAGGCGCTCGCGAAGACGATGGGCGTCAAGACGCGCGCGGCAGCGCTGCTCGGGATGCCGATCCGTACCTTCAACCTGAAGGTGAAGCAGTACGGCCTGTAACCTGGGTTACTTTGAGCACGGCGAGGCCCATCAGCGAACCAGCCCGCGGCGATTCATAGGCAAGTTTTGCCTATGGGCAAAAGGTGCCGACGGTCGATGGTGACACGATGCGGATTGGCCGTGTTCTCTTCGAACTCGATGAGCTCTGCCTCGCGCTCGCGATGGCACGCTCTCTGCTTTGGAGCATCTTGGGTGAGGGCATGGTGGTGCCGGAGGGCGTTGCGGTCATTCGAGATCGCTGGAGAGGGTGAGGTGCGGATACCCGAGACCCGTGTACGCCGCGGGTCTCGGGCTGTGTGGTCGTCACGGTACTGCCGAGGAGGTCAAAGCGGTGAGAAGATCCTATACCCGTCTACTTCCTCACGGTGGGAGGCGGGACAAAACCGATGTTTCGCCTGCTCAGCCGCTCGCGTGTTGCGTTCTTGGAGTGGTTGTTTGATCTTGAGTAGCTTGGTGAAGCCATGGATCTGCCGTGCGACAGGATCCAGCCATATCGCCTGACCAGGTGGATCGGCGGTGCCGGTATCGGCTGCTGAGCCGAGCGATCCATGATCCCGATCAGGCTAGAACGCGAGGCCGAGTGATGAGCCGAGCTCGACGGCACCTTGCGAAGCGCTGCCGAACAGGCCCATCGGTCTCGCCGACACGGTCCACAGGACGCCGCGCTGCTTGACGAGCTCGAGGCCGAGCTCGGCCGCGACCGCGAAGTAGTTCGCCTGGAGGTACGCGTAGCCGAGCCGCGCGCCGACATAGGGATTGAGCGAGCTGCGGTTGCCTCCGCCGAAGGCCTTGGAGTAGCTGCCCATGCCGAGCGTGATGGTGACGCCGGC
>Ga0134121_10003465_pt1 | contig 13173 bp, 11 predicted proteins | sample KB301_FD_96463 | JGI IMG/M metagenome (GOLD analysis project Ga0134121, IMG submission 96463) | Terrestrial soil microbial communities without Nitrogen fertilizer from Kellogg Biological Station, Michigan, USA - KB3-0-1 | ecosystem: Environmental > Terrestrial > Soil > Unclassified ...
CGACGTGGACTTGGCGCTGCGCGCGGCGCGGCTGCTTCAGAGCGTCACGGGCACGCACCTCGGCGCCAGGATCGAGCTGGAAAAACGGCTGCCGATTGGCGGCGGACTCGGCGGCGGCAGCTCGGATGCCGCTACCACGCTCCTGGCGCTGAATCATCTGTGGCGCACTGGGTTGACGCGGGAACAGCTGGCTGTGCTCGCGCTCGAACTTGGGGCCGACGTGCCGGTGTTCGTGGGGGGGCAGAACGCGCTGGCCGAGGGCATCGGCGAGCGCCTGACCCCCCTCGAACTGCCTCCGGCATGGTATTTGGTGCTGGTTCCGCCGGTTGCGGTGCCGACGGCCCGGATTTTCGCTCATTCCGAATTGAAAAGGGATGCAAAACCTATTAAAATCACGGCCTTTTCGGCTGGGCTGGCGGGTAACGATCTGGAACCGGTGATCTGCCGGGAATACCCGGAAGTGGCGCGCTGCCTGGATTGGCTGAAGCAGGCCGCGCCGGCCTGGGTGACCGGTACCGGGGCGTGCGTGTTTGCCGCATTCCCGGACGAGAGCGCGGCTCGCCGGGTGTGGGAACAGGCGCCCAGGGCCATGCGAGGGTTCGTTGCTCAGGGCTTGGCACGGCATCCGCTGCGGGACCTTGCACGCTGAGGCGGACTCGGAATTTTTGTAGGGGAGTCGCCAAGCTGGTTAAGGCACCGGATTTTGATTCCGGCATGCGAAGGTTCGAATCCTTCCTCCCCTGCCCAGTTTGTTGACGGTAATGGTTCCAGCATGAATCGAGGTCGAGATGGCGCAGGCACGTAAAGCCGAGAGCACGGAATTCGACCGCCTGATGGTGTTCACGGGCAATGCCCATCCCAGGCTGGCCGAGGAGGTCGTGCACCATCTCAACATCAACCTCGGGCGCGCCAAGGTGGGCCGCTTCAGCGACGGCGAGGTGATGGTGGAAATTCTCGAGAACGTGCGCGGGCGTGACGTGTTCGTGCTGCAGACGATCTGCTCGCCGACCAATGACAACCTGATGGAACTGCTGGTGATGGTGGACTCGCTGAAGCGCGCGTCGGCGTGGCGGGTCACCGCAGCGATACCGTACATGGGCTACGCGCGGCAGGACCGCCGCCCGAGCTCGGCGCGAGTGCCGATCACGGCGAAGGTGGTCGCCAATATGATGACGAGCGTGGGCGTGGACCGCGTGCTCACCATGGATCTCCACTCCGAGCAGATCCAGGGATTTTTCGACATCCCGGTGGACAATATTTACTCGGGGCCGATCCTGCTGGGCGACGTGTGGAAGCGCGGGATCAAGGACCTGGTGGTGGTGTCGCCCGACGTTGGCGGCGTGGTGCGGGCACGGGCGCTGGCGAAGCGGCTGGAATCCGACCTCGCGATTATCGACAAACGCCGTCCTAGGCCCAATGTAGCCACCGTGATGAACATCATCGGCGAGGTCGAAGGCCGGACCTGCGTCATCATTGACGACATGGTCGATACCGCCAATACGTTGTGCGAGGCGGCCGGGGCGCTAAAGGAGCGCGGCGCCCAACGGGTACTGGCCTACTGCACGCACCCGGTGCTCTCCGGCAAGGCCGTCGAGCGCATCGCGAGCTCCGCGCTCGACGAGATCGTGGTAACCGACACCATCCCGCTGCACGAGGACGCGAAGGCATGCAAGAAGATCCGCGTGCTAACGGTCTCCGGGCTGCTCGCCGAGACCATGCGCCGCATCAGCAACGAGGACTCTGTCAGCTCGCTTTTCGTCGAATAGCGAGCTGAGTGAAAAGTAAAAAGTGCAAAATGCAGAGTGGTTTATTTTGCATCCCGCACTTTGCATTAATAGTTTGTTTTTTTAACCCAGGGGAAAGTCTGGTCGCGGATACCCCCTAAAATCTAGACAGGAGCGTTTACATGAAGATCGAAGTGACTGCATTCCCGCGAGCGCAACAGGGATCGGGTGCGAGCCGCCGCCTGCGCTTGACGGGAAGGGTGCCGGGCATCGTTTACGGCGCCGACAAGGCCGCGCAAAACGTCGAGGTCGAGCACAAGGCGCTGTTGCGCAATCTCGGTCTCGAGGCGTTCCATGCCTCGATACTCGACATGACGCTGAACGGCGAGAAGTTCCAGGCTCTGCTGCGAGACTACCAGATGCATCCCTGGAAAAAACAGGTGGTGCACGTGGATTTCCAGCGCGTGGCCAAGGACCGCAAGATCCACATGCGGGTGCCGCTGCATTTCGTGAACGCCGAAATCTGCCCGGGCGTGAAAACCGGAGGCGGCGTGGTCCAGCACACGATGAACGCCATCGACATCCAGTGTCTGCCGGGCGACCTGCCGGGTTTCATCGAAGTGGACGTCAAGGACCTGGAGCTGAACGACACGCTGCACGTCCTGGAGCTGGTCATGCCGAAGGGCGTGGAGCCCATCTCCAAGTTGAAGCACGAGAACCCGGCCGTGGTATCGGTGCACGTGCCGAAGGAAATCGTGATCGAGGAAGAGGCAGCCGCGCCGGTCACCGAGATCATCGGCGAAGTGCCGGCCGAGGGCGAAGAGGCTGCCGCTGGCGCGGAGGGCGAGAAGAAGGAGCCCGCCGCCGGAGAGAAGAAGGAGCCCGCCGCCGCCGAGAAGAAGGAACCCGCCAAGAAGGGCAAGGAGTAATCGCCCATGCGGAAAGGCCCGCCACGTTCGCGCAACGTGGCGGGCTTTTTTAATGCAGTGATCACCGCTACCTCATGAAACTGATCGTCGGACTCGGCAACCCGGGAGACCGGTACCAGGGCACGCGGCACAACGCGGGCTTCTGGTTCGTCGAGCGCTTCGCGGCGGAGAGCCACACGGCGCTGCGCAAGGACGCGAAGTTCCAGGCGCTCGTCGGGCGGCACGAAGCGACCGGCACCTGGCTGATGCTGCCGCAGAGCCACATGAACCAGAGCGGCCGGCCGGTGCAGATGCTGGCGAGTTTTTTCAGGATTGCGCCCGCCGACATCCTGGTGGCGCACGACGAGCTCGATTTTCCGCCGGGAACCGTGCGCATGAAGCAGGGCGGCGGCGTCGCCGGCCACAACGGGCTGAAGGACATTTCGGCGCGGCTCGCCTCGCACGATTACTGGCGCCTGCGAATCGGCATCGGCCATCCGGGTGACCGGGACGCGGTCACCAATTACGTGCTGAACAAGCCCTCGCAGGAAGACCGCGCCGCGATTGAAGCTGCGCTCGGCGCCGCGCTCGAGATCCTGCCGCTCGTGCTGGCGGGCGACATTCAGGGCGCGATGCTGAAGCTGCACAGCCGGGCTGCACCCGAGCGTGCGGCAGTATCCGAAAAACCGGAGAAACCGCAAAAGGCGGCGAAGCCCGCGCAGGCCGCGGCGGCAGAGCAGCCGAAACCGGCAAAGAAAAAGGCTGGCATGACCGAGCCTGCCGTTAAAACGGAACGTGAGCCCGAGAAAACCGGGAAGCCGGGCGCGCTCGGCTCGTTCTTCAAGAAATTCCTGCCGGATTCCGGACAGCCCCCCAAGAAATGAGCCTCAAGTGCGGTATCGTGGGCCTGCCCAACGTCGGCAAGTCCACGCTGTTCAATGCGCTCACCAGGGCCGCGATACCGGCCGAGAACTATCCGTTCTGCACGATTGAGCCCAATGTCGGCATCGTGCCGGTGCCCGATCCCCGGTTGCAGCGCATCGCGGGAATCGCGAAGCCCGCAAAAGTAACGCCGGCGGTGGTCGAGTTCGTGGACATTGCGGGACTGGTTGCGGGCGCCTCGAAAGGCGAGGGACTCGGCAACCAGTTCCTCGCGCACATTCGCGAAACCGACGGCATCATCAACATGGTGCGCTGTTTCGAGAACGAGAACGTGGTCCACGTCGCGGGACGCGTGGATCCCGTCTCCGACATCGAGACCATACAGACCGAGCTCGCGCTGGCTGATCTCGCCGGCATCGAGAAGGCGCAGGCCCGCCTTGGCCAGCGCGCCAAATCCGGCGAGAAGGAAGCGATCAAGCTCGACGCGGTGCTTGCCAAGGCGCGTGCCCAACTCGACCAGGGCAAGCCGGTACGCGCGCTCAAGCTCGAGCGCGAAGAGACGCAGCTTCTGAAGCCGCTCTGCCTGCTCACCGACAAGCCTGCGATCTATGTTGCAAACGTTGATGAAAAAGGATTTAAAAACAATAAGTTATTAACACAAGTCGAGGATTATGCCCGGCGCGAGGGCGCGCCGGTGGTGGCGATCTGCGCCGCGATCGAAGCGGAGATGGCCGAGATGAGCGCCGAGGACAAGCACGTGTTTCTCGCCGATCTCGGCCTCGAGGAGCCGGGGCTCGATCGCCTGATTCGCGCGGCTTACGGCCTGCTGGGATTACAAACTTACTTTACCGCGGGGCCGAAGGAAGTCCGCGCCTGGACCATACATAAGGGCGACACTGCGCCGCAGGCGGCGGGCGTGATCCACACCGATTTCGAGCACGGTTTCATCCGCGCGGAAGTGATCGCCTATGACGATTACATCGCCTGCGGCGGGGAGCAGGGCGCGAAGGAGGCGGGCAAGATGCGACTTGAGGGCAAGGATTACGTCGTGAACGACGGCGATGTGATTTATTTCCGCTTCAACGTGTAACGAAGCCTTCCCACACCCCCCCGCCGGCGGTACACTAAAGCCATAATGCAAAATGAAAAAAGCCGGTTTGTAAGTATGGGAGGAAGGATGCCGGCATGGTAAGAATGCTGGCCGTGTGGGCCGCACTGATTTCCCTGGTCGCGGGATGCGCAGGGGTTCCGACCGGCACCGTGGATTCCGACCGCCTGCGCAATGCCGTCGCCATGGACGACGTCGGATTCATTGCGGACGCCGTTCAATCCGGCAAGCTTGGAGTCAATCACCGCATCCGCACGCCGGGCAACCGGGAAGGTGCGCCGCTCATCACCGTCGCGGCGCGCTATGGGTCGCTGCGGGTGCTGAGCTACCTGATCTCCGCGAGAGCTGACATCAACGCGCGGACGGAAGTCGGAGAGACGGCGCTGATGCTGGCTTCCTTTTTCAACGAGGAAGACTCCGGTCGCGGCACGACGTCCAGCGAGCGGTACGAGCAGGCGGTGCGGATGCTGGTCGAGGCCGGAGCTAACCTGGAAAACGAACCTCATCACTACACGCCGCTTGCTTACGCGGCGCACCAGGGGCACAACCGGATCGTCCGCTACCTGATCGCGCGCGGTGCACGCGTAAATGCCGACGCGCAGGAGGGAGTCATCTACGTCAACACGCCGCTGATGATGGCCGCAATCGAGGGACACCTGGATACAGCGGTCTGGCTGCTGCGCGCGGGAGCCGACCCCAGGGTGAGGATCCACATGGGGCATACGGCTGCGGAACTGGCGCTCAAGTACCATCACCACAACATGCTTGGCGCGCTGAATTGCGCGGAACGCCTAGCACCCGGCGAGACTTTCGTCCAGAAATGCGCCGGGACTTTGAGCCAGAGGCCATGACCGGGAAGGCGAAGCTGCCGGCGCTCGACCCCCGGGCCGTGCCCGCCGTGGCCGGCTCGGGCTACCCGGAGCCGTTCAAGACCCGGGTCGCTGCGCGCCGCAAGCAGCGCCTGGGCGACGCGCTCGGGCTGAAGCATTTCGGCGTCAACCTCACCACGCTGCCGCCAGACGCGGTCTCTGCGCTGCGCCACTGGCATTCTCAAGAGGACGAATTCATCTACATTGTGAGCGGCGAGCTGGTACTGGTGACGAACGATGGCGAGCAACCACTGACTGCGGGAATGTGCGCGGGCTTCCCGGCAGGAAAGCCCGACGGCCACTGCCTCGTCAACCGCGGCAGGCAGGACGCTGTCTATCTCGAAATGGGCGACCGCCGCCCGGACGACGCCGTGACTTATCCCGACGACGACATCGCGGGGCGGGCAACACCGCAGGGGCGGCGTTTCGCGCGCAAGGACGGAACGCCCTACTGATCGCAGATGGGCCAGGACTGAGGCGGGAGGCGCCGGGCGATAGCAGATCGCCGCCCCCGGATTCCATGGTTTCCAAACTATTGCCGGTTTACGGCTGATTTCATGGCGGGACGCAAGCGCAGGAAACCGCGCGTCGAAATATCGCCCAAGGCGCCTGCCACGGCGCCGCTGCCTTCCTACCGAATACCTTGCGCGCTGCTGTTCGTCGGCGTGTTCCTGCTCTACGCCGGTTCCTACTACTATCCCCTGGTTTTCGACGACCGGTTCATCAACCGGATCCAGTTGCCGGAATTAACAACATTCTGCGCAACCCTCGGCAATCGGTGCGTATCGTATTCGACGTTCGGTATGACGTTTCTTGCTGCCGGCTTCGACATGCTCTGGTTTCGGCTGGGAAATGTTCTCTGCCACGCACTGGTGGCGCTCGCCTGCTTCTTTTTTTTCAGCCAATTGTTCGAGGCTGCGCGGGCGCAGCAGCCGGATCGCGCCGGCGAACATCCGCGCGCGCGCGAGCGCCTGCTCGCGTTCTGCGGCGCCGTGCTTTTCGCGGTTCACCCGGTCACCGTCTACGGCGTGGCGTACCTGACCCAGCGCAGCATCGTCATGGCGACGCTGTTCTCGCTGCTCAGCCTGACGGCATTCGTGCGCGCGCTCACGTCAGGCGAGCGGCGCTGGCTATGGCTGTCGGTTGTGCTGTACGTGTTGGCGCTGTTTTCGAAGGAGCACGCCATCATGCTGCCCGCGGTCGCGCTTGCGATCGCGGTCTTGCTGGGCAAGCGCGTCCCGGGCTCCCGCCTGGAATGGGCTGCGATTATGGGAGCAGTAGCGGGCGCCGGCGCGCTCACCACGATTCGGGTCGAACAGGTGATCGGATCCGCCTACGAGTACTACACGCGGGAACTGAGCGCGTTCGGGGATGCGGGCACCGCGGCGCGCGACCCCCTGACGGCGTACCTCGGCAGTATCGTGACGCAAGCTTCCCTGTTTTTCAAATATCTCCTGCTATGGCTGGTGCCATACCCCGGCTGGATGTCGGTCGACCTGCGCCAGTCGATTGCAAGCGGACCGTTTGCGTGGCCGCACGTGCTCGGAGCCCCGGCGTTTCTCGCCTATGGTGCGGCGGCGGCCTTTCTCGTCCTGCGGCGAGGAACGCTCGGACTGCTGGGGTTCGGCATGCTTTTCCCCTGGCTGCTGTACTTCACGGAATTCGTCACCCTGCGCATCCAGGAGCCGTTCGTCCTCTACCGCAGCTACCTGTGGATGGCGGGCCTGCCTGCCATCCTGCCGTATCTTGCCAGCCGCCTGTCGGCGCGGCAGGTCGTCGCGGGATGCGTCGCGCTCACTCTCGTGTTCGGCGTCGCGATGCGCGAGCGCCTGGCAACGTTCTCGAGCGAGCTCGCGTTGTGGGACGATGTCGTTCGCAAGAATACGGACCTGTCGCTCGCTTTCGTTGACCGCGGTTACGACAACCGCGCGGTGGCTCTGCTGCGCGCGGGCCAGCTCGACGAGGCGTTGCGCGATGTAGAAGTGGCGCTCAAGTTCAATCCAAAAAGCTCGCACGGATACGTGAATCGCGCCACGGTATTCGCGCGCATGGGCGAGCGCGCCAAGGCGCTGGCCGACTTCGATCGCGCGATCGAGCTTGATCCCGCATTTGCCAATGCTTACTCCGAACGCTGCGCGTTGCTGCTGTCAATGAAGGAAGCGGCGCGTGCGCTGGAATCCTGCAATGCCGCGCTGCGCATCGCTCCCACGATTCCGTCGGCGTTGATCAACCGCGCGATACTGCTGGTGCGGGAGCGGCGCCTGAAGGAGGCGCTGGCCGACCTGGACATGGTGCTCAAGTTCGATCCAGCCAGCGGCCTCGCACTCTACTATCGGGCCAGGGTCTACCATGAACTCGGGCGCGTAAGAGAATTCGAACAGGACGTGCGCGCCAGTTGCAGAGCCGGATTCGCCCCGGCCTGCGCCGCGCTGCGCTGAGTAGGGCCGTTAGCGCTTTTGTTGTGCCGGGCCCGAATCCCGGGATCGGGATCACGCTGCGCGCTTGCGGTGACTGGCCAGTCGATAGCGGTCTTCGTGGCTGGGAAGTTGCACAAATTCGGTGGCGCGGAACGCGCGGGGCGCAAGCAGCGCCTTGATCGCATCTGCTGTCAGGCGGGCAGTCGCGCCGCCGTGGTCGCGATGGGGGTTGTATTCGACGACTTCCAGGACCGCGAGCGCCGGGTCGCGCCCCATGCGTGAGAACGCGCGCAACAGATCGGGGCCGCGAATTCCACCCGCTGCAGGCGAGCCGACGCCCGGCGCATCGCGCGGGTTCACCGCGTCGAGATCGAACGAAATGCCATAAGCGCCGCCGCTGCCGGCGATCTCCAGCGCGTCGGTCATCACCTCGTGGAGACCGCGGCGCGCGATTTCGTGCATGAAGAACACGCGGATTCCGAGCCGGCGCAACAGCGCGGCTTCTCCGCTCTCGAAACTGCGCACGCCGACGAGGCAAACCCGCCGCGGATCGAGCATCGCACCGCCGGCAATCGCAGTCAGCCGCGGATCGCCATGGCCGAAAAGGCAGGCCAGCGGCATGCCGTGCAGCCGCCCGCTTGGGGTCGTCAGCACGGTATGGGCGTCCATGTGAGCGTCGATCCAGATGAGCCCAAGCGATCCCCGGGACGCGAGCGCGCGGGCGGCGCCCTTCCAAGTGCCAATGGCGCAGCTATGGTCGCCGCCGAGCACGAGCGGCACCCGGCCGCGGGTAACGAGTGCTTCTACGCGGCCAGCAAGTTCTTCCGCAACGGTGGAAACGACGGAGAGAACGTCATTCCCGGCGGGCGCCGGGATGGTGGTGCTCCAGGCCACATCCAAACCAGCCAGGCGCAGCCGGCCTGTCAATCCCTCCCTGCGCAACGCCGCGGGTCCATCAGCGCAACGGGGGTCGGGCGCGCCGGCGCCGCAAGCGACACCGATGATACGAACCGGCGCGCGGGATTTGGCACGGTATGGCTGGCGGGTCTTGATTGCTATTTTTGCGGCTCCTTCAATTGACCTTGCACGAAGTGTGCGCCGAGACCGGCAAGAAAGATAGAGAATTACGGCACGGAACAGCCAAGCGCTCGATGTCAGCGCAAGGTGTCGGACAGCCGCGCTTCCGGCTTGAGGCTGATCACGACGACGCCCACCAGTACCAGGGCCGAGCCTGCGAGCTGCAGCGGCGTCATGATTTCCTCCAGCCCGAGGTAGCCGAACGCGATGGTAGTCACGGGGCCGAGCGCGCCGATGATAGCGACGGTGTTGGCGCCGACGCGGCGCAGCGCCTCGGAGGTCATGAACACCGGGACCGCCGTGCTCAGGATGGCCATTGCGATGGCGTAGCCGTAAACCGGTGCCGGCAGATCGAGCGCGGAAACCGGGCGCAGGAGCAGGAATTGCAGTATGCACGCGGCGCTCGCCGCGCTCATCGCGTACGCCGTGAAACGCACCGAGCCGACGCGTGCGATGACTTCGGCGCCCGCGACGAGATAGAGGGCGTAGCAGATCGAGCTCCCGAACGCGAGTGCCGCGCCGAGCCAGAAGTTTTTGTGCTCGCCATCAAGGGAGTCCGCAAACACCAACGCGAGCCCGGCGTAGGTGAGCGCGAGCGCCGCGACCTCGCGGGCGGTCACGCGCTTGCCGAGCATCGCGGCCGAGAGCACGACCACGATGGTCGGGTAGGTGAACAGCAGCAGGCGCCCCAACCCCGCGGGTATGTATTGGAGCGCGAGAAAGTCGAGGAAGCTTGCCCCGTAGTAGCTCAGGATGCCGAGCGCGATGACGGCGATAAACTCGCGCCCGGCAAGCGGGCGGTGCTCCATGCCGCTCCGCACCCAGAGCGCCGCCGCGATGAAGAACGGCACCGAGAACACCATGCGCAACGCGAGCAGTGTGACAGGATCCGTGACGTAGGCGTAGGCCAGCTTGATGAATATCGGCCGCAGTGAGAAGCAGACGACGCCGCCGATGGCCAGCAGCAGGCCGGCGACGAACCAGCCGCGCCTTCTTTCGGCCTTGCTCACTGAGGACACTGCCCTGTCATGCGTACAAGCACGGTTCGCCCATTGGAAAGACGTGATTGTGCCTGAACCCGCCATTTCGTTTCGGTGGCTGCTGTGCGGTAAGCTTGGAACAACCTAAAAGTATCGTTCGTGGAAGAGAAATCCAATCCATTGCTCGCGCTCAGAGTGCGCGACTTTCGCCTGTACTGGCTGGCCCTGGTCACGCAGATCATCGGCCAGCACATGTTCGCGTTCACGCTGGGCTGGCTCGCCTTCGAGATCACGGGATCGCAGGCGCAGTTGGGTTTCATCCATCTTTGCGGCTTCGTGCCCCAGTTCGCCCTGACGCTGCTGGGCGGCGTACTCGCCGATCGCATCGATGCGCGCAAGCTGATCGGCGCCGCGCAGGTCAACGCGGCGATCGCCATGATCCTGGTCGGTGTGACCGCGCTGCTTGGCGTGGCACAACTGTGGCACCTCGCGCTCGGCGCGTTTTTGTGGGGATTCTCCGCCGCCATCGACGAGCCCGCGCGCGCGTCGTTCTTTCCGCGCTTGCTGCCCCGCGCGCTGCTGCGGTCCGCGGTGCCGCTGATCTCCATGGCCTTCGGCGCCAGCCGAGTGGTCGCCCCCTCGATCGCGGGGTTTCTCATCGCCGCGGCGGGCGCGCCGGTCACTTTTCTGCTTTGCGCGGCAACGGTCAGCACGATGGTTGCGGTGTTGTTCCTGGTTCGCCCCGCGCATGGCGTCGCGCGTTCGCATGGCAGCCTGCTCAACAACTTTACCGAGAGCCTGCGCTACATACGCGCCAATGAAGTATTTGCCAGGATCATCGTCGTGGCGCTGCTCAACGCCACCCTGGCCATGGGCTTTATCCACATGCTTCCCGTTTTTGCCAAGGATGTGCTGCAGGTCGATTCACGGGGCCTTGGCATCCTTGCATCGGGCGTTGGTGTCGGCGCCCTGGCTGGCTTTACTTCCTACGCCTGGCTGCAGTCGCGTCTGTCGCCGAGAAACCTTATCGTGGGCGCCCTGACCGTCTACAACCTGGCATTGATCGGCCTGGCCTTCAGTGAATGGTACTGGTTTTCATTCTGCGCGATCCTCGTTGCCGGCCTGTGCCACGCTTATTTCCTGACCTGCGCGCAGGTGATGCTGCAAACCCTGGTAGAAGACCGCTATCGCGGACGGGTGATGAGCGTGTTCGCCCTGGTATGGAGTCTGATGTACTTCAGCGGCTTTCTGCTGAATACCGCGGGGTCGTTGATGGGCCCGCGCCTGGCGCTCGCGGGAGGCGCGGCGATCGTGTTAGCTTACGTGTGGCTGTCGCTGGCGCGCGCGACTGCGTTGAGAAACCTGGTGCTCGCGCCCAAACCAGGCTGAATAGGAGGAGCTTCCCCAATGCCGATTATCGATTCCCAGGTCCACTGCTACGAGGCAAATACACCGAAGCGGCCGTGGCACAACGTGCCGAACTGGCCTCCCTCCGCCACGGGAGACGAGATGGTGGCGGCGATGGACAAGGTCGGCGTCGACGGCGCGATCTACATCTCCGCTTTTTCCATGTATCAATACGATTACAGTTACGCGCTGGAGGTGCAGAAGAAACATCCTGGCCGCTTCGGCATCGTTACTCCGGTCGACCCGGGCAATCCGGCGGTGGCCGATGTTATCGCCGAGTGGAAGAAGAAACCGGGCACCGTCGGCATCCGCATCATCACCACCAAGGACCCGGGACGCGAGCGCGCTCCGGACGACCCGGGTTTCGATCGCATCCTGCGCGCGGCCGTCAAGCACGACCTGCCGGTCAACATGCTGTGCTGGGGGAACCTGGACGCGGGCATGGCGATCGTCGACCGTCATCCCGACACGCGGTTCATCATCGACCATCTGGGCATACTGCAGCCGCGCACTCCGCCCGCGCCGCCGCAGCCCTGGGCCGACCTGCCGAAGGTGCTGGCGCTGGCAAAACGCAAGAATGCGGTGATCAAGATCAGCGGCGCCTGCACGCTCTCGAAGAAGCCGTTCCCCTACGATGACATCTGGGATCCGCTCGCACGGATATTCGACGCCTGGGGTTTCAACCGCTGCCTGTGGGGCACCGACTGGACCCGCGCCTTTGCGGTCGTCAACTACGAGCAGGCCGTCGAACCCTTCCGCCGGACCGACCGCCTCTCCGACAGTGAACGGGCGATGCTGATGGGCGGCGCCTGCGCCAAGGCCTACGGCTGGTCGCCGAAGAAAGGTTAATACAACCTGGCGGCAGGATTCCTGCTCGCCTGGCCGCAGGCATCGTGCGTTTCGTGGCAGCTCAGCGCCGCCTGCCGCCGCCGAAAATGCTTCCGAGTACTCCCCGGACGATTTCGCGTCCGACCTGCGAGCCGATCGCGCGCGCGGCGCTCCGGGTCGCCGCTTCGACCGCGCCTTCGCGCCGTCCGCCGCGCGGCCCGGTCGAGCCGCCGAGGAAGCCGCCGAGCGCGTCCATCAGCCCGCCGCCGCCCGCCGCGGGCGCCGGTTTGGCCTGCGCCGCCGTATTTTTCACTCCGGTTTCGTTCGTTTCGCGCGCTTTTGCTTCCGGCACTTTTGAAACGACGCGCTGCGTGAGTTTCTCGTACGCCGATTCGCGGTCCTGCGTCTTTTCGTAGACGCCAGCCACCGGAGAGGCCGTGATGAGCTTCCCGCGCTCCTGCGCGGTTACCGGGCCGATGCGCGTGCCTGGCGGTATCACGAAAGCACGCTCCACTACCGTTGGCCGGCCTTTGTCGTCGAGGAACGAGACCAGCGCTTCCCCCACTTCAAGCTCCGTGATCACCTTCTCGACGTCGAGCTTGGGGTTTGCCCGCAACGTGGTCGCCGCGGATTTGACCGCTTTCTGGTCGCGCGGCGTGAACGCGCGCAGCGCGTGCTGCACGCGGTTGCCGAGCTGGCCCAGCACCGTGTCGGGGATGTCGAGCGGGTTCTGCGTCACGAAATAGACGCCGACGCCCTTGGAGCGGATGAGGCGCACCACCTGCTCGATCTTTTCGAGCAGGGCGGCCGGCGCGTCGTTGAAGAGCAGATGCGCTTCGTCGAAGAAGAATACCAGCTTCGGTTTTTCCGGGTCGCCCACCTCGGGCAGCCGTTCGAACAGCTCCGAGAGCAGCCACAGCAGCAGCGTCGAGTAGAGCTTGGGCGAGCTCATCAGCTTGTCGGCGGCGAGGAC
>Ga0134121_10003467_pt1 | contig 13168 bp, 12 predicted proteins | sample KB301_FD_96463 | JGI IMG/M metagenome (GOLD analysis project Ga0134121, IMG submission 96463) | Terrestrial soil microbial communities without Nitrogen fertilizer from Kellogg Biological Station, Michigan, USA - KB3-0-1 | ecosystem: Environmental > Terrestrial > Soil > Unclassified ...
ATCCAGTCCGGCTCCCAGATGGGGAAGGATATGCTGATCTACACTACCCTTACCGAGAAGGCGATTTGGAAGGACAACGAAGTCTTGAGGGCCTTGGGTCTGGGCGGCGCGGGCCAGAACAACAATTTCAAGCGCTCCGATGCGCTCGGCCTGTTCGTTTACGGCGTCGTCGAGGAAGAACAGGATGACCAGGGTCGCTATCGCGGCGTCCTGCAGCGTCTCATTCACCCCGACGATTGGACTGGTACTGAGGATGACCTCGGTCCAGGCCGCACCGCCCGCGTCGAGGAGGATTCCAAGGAGCTTGACTCCATCCCCTTCTAGCCCACACTGAGTCAAATCCCAATGGGAGAGGGACGTGATGCCTATGCGGACGTAGAGCGCAACTCTGCTGCCTCAGAATAGCATACGACCGTTACCTGTCATAACGGGAAACCCCAATAAGAGGCGGGTCGAGAGTTACTGGTGATGGGATCTTTTCGGCCCGCCTCTAACATTTGCAGGATTGAATGCTCGTAACACGTGACAATTACGTGGAATCCATGGAATGGATTTCTAAGTGTCCCAAGCTTGTGGTTGACACAGAAACAACTGGACTCCACCCTTGGGAAGGCGATAGATTGGTCGGCATCGCAGTGCGCGGTGAAGGTCGATCTTTCTACTTCCCCTTCCGTCATGCTGCGGGTGAGAACCTCGACGAGGATCATATTTCGGATTTCGCTCCGATTCTCTCCTCCCCTAAGAAGGACTTCACTGGATTCAACTACGATTTCGATCTCCAGATTATGTATCAGGATGGAATTCCACTGCCGCCTCGCTTCCACGACCCAATGCTGTCTAGCCAGCTCCTCAATGAGAATGAGAAATCCTTCCGACTTAAAGATCTGTGCGATAAGTACCGAGGGACGGATTCCTCCGCTGAGGAACAGTACCTTCTCGGACTTCTCAAGCAGCGCGGCCTCTCACAGGGCAAGGAAAAAGATAAGGGCAACCTATGGAAGCTCCGGCCCGAAGATGTCGCCGCCTATGCCTGTGCGGACGTCGATCTGACTGAATGGCTCGAGGATTTCCACCAGGAGCCGCTGACCAGGTGGGGCATCCATCACATCTGGGAGGAGTTGTGTGAATACTCCCATGTGATCACCGAATCCGAAATACTCGGCATGCAACTCGATATGCCTCTAGTGCAACAGCTTGCCGACTCCTCTAAGCCTGAGGCTGAATCCCGCAAGCAACGCTTGCGCGATATTTTCGAGTTGCCTAATCTCAATCCCAATAGTGTTCCGCAGTTACGACTGGTAACAGGCCTTCCCTCCACTAAGCGTCGCGTTCTGGAGCGGATGCCTGAAACCGAATGGGCCAAAGTCCTCTTGGAATATCGGGGATGGGACAAAGCCCGCTCCACTTACTACGATCCGTACGTAACCATGGCCGACCCCAATGGTGTACTCCATTGCAGCGTCAATATGATCGGTACCGTTGGCCCACGCCTATCAGTTAGCCACCCCAACCTCCAGGCAGTACCACGCCAAACCGAAACGTATCCTGTGAAGAAGGTATTCAAGGCCCGACCAGGGTACGTAATGGTTGAACTGGACCTATCGCAGGCGGAAATGAGGGTCGGCTGTCATTACGCTCAAGAGCGCCGAATGGGAGCGATTCTTAAACGTGGCGGCGATATGCATGCCGAGACTCAGAAATTGATGGGTCGTGGTGGTGTCAAGGTGGACCGCGACGACGCCAAGCGTATCAATTTCTCAGTCCTGTACGGCATCGGTAAGCGTTCACTCTCCGAGAACCTGGATATAACACAAGCACGTGCAGCCACTTATCTCACCGCTTATCATTCCGCTTTCCCTGGGTTCCGTAAACTGTACCGCTATATGGAAGAAATTGCACAGCGCCGAGGCTACATCCGCCTTTTTACCGGTAGACTCCGCCACTACGGACCACAATATCTCAATCTTGATTACCACAAGGCTATGAGTAACCTGGTCCAGGGCACTGTGGGCGAAATGATCCGCCTGATTCAGCTTCGAATTGCACGTGAGTTACCAGAGGTACGGCAACTCCTCCAGGTACACGACTCTCTCCTCGCAGAGCTTCCTGAGGAACAGTGGGTCGAACTGGCATTTCGAATGGCCGAGATCATGGAAGATTTCAAACAGTTCGATCCTGCGCCGCTTGTTGAGATCAAGGCTGGCCGTAGGTGGGGTGAAATGCACACGCTCAAGGGTTATCATCGGATGGATGACTTAACCCGCCGTCGTGCAATGCGCACTAACCGTATCCCTAAGGAATACTGGGATGCCCCCGCAGCCGCCTAAGGCCGATTGGAAAATTACTTGTCCGTTATTACTACCAATGAAATGTAAGATAGAGGTAATAGCCTATACCGACGACACACCGAGCGCCTGGATTTGTTTCGACTGTATGTGGATCTTCCAAGTCAAAATAAAGGAGTAAGAAATGGCGAGAGGCCAAGTCTTAGCCGTAATCGGTGGTCAAATGGGAAGCGAAGGCAAGGGCGAGATTGTCCATGCACTCGCAAATGACTACGACATTCACGTGCGCGTGGGCGCACCGAATGCTGGTCACACCTTCCGCACGGTCGTTGAACATGAGAGCACCGAAGGCGATGTTTTGCGAACTTGGAAGATGCAATCCGTACCAGTCGGATGGACGAATCCAAAGGCCTCGCTCATTATTGGGCGCGGGGCGCTCGTTAATCCCGAGATTCTCTGGCGCGAGATTGAGGCGATCCGAGCGGTCGGAGTCAACCTCGAGGGTCGGCTCCAGATCGATGCCCGCGCTGGAATTCTCGATCCCACATTCCACATCGTAGAAGGTGGTGTCGAGGGTGAACTGCACCGTCGCATCGGCTCTACCGGTGAGGGAGTCGGCGCTGCGCGCATTGCTCGCATTGCTCGCGATCCCGAGCACTTCTATTTCTTCAAGGATCTCGTTGAGCGTGACCCGAAATGGGCGCCATATTACATGTCAGATACGGTGGACTATCTTCGTCGACGGAACATTGATGGCGCCCGTATTCTCCTAGAAGGGGCGCAAGGCGTGAGTCTCAGTTTGATTCACGGCCCCTGGCCTTACTGTACATCGACCGACTGTGGTGCGGCACAACTTGCCGCCGACGTAGGACTGCCGCCACAACATATCGATCGCATCGTCTGCGTCTTGCGAGCGTACCCTATTCGGGTTGCTGGCAATTCTGGTCCCTTGAAGAATGAATTATCGTGGGATCAAATTTCTGAGCAAGTTGGACGTGATGTTGAGGAGCGCACCACTGTTACCAACAAGGTGCGACGCATTGGTGAATGGGACGATGCGCTGGTGGATCTCGCCGTCCAACTCAATCAGCCGACATCATTCGCACTCACCTTCCTCGATTACCTAGAGCCGACAGACGAAGGTGAGACGGATTGGAACGAACTCACTAATGTGTCGACCGACTTCATCAGCTATGTCGAACACAAGTGGGGCATTCCAGTCTCGATGGTTGGAACAGGTGGGACGCCGTGCCAGGTAATTCGAAATCCCTCTCAGGACGTCTAGTTATCAGATTGATGCCCAATTGCCCGGCATTGTACTATGATCGGGGCACAGGCGGGATCGAGCGCGTACGTCTCACAAAAATCAAAGGCCCCAAATTATTACAGGAGCGGCCATTCCATTACATCGATTCACTGACAATGGGAGTATTTGTCTATTACCTACTCTTTGAGCCAGTTACAGGCAAGTATTACTACGTCCGGTCAGAATACACTCGTCCATTGGAGTAAGGATGTCCCCCTTTAACGTAGACATCAAGATCATGAATCAGTTTCCCGATGCCAGAATCCCCGTTCGCGCTCATGACACCGATGTTGCCTACGATCTCTTTTCCTGCGTCTCGTGCGCGGTGCAGCCAGGCAAGGCTATCAACATTCCATGCGGATTTCGTATTGCGATGCCGGAGAACATCTGGGCGCGAATTGTCGCACGTTCCAGCACCAGGCCGCTCCACAACTTGCTCGTGGTTGAGGGCATCATCGACCCTGGCTATCGCGGCGACATTTCGTATGTCGTGCACAGCTTCAATGAGGAGACTTTCTTCGTTCAAGCGGGTATGCGCCTCGCCCAGATGATCTTCCACGAGAAGATCGACGTGACATTTACAGAACAGGACGTACTCCCATACAGTGAAAGGGGGTTCGGCGGTTATGGCTCCACCGGACGCTAATCTGGCTCCAGACCTTCCTCCAGACATCATCAATCCGCCCGAGGATCCGAACCAACTCGCCGCTCGCATGAAGTTGGAAGAAATGAAGAAATGGTGGTGGCTGCTCGGTCAGCAGGACATCCACAATGTTGCTCCAAAAGCCGTAGAATACGGCTCTGCCGATCTTCGAATTATGGGCGCTGCCATGCAGGGTTTACTCGAAAAGGCCGCCATCGCCAGTGGAATTGACACCCCACCTAACGCCGGACTCGAAATGGCGATAGCGTTCTATGCGCTCGGTAAAGCAGCCAGGCTGTTTGGCGCGTACGAGCAGGGCAAAATCCCAAGTAACGATACTTGGGACGATTTACGGATCTACGCCACCATGGGTAAACGGGTTCGCGAAACTGGGGAGTGGCCATGAACTCTACACGTACAAAATTAATGTGGTTTGCTCTTGGAATACTGGTTGGAACTATTATTAGTTGGTGGACTTTCGCCTTCTTGATGATAGCTCCTCCCGTACACGCCGCCGCAGACTTTACCTCAGAGGACACGCTAATAATCCTGGGACAGCTATCCGACCCGCTTACCTCCTGTGTTGTCGCCGCTGAAACCGGCCGTACCTATCGTCCCGACATCGTATCCGCTGGCAATGTTTACTACGGTATCGCTCAGATGGAACGTGGCGGTGCAAAATGGGACGATTTCTACGCTATGACTGACGAAACAGCTCTGTTCCTGGGAGTACCCGAAATGTATGCACTTGCGCCCCGCAATTGGGCCAATCCCTATCAAGTGGCACCGTGGCTCAAGTGGCACCTGCACTATGGGAACACAAACTTTGCACAGTGGCCGCCCGCTCGCTATTGTTGAGGATTGAAACATTTCAGGCCGGATGAATCATGCAAAGTCCTCAGTACAAACGCCGACGCAAAGAAAAAACTCAGTACAAGCCGTTCGAACGGGAGATCACGCTACGCGGCGGAAAATGTGAAAAACTATACGGCACTACTCTTCGCCGCAGCGACCCCGACTACATCGGGTGTCTGTATGGGTTTCTCTTTGTAGTCGAATTCAAAAAAGACGAAAAGACAAAAGCTGAGGAGTACCAGGAATACAAAATCAATCAATGGATTGCGGCCGGCGCAATTGGTCTCGTTCATTGGGATGCAAAATTAGCAGCACAGGAGATTGAGAATGAAGCCAGACAACGCTCCACTTCCGGAAAACTTTACCCCGCCCGTTCAGCCGGGTATCAAGGTCCAGGGTGATCGGATTGAGATCACTCGAAACTTCGAATCCAAGCTCGATTATTTCGCTGCTATCGGCGGCCTAGAGCAAATGGGCATCGGCTGGAACGCCTCCGGCGAGTTCATTTCAGGTTCTGATGGTGGAATTTATTTCACTCGCTACGTAACTGCCATCATTCCACTCCCGCGTTCTGAACTTGTTCCAACTTGGTCCAATAATCACGAGTTCACTCCTGCTATGTTAAATGGCCGAGTGATGGATGAATGTCATCATGTGTACTCTGAATCCGAAGTAGGGGATCGTCGTGATATGATCGGCCGATACTGTGGACTCCAAAAGGATCAACACCCGAAACGCGGATCTTTCATCGGAAGTTGAGATTGACATCAATTTGGACGATGTGGTATACTATCCTGGGGATACCCCTGCCAGGAGGTATACGTGACTGACATTGTAGTCGATCTCGCAGGCTACGAGCGTAACGACGGACTAACTCACATCGTTCATACCTATTCGGGTGGCGCACTCCGTAGGCTCACGTCTACGACGCATCCCGCCACTGATTTCAAAGTGACAAAAGGCATGATCGCTATTGCCTGTTCTTTTGATATTAAGGATCGGGCGTCTAGACTGCCAAGTTCCAAGTGGAACAAACCCATGCGTCGGTGGACGGTTAGTGCGACTCCCACGTCTGCTGCTAACATCATCCGCGCGTTTGAAGACGTAAAATGGACAGCAGACACTGACTTCATGCGGCTACTCGATGAATATCGGTCACAAACACACGCCGCTGACTACCGCGTGGCGCTCGACCTACCCGATCATCCCTCCAAGAAACCGAGTTGGGGGCACCAACGTCAGGCTTACGAATTCATAAGCAGACTCAATGCGGGCGGTGTCTTTGCTGCACAGGGCACAGGCAAGAGCAAGATTGTTGTTGACATTCTTGCCAATCGCACCGACATACATCACGTCCTCATTATTGCTAAGAAAAAGGGGATTGGGGTATGGCCGCGTGAGTTCCGGCGATTCAGCATACGCAAATTTAAGATGTATCGCCTAGAACCGCCACTCACCACCGAACAACGCGCCGCCACCATCACTGATACGTGGGATCCGAAAAAGGACCAGGTATACGTAGTCAACTACGATGTGGCCTGGCGTGAGCCGCTGGCAACAGTTCTTCTCTCGCACAAATGGGATGCAGTTGTCTGCGACGAAGCACAGAAGATCAAGTCTGCTGGTAGCAACGTATCGATGTTCGCCTCTAAGCTTGGGGATCGCGTACCGGTGCGTTATGCCACGACTGGCACCCCGATGCACGACAAGCCCATCGATGTTTACGGCATATACCGTTTCCTCGATAAGGGCGTATTTGGTACGAACAAGGCGAAATTCGAACAGAAGTATGTCGTCAAGGGCGGCTTCGGCGGATTCGAAATCCTGGGATATACCAATCTTGAAGAGCTATCTGAGAGAATGTATTCCATAGCATTTCGAGTTACAGACGAGGTACTCGATCTCCCCAAAGCGCACCATATCGTTCTCCCCTACTCACTCTCGCCGCAGGAATCTACTATCTACAAGAAGATGGTGAAGGATTTCATAGCCAGCACTGAGTTTGGATCGACGGTTGCGCCGAATATCCTCACTAAGATGCTTAGACTCCAACAAATTGCTAGTGGCTTCATCAAGGATGACAAGGGCGAGGAGCACGATGTAGGCTCGAGCGAACTCGAAACGCTGGAGGAGGCGCTGGAGGATTTCGATCCGACTTATCCAGTGGTTGTATTCTGTCAATTCATCCACAACATAGATCGGGTGAAAGAGTTGGCTGCTAAGCTCGGTAGGCGCTATGGTGAGATTAGTGGTCGTCGTGCCGATCTCACCAAAGATGCAACAATGCCGCCCAACATCGATCTCATGTGCGTCCAAATTCAAGCTGGCGGCGATAGCATCGACCTAACGCGCGTCAATCGCGTCTATTATTTCGATTTGTGCCATAGTCTCGGTGACTATGACCAATCCTGGAAACGAGTGCACCGACCAGGACAACGACATCGCACCTACTTTCATTATCTGGTAGCAGAAGGGACCGTCAAGGCCCAGATGTACCAGGCTCTTATCGACAAGCGCGATCCAATCGAATATGTCCATTCCTACTGGAAAGATCACACAACTAAGTTATTGGGGGACTAAATGACAGCACCGTTCTACACTCGAAATGGCGTGGAGTTGTACAACGGTGATTGCCGCGAAATTCTACCGCTCTTACCGCGCGCTGCCGCTCATTTGCTTATTACCGATCCGCCATATGGCACGAGTTATCGGAATAAGCTACGCGGCGATTATTTAGACTTGATGGATAATGATGCGGGTGATCTCGATATTGTATCGGCACTATCAGCCGCCTTACGTATTCTACGCAATTTCCGTCATGTATATTGTTTCGGGTTACGCGATTTTGAAGGTCTCCCTATTGGTCCTTCTGCTGAATTGATCTGGGATAAAGGTCCTGGTACCGGTCCCCTAGGTTCTACCTGGGCACCGGCGCATGAAATCATCCTCTTTGGAGTTTATTTAAGTTCCGGCGCGCATCGTGAGCGCGGCTCAGGTAAACTCACTGCACGGATGCGCCAAGGTTCTGTTATCCGATGTTCCCGCGTTATGAGTCGCACCCATCCGACGCAGAAGCCGGTGAAACTGCTCCGCCAGCTTATCGAGTCGTCCAGCAACATTGGTGAAGTTGTACTAGATCCGTTTGCCGGTAGCGGCTCTACGCTCAAGGCCGCTGCACTGGAGGGACGCCGTGCCATTGGTATTGAAACAAATATCGATATGTGCAAACGCACAGCTAGACAGCTCGATGGAATTTTCAATATTCTAGAACAGCTAAAGGTGAAATAATGGATCGACCACGTATTATTTGTCTCTGCGGATCGACACGCTTTGGAATGTATTTTGATCAAGCAAATCTCATTGAGACACTAGAGGGCAACATTGTCCTCAGCGTGGGCTCGTATCTTCGCTCTGATGATGAACTTGGTTTGACAGAAGAAACAAAGAGGAAGCTTGATCAGCTCCATCTGCGAAAAATCGAAATGTCGGATGAAATCCTTGTTATTAATATGGAGGGATACATTGGGGACTCAACCGCCCGAGAAATCATCTTTGCCCTCGGACAGTGCAAACCAGTCCGTTTCCTCGACTCCTCCCCAGACGCGTTATCCGTCTCCTTTTACAACATTTGGACCAGAATCCAAGACTGGGGCAAGACAACGGTCAGCAGCCCAAGCAGCGCGGGATCAGGAGCTAGCCGCTATGGCGACGGAGTTTATGAAAGCCCAACCACTGAACAGCTGCAAATACTTAGGGAACGGTCAGGTGGTGTGCTTCCAACCAATAGTGGGGAAAGTGCCGAAGGGCCTTCGAATAATGAAGGACGGCAAGAGTCGAAAGGAACTCCGAACGAAGAAGGAAAATCGGTCGATGATCGAGCGGAGGGAGCGGAAAGCAGAACAGGTGAAGGAACTAGCCAACCGACTGTTCCATCCGCGCGATCCAAGTTGATTTACGCATATATGCCGGGTCCCCGCGCCGATCCAGGGCTCGATATGTGAGTCTCAGGGGGCCTCAGGGGAGCCTCCCCCGATACGGTACGCCGCAGCGCGGGGCCTACCGTACCCCCGGCCTAGGTCGCCTAGTCAGGATCGGACACCGCTAGACCAAGGCCGGTGGCCCGTAGCGACCGAAATTGAGCTTCTGCGGCGCTCGCGGATAAAAATCCACAGTTCAATAACGCCTTCACCAAATCGCCCTGATATATTAATAGTCCGATACAGGTGCCTATGGCAACGAGTATCATGATAATGATAACAGGGTGATTTACTTTTTGTGGTAAATATCGCAAGACTTGACATAACAATCCAAGTCCCACACCCACCGCATTTACCTCAGCCCCGCCTCCGTTTTGCTGTGCAATTTGATTCACTCCCCAATGGGCTGCACCGGTTAGTGCTGTTCCAATCGACGTATTGAGCGGCACGCTCGAGGTTGCACCACCCGTAACGGTTCGACCTTCAATTATTTCGGATCCAAGTCGACCAGTTGGTGCAGTGGGTGACGTATCGGCAGAAGCTGGCATTTTATCTACCGGACACCGTGCGTCTAAATGCCTGTAGAAGAAGCCAGGTACTGTGAACCATCCCCATGGTTGCCGCAGCTTTAATAATTAAACTTATTTCAATACCGGATATTCGGATTGGGGCGAGGAAATCCGCTAAAGTATCCACTCCTAGTGTGTGCCAGGGAATGGATAGAATTAGCAATGCCAACCACGAAATACCGGTAAGTATAAAAGAAAATGAAAAAGTTCGACCTATTAAACCGAAACCAATCTGAGAAAACGCCATCACCACCAGGATAGAAGCTGCGATCTGTCCCAGAACGATTATGCTTATAACTGTAATTCCAACTATCTGCTCCATATTCATAGACTCCACGGCCACCACCAGCGTTTAAACGACAGTGCATCATTAGATGAATGCAGTGCGCGTTGATCCAGGACTCCATCAATGACGGATATCCACATAACCAGCGCCGTTTTCTTGTCAAGATCGACGTTTTCATTTACTAGATCACGTTTGATGCCCATCTTAACCTTGGTTAAATCAGACGTACTTGCTGCATCAAGTCCATAAGTCACAATGCGACGTGATGCCTCAAGTTCATCTGGTGTAAAGGGATTAGGGTGTGTAAGCAGTCCGGACAGATAATTCTCCACACTAACACGAAATGGTTTGATGATGACTTGGATTTCAGCAATTGCCACATCGTGATCGCTGACGGATTTTCCCAGATTCATGAGCATCCCAATAGTGGTTGTGAGTCCAACTGTGAGAATCGATCCGAGAATGGCGACTGCAAAAGGTATCCATTCTTGCAACGAGTTATCCCCTCTCTACCCTATCACGGTGCCAAATGCGCGCCCACCGTGCGGTGTGCGAAGTCGAAATAGCATACTTGAATCCATTTCGAGTAGGTCTCCTGGCTCCACCCCACCTTTAAGCCTAAACAACGTATGTGCATCTGAGTAAACTGTATCTCCTGGTTCTGGTGCAGGCGGCGCTCCAAGTAGTGATAACGCGGCACCCACAACTTGCCCACCAATCGTTGTCTTAGCGATCCCCACTTGAACATAATGATCTGGGATAAAAACAAGAGTAAGTCCATCAGCTTCTAGATGCCCAGGTTCAAATAGAAGAATTACATTAGACAGAGACGATCCAGGCGAGCATACAAAGGCTAGCTCTGTTTGTGATGATCCTGATACTGCACCTGTTGAACGATTAGTAAATTCTGTAGCAAATGGTACACCAGGCTCTATTGCTACTAAACCAGAAAATGTGTCAGTGGGCTGATCAACTGCAATAGGTGCCAATGTTGGACGACCACCAGGCGGTTCTGATGGATTATCCGCATAACCCCGAAATATGCTTCCTGTTGTAAATGCGGACTCAGTATCTGAATAAGCAATAGCTATTCCTAGATCTCCGCCAACGTAATACAGAGGGTTGAACACTACTGCAGTCGGCCAATAAATTCCTTCTGCATGTGGAAAGTTATATTGGACACCTAGATGTTCTATAGGGATTCCCTCATAATCCCACCGTTCAACAACATCGTTACCAATGTAGGCACTATATGGAAATGCGGTACCAATACCAGCAGAATCTTTTATAGCAATGGCTAAAGTCGCAGCTACTCCGCTTGGAGCATTCGCACTGTAATTGTTAATTCCCTCGATCGGATTTATCTTTACAAACACGTCACACGAACATTGGCCCGAGCCGCCACTAAAACCTGTTGATTCATGGAAATGAGCGGAAGATACAACTGGCCAAGCACCCCATCCATACAATCGTCCCATTGGAGCGCCATTGAGACTTACACTCATATGATTAGAATCAGTAGAAGTATTAGAGAAAACTGCAATAAGCAGTATGCGGTTATTACCTAAACATTCAATTGATTCTACGGCCCCACCTGACAGATGATTGACGACTTCTACCATTAATCATTAACCGCGGGATCGGAGTCCGTAGTAAATGTATCATCGTCACCGATATATTCGCCATCGGCTCGATCTATTACATGTACTCGGAAATGATAAGTGGTATCAGGCACCAGTCCTGGGAGAATGAATTGTCGAGTGCGTTGGAATTGAGAATCGTATGACGATCCAACTCCGTATGCATCAGGATAGTAGCTAACTTCGGGAGTAGTGGATCCATAGTCAAATCCATCAAGTTCTGCGCCGTATTCAATGAATGCTTGACTATCAAACCCAGTCTCCTCAGAAGTTATCTCTCCTGTATCGGGATCGTATTCAACCTCAGTACCAGAAGTTACTTCAATAATTGCATAATTCCATCCGACTTCTACGATTGACCATGTGGGAGTAATAGGGGTATTTGGTTGTTCAACATTTCCAACCAATGACAAATCTGGGATGCGGCGGGCCAAAAACGAAATGGTGACTTGTTCAGCATTAGTCGCGCTTAGCACTTCATAGAAGAAACGCGAATTGGCGGGCACTTCGGATTGTCGATCTCGGATATCACCAAAGCTGGAAAGAAGGCCCCAATTCTCTTCGTTTTGATTAGCACCCACAACCTCAAGTGTAGCCACAGTCGCTGCCGACTCAAGTCCGCCAGGAAATGTTGTGCGAAGCACTCGAATCTGCACTGACCCGGTAGACCCATCCTGGTTCAATATTTCAATTCGTGCTCGTACTATTCGACACGGGATGAAAACATTAAGTGATCCCCAGATCTTATCTGATTCCAATTCTTCATCAGGTATGCCAATGGTAAAATCAAGAGGGATTAGATCTGAACCGGGTGGCATATCCTTCTGTTTAAGAGTGCCGGTTGCTGGATCTTCGTGTAAATTGGGCTGACCTTTGCTGCCCGAAGATCCACTCACTGTAAATCCACCAATCGGCTTTGATCCGGACGAAGGTGGCTTATTGGAATCAATTGGTACCGTATGCGGTGGTTCCGATGGCAAATTTACTGGGAGTTTAAAGGGCTCTCCTGGGGATGCCTGTTTAGCAATATTTACTCGTCCAATAAGTGATGAGAGTGAGTCGGGATCCTCAGTTGAGAGCGTTTGGATGCGCCGCTCATTATCCCATCTAGTTCCACTTATCAATTGAGAGGTAATTGCTCCTGTGAGATCTGGATCTCCAAGATCAATACCAGTCATATTCAGGTTGTATCCAGGTTCCATGCGTGGCAGATTCACATTGGAGTTTCCCTGTGTAACCAGGAGCGGGTATGGAATCGCTATGCTATCACTTACTGCACGGAGCGCTGAGAAACGAGCAAGTATAGCGCGTGCAAATTGTCGTGCCTGGCCCTCAGTAGCAATTGAGCTACTGTGATCAAAGGTTATAGCACGTACTCCATCGTCGTAGGGATTAGCTGCATTGAGGAAATCGGTAGAGTCCGTGTCCTCTTCAACCACAATTCCCTGTGCAAAGATCACAGTAACTTTATTGTAGATTCGCTGGAGCGGAATATCAATGGAATTGTCTGCTATATTCGAAATGTCTATGGAATACGTCTTGCTCTCGTCATCTTCGGCAGGACGTGGGAACACTACGAGTACGGGACGTGATCCTGCTCGCGACCA
>Ga0134121_10003468_pt1 | contig 13167 bp, 13 predicted proteins | sample KB301_FD_96463 | JGI IMG/M metagenome (GOLD analysis project Ga0134121, IMG submission 96463) | Terrestrial soil microbial communities without Nitrogen fertilizer from Kellogg Biological Station, Michigan, USA - KB3-0-1 | ecosystem: Environmental > Terrestrial > Soil > Unclassified ...
CGCGAGCCAGCACACCAGCGCCGCCACCTCGTCGACGTTGACGAAGCGGTTCATCGGGATCTTCGACAGCATGTACTGGATGTGGCTCTCGGTCATCTGCTCGAAGATCGCGGTCTTGGCCGCGGCCGGGGTCACGCAGTTCACCAGCACCCCGGTCTGCGCGAGCTCCTTGCCGAGCGACTTGGTGAGCGAGATCACGCCCGCCTTGGACGCCGAGTACGCCACCGCGTTCGGATTGCCTTCCTTGCCGGCGACGGAGGCGATGTTCACGATCCTGCCGTAGCGCGCGTTGACCATGTGCGGCGCCACGGCGCGGCAGCACAGGAACGGGCCGCTGAGGTTGACGCGCAGCACGCGCTCCCATTCCTGGATCGGGTACTCGACGGTCGGCACGTTCTGGCCGGCGATGCCGGCGTTGTTCACCAGCACGTCGATCTTGCCGAGCTCCTTCAGCGCGTGCTTCAGCGCTGCGTCCACCGAGGCCGGGTCGGACACGTCCACTCTGGGCGTGCCGTCGAGATCCCAGATCTGCACGCGCGCGCCCGAGCTGCGCAGCCGCTCCACGATCGCGGCGCCGATGCCCTGCGCGCCGCCGGTGACCACTGCGGTCCGGCCTGCGAAATCAAGCTGGTTCACGGTTACGCGAAGTATAATCGCTGCCCTCATGGCAGGACGTCTGCAAGGCAAGGTCGCGTTCGTCACCGCGGCGGCTCAGGGGATGGGACGCGCCGCGGCGCTCGCCTTCGCTCGCGAGGGCGCGCGGGTGTGGGCCACCGACATGAACGCCTCCGCTCTTTCCGACCTGGAAGGCAAACAGGGAATTCAAATCCGGGCGCTGGACGTCACCGACGAGGCGGCGATCGCCCGGGTGGCGCGCGAAGCCGGCGACGTGGACGTGCTGTTCAACTGCGCCGGCATCGTCCATCACGGCAGCATCCTGGACGCCACCCCGAAGGACTGGGACCAGGGCTTCGCGGTCAACGTCAAGTCGATGTTCCTCGCGTCGCGCGCGTTCATTCCGGGGATGCTGAAGAAGGGGCGCGGGTCGATCATCAACATGGCTTCGGTGGCCTCGTCCATCCGCGGGCTGCCCAACCGCTTCGTCTATGGCGCGAGCAAGGCCGCGGTCATCGGGCTTACCAAGTCGATCGCTGCCGACTACGTAAGCAAAGGCATCCGCTGCAACGCGATTTGCCCCGGGACGGTCGATACGCCGTCGCTGCAGGGAAGGATCAACGCCTTCGCCGACCCGGTGCAGGCGCGCAAGGATTTCGTTGCGCGCCAGCCCATGGGGCGGCTGGGCACGGTGGACGACATCACGGGGATCCTGGTGTTCCTCGCCTCGGACGAATCGCTGTTCGCCACCGGAAACGCTTACTCGATCGACGGGGGAATGACGATATGAAGCTGTGCCGCTATGGCAAGCCCGGCTATGAGAAGCCGGGCGTGATCGACGGCGAAGGCCGCCTGCGCGATCTGTCCAAGGTGATCGACAACATCGGCCCGAACGAGATCTCGCCGCGCCAGCTGAAGACGCTGTCGCGCCTCAAGGCGGACACGCTGCCGCTCGTGAACAGCAGCCCGCGCCTGGGCGTGCCGTACGTCGGCATCGGCAAGTTCGTCGCCATCGGCCTCAACTACTCCGACCATGCCAAGGAAGCCGGCATGCCGATCCCGTCGGAGCCGATCGTGTTCATGAAGGCCACCACCTGCATCAGCGGGCCGAGCGACGACGTGATCCAGCCCAGGGGCTCGACCAAGCTCGACTGGGAGGTCGAGCTCGGCGTGGTCATCGGCACTACCGCGAAGTACGTGAGCGAGGCCGAGGCGCTCAGCCACGTCGCCGGCTATTGCATCGTCAACGACGTTTCCGAGCGCTCGTTCCAGATGGCGACCAGCCAGTGGGACAAGGGCAAGGGCTTCGACAGCGCCGGGCCGATCGGCCCCTGGCTGGTCACCACCGACGAGATCCCCGATCCGCAGAGCCTCGACATGGCGCTCGACGTGAACGGCCAGCGCATGCAGACGGGCAATACGCGCACCATGATCTTCGGCGTCGCCAGGATCATCTCGCACGTCAGCCAGTACATGACGCTGCTTCCCGGCGACATCATCGCCACCGGCACGCCGCCCGGCGTGGGCCTGGGCATCAAGCCGACGCCGGTGTTCCTCAAGCCGGGCGACGTCATGACGCTCAGCATCCAGCGCCTCGGCGTGCAGAAGCAGCGCGTCGTCGCCCACCACGGGTAGGCAATAAAAGGGGTCAGACCCCTTTTCAGTAGGTCATGCAGGCGGCGTTGAGGATGCCCGCCGCCAGCGATGCCACGCCCAGGAACACGCCCGCTCCGACCTTGCCTTCGGGAATGTGGCGCACCACGTCGGGCACGAGGAGCCTGACCACGAGGTAGACCACGATCTGCACCGCCAACGCGATCGCCGCCCAGAGCGCCATGTCCCATGGATTCACGCTGTGCACCACCGCGCTCGCGAGCGGCAGCACGAAGCCGATCAGGCTTCCCGAAAGGCTCGCCGCCGCGGCGGTGTTGCCCGCGCGGATCAGCGCGAACTCGCGGTAAGGAGTCGCGCGCACGTAGATCGCGAGATACAGCACGACGAAGCCGATCGACAGGCCGAAGTACAGCAGGAAGTCGTCGAAGCCGGAGAGCGAGAACTTGAGGAAGTCCATTCGGGTTCCTAGGTGAAGTAGTGCGGCACGAAGCAGCTGCTATTTCGGGTAATGGGGCTCGCGTCTTCCCGGATGCCGATTCCCGCGGGCTGATCGCCGACGATCCACGAGCCGATCACCGGGTAGCGGCCGCCAAAGTCGGGTAGCTTGGCAACGCCTTGATAGATGTATCCCTCTGCGCCGTAGCCGCCGTCTTCCACCAGTTCCGAGTCGCGGGTTCTCAATGTCACGTTCGCGCCCTCGCGCGCGAGCAGCGGCTTTTTTACGTACTCACCCGAGAAGGCGTCGGCGTCGAAGTAGGCGGGGAGCAGGTTCGCGTGCCCGGGATAGAGGTGCCAAAGCGCGACGAGCAGCGCCTTGTTCGAGAGCAGGAGCTTCCAGGCAGGCTCGAGGATTCGCATATTGGACGAACGCAAGTGCGCGCCGAACTCCTCGCGCACCAGCCATTCCCACGGATAGAGCTTGAAAAGCGTGTGCACTGGGTCGTCCTTCAGGTCGACGAAGCGCTCCCCGTCCCAGCCGAGGTCCTCGATATGGAGCGGGCGCGCGTCCCAGCCGGCCTGCAAGGCGCAGTCGCGGAGGTATTCGACGTTGCCGAAGTCCTCTTCGCTGTCGCGCACGCACGCGAGGTGGAGGCGGTTCGGTCCGACGACGGCAGCGAGCGCCTTCCAGCGCTCGACCAGCTTCTCATGAAGCGAGTTGAACTGATCGGCTTGCGGTCTTGCGTCCTCCAGCCACTGCCACTGCACGACCGAAGCTTCGAGCAGCGCGGTGGGCGTGTCGGCGTTGTACTCGAGCAGCTTCGGCTCGCCGCGGCCGTCCCAGCTCAGGTCGAAGCGGCCGTAGAGCGTGGGCTCGGCGCTGCGCCACGACCGGGCGACGAGCTCGTGGAACGCTTCGGGAATCGCGAACTGCGCGAAGCTCCGCGCCGCCACCACCTCCGCAGCCGCGCGCAGGCACATCGCGTGCAGCTCGGAGGTGACGGACTCGAGGTGATCGATCTGCGCTTCGTCGAAGGCATAGCAGGCCGATTCGTCCCAGTACACGCCGCCCATCGAATGCCACGAGAAGCCGATTTCGCCGCAGCGGCGGCGCCAGTCGGACCGCGGCTCGATCGTCTCGCGCCGCACTAGCTGCCGGAGAAAAAGGAGCGCGCAGTGCTGCCGAACCCGCCGCGGCTGACCGGCTGGCTGCTTTTGACGGCGTCCATGGCATTGGTGCTCGGCTTGGGTCGGCCGTCGGTGTAGCTCGAACCATAACGTGACGGCCCGTAGTAGTAGGAAGGGGCGTAGTGGCCATCGCGCACCGGCTGGCACTGCTGTGGATCGCCCCAGTCGCGCTGGCAGTCCGCAAGCGAACGGTAAACGTCCTGCTGCGGCACGGGCTCGCCGCAGCCCGACATCGTTCCTGCCAGCAACAGCGTGATCGCGGCACTTCGTTTTCTGCGCTGCCGCATGCTTTTTTCTCCCCTCGGCAGTGTAATGTCACTTCCATGAACAAGCGCGCCGAATTCGGTTCCGACCTCGAGCAGGCGGCCTTCTGGATGCCGTTCACGGCGAACCGCCAATTCAAGAAAGCGCCGCGCCTGCTCGCGCGCGCCGAAGGCATGTACTACTGGACGCCGGAAGGCCGCGAGGTGCTCGACGGCACGGCGGGCCTCTGGTGCGTGAACGCGGGGCATTGCCGGCCGAAGATCGTCGAGGCGGTCAAGCGCCAGGTCGCCACGATGGACTTCGCGCCCACCTTCCAGATGGGCCATCCGATCGCCTTCGAGTTCGCCGAGCGGCTCGCGCGCATCGCGCCCGAGGGCTTCTCGCGCGTGTTCTTCACCAACTCGGGCTCGGAATCGGTCGACACCGCGCTCAAGATCGCGCTCGCCTACCATCGCGCGCGCGGCGAGGCGCAGCGCTTCCGCCTGATCGGGCGCGAGCGCGGCTATCACGGCGTCAACTTCGGCGGCATGGCGGTGGGCGGGCTGCAGGCGAACAAGAAGGCGTTCGGGCCGGGCGTGGCCGGCGTAGACCATATCCGCCACACGCACGACCTCGCACGAAATGCGTTTTCTCGCGGCCAGCCGGAAAAGGGTTTGGAATTCGCGGACGAGCTGGAACGGCTCTGCGCGCTGCACGATCCGTCGACGATCGCGGCGGTCATCGTCGAGCCGGTGGCGGGTTCAGCCGGGGTGCTGGTGCCGCCCAAGGGCTATCTCGAGCGCCTCCGGCAGATCTGCACGCGGCACGGCATCCTTCTCATCTTCGACGAGGTGATCACCGGATTCGGCCGCCTGGGCCATCCCTTTGCTTCCCAGCGCTTCGGCGTCGTGCCGGACCTCTTCACCACGGCAAAGGGGCTCACCAACGGGACCGTGCCGATGGGCGCGGTGTTCGTGAAGGAGGCGCTCTACGAGGCCTTCATGCAGGGGCCCGAAAATTCCTCATCGAGCATCGAGCTCTTTCACGGCTACACGTATTCGGGCCACCCCCTCGGGTGCGCCGCCGGTATCGGCACGCTCGAGACCTACGAGGACGAGAATCTCCTCACCCGCGCTCAGTCGCTTGAGAGGTACTGGGAAGACGCGGCGCATTCCCTGAAGGGCACGCGGCACGTGATCGACATCCGCAATTGCGGCCTGGTGGCGGCGATCGAGCTCGAGCCGCGTCCCGGGGCGCCCGGCCGGCGCGCTTACGAGGCCTTCGTCAAGGCCTTCGAGACCGGGGTGCTGATCCGTGTGACGGCGGACATCATCGCGCTGTCCCCGCCGCTCATCGTCGAGAAGCCGCAGATCGATCGGCTGTATCAGACGCTTCGCGAGGTACTGCAGCAAGTTGCCTGACCGGCTGGAGCTCCTCAAGGCGTAAATAGTGCCTTGATTCCATTGGTACACCCGGAATAATCTGCGCTCGGAGGCCAAACAACAATGTCCGAGCCAACGGGTACGCAGTACGGGGGATTCTGGATCCGGTTCCTCGCTCTCCTCGCCGACTCCGCGATCGTTTTCGTCCTTTCAACCGCGCTCCTCGTGGGCGCCACCATAGCGCTTGGACCGGACGACATGACGGTTGCAGTGATCGCAGTGGGGGTCCTCGGCTTCCTCTACTGGCCGATCCTGCACGCGTCTCGGCTCAGGGCGACCTTCGGCAAGGCGATTCTCGGCCTTCATGTCACACGCTTCGACGGCCGCCGTATTTCCATCCTGCGAGCGGTCTGGCGAGAGATCGCCAAAATTTTCTCCAGTGCGGTCTTCATGCTGGGCTATGTCATCGCCGCCGTCACCCCGCGGAAGCAGGCGCTGCACGACCTCATGGCGGCGACGTATGTGGCGCGGGAAGGCGTGTCGCGGGTATTCCCTGCGCTGCTCATAGTGCTGGCCGGTTTTGCGACACCCGTTTTCGTCGCGCCCATGGTGGTCGACCGCGCGGTCCAGTCCGCGATGGAGAAGCTCGTCATGGACGCCATTGCGCAGTACGACCCGATGAAGCAGCAGACCCGCCCTGCGGCGCCGGCGATGAAGGTCGCGCCGAGGACTTCTTCGCCCGCGCCGGTTCAGGTTGCAAAGGCAGCACCGGTTGCGCCAAAGGTGGAGGCTCCCGCGCCGAAGCCGGCGCCGGTCGCCCTCGCCCAGCCCGAGCCGGCAAAGGCGGTGCAGGAACCGGTAAAGGTGGCGCCGGAACCGGTAAAGGCGGCGCCGGAGCCGGCAAAAGCGGCACCGGAGCCGGTCAAGGCGGTGCCGGAAGCGGCAAAGACTGTGAAGGAACCGGTGAAGCCGAAAGCGGCGGCGAAGCAGAAGCAGGGACCTGTGGCCGTCGCGAGAGTGGCGCGCCCCTCGCCGGCGTCCTCCGATTTCATGCTCGCTTCCGGACTGAAGCACAACGACCTCATGACCGCGGTGCTTGCCCACGATGCCGCCTCGGTGAGCGAGCTGTTGAAGCTTGGCAAGTGGGTCGACAAGCCCGACAGCCAGGGCAGGACGCCGCTCATGGTTGCGACTGCCCTGGACGACGTGCCGACCGCCGAGGCGCTGCTGCGAGGCGGCGCGAGCCCAAGCCCTGCAGTCCGGGTGGCGCAAGAGCGCCGCAACGGCGAAATGGTGGCGCTCCTAAAGCGCTACGGCGGCCGCTGAGGCTCGGGCGGTGCCGCGCATTCCGGGCCTCGGGTGGTACGCGCTCGCCGGCGCTGTCTTCATCGCCGGCCTGGCGCTTGGCGGCATCCTGGTCTGGAGCTTCATCGCCGGATTCGAGCCTGCGGTTCGCTTCCTGGCGCCTGGCGAGGTCCAGGTGTCGATCACGGCTCCAGGGGACCAGGTCGTCTGGCACGAGCATCGCACGCTCTACCAAGGGCGGGCGTTCAACGTTGCATCGGCGATGCCCGACGGCACCCGCTATCGCGTGCACGCGCCCGACGGCAGCGCGATAGCGATCGAGCCGCACTCCGGGATGAGCTCGGAGGGGAGCGAGGGCCGCAGCGTCTCGGTGGCGCATTTCGCGGCTCCGTACGGCGGCGTGTACCGTGTCCTGGTCGAAGGATTCACCGAGCCGCGCGTCATGGCAGTGGGCCCGAACCGGGCCTGGCCGATCATGAAGCTCGTCGGCGAGGTTTCGCTCATCGTGGTCGGCGCTCGGCGCGGCGATCGGCGTCGGTCTCTATGGATTCCTGCGCACCGTGGCGGCACCCGGGGCGGCCGGTTCCGGCCAAGATTCGCAGGCCTCGCTGCGCAAGCTCGCTGGGCTGGTGTACGGGCTGCAGGCGGCGTCGATGCTCGTCGGCGTGACGCTCTTCGCCGGAGTGATCATTAACTATCTCAGGCGCGAACAGGCCGCCGGCACCTGGCTCGAGTCGCACTTCACCTGGCAGATCCGCACCTTCTGGTGGTCGCTCGCCTGGTGCGTGCTCGGCATCGCCACCGCCATCGTGCTGGTGGGCGTGTTCATCCTGATCGGCTCCGGCGTGTGGTTCGTCTATCGCATCGTGCGCGGCTGGATCGAGCTCAACGAAGGCCGGCCGATGTATGCCTGAAAGCGAGAAGGGGGCCGAAGCCCCCTTCTTCGTTCTGCTTCCTGCGGAGAGGCCTACTTTGCCGCGGCCCTGACGACCCCCAGCCGGCGGCCGCGGGCCGGCTGTTTCAGGCGCGCCGGGATCACCAGCTCCCGGACGTAGTTCGGCAGCGCGAACACGCCCTCGTGAGTCTCGCCGTTGTAGAAGCGCAGCTCCTGCAGCTTCCTCTGCTCGATGCGCCGGTCGATCTCGTCGGCGGTGAACGCCTTCGGATCGAGCTTGTCGGAGCACACCGCCATCGACCAGAGCGACCCGTAGAGCGGGATGTACATCGTGTAGACGCGCACGATGCGGAACACGCTGTTCAGGCGCTGGGCGAGCTCGGCCACGCGCTGGGGCTGCGCGACCGGCGAGCCGAGGTGCAGCGTGAGCGCGCCGCCCGGGGCGAGCGCGGTGCGAAGCTGCTGGAAGAACTCGAGCGAGTAGAGCGCGGCCGCGGGTCCCACCGGGTCGTTCAGGTCGAGCGCGATGCAATCGAAGCGCTCCTGGGTCTCGCGCACGAACTTCATGCCGTCGTCCACCAGGACCCGCAGCTTCGGGTTCTCGAATACCCCGTTGTGCACGGCCTGGAAGTGCTCCTTCGCCACCGCGATCACGTCGGCGTCGATCTCCACCATCGTCAGGCTCTCCACCGAGGGGTGCTTGAGCGCCTCCTCGGAGGATCCGCCGTCGCCGCCTCCGATGATCAGGACCTTCTTCGGCGCGGCGTGCGCCGTGAGCGCGGGGTGGACCAGGTTCTCGTGGTAGACGAACTCCTCCTTCTCGGAGGTCATGTTGAATCCGTCGAGGCGGAAGAGCTTGCCGTAGTGCGGCGTGTCGTAGATCTGCATCCTCTGGAAGCGCGTCTGCCACTCGCCTAGCTGGCTCGTCGCCCGGATGTAGAAGCCGGTCGAGTCGTTCAGGGGCTCCATCAGCAGGTGGCCGCCGCGATGCACCTCGTGCTTCGCGATCTCGCCGGGCTGGAAGTACTCGACCAGCCGGTCGAACAGGCGCCTCGCCTTGAGCGAGTTGTCGGCGCTGAAGTTGCAGACGTAGACGTCGAGTGTGAGCCCCTGGCGCTCGGGCCAGGTGTGGATTGCGAGGTGCGATTCAGCCAGCACCACTGTGCCGGTGAAGCCGGAGCCCTCGAACTGGTGGAAGGTCGCGTCCATGGTCGTGAGGCCGGACGCAGCCACCATTTCGAGGCACTTCGCGCGGAAGCGCTCTCCGTTGAGGAGGAGCTGCGGATCGCAGCGGCAGCCGGTGAGGTCACCGATGAGATGCAGACCGTTCATTTTCTATGCCCTCCAAAATGCGAAGGCGAAGCCCGCGTAGGGAGCCTCGCCTTCCATCCGCGCCTTGCGGCGCACAGCGCTCTCGATCGCGCTCAACTCGTTCAAAACCTCCTAAACGTCGGTTGTACCTTTGCCCTGCTCGATGATGCGCTCAGTGATACGAGCTACTTCGCTATCGATCAATCTTCGAGCGATCGAGATTTTGCTTGGAAGTCTCGGTAATTGCAAGACTTCGAACCATTTTGCTTCCTCGATTTCGGACTCCTGCCGACGGATCTCGCCACTCACCCACTCGCACGAGAACGCGATCATCATCGAATGCGGAAACGGCCAGGACTGGCTCGCGACGTAGCGCGGCCGCGCCACCTGGACTCCGACTTCCTCCGCGACTTCGCGCGCGAGGCATTGCTCGAGCGACTCGCCGGGCTCGACGAAGCCGGCGAGTGCGCTGTACATCCCGGGCGGGAAGTGCGGGCTGCGGGCGAGCAGCACCTCGCTGCCCCGCCTGACGAGCGCCATGACGGCCGGGGCCACTCTCGGATAGGCCGAGAGCTTGCAGGCGGGGCACACGCGCACGCGCTCCTCGCGGTGCGGCTCGGTGCGCGTCCCGCAGCGGCCGCAGAACTGGTGCGTGCGGTCCCAGTCGACGAGCTGCAGCGCCCGGCCTGCGAGCGCGAAATGCGCGTCGTCGAGTACGCTGAAGAGTGTCCTCAGGCCCTCCCACGACATGCCGGCGGGGGGCTCGGCTTCCTTGGGCAGCTCGGCGACCCAGCACTGCGTGCCGCCGAGCGAGCCGAGGTAGAGCGTCCGAAGCGCGCTGCCGGCCAGCCAGTCGTGGCTTTTCTGCAACGGCAGCCGAGCCCAGGCCGGACGCGCGCGCACGCGCAGGTCGTCCGAAGGCACCTCGAGCGGGCCCATCTCGACGAGCAGCTGGTCGCCGCGGAAGACGAACCAATGGGCCTCTGCGGGCGCCTCGCAGGTGACGCAATGCTCGAAATTCAGCGGCCGGGCGAAGGGGAGTTCGTTCATGGGCGGAGTCGAGCGATGCGCTGAGTATAATTTGCGCCCTCCGATGGACTCCCCGGTAACGCAAAAAGCTTCGGACCCGGAGCTGGCCAACTCCATCCGCGCGCTCGCCATGGACGCGGTCGAGGCGGCCAAGTCGGGCCACCCCGGCATGCCGATGGGCATGGCCGAGATCGCCGTGGCCCTATGGCGGCGCCATCTGCGCCACAACCCAGCCAATCCCGCCTGGCCGAACCGGGACCGCTTCGTGGTCTCGAACGGCCACGGCTCGATGCTCCTTTATAGCCTGCTGCACCTCACCGGCTATGGGCTTCCGATCGAAGAGCTGAAGCGCTTCCGCCAGCTTGGCTCCAAGACTCCCGGACATCCGGAATACGGCTACGCGCCAGGCGTGGAGACGACCACCGGACCCTTGGGGCAGGGGTTCGCCAACGCGGTCGGCATGGCGCTCGCCGAGCAGCTTCTCGGCGCCCAGTTCAACCGCCCGGGTTTCGAACTGGTCGAGCACCATACCTACGTCTTCATGGGCGACGGCTGCATGATGGAGGGGATTTCCCACGAGGCCGCGTCCTTCGCAGGGACCATTGGCCTTGGCAAGCTGATCGCCTTCTACGACGACAACGGCATCTCGATCGACTCGGACAAGGGCCAGATCGCCCACTGGTATACCGACGACGTCCCCAAGCGCTTCGGCGCCTACGGCTGGCAGGTGATCCCGAACGTCGACGGCCACGACGTCGAAGCCGTCGACCGGGCGATCCGTAAGGCGAAGCGGGAGAAAAGCCGGCCCAGCCTGATCTGCTGCAAGACCATTATCGCCAAAGGGGCGCCAAAAAAGGCGAACACCGGCGCAGCGCACGGCGCTGCGCTGGGCGCCGAGGAGGTCGCCGCCACCCGCGCGGCGATAGGCTGGCCGTACCCACCCTTCGAGATTCCGGAGGCGGTCCGCGCCGGCTGGGACGCGCGTGAGGCAGGGAGCAAGGCGGAAAAGAAATGGACTTCGCTCCTCAGGAAGTACTCAAAAGAGTTTCCGGCCGAGGCGGCGGAATTCCAGCGCCGCATCGCCGCAACTCTGCCGCCGGAGTTCGACAGCCGCATGGCGTCCCTTATTGAGGAGCTGAATTCCAAAGAAGAGACCGTCGCGACGCGCAAGGCCTCGCAAAACGTGCTCGAAGTCCTGATTCCGCTGCTACCGGAACTGGTCGGAGGCTCTGCCGACCTCACGGGCTCCAACCTCACCATGGTGAAGGCCTCCAGGCCGGTCTCTCCGGAGTCGGTGTCGGGGAACCATATCTTCTACGGCGTCCGCGAGTTCGGCATGTGCGCCATGATGAACGGCATCACGCTGCACGGCGGGCTTATTCCCTACGGCGGCACTTTCCTGGTGTTCTCGGATTACGCCCGCAACGCCCTGCGGATGGCGGCGCTGATGAAAATCCGCGTCGTGTACGTGTTCACCCATGATTCGATCGGACTGGGCGAGGACGGACCCACTCACCAGCCGATCGAGCACGCCGCGACCCTGCGTCTGATCCCGAACGTGGACGTCTGGCGGCCGGCGGACACGGTCGAGACCGCCGTTGCCTGGGCCGCGGCGTTGCGCCGCAAGGACGGTCCCACCGCCCTGCTTCTGTCCCGCCAGAACGTCGCCTTCTCCAGGCATGAGTCCTTGGCCGCGGTGGAGAAGGGGGGGTACATCCTCTCCGACGCCCCGGAGGCTCGGGCGGTCATCGTTGCCACCGGATCGGAAGTGCCGGTCGCGCTCGGGGCGCAAAAGTTGCTCGCCGTCGGCGGCCTGCCGGTCCGCGTGGTCTCGATGCCCTGCACCAGCGTTTTCGACCGCCAGGACGCCGATTACAGGAACTCGGTCCTGCCCCGGGAACTCCCAAAGGTAGCGGTGGAAGCGGGCGTCACCGATTATTGGCGCAAGTACGTCGGCCTGGAAGGCAAGGTGGTCGGCATCGACCGTTTCGGCGAGTCCGCACCGGCGGGCGAGCTTTTCAAGCACTTCGGCTTCACGCCCGAGCGCGTGGCCGAGGTCGTAAGGAGCATATTCGGATGATCAAGGTAGCCATCAACGGATTTGGACGCATCGGCCGCATGGTGCTGCGCGCTCACTACGAGAGCGGCAAGAAGCACGATTTGCAGTTCGTCGCGATCAACGACCTGGGCGACGCCAAGACCAACGCCCACCTGCTGCAGTACGACACCGCGCACGGGCGCTTCCCGTCGGCGGTGCGCGTGGATGGCGACAGCATCGTCGTCAACGACGACCGCATCAAGGTCGTGGCCGAGCGCGACCCTGCCAAGCTGCCCTGGAAGGCGCTCGGCGTCGATCTCGTGATGGAATGCACCGGCCTCTTCACGAGCAAGGCGAAGGCCGGGGCGCACCTGCAGGCCGGGGCGAAGAAGGTGGTCATTTCCGCCCCGGGCGAGACGGACGTCGACCGTACGGTCGTCTACGGCGTCAATCATGCTTCCTTGAAAGGAAGCGATACCGTCATCTCCAACGCCTCCTGCACCACCAACTGTCTCGCGCCGCTGGTGAAGGCGATCGACGACCGCATCGGCGTCGCCTGCGGCCTCATGAACACGATCCACTCGTTCACCAACGACCAGGTGCTCACCGACGTCTACCACAAGGACCTGCGCCGCGCCCGCTCGGCGGTCGAGAACATGATCCCCACCAAGACCGGCGCCGCCGCCGCGGTGGGCCTGGTGCTTCCCCACCTCAACGGCAAGCTCGACGGCTACTCGATCCGCGTGCCGACCATCAACGTGTCGATCGTCGACCTCACTTTCGTGGCGAAGAAGCCGACCACCGTCGACGAGGTGAACAACGCCGTCAAGCAGGCGTGCAACACCGACCTCAAGGGCATCCTCGAGTACAACTCGGAGCCGCTCGTGTCCTCGGACTTCAACCACAACCCGGCGAGCTCGATCTTCGACTCGAGCCTGACGCGCGTGTCCGACGGCACGCTGGTGAAAGTCTCCTCGTGGTACGACAACGAGTGGGGCTTCTCGAACCGCATGCTCGACGTGGCGGTCGCGTTCGCGAACGTGCGCTGAAATGAAGTTCCGGCGCATGTCCGACGTGGACCTGCGCGGCAAGCGGGTCTTCATCCGCGC
>Ga0134121_10003470_pt1 | contig 13163 bp, 13 predicted proteins | sample KB301_FD_96463 | JGI IMG/M metagenome (GOLD analysis project Ga0134121, IMG submission 96463) | Terrestrial soil microbial communities without Nitrogen fertilizer from Kellogg Biological Station, Michigan, USA - KB3-0-1 | ecosystem: Environmental > Terrestrial > Soil > Unclassified ...
CTTCGGCCACCGCCGCCACGATCTGGGAGAAGTAGCCATCCAGGAGGTCGGCGACGGCCTCCTGGGCTTCGGGGCTGAGCCTGGTCTGGGTGTAGGTTTCGACGGCGCTCTTGTAGCGGCCGACGCGATTGAACTGCGGGTCGATCTTCAGCTTGTCCAGCGAGCCGCGCAGCAGCCGGGTCTCCCACGAGAGGCCCAGCAGGTTGACGTCGCCTGCCGGCGAGAGGTGGATGTGCTCGCAGGCCGTGGCAAGGTAGTAGGCGAGGGTGCCATTCGTCCCCTCGCCGGCGGTCTCCAGGTAGCACTCGACGAACTTGCCGGCGCGGCGCAGGGCCATCATCTGCCGCCGCAGCTCCTGCGCTTTGGCGAGGCCCATCTCGGCGTTCTGGATGTACACGGCGAGCCCTTTGATACCGGAGTCCTGGCGGGCGGCGCGAAACGCCGGGTAGAGCTGCGCGATGCTGTCGGGCTCCGCGGCGCTGGAGAAGGGGAAGCGCGGCACCTCCTGCTCCAGCACCGGGCCGTCCACTTTCCAGATGAGAACGGTGGCGCCGTCCAGCTTGCCGCGTCCCTTGCGGCTCGCAAGGATGCCGGCGACGGTGGCGAGAACCGCGATTCCCAGCAGAGCGACGAAGATCAGCAGCAGCTTCTTCATGGGCGAAATCCCTCGCTGGCGCCGGGGCGGTTCACCCGCGGCCCCGGGTGGTGGGATGGCCGTGGCAGGCGTGGGCAAGGACGAAATCGATCATGCGGCCTGCCACGTCGACGCCGGTGGCTCCTTCGATCCCCTCCAGACCCGGCGAGCTGTTGACCTCGAGGACCATGGGCCCATCCTTCGACGGGATCAGATCCACTCCGGCGATGTTCAGGCCCAGCACCTCGGCGGCGTGCAGGGCCGTCGCCACGTACTCGGGAGGCAGGTCGAAGCCCTCCGCCGTGCCGCCGCGGTGAAGATTGCTGCGGAACTCCCCTTCGCCGGCCCGGCGCGACATGGCTGCCACCACCTCGCCACCGACGACGATGGCGCGGTAATCGGTTCCCTGGGCCTCCTCGACGAAGGCTTGGATGAGGATGTTCTGCCGCAGCGAGCTCATGGCGTCGAGGACCGACTCGGCCGATTTGACCGACTCGGCCAGAATGACACCCTTGCCCTGCGTCCCCTCGAGAAGCTTGAGGATGACCGGCGCCCCTCCCACCCGTCTGATAGCCGAGCGAACGTCCTCACGGCGCCAGGCGAACGCCGTTGGCGGGATGCCGATGTCGTGGCGCGACAGGAGCTGGAGGCTGCGCAGCTTGTCGCGGCTGCGGGAGATGGCCTGGCTCTCGTTGGCCGGGAAGACCCCCATCATCTCGAACTGCCGGAGCACGGCGAGGCCATAAAAGGTGATCGAGGCGCCGATGCGAGGCACCACGCCGTCGAGCCCGGTCACCCGCTCGTTGCCATGGAAGACCTCGGGCCGTTTCTTCGACAGCTTGACCACGCACTCCAGCGGATCGAGCACCATGACCTCGGCGGCCCGCTGCTGGCAGGCTTCGACGAGGCGCCGGGTCGAATACAGCGTCGCCTTGCGCGACAGGATGGCGATCTTCATCCGCGGCTAACTCTCACCCGCAGGTGGCCGAGGATTTTGCCGGCGGCTGCCGGGCGACCGGCCTGAGGACCCCGAGGACGGCCGCCGGTGCCAGCGGCGCAACCGGTACTTGCTCGCGACGTCCACGCGGAAGTCCCCCTCCAGGGCCTTGCGTCCGAGGATCATGCGAAAGAGCATGCCCGAGCGGTCGGCCAGCGTGAGGAGGATACGCTTGCGCACCGGTCCGAGCACCATCTCGGTCTCGATGACCGGCCGAACTTCCGGATGGCCGCCGGAATCGGTGACCCGCATCCGCCGTAGCACACGCACTTGCGTGGTCACCTGGTGGTCGGGCCGGCGGCGGTCGGGCCGCAATGAGATCTTCACCCATTCCGAACCGTCCGGAAAAACATCCAGAACCTCCAGACGGTCGATGTGCAGGGTCGACGTGCGGGCGCCCGTGTCCACCTTGGCCTTGAGGCGGAAGATTCCCAACTCCGGAAGATCCAGATACTCCTTCCAGCCCACCAGGCGGTTCTCACGAAATTCCGACACCCTCAGCGTTTCCCTTCCCCGGAGACACTCTGTAGAAATGCCAAATGCGGACGAGTGCATTTGTACGAACGAAAAGACCGCGTCCTCCGTGAAGCCGGCCCGAAGTTGCCCCAAACCGCCGGAAAACCCCATTCCAGGGGCTTTTCAGGATCGCGAGCCCAACTGGGCACAGAGATTGCAATCAAGCCGGGTACCTAACAGTGACGTAACCGAGGGGGAGATTCCATCCAGCCAACCGTACCATCCATCCTTCAACGGAGATCCTAACGCGATCTCATCTTTGAAAGCCTTCCTCATCCCCTGGACAGGGGTAGATCCATCCAAGATTCCCATCCAGACCCGAGGAACCTCCCCCCTGAGCCCCCTTTTGGGGGCTTCATTTTTTCTACTGGCGGAATGGGAGCCCAGGCACGACTGTTGCAACAGGTAGTGAGCAGGACACAACGAGGGGGAGGCGCCACACCAACCAACTTTGTCCTACCTGACTTGAGAGATCGTGAGATCTCACCCTCTTTGACCCTACCTGATTCCCCTAAGCACAGGGGTACAGCCACAAAGCCTACCGGAGAGATGGGGCCTCCCCCCCTGAATCTCGGCTCCCGTCGCAAGACGGGAGCTGTTTTCATTTTGGCTATATCTCTGCCAATTTGACCTTCATGCCAGCCCGGCGCGGTTAGAATGACGCGGTGCGGCGGTCCGAGGATCTTCTCGCCTGGTTCGACCTTCACCGCCGGGACCTGCCCTGGCGCCGGACCCGCGACCCCTACGCCATCTGGCTCTCCGAGGTGATGCTCCAGCAGACTCGCGTCGAGACGGTGCTCCCTTTCTACAAGCGTTTCCTGGAAAGATTTCCCACCGTCGAGGATCTCGCGCGGGCCGAGATCGACGAAGTCCTGACCCTGTGGTCCGGGCTTGGCTATTACCGGCGGGCGCGGCAGCTCCACGCGGCGGCGCGGAGGATCGCGGAGCTGGGAACCTTCCCATCCACCCTCGAAGGTCTCCTGGCCCTTCCCGGCATCGGCGCCTACACGGCGGCGGCGGTGGCGAGCATCGCTTTCGGCGTGGCAGCCCCGGTGATGGACGGCAACGTCGAGCGGGTCCTCTCGCGCTACCTGGCATTGGAGGCGGACCCGAAGTCGGGAAGCGCAAGGCGGCAGCTCCTGACTCTGGCGGCCGAGCTGCTGAGCCCAGGCCGGCCGGGGGACAGCAACCAGGCGCTCATGGAGCTCGGGGCGACTCTCTGCTCGCCGCGGCGCCCCAAATGTCTCCTTTGTCCCCTTCATTCCGGGTGCCGCGCCGCGCGCGAGGGCTTTCCTGAGCGGTATCCCGTGGCGCGGGCGAAGCGGGAGGGGGAGCGCCACCGCCTCGCGGTGGCGGTGGTGGAAAGGGAGGGCGGCGTGCTTCTCTTCCGCCGGCCGGAGGACAGTGCCCTTTTGGCCGGCACCTGGGAGCTGCCGTGGGTGACCGTGGAGATCGACGGCGTTGCAGCGGAGGGGTCGCCCGAGATCGCCCTCGCCGCCCGCTATGGCGGTCGCTGGACCCTGGGTCCCCGCACCGCCGGCGTTCGCCACGGCATCACCTACCGCGACCTGGAGGTGGACGTCCATCCGGCGTCTCTCGCCTGGGGTGGAGAGGTTCGGGAAGGGTGGGCTGCCGGCTGGTTCGACGCCGCCGGCCGCGCGGCGCTGCCGTTGTCGTCGCTGGTGGGGAAGGTGCTGGCGGCGCTCTAGCCGACTGACTAACCTGGCGGCACCGGCCAGGAGATCCCCGAGCCGCCGGCGATGATGAACCAGCCGATGATCTTGTCGTCCAGCTCCCGCAGCCGGCTCGCCACCAGGTTGCAGAGGATGGTCAACAGGCGGATCGACGACACCTTGTTGATGTCCAGGATCCCCTCCAGCACCTCGCCGGGGATGACCAGCACCACGGCGCCGCCGTCGTGAGCCTTGGCGTCGGCCGAGCGGGGCTCGTTGTCGATCAAGGCCATTTCGCCGAAGAAGCCGCCGCGATCGAGAAAGGCGAGCGCCTCTTCGCCGGCGCCGGGGATGTACTTGCTGATCATCACCCGCCCCTCGAGCACCACGTACATCTCGTTGCCCAACTCGCCCTCGCGGAAGATCAGCTGCTTGGGGCCATACTTCCTCTCCTTGGAGAGCGAGGTCAGGAAGTTGATCTCCAGGTTCGAGAGCTTCTGCTCCTGGAAGAGCTTGCGTTTCGAGGCGAGGTCGACGTGGAACTCCCCGGTGGACTCCAGCGGCGTGGCCGCAGTGGTGCTGGGAGGTTTGCCGGTCTGGGAGAAGAACCTGGTGAGGTTCTCGTTGGTCTGTCGAAGCTTCGAGGAGAGGCTCTTCCAGAACGTCCAGTAGAGGGCCAGCTTGAAAGGCGGGTCCATCTCCATCAGGGCACCGAGTGCCTCGGGGTTGAGCGAAATCAGCTCGGAGTCGCCGGAGCTCACGGCGCTTCCCGAGCGCGGGATGCGGTCGACGAATGAGGTTTCGCCGAACAGGGTGCCGGGCACGAGCGCCGCCAGGCTGAAGAGTCCATAGGGCGTCTTGCGCTTGATGCGCACGCCGCCGCTCTCGATGAGGTAGGCCTCCTGGCTGGGCTCACCCTCCTGGACGATCGTGGCGCCGTCGGCATAGTGGACGAACGTGGCGCACGCGGCGAGCTGCGCAAGCTGCTCATCCGTGAAGTGGGCGAAGATGTCCCACCGCCGCAGGGTGTCTTCCATGTTCAAGGCGGGCTTATTGTAGCGGAGGTTGGGCGTCTCCGACGCTATTTTTACTGCCGGCGAGGCGGCTCTGCGGAGCCGAAGCCTGCCCCTCACTTCGGGCCCAGGCGGCTCGCTCCTCGTCGCCTGCGTCCGCCCACAGGTCGGCGGCCTGCAGGAACCACTCGGCGAACAGCGGCTCGCCGCTGCCCAGATCCGAGCGGAGCTTGTTCTCCAGCGGCGCCTCGATCTCGCTGAACAGGCGGCGGGCGGCCTGTGTGTCGCCGCGCCGCAGCGCCACCCAGGCGCGGTGGAGGGTGAGCGACTCCAGGAGGTCCGAGCGCAGGGCGCCAGCTTTCTGGAAAGCCTCCTCTGCGCCGTCGAAGTCACCGGCCCAGGCCGCCGTCAGGCCGCGCTCCAGCCAGGCTTCGCCGTCGGCGGGGTCCTGGGCGAGGACGCGGTCGAGGAGAGCTCGAGCGCGGTCCAGCTCCAGGAGGTGGCGGGCGGCCACGGCGGCGGTATAGAGCTGGTCGCGGCTCGCCCGGGCATCGGTACGGGCGGCGGCCAGAGCATCCGCGAAACGGCCTTCGCCAAGGGCCCGCTGCGCGGCGCCATTCTCGGGCTGGCGCAGAATCGCCCACATCGCAAAGGCCCCGGCGGCGAGGAGGACGAGAAAGCCGGCGAGGAGGAGTCCTTCGAAAGAGGGCATCGTGCGGCCTCAGGTCTTTCTATAAGGATGGCAGGTTGAGCTGGGCCGGTCGCAGGTGCTCCCAGACGGCCCGTTCCACAGTTTCCAGCCACTCCGGCCTCGCCCCGGGATCGAGATGGAGGGCCACGAGCCCGCGCTCGACCAGCTCGTGGCAGAGCTTTTCTTCCACCGCGTACTGAAACCCGGGGTCGGCCGAGCGCACACCGTCCGGGCTGAGCTGCTCGACGATGGGGACGTGGACCAGCAGGTCATAGCCCCGGAGCCAGTACTCGACCAGCCCCTCGGGCCCTTCCTGCCGGCCGGCGGCGAGGAGGAGATAGACATAGTTGTCGAGCACACTGCGGTCACAGACCACCACCGGATAGCGCGCCTGAGCCACCAGCTCCTCGGCGATCTGGGTGTGGAGGATCCACGACTGGGCGGCGACCGACGTCTCCTCGTTGATCGGCAGCGGGCACCGCCGCGCCACCTCGTGCACCACCTCGACCCCCACGTCCCGCCGTTTCAGCCTGGCCGCCAAGCCGTAGCATAGAGTGGTCTTGCCCACGCCGTGGGAACCGATGAAGGCGATCTTGAGGCGGGAGGCGGGGAGCACGGAGGGGATTGTAAGCTGCGCGCGCGAGGAAATCGGCTCGCCCCTCAAGGGCATTGAGCTTGGTCGTGTCATAATTTCCTGAGGCAGGTCAGGAATCGCTCAGCAGGGAGAGAATCGGTGAACAGGCGAGGCTTCTACAGAGGAATGGACCCGAGGGACGTCGCGATGTACGGTCTCCCTGAGGCCGCGCACTATCTTCATCTGCCGGTCGCCACCTTGAGGTCCTGGGTCGACGGCAGGAGCTATCGATTGGCCGACGGAGGTCGAGGTTTTTCGGAGCGCCTGATCGAGAGGCCGGACGCAGGAGACCCGAGGCTGTCTTTCAACAACCTGGTGGAGGCTCACGTCCTTCGGGCGCTTCGAGTCGAGCACCAGGTGTCGATGAATCATGTGCGTAGAGCTCTCGATTACGCCGAGAAGGAGTTCGGTATCGACCGGCTCCTGATCCGCAAGGAGTTGCTCGCGGCGCCCGGCGAGCTTTTCCTCCAGGAGTATGGCCGCTTGCTGAGCCTCAGCCGGTCCGGCCAGTTCGCCATCGAGCAGATCCTGGAGGCATTCCTCCGGCGAGTCGTCCGAGATCCGAAGGGCCTTCCCGTCCGGCTATACCCCTTCACCTCCCCGGGTACCACTGAAGATCGGCGAGTCGTGGCCATCGACCCAAGAATCTCCTACGGCAGGCCAAGCATCGAGCGGAAGGGTATTAGCACGGCCATACTCGTCGAACGGCTGAACGCGGGGGAATCGATTGAAGAGCTGGCAGACAGCTATGACCTCACGGCGGAGGAGGTGGCGGAGGCCATCGTCTACGAGTCCGCCCGTGCCGCGTGATCCGGTTTTCTTCGTCGACGCCGATCTTTCCGACAGGTGGTTCCTCAGGGCTCGGGAGGAGAACCTGCCTTGGCTTGGCTGGCCCAGTAGAGGGTCGCCGAGCGGCTTGGCGTCCGGTAAATGTTCGTGTCCAAGGTAAGGTGGAGATGGGGAGGAGCGGTGGAATGATCTCAAGGAGCTGGCCCATGCTGCGATCTACTAGAAATCAAAAGACTTCCTCCTGGCGTGAGTTTATCTTTTCCTCGCTAGCAAAGAGCAGAAAGTTGTGGCATAATTTTCAGAGGAATGGCCAAGACCAAGAATCTAATTGAGACGGCCACCCTCACGGTTTCCACCAACCCTCTAGTCGAGGATAGGCTTGAACGGTTAGTCTCTACTGGTTACTACGGTAAGAACGCGGCAGAGGCTGCCGAGCGGCTCCTCGCGGAAACCCTCAAGGCGCTTGAGAAGGCAGGGGAGATCCCGGATCGACCGATCGGTGAAGGGAGCGGCGAGCCATGATTATCGATTCCCTCGGCGAAGCAACGGCGCGCAGATATGACCCGGGGCCGAGTCTAGGCGATCGGTTTCGACGCGATCACGTGACCCTGTATTTCGATCGGGCCGAATCTCTCTATGAGCGCTGGGATAGGCCCGTCTGCATCATTGTAGATGGCCCCTATGGCGTCGGAGGATTCCCGGGCGACCCACCTACTCCTGCCGCGCTGGCCGAGTGGTATTCACCCCATATCGTCGGATGGAGCCGGCGATCCACTCCACAGACAACTCTCTGGTTCTGGAATACGGAAGTCGGCTGGGCCACGGTGCATCCCGTACTAGTGGCACACGGATGGGAGTACCGGAGCTGCCACGTATGGGATAAGGGCAAGGGCCATATCGCCGGGAATGCTAACTCCTTGACCTTGCGCAAGTTCCCCGTCGTGACAGAGGTATGCGTCCAGTACGTCAAGCGAGCGACTTTCGGCGTGGATGGTTGCGAGCTGTCTATGCAGGATTGGCTTCGCCACGAGTGGCGACGGACTGGGCTTCCTTTCTACCTAGCCAACAAAGCGACCAGGACGGCTAACGCGGCAACGCGCAAATACTTGACCGCATGCCATCTCTGGTACTACCCACCCGTAGAAGCCTTCGAGAGACTCGCTGCCTATGCCAACGAACATGGCGACCCGGAAGGTCGCCCCTACTTCAGCATCGACGGCCGGAAGCCGCTATCTGGGGAGGCCTGGGCCGCGCTGCGGGCAAAGTTCACCTGCGAGGTGGGAATTTCCAACGTATGGAATCTCCCCCCGGTCAGAGGGACGGAACGCCTCAAGAAGAAGTTTCGGTGCGTCCACAATAACCAGAAGCCGCTCCGGCTAATCGACACTTGTATCAAGGCTTCCACTGATCCCGGGGACCTCGTTTGGGAGCCGTTCGGTGGGCTATGCTCGGCCGCTATCTCCTCCCACAGGCTAGGCCGTGCCTGCGTTTCTGCAGAGATATTGCCGGAATACTACGCCGCAGCTTGCGATAGACTACAAACATATGACTGCGCACAAGATCTCTTCCCCTCCGACGCGACCACTTCTTGACGGCTGGGAACACTTCGAGCTGTACCAAAATATACGCTCTGCAATTGCGACCCTTCCAGCCTACTTTCGCACCGAGACCCGCATCTCGGGAATCAACGTCACGGATTTACAAACCCTGAACACCGCCCTGGGGGCGACAATCGAGGAACAGGTTGTCACGACCCTTAACGCGATTCGGCATGTCTGGGACCCTGAAGAACGCTACTCTCTCTATCACTTTGTGAGACAAGCGCAGACGTTTCCCGACGTTCTTCTGAAGAGAGCTGTCGATAGCCACATCCTGCTAGGGATTGAACTGAAGGGCTGGTACGTGCTCGCGAAGGAAGGGGAGCCGAGCTTTCGCTATAGAGTGACACCCGCCGCTTGCGCAGACGCTGATCTCGTAGTCGTGGTGCCTTGGGTGCTGGCACAGGTCATCAGCGGCTCGCCCATCGTCTTTGACCCCTACGTGGAATCGGCGCTCTTCGCGGCGAAGTTTCGTAACTACCATTGGCGGCACCTCAAAAAGGCCAAAATAGATCGGACAATCCGGCAGCCGGAGAACGTCCATCCATATCCAAGCAAGAGGGATCAAATTGGAGATATAAGCGTAGGTGACCAAGGCAACTTCGGCCGATTTTCCCGGACCGGGATCATGGATGCCTACCTCTCGGAGATGAAACGTCGAATGCTTTGCGGTGTACGGATTGAACACTGGCTTTACTTCTTGCAGGCATTTCAGGAGACGAGTACAGAGGACGAAATCCGTGCCGGGCTCGGCGAACTCCGGGGCAGGATCGAACGAGAAATTCGGACAGCAGCCGAGCCGATCATCGATCCCGTGTTGGCGATCCTGGCGCAGCTAGAACGTCTGGCGGGGCTTATCGACTAAGGCTTGCCGCCCTGGCCTTACTTGGATCACGAAGAGCTACAGACCTGCTCCTGAAGCGAGTTCGAGTCCCGACTCTCCGGGGCAGATCAAGATGTGGCTGACGCTCCAGGCGTGGCTGAAGGAGAGTTGAGGCCCTCCATCTCCTCCTCCAGAATCGCCATCGCCCCCGCCAACTGCTCCTCCTGGATTGTCAACGGCGGCACAATCTGGGCAACCTGGCCTTCCGGTCCTCCTGAGAGGAGGAGTACGCCGCGGGACCAGGAGGCGAGCATCCAGGACTTCGCTGCTTTAGCGGTGCGGAATTGGATTCCCCAGAGCAGGCCCCTTCCTCGGACCTCCTCGACAGCCGGAAACCGCCGAGGCCAGTCGGCGAGCCGGCGTCCTAGTTCCTCCCCCAGCCGGGCGGCGCGGTCGGGGAGGTCGCTTTCCCGGATGACTGCAACGGCTGCGAGGGCCGCGGCGCAGGCGAGCGGGTTGGCGATGAAGGTCGCCGTATGAAGCGCTTCGCCGGCGGTCCCCCAGCAACGGAAAAGATCGCGTCGGGCGATCACCGCGGCGATGGGCAGTCCGCCTCCCAGCGCTTTGCCGCAGCAGAGGATGTCCGGCCGCACGCCTTCGTGGTCGACCGCGAAGAGGCGGCCGGTGCGGCCGAAGCCGGTGAAGATCTCGTCCGCGATAAGCAGGGTGCCCCGGCGATGGCAGATCTCTGAGATTCCCAGGAGCCAACCGGTCGGGGGAATCAGCACTCCCTCGCGGCCGACGATGGGCTCCACGATTACCGCTCCCACCTTTCCGTCATCTAGTGCCTCGTCCACCAGATCAAGCGCGGCCCCGAAGGGGAGACGGCGGACGTGCCCGTGGAGGTGGTCGGCGAAAGGGTCGCGAAACTCGGGGCGGGAGCTCACCGCCAGCGCTCCCAGGGTCATGCCGTGGTAGGAGGGATCGAAGGCCAGGATTCCCGGGCGACCCGTGGCGCCGAGCGCCGTCTTGAGGGCGATCTCCACGGCTTCCGCGCCGGAGATCGCGAAGAACACCTGGGCGTCGTCGACCGGCGCCAGGGCCACCAGCAGCCGCGCCAGCTCCACCCGCCGGGGATGGGCGTGAACGTCCCCCAAAGCATGAAGGAGCTCCCCCGCCTGGTGCCGCACCGCTTCGACCACCCGCGGATGGCGGTGCCCGATGGCGGCGACGCCGAATCCCGCTGTGAGGTCTATATAGATGTTGCCGTCGACGTCCCGGACATTCGCCCCCTTCGCCTCCTCCCAGAGGATTGACGACGGGAGAGGATGGCCCTCGGGCAGGGTTGGCAGTGTGTTGACCCCCGGCGCCTCCAGCTTGCGCAGGTCCGCCGACAGCGCCCGGGACCGCGGCCCCGGCGGCGGGACGACGATCCGCGGCAGCTGATCGCCGAAGCTCACATCTCCCGCCGGCCGGCGAGCGACCGGCCGAGCGTCACCTCGTCGGTGTACTCGATGTCGCCGCCCACCGGCATGCCGAAGGCGAGGCGGGTGATTTTGATTCCCCTGGGTTTCAGCAGGCGGGCGAGGTAGAGGGCGGTCGCCTCGCCCTCGACGTTAGGGTTGGTGGCGAGGACGATCTCCTCCAGTCCTTCCAGGCGTTCCAAAAGGCCTGCGATGGCCAGGCGGTCGGGGCCGATGCCGCGGTGCGGCGAAAGGGCGCCCATCAGCACGTGGTAGAGCCCGTGGTACTCGCCCGTGCGCTCGATGGGCTCGAGATTGAAAGCCTCTTCGATGACGCAGATGCGAGCACGGTCCCGCCGGGGATCGGAGCAGTAACGGCAGGGATCGATGGCCGTGATGGAGTTACAGATCGAGCAGTGGAAGAGCTTCGCCTTGACTTCGAGGATGGCCTCGGACAGCGCTTCGGCTTCCGCGGCCGGCACCTTGAGGAGGTAATGGGCGAGACGAGCCGCGGTCTTGGGGCCGATGCCCGGCAGACGCGACAGCTCGCCGATGAGCCGGGCCAGTGGTTCGGACATCGGCTCCCGGGGCCCCTAGAACAGCCCCGGCATGCTGGACATCATGGCGCCGGCCTTTCCCTGCATCGTCTCTTCGAGCTTGCGCCCGGCCTCGTTGACGGCGGCGACGATCAGGTCTTCGAGCATCGAAGGATCCTTGGGGTCCATGGCCTCGGGATCGATCTTGACCGAGACGAGCTGCTTGTGGCCGCTCAACCGCACGGTCACCATGCCGCCGCCGACACTGGCTTCGACAATGGTCTCGGCGAGCTCACGCTGGAGGCGCTCCTGCATCTCCTGGGCCTGCTTCATCAACTTCTGCATGCTGCTCATGTCGTCTCACTCCTCCGTGTAGGTTCCTTGATCATCGACGGCTTCGACCCGGCGGCTGCCCTGGAAGATCTCCAGGACGGCCTGGACGGCCGGCTCGATTTCCGGGCTGCGCGCCGGCTTCGCCGCCTCGGCAGCGGCAGGCGGCGCACCGCGGCTCTCGCGGATTTCAAGCCGGGTCCCCGCTCCCCAGACTGCCACCGCTGCCTCTTCCAAGATAGGGCGAGCGGCCTCCAGGCGCGAGCGGAGATAGGTTTCGCCACTCTGGACTAGGATGGTGACCTTTCCGTCCTCGAAACGAATGTCCTCGGCAGCTCCAAGGTTTCCGCCCAGGTTGTGGTTGCGCTTGCCCGCCTCCTCTTTGAAGGCGGTGACGGGATCGCTCGACCGGCTCGGAGCGGCTGTCGCCGGCGACGTCGGGGACACCGCAGCCGTTGGTGCCACCCTCGGGGGCTCGGGTCGCTGCTCCGGCGGTATATTTCTAGGTGGCGGCGGCGCCGGCGGGGAAGGCCGGGGCGTGGGCGCTGTCGCCGGTCTCGCCGCCGGAGCGGCGCCAGCCTGGTGCGTGCCGGCGAGGATCTCCTCGACGCGAATCAGCTTCGGCAGCTCGGCGGCCCGCAGCCAGGCGATCTCCACCGCCAGGGCGCCGGTATCGCTGCGCCGCACGATGGGCTCGCTGGTCAGGAGCTGGCTCATCAACCGCAGCAGGTTCTCATAACCGCTCGCCTTCGCCGTGGCGGCCAGGACATGAGCCTCTTCGCCAGGCAGGTCGATCTGCTCGGGCGAGCCACCCATTGCCAGGTGCAGGGCGTCGCGGCCGAAGGCCAGGAATTGCCCGTAGACGTGGCGCGGGTCCCACCCTTCCTCCTCGACCCGGCGCACGGCGGCGGAGACGGCCTGGGCGTCACCCGCGAGGATGCCGGTCAAGAGACTCTGGAAGAGGGCCGTGTCCAGCCCGCCCAGCAGGCGCACCGTATCCTCGTCCGCAATGCTCCCGGAGCCAAAGGTGGCGAGCTGGTCGAGAAGGGCGACCGAATCGCGCACGCTCCCCTCGCCGGCGCGGGCGATGAGCCGCAGCGCCGTGTCGCTCGCCTTGATGCCCTCGGCCTCGGTGATCGTCCGCAGATAGGCGGCGAGGTCGTGCGACGGCACCCGCCGGAAGTTGAACTCCTGGCAACGGGAGAGGATGGTGGCGGGGACGGCGTCGATCTCGGTGGTGGCGAAGATGAAAACCAGGTGTCGCGGCGGCTCCTCGACGATCTTCAGCAGCGCGTCGAAAGCCTGCCGCGAGAGGCGGTGGATTTCGTCCAGCACCACCACCTTGTAGCGGTCGCGGGCCGGGCCGTAGCGCAGGCTCTCGGTGAGCTCGCGCACCTGCTCCACCTTGGAGTAGGTGGCGGCGTCGACCTCGATGACGTCGATGTCCGAGCCGCGGGTGATCTCGA
>Ga0134121_10003471_pt1 | contig 13161 bp, 14 predicted proteins | sample KB301_FD_96463 | JGI IMG/M metagenome (GOLD analysis project Ga0134121, IMG submission 96463) | Terrestrial soil microbial communities without Nitrogen fertilizer from Kellogg Biological Station, Michigan, USA - KB3-0-1 | ecosystem: Environmental > Terrestrial > Soil > Unclassified ...
CGCATCAGCGTTTCGTCGTGGGCTACGACCGAGGCGGATGTTGAACGCAGCCTCGCTGCCATGCTGCGGATTGCGCGCGAGGTCCATTCGCAAACCTGAAGATGAGACCAGCAGAGCGCGGACATTTCGTTCGCGCACGGCAGCCAGCTTCCAAACAACCGTTATGACGGTCTAAAGAACCCGCCCCTGCAATCCCTCAGCGGGTGGGAGTTGGGCTCGCGGAATGAATATGGCCGCGCGTTTCGGGTGATGTCAGGTACGTATGCGAGATACGATCGTGCCAAGTGAGCGCGTCTTCGTCCCACCAGGCCCACACGAAACCTATGAATGCGGTGCTGGCGGAAATCACGTAGCCCAGACTTCGCAACAGCATCTGGCGCGGCGTCGGCGATTCACCTGAGAAACTGGAAACTTGCAGCCCGCGGAACATCATCCCCGGAGTGGTGCCTCCAAAAACAGTGAACAGCGCGAAATATTGCAGATACACGATGGCAAGCGTGGCTGCGTAGATCTCCGTGCTGAGCTTGCTCAACGTGAATTGCCCGCCAAGAGAGCTGAACAGCGCCAGAAATCCGCCGTAAGCGAAAAGCAAGCAGACGACATCGATCAGCCCTGCCCAGCGGCGCTCTTCCAGCGAGGCGACAGGATAGAGGCCGTAGCGTTTCGAGCGGTTTTCGCTGGCCTCGCCTTCCGATTCCGTTTGTTCCCCCGGAGGAACGGAAACGTCGATCTCCAGGCGGCCATCGCGCTTTTCAGGCGGGGGCGAATAGCGTCCGATGGCGATGGTAAACGAGAAATCGTTATCGGCAATCTCGGTTGAAGGAGGTTCCGCGACCTCGACGGCCGTGGAAACGCGAGGAACAGGTTCGGGTTCACCGAACGGAAGCTGAGATTGCGAATTTAGCAAAGGGCTTCTTCCGCTCGCGCGAACTTCGGACTTCGCGACGGGCTCAGCGAAGAGAGCTTCGCTGCCGTATTGTCTGCTCACCGCGGCCTGAAAACCGCGGTTGCCACCACGACGTGCGCGATAGGCGTCCAGGCGCTCTTCCAGTTCACCTAGCCACGGGAGATCCTGAGCGGTGGAGGCTGTTGGCGGCGATTGACCGGGAGGTGCGCCCGCACGAATTCGCGGGGCGGACTCGTACGAAGAGCAGTCTGTAGGGAGAATGGAATCGCAGAAACCGCAGGCTCGGATGCCCGAGGGCAGTACCGCGCCACACTGCAAGCATGTTGTTGTCACCGGTGCGTTTTGCGCTGCGGACGCTCCGACTCCGGGTGAGGGAACCTGTTCAGAATAGCAAAGGTTAAGGAATTGGGAAGAGAGATTTGAAGAGCGTTGTAACCAATACGTCAGCAGCAGAGGGGGAAGAAGGAGAGAGCGCCTTTGCTAGGCTTCGATTTGCTGAGCGAGGAGATCGCGGCTGAAGGCGATGCGGCGATCAAGGGTCACGGCCGCAAAGTAGGTGCAGCGGCTGCGCTCGGATTCGACCCAAGCGTGGGTGGAGGGGGCTAAGCGCGCCAGAGTGCTGCTGACGAAGTTGAGCAGCCGGAAATAGGCGCCGACAGCGCGCACCGCGCTGCGATCCTCGGGGCGATCGGGGCACAGCTGCAAGAGCTGGCTGACGCGGGCAAAGTCTTCGCCGGAAGTGGCCGGCGAGAGCCCGGTGACGTCGAGGACCTCCGGTGAGAGTTCGTGTTTCACCGAAGCGGCGATCAGCGAACGGCAGTAAGAGACAAAAAACTGGAGCAGGAAGATCACCGAGCAAACGAAAATCAGGGCGCCCATCATCGCGGCACCACCGAGAGGCTTCCGGGCGTCAGGCGGGCATCGTCGGGAACACGCCAAAACGCGTAGGCCCAGGACAGCGGCAGCAGGCAGCCCATTATCGGCATCATGTTGTGCACGTAGGAAAAGAACGTGGGGTGCAAATTCGAGACCGAGTACGTGGCCGCCGAGGCGCCGAAAAATACGCCCAGCGAGAGTACGAGTTGCACCAGCAGGGTGCGGGTTTCGCGCAGCTTCAGAATGGCGGCCCACAATACGTAGGTGAGCACCAGACCGACGAAGTAGAGGTTTTGGGACAATTCGAACGCGAAATAAGTCAGCATTTTGTGCGAGGACTGGCTGACCACGGCATACGAAAACCAGCAGGTCCCGGCCAGAAGCGCGACCGCGCCGATGCGGAAATACCGCTCGAGTTTCATTTCCTCAAAAACGTACACGTACAAGCTGATAAGCGCGAAGAAGAGAACGATGGTCAGGACGGCATCGGAATAGAAGTAGAAGTAGCGGTAGGAGAGAGACTTTACGCCTTCCTGTTGCAGAATCTGCCAGCGCCCGAGGCTCGAGGCCGCGCACAAAATCATATACAGATTCAGGAAGAAATAGCGCCGGAAGAGCTTGCGGCGGACCGCGCACACCACCACAAGCGCTTCCAGGAGAGTTCCCAGGGACAAGAGCAGCAATGCAGCGGAACCAGACATGTCACCTTTCTGGTGAGCCCTGGTCCCGCGATCGATGCGCGGATTTAGCGGTTTAGGAGTGCTTCACGGCCTTGTATTGATCGTGGCCGTAACCCATCCGTACTAACCTTTTTTCCAGGGCGCTGGTGTCGGATCCGGCCCGTTCAAACCGCGTTTCCACGGCGCGGGTGTTGGATCCGGCCCATTCAAGGGCGCAGGTGCTACACCATTTCCCTTCATAACAAAGCCGTCGCCATGACTGGCGGCGACTGTTTTCAGGCCCATAGCCACAGTCAATACGAGCATGGCTAGGGAAACAGACGCGAGTATGCGTGACATTAAATGCCTCCGAGGCATAGGCGAACCCCGGAGGTACTTTATATCTTGTCACAACAATGTCAAGTCTGATTCGAAATGGTACACACCCGTCCACCCACCCTTTCGCCGGGCTTTCGCCCATAGAGGGTGGCCGGGACTACTGCGACCGACGACAGAATAGAAGGCCGCAATTGTTAGAGCAACGGTACAGTAGTACTATAGCCCCTAGGACTTGGTGGGACAGACAGAAGACAGGTTCACCCCGTTCGGCACGTAGGCAAATTGCTGGCTTTGAATTCAGTGAGCGCCAGAGTCGGTCGGTCTGGGGACTGCTTCACCTGAAGAGGTGGTTACAGGTCGCTCCCAGAGAGTTGCACCAGCTTGACACCCTTGGCGGGTACTCCGTAGCATGAAATGCTCTTTCCGTGCCGGCGTAGCTCAGTGGTAGAGCGAGGGTCTCATAATCCCTAGGCCGTGGGTTCGATTCCCTCCGCCGGCACCATCCAAACCCGCACAAAGCAGCGGGTTTCGGCCTGAGTTTGCACTCATACTGGCATACACCTCGCGCGACAATCACGTCTGGCGATCAGCTTGATTTTTTAGTCGCAACTTCGCGGACAGCAATCACCAACCCCCGTAAGAAACGTTCCTCATGGGCCGATCAAATCAACGAATAGCGTGTTTTCCCGACCGAGTGGGCTCGAGGCCTTGAATAGCTGCACACAAGCCGACTTCCGGGTATTAATCCAAATGTCTTCTGCTGTCCGTTGTTGGTTCAGGGTTCCGGGGCGCAGTTCAGTTGGTTAGGACGTCTGGCTGTCACGCAGGAGGTCGCGCGTTCGAGTCCCCGGCGCTCCCGCCAAGAGGAATGGTGTTCCAAACGGGCCACCTGCTCGATCGTTGGAACTGAATCCAATCGATCCAACAGGGCGCGGAACGCTAACTTTGGTGTGGATACGGCGCGCCGCTTTTCTAACGCGCTAGTTGACGGTCGCGCGCCAGTTGAGGACCACAGAATAAGTTTCGAGAAAACCCTTGCGAGGTTCTAACACCAGAAACTTAAGTCCATCCTCGGTGACCGCATACTGATTGACGGTAGGGTCTGGCACAAGTCCCGTGTCGAATAGCTTTCTTGGGATTCCTATTTTGGGAGCCGCGCCGCGCTCCACGGTGGCCGACATCATTTTTCCTCGGGGATCGATGAAGAAGAGTTCTTTGCCGTCTCCGCGCCAACGCGGCTGGACGCCGCCTGCCATCGAAACCTGTTTGATATCGTGAAACGACGGAAATGAGGCCACAAAAACTTCCCATGTGCCGGTGCGATTGTCCCCGTAAACGATTAGCTGCCCGTCGGGAGACAGGTGAAATTCATCTTTCACGGAGCTTGATGAATAGAGTGCCTTAGGCTTGCTATTGCCTGTCACAGGTATTATCGAGAATGTTTTTGTGTCGTGCGTCAGCAGGAAGCCACCGTCCGGGGACCAGTCTTCGACCCAGTGCCTTTCATGGTCCCCATAGATCGGCTGTGATTGCTGAGTTCCGATTTCAATCTTCTGTACTAGGTACGGCGGATCGGATCCACCGTTAGGAAGAAGGTTGAATGCAACATAACGCGAGTCTGGAGACCAAACGGGGTCAGACTGTGCGTGGGGATCAGTCGTCAGAGGAGTCGTAGTATTGCTCGTCAGGTCTATGAGCCACAGACTGCCGGTGGCATGCTGGTGAAACGAATTCAGTGCCAAGTGCTTCCCGTCCGGGGAAAGCGTGAATTGCTGAAAATCGATCACCGGTTCGAAGCTGCCAATCACAGCGCCGTCTCGGGCGTACCAGTTGAATTGATCAAACGAGGAGCCTGTTGCAGTGCCATAGATAAGCACACCATTTTGAGAGGCTGTGAATTCGGAAGTGCCAAGATATGCCGGAGAGGCCGCGACGTTGGGTGCCAGCAACAAAGGTTCACCGACCTTTCGCACAGCTTTCCAGTCGATGCGTTGCGCGAAGAGATTCTGGTCCTGGGCGAACAGCAGGTAATCAGGCACCGCTATGGCACGACTTTGCGTAGCCAACAGCAAGGTCGGATTTCCACCATCGAGGGACTGAGCGTAGATTTTCGCTCCCGGATCGTTACTGGTCAGGCTTGTGCGAGCCAAATAGATAAAATGCTTGCCGTCAGGCAAAAACTGAACCCACATTTGGCTGACTTCGCCAGGAAGCAGCGACGTCACAGGGGTGACAGTTCCATCAGTGGGCGAGATGCGGAGAATAGGACTATTCACTGCTCTGGCAAAGAGAATGGTGCCGTCCAGTCCCCAGGCACCTTGTGCAATTTCCGGTACGCTAGAGATCACCTCAGGGACTCCACCCGACCGTTGAACCTTCTTCAGCTTGGCCCCCGCCCAGAAGCCGATGAATTGTGAGTCCGGCGACCAGAAAGGCAAAAGTGCGCCCTCCGTCTGCTCAATCCGTTGCGCTTCAGGCGAACTCAAAGCCCTGATCCACAAAAAGCTGTTGCCGGAAGCATCAGTGGCTGCAAAGGCCAGCGTCTGGCCATCCGGTGAGACCGCGATGTGTTCGAAGGGATGCCAGTTCCGATGTAGGTTTACCCCCTTGGGCAGACCTAGCGAAAGCCGCAATGTGTTGTTCGACTGAACTTTAGTACGAGACTGCAGCCAAATTATGGCAAGCAAGCTGGCGCACACTAGCACCGCAGTAACAGCCAGCGATAACGTACGCCGCGATCGCGAAGCAATCGCCTGGGAAGGCACAGGAGCTGTCACCTGATCGGCAATTTTCCCCGGCGAGGACCAGTGGAACTCGGGCACATACGACCCAGGCAGAATATCGATACGGACAACTGGAGTTTGCGCAGCCTCCCTATAATATTGTGCAAGCCTTTTGCGAACTTCGGTTGCTCGCACCCGGACGACCGCGTCGTTTGAGGTATCGTAATCGACCGGCCTACGAAACATTTCTGCGCCGATCATGCGCTCACTCAGAGAGTCCAGGTCACCCGCCAAAACGTGTTCGACGACCAGTCTGAGAAAGTCCTGGCAACGCTTGCTTGGAGCGAACGCATCGCTCGAAATCACAGACTCGAGCGCGCTCAGAACTAAGCTAGCTTGTTCGGCGCTGAGCTTATGGGCCGCTACAGAATGCTGTCCCATTGCCATCGGCGCTATAGTAGCGCTTAACGTGGCTTAACGGGTAGTGGGTGACATGCCGTAAACCCAAGACGGACAAAAGGTTATTCGCTTAACGGTCTCCTTAACGGTTCCTCGGACCAGGAACCTGTCAAATCTAACCTGCCTGAACTGTTTCGAACATTACCAACGGTTCCGAATTCCTTTATCGTCACGCCTAGATACGGACGTTTGCCAAGAAGTGCCGTTTGTGAACGACCCTCGGAGGAACCTATGGGCGCGACTCTTGCTTTTACCGACCTCGAGAGCCTCGCAGGAAACATTCCTGGACTAGGCGAGCTGGAAGAAGAATGCTTTTATTTCGAGTCGGAAATTGGATCGGAGCACCAATTTGAGGACATCGTCGGCAAGAGCGCCGCTCTCCGCAAGGTGCTCGACTATGTTGCGATTGTGGCGCCCACCGGGGCAACGGTGCTCCTGCACGGTGAAACCGGCACTGGGAAGGAACTCATCGCGCGCGCGATTCACAACCTCAGTCCGCGTCGCGATCGGAGTTTCGTTCGCCTGAATTGCGCCGCCATACCTTCTGGCCTCGTGGAGAGCGAACTATTTGGACACGAAAGGGGCGCGTTCACAGGCGCCCTCACGCAGAAGGCGGGCCGATTCGAGCTGGCCGATCGCGGAACTCTCTTTCTGGATGAAATCGGAGATATCAGCCTGGACGTGCAGGCAAAGCTACTGCGCGCTTTGCAGGAGCGTGAATTTGAACGTCTGGGTAGTGCGAGGACTATTCGCGTGGACGTTCGATTGATCGCCGCAACCCATCGCGATTTGTCAGTGCTGATCCGCAATAACCAGTTTCGTGAAGACCTTTTCTACCGGTTGAATGTCTTTCCGATTGAAATTCCTCCCCTTCGCGAAAGGCGCGAAGATATTCCGCTACTGGTTCACTACTTCGTTTTACGTGCTTCGCGCCAGATGCAGAAGCGCATTCGGTCGGTTCCGAAACGGGCGATGGAGGCTCTGGTGAACGCCGATTGGCCGGGGAACATTCGCGAGCTGGAAAACTTCATCGAGCGCTGCGTCATTTTTACTAAAGGTCACGAATTGCGAGTGCCCATTGCAGAGTTGAACGCGTCTCATTCGCGCGTCTTTGCGACAGCCTCCGCATTCGAACAGGCAGAACGCAACGTGATCGTCGATGCGCTGAAGGCTGGGTCTGGCCAGATCTCGGGCAGAGGCGGCGCCGCCGAACGGCTGGGCCTGAAGCGGACCACCCTCCAGAACAAGATGCGCAAGCTAAACATCAATCGTGCTGAGTATGTCAGCTGAGCTTTCTAAGGAGGCGTTATGTCACTGATTCTCGTTTTCACTCGCAAGTGGAACGCGCGCTATCGCGTGCTCCGCCACCGCAACAGATTCAGCTTCGTGGAGTCCGTGCGCTATGGCTTGTGGCTGGCACGTGGCTGAGTCGAGACCACGATGAATAACAAGCCAAACGCGACGAGTGTTGCGGCTCCAGGTTGCGCGAGAAAGGTTCTCTGGCTCGGCGGCCACGCGATCATTACAACGCGAGACCGAATGCTCGGTCTCTTTCGATCCTGGAATCCTGGCCCATCCGGAATCTCCTTGCTTGCCTACTGACAGGAACCGTCATCGACAAACTGATTCGATGACGCTGTCGACGTCAGCGACTGCCAGCACGTCAATAGTTTCTGATCCAGAGGATCGCTATTCAATGAGTCAGGCGCTAGATAGTTTCTACTCACAACAATTTTTAGGTATTTATCCGTCAACGCGTCCATCGTATTGAATTCATTGGTCAGAAGCGGGAGGGCCCTATGGTCCATGTCTGTACTGGCCGCGGCTTCCGCCTGTTTGAGGCTTGATTGAATTTGCCTCCTGAAGTTGCCGAACCACACATCCGATAGTGGATATCCCCGCTCGATGCCAGTTTTCAAGGCGGCATGCCATTCGAGGATTTCCCTCATCGACTCGATCCCCGCAGTGAGGAATGGCCTGGAGAAGCCGACCGCGCGTTGTGGCGCGGATGCGGACTGCTCCGTCTGCGGTACTGTATTGCCGCTGCTGGGCAATGTCAGCGTCAGTTGATTTCCCGCGAAGCGCAGCGATCCTCCTGTGATTCGTGCTAGTCCCTCGACTTCTACATAGTTCTTGCCTTGCACCTGAATGACTCTTGCCTGTCCCTGCTGGCCTTCGATCAAGAGAGTACTCGTCTCTTGAGCCACCAACACCAGCAGGGGCAGCAGCAGGATCGCAACCAGCATCATCGAACTTCGAATCGCGTTTCGACGCATATTTTCCTTCCTTATCCTTCGCGAATTACTTCTTCAGCTGTTAGTGTCTAAAGAGCTTGGCCGGAACCTTTTGCCAGGAGGCGTTTAATTCCGCCCTGGAGGGAAGTCCTTCAACAGTTTTTGCGCTCCCTTGTTGAGCCTTTCCTGGTTTTTCTCCTGCTTTTTGCTGGGTTCAATCGCACGTTGGGCAGCACCTATCCAAACAAGCTTCTTTGCAGCAGGGTCATACATGCCCAGGACGAAAGTCCCGATGTTGATGGTTGAAGTAGACGCTGAAAATGAATTGAGGCCTCCGCCCCAAGGGCCCCATCCTCCCCAGCCGTCCGCGAAGCCGTTTAGCTGCTTTTCTCGATCGATAGCGAGCTGGAACCCAAGGAGTAAATCAGCTTTGCCGCCATCAACCACCTTGGTGAAGCCCTTGGCCGCCATATGGGAATCGACCGCTTGCTTGACTTGGGCGTCCAGGATCTGATCGGGCTGGCCACCTACTCGGGGCACGCCCTTTACCTCCTCGACCCATACATAGGTGTGATATTTCGAAAAATCAGTTCCTGGCATATAGTTCGTTCTCACATCCTGTGCGCTGGCCTGCACGCCAAGCATCAGGCCAAAGCAAATAAGAATCGCGATTCGGTGCATTCATCCTCTCCTTGTCGCACGTTACCTGTGCGAAATTGTTAGTCACTGAGGGAAAAGGCACGCGTCTTACCAAACCGAAATAACGAAACGGATTGCGCAATCCGCGTGATTTCACGGTTTTAGCCGCCACACAACTTTCAAAAGCTTTCTCACGCCACAAGAAGGTTGCCCGCATGCGGGCAGCGTGTGACCCGCCTACATGACAAACGTGCCGCCTCTTCCATTGATGTCAACAACTTGCGTCGGCCGAAGTTTGGCACCCACATTGCCCATTAGCATGACGAAACCGCAGGGCCTGGTGTTAGGGCATTTCGGTTCTTGGGAGACGTTATGTCACTGATTCTCACATTCGCTCGTAAATGGGTCCGGTGGTATCGCTTGCTGCGATGTCACAAGGCATTCAGCTTTGCCGACTCCGTGCGCTATGGCCTGTGGTTGTCACTTAGCTAGAGGGGATGCTCTATGAATCCAGCACGTTCTTCGAATGAGAAACGGGCCTCCCAGTCAACGATTGCCGGCATCGTTGCCTTCCGTGATCCGATGACGGACGAGACGCTTGTGGCCGCTGCCAAGAGGGGCGATGAGAATGCATTTGAGACGCTTGTCAGGCGCCATCGGCCAAGAATTTTTGCGCTTGCGCTGCGCTACACGCGGGTTCGAGAAGACGCTGAAGATGTTGTCCAGCAGGCTCTGCAAAAAGCGTTTATCTACTTGAACAGTTTCGAAGGGAAATCCTCATTCTCAACATGGATAACCCGTATTGCCATCAACGAAGCCCTTATGTGGTTGCGCAGAGCTCGCGCGCTGCGCGAGGTATCTGTCGACAATTTGAGCAGCGAGGATGAAACTGTACCCGCACTGGAGATACCGGATCGAAGTCCAGATCCCGAAGCTGAGTACTTGCAGCGAGAGGGACTGCAAATTCTGTTCACTGCGATAGGCGAGTTGAGGCTAGGAATGCGGACGGCCATCGAGTTGCGAGAGCTTGGTGAACTATCCAACCGGGAGACTGCTCGTCGCATGGATCTCTCGCTCAGCACCGTTAAAGCACGGGTGTTCCAAGGGAGAAAGAAGCTACGCGAAACACTGAGACGCTATAGGAGATCCCCCGCGGCTTCGAGTCCCGCCATCCCCGCAATTCATTGTTAAGAACTTACCGAAAGCGCTCCGTTTCGCATGGGCACAAAAAGGCATGATTCAACTACACGAACGCCCGTGCGCGCGTCGTTTTCTGGCGGACCTTGTGTCGAGGGTTTCAGGATCACGAAGCAAAGCTAACAGTCTGTGTGAATCAGTACCGCTAACGCCCTTGTGTTTAGCGACACAGTTTCACTTGGACGAAAAGTCGGCTATTCGGCTAAGTACCGTTCAACGCGCTTCTCGTCACTTCATCTATGTGCTGGTCCAAGAAACTTAGTCGCCAACACAGAATATCTGTCACAGAATTGACCAACGTAGATCAGGAGTCGGTGTTCCAGATACGTTCCAGTCGGACGCAATTTCTGATGCCTGAGCGTTTTTGGCGTCCTGGAAAATCAATAACTTACGTGTTTTCAATAGGGCTTCATAGCCCGATTCCCCCCCGCCGGCACCATTCTTACTTTCTTACTTTCAAGAAGTTCCAACGACTTGCCAATTCAGCTGAGAGCACGTCAAAAGCGCAAGTGTAGTAAGACTGTAGTAGTTCTGAGCACCGTCAACGCTCTCACAACCCCTTCGGGTCCGGTTTATACCCGCCTCTTGGAGGTCCTTGAATAGCGTTCCCTTGAGTTCGTCGACGCGTTCCTTGAAACGGCGATAAATCAAAAACCAATGATGATCGCGCAGACAATGAGCGTCGCGCATAGTGCGACCAGATTCCAGCCTGTCATTGTTCAGGTCCTTCCGACCCGACTCGCGGAATGCTTGGGACATTTTATAGTTAAACCAACCCCCGCATGGCCATTTCTATCCCGGATATTTTTGCAAAAGCTCGGAATCAAGGGATACGACGACCTAAAGAGGCGGAGAAGAAGGCCTATCTTTCCTGGGCCGACACGCTCGCAAAGAAGGACGTCACGATTGAAGACTTGAAGCGTACCCTCCCGGCCGAGCTCGAACGAGCGAACCGAAAGCTCTCGAACCACGACATCACTGTACCGAAGCTCAACTACTACCAGGCCTACGCGAACCTCTGCCGCTTCATGATCACGGCGATCACCGGCCCCGAGAACGACTCCCATGTTGAAGGGCATCGTGTAGTCCCACTCAACCGGATTTCTTGAGCTAAGAATGCGAGTTTTCAGGTCACGCTGCATCGTAGACCGCCTTTTCTCGGGCATTACACTGCGTCAGCGGTATTTTTCGGTCGCTCCTGCGTCCTAAGCCTAGTAAATCTGAAAATCGGTGTTTCTTCGCCCTGCCGCCCGACAGGATTTTCAGTTGTCCGGTAACGGCGTTTAAGGCATTACCGATTTGTTTTAGGATGCTATCGACTCTGTGCCGAACTTTGTGCTTGAGGTTGCGCTTTCAGACTGTCGGTGATTGGCATGCAGACGTTCCTCCAACTCGAATCTACCGAGAGCATTTTTGTTCTCGGTAGAACTCAGTCAGGAGGAAGGTTATGTCAAAGAAAAAGAAAGCTACAATTCGTCAAAAGGCCGCTCGTCGCACGGCGGCTGGTGGATTCACGGAAGTCATCTTCAATCTATCGGCGGGAAGGAATGCCCGCGGTTCGCTGCGATGACGTGGAAAGAACACGCCGCTTTCATGAAAGAAAACGAAGTGGTCCGCAGTCGCTACGAAGCGCACATGAAGAGTGTCAGGTGAAGCGCTTCCGGGCGTTTCCGCCTTTCAACTCGGCGCGGCCCCTCTAGAGAACTTTAGCCATCATTGGAGGCTTCAGGCGAATATATCCGTTCTCAATCAGACCTTGTCCCACGTCTTCCGTGATCTGAAGTAAGAGTCCGGATTGTAGAATCCGGCGTATATCTCAGAGAAATAGGGGATGTCGGTCTTCCCGATTGAGTGTGCAACTCCCATAGCCGCATGCTGCAAGCCGCTCGGTAAGAAGGAACTGAGCACACTTAACCATCACTACTATCCGACACCCGAAGCCCGGCGAGGGAAGCGTGCCGACGGCTGGTGGCCATCTCGGGCATCGGACCTGTGACGGCGACTGCAGTCATCGCCGCGATCGGCAACGGAGGGGGCCTTTCGCAAGGGTCGAGAGTTCGCAGCTTGGAGGGAGTAGTTCCGCGCGAACACTTCCACCGGCGGCAAACAGAAGCTGCTCGGCATCAGCAAACGTGGCCTAGAGACCAAGGAATTGAATAATTTGTTGCGCCCAGAAGGTCCGGCGTTCGTTGTCCAGCGAATGGCCAGTTTTGTCCAGAAAGAGAGCTCTGCCGGGGGTATTCTTCATTAACGACGCCGTTTTTTGCGTCGCGGGACAGATGTCGTTGTACGGTACATGATCCTCGAGACCGCAGGCGAGCAGCATCGGCTTGCGATTCGACATGAAGAGCGGCTGATTGGTATGCGGGTCAATGTTCTGATGGCTGAATAGCAGCTGCTCCGCACCAAGGCGCCAGTGCCAGGCAAGAAACAAGGGATCGAAGGTCTCTTGGCGATCCAGCCGCGCTCCGGCGACCGAAGATTTCTTGCACAGGTAGTAGTCGCTCGTCCAAGTATCGGACTGCGCCATCGGAATGATCAGCGGGACGATGGGTTGGTCCCAGCTCCGAAAAAAAGTGCCTCGGTCGCCTGGTCCCGGCGTGTTCATTGCCTGGTCGGCGCTCTCCCAAGCTTTGAGCGGCCCTTGATGCTTGAGTACATCGGTACCCCCGCCGAGCGAGTCCCAGATCGACGCTGGCGACCACACCACGAATTCTGGAAACCACGGAACGTTATCCCGACGACCGAGTCGAAACGTCATGTTTCCACCGAGGCTGCCACCCATCACCGCCTTGATGTTGGCTTTGAACGGAACCATTTGATCGAGCCGATCTGTGAAACGCACCACGAATGCCTCGATGAAATCGAGCAGCGGCGTGGCGCCGGTCGCCGCGAAGTCCGTGTTTCCATTTTTCGGCATGCCGATAGCCAACAGCGGTGAGATAACATTGTAGTTGAGATTGTCGGCGTAGCCCGAGGTCGGAAGATCGACACTGATTACCACCAGGTTTTTCCCAGGACCCGACGGATTCGATTGAGCAATCGTGTATCGGGTGTTGACGGTCACTTGCTTCGACGGTTCAAGCGGCGTCGGCGCTTCGACCGCTACACTCAGGTCGTATTGCGGA
>Ga0134121_10003472_pt1 | contig 13159 bp, 10 predicted proteins | sample KB301_FD_96463 | JGI IMG/M metagenome (GOLD analysis project Ga0134121, IMG submission 96463) | Terrestrial soil microbial communities without Nitrogen fertilizer from Kellogg Biological Station, Michigan, USA - KB3-0-1 | ecosystem: Environmental > Terrestrial > Soil > Unclassified ...
CTTCGCCGGCCACCGCCAGCGCCGTTACGATGTCTTCGAGTCTAGTGGACTGCGCGCGCACAGCCAGTGTTTCCCCGAGCGTGCCGCTCGCTTCAACGCTCGACGCGGGAGTGGAAATGCGAGCGTTGCCGATGTGCAGCTTTCCAGCGGCCTGATCGAACGCGAGACCTGGCATCAGCTCGACGAATCGACGCGCGGCCGACTGAACTCGGCTACGCATGAAGATGAGCTATTGAGCCAGCTCATCGACGCGCTGACTCGAGCACTCGATATTCCCAAGGTCAGCGGTGGATCAGTGACTTGCAAACGCCGCAAAAAAAAACGCGGCTTTGAGCCGGACGAGTGTTTTTGGATCGCCAACGAACCGGCCATGCGCGGTAAGGACACCATCGACATGGAAACCGATCCGCCGCCTGATTTGGGTTTGGAAATTGACATCACCAGCAGTTCCATCAACCGTATGGGCATTTACGCCGCGATGCGTGTGCCGGAGGTTTGGCGCATCGGCAAAAACGGACTGACGTTCAACGCTCTCCAGGCCAACGGCAAATACGCGGTCATTCCGTCTAGCTTGGCATTTCCCGGATTGACGCCCGCGGACTTGATGAGTTTCCTTTCCCTGCGCGGCCAGCAAGATGAAAACAGCATCGTCAAAGCATTCAGCGCCTGGGTCCGCCAGCGTTTCAACCCCAACCCCTAACCATTTCCTTTACGCCCCGCTCGCCAGGTGGTACACTGACCCTACTTCAGCCCCGCCGTCTGACGTGAGGATTATCTGGCATGCGCTACCGAAAACACCTGCTCTGTGCCGCTTTCTTGCTATTAGTGCCCGCAGCCGCCCAGGCCGGTTTGTATTACTCCGGCGAGCCGTTCGCGGAATTGCCGTCGCAGTGGCGTGGCTTTCTCCGTGATCAAAAGACCTTGCGCTCCATTGCCATGAAACCGGCGCCGGGCAAACCGATCAGTCCCGCCCGCGAGCGTTACCTTGCCGCCGCGGAAAAGCTTGAAAAAACCGCCAAGGAACGCAAGCTGACGCCTGACGAGAAAGCGGACCTGGGCGCCATTTACACTCGTCTGGGAGATTACACCAAGGCCACCAATTTGCTGCGCGACGCTCAGCGCGAGCATCCCAAACATTTCGCCATTGCCGCCAATCTTGGCACCGCCTGGCAACTTAAGGGCGATCTGAAACAAGCGACATTGGCCCTCCAAGATGCGGTGCGAATGGCGCCGCCGGCAACGAAAAAGGCCGAGGAATTACAATTGAAATTGGTGCGCATCAGGTCGCAAAAGAAAGCGCTGCTGGAGCTGGAAGATTTGTTTGGCGTGCGCTGGATCGCCGAAGACGGCTCCTACATTCCCGGCAAAATCGCCGATGCTCAACAAAAGAAGTTGCCTGAAGATGCGGTCGAGTTGATGCAGCAGCTCGCACTTTGGCTGCCGGCGGACGGCCCCCTGCTTTGGCAACTCGCGGAAATGGCCAACATGCACGGCGACTTTAGCACTGCCGCGGCCATCATGGAAGGCTGCGTCTCCCAGTTCGGGATGCAATCGAAGGAATTGGGCAAAAAACGCCAAATCACGCAGGACGCCGTCGAGGCCCGCGCCGACAAGGGCGAGCATGACGGCCAATTCAGCACCTTCAAAGCCAAATCCAAACAACCGCTGCTAACACGGGTGGATGAGTCGCTATTGCCGCCGATCAATCCCAAGGGCGTCAATGCTTTGCCCTGGACGTTGATCCAGGACACCTCGGTGGATCGCAAGTTTCGGCCGTCGTTTGCCAAGTATCTCAAGGATCTCGACGGCAAAACCGTCAGCATGACCGGCTTCATCCAACCGCTCGACGGCGAGCAAGAGCTGGTGATGTTCATGTTCATCGAGAACCCTGTGGGTTGCTGGTATTGCGAGATGCCCGAGCCGACAGAGATTCTTTTTGTCGAGCTGCCCGACGGCAAGACCACGCCCTACACCGATGTGATGGTGCGGATTACGGGGCGGTTGGTGCTTAACTCGACGGACCCGGAGGAATTCTTGTACACGATCCGCGACGCCAAGGTTGCGGAAGTGGATTGATTGATTTATCGTTTAGCGCTCCAATAAGGTGCCCAATGAAAAAGCTTGGGGTCAGCATCAGTTTGGTTATGGTGGCATTACTTGCCCCGCTGCTCCATGCAGCTACCCAAACCGTGCCAAAGCTCGTCGTCGAGTTAAAGGGGCACGCCAAAAACATCAAAGGGCTGGCATTTAGCAGTAATGGCAAGCAGCTCTGTTCAGTTGCCGAAGACAACGAAGTCAAAATCTGGGATGTAGCGGCACGCAGCTGCATTGCTACGATTCACCTTGACGATCTCCGTTCGCATCATGTGCCGTTCAGTCCCGACGGCAAAACAATAGCCACCGCCAGGAAAGACAGTAGTATCAAGTTACTGGAGGCTAGCACCGGCAAGCTGGTCTTGAATCTGGTGGGACACACGGAGCCGGTCGTCGCCGTCGCATTTAGCGCAGACGGCAAAATGTTGGCAAGCGCCAGTTCAGTCTATGGTCGCAACAATTCGAAAGACTACGAGGGTGAAGTACGGCTTTGGGATATTGGCAAGGCCAAGCACGTCGCCAACATCAAAGGTGACCAAGCCCCGTTGGATGTCGCATTCAGCCGTGATAGCAAAACCTTGGCCTCAACGTGGCGTGGCGGAACGATTCGGCTTTTGGATGTGGGAACGGGACAGCTTTCTACGCGCAAACGCAACGACTACACCATTCGAAGCATGGGATTCAGTCCTACGGGCAATCAGATCGCAACGGTGCAGACTAGCTCAGCACCTGCCGCGCCAAAAGGCATGACTGGTCCAGGCGGGGGTGGCCCGCCAACCGAGTCGGAGATTTGGGTTTGGGAAACCGCCACCGGCAAGAACACCGACAGCTTTGTCTTGCCGGGAAATGTCTTTAGCATGGCATTCCATCCCGGGGGTATAAATGTAGTTACAGGAGACTACACGGGCATGATCCGATTTTCTGACATTGACACCGGACGCGGCACGGCGTCTTTCCAAGGTCACCAGGGCTGCATCGATTGCCTGGCCATTAGCCCTGACGGCAAAACGATGGCTTCGGGCGGCAGGGATACGTCCACTGTGAAGCTTTGGGATATTAGCGGTTACATACCGCGATAAGAAGATCGCCCAAGCGTCAGGACATTTTGCCACCCAATTCAAGCCACTCGATTGAGCTCCGACTTCAGCACTTGCGAGGACGCACAATGGCGCTCACCGCCGCCGATTTACAGCAGCAAAAAAAACAAGCCGAGGAGTTGCTCTTCTCCGGCCAGGAAAAACTCGGCTTCGCCAAGGCCCTGTTCTTCGGCCATTTCAACTCAGCCCTGGTCTTTCCCTATCCGCAGCTCAAGCCCGAAGAAAAAACAGTGGTTGACACCGCCGTCGCCGAGGTCCGCAAGTATTGCGAAGATCATATCGACGCGGCTGCCATCGACCGCAATGCCGACATTCCCAAGGACAACATTCTCGGGTTGGCCCACGTCGGCGTGCTCGGCATGACGGCCCCCAAGGAAGTCGGCGGCCGCGGCTTCTCGCAGCAGGCTTATTGCAAGATCATGGAAGTGATCGGCGGCCATTGCTCGTCCACGGCGGTTTTCGTCAACGCCCACCACAGCATCGGCATTCGCGCCTTGTTGTTGTTTGGCAGCGAGGAGCAGAAAAAACGCTGGCTGCCCGGTTTGGTTAACGGCACCCAGCTCGCCGCGTTCGCCTTGACGGAAGAACAAGCCGGTTCCGACGCAGCCAACGTGCAAACCACGGCCACGCTGGCGCCGGACGGAAAAACGTGGGTGCTCAATGGCACCAAGCGTTACATCACGAACGGCGGCATCGCTCAGGTTTTGACCGTGATGGCTCGCACGCCCGTGGCGGGCAGCAGCGAGACAAAAGTTACCGCGTTTCTTGTGTCGCCCGATTTGCCGGGTTTCAAGGTAGTCGAACCGCGCATGGCCAAGTGCGGCATCCGCGGCACGGCGACCGCCAAGTTGGCGTTTGAGAATATGCCGGTGCCGGCAGGAAATGTGTTGGGGCAAGTCGGCAAAGGCCTTCGCATTGCACTCACAGTGCTTGACTTTGGCCGCACCACCTTCGGCGCCAGTTGCACGGGGGCCGCCAAGACTTGTCTGCGCCTCGCCGTCGAACACGCCAAAAAGCGTGTGCAATTCAAGCAAACGCTCAGCGAGTTCGAGCTGGTCAAAAAGAAGATCGCTTATATGGCTGCCCACGCTTTCGCGATGGAGGCGACGACGACGCAATGTGCCGCCTTCATCGACAGCGGCTCGGAAGACTACATGCTGGAAACGGCCATGCTCAAGGTGTGGTCCACCGAAGTGCTGTGGACGATGGTCAACGACACCCTGCAAATCTACGGCGGGGCGGGCTATTTCAATGACAAGCCGCTCGAACGCATGATGCGCGACGCCCGCATCAATCAGATCGGCGAAGGCGCCAACGACGTGCTGCGTTCGTTTATTACAGTGGTCGGCCTGCGCGGCGTGGGCGAGAGCTTGAAAGGCGTGCTGGCGGCGTTGAAAAATCCGTTTGCCAATGCCGGCACCTTATGGAGGTTCGGCACCGGCCAGATTGCGGCGAAATTCAGCACGCCACATGTGCCGGTCCAGAACAATACGCTGCACTCCGCCGCGTCTGCTCTTGGCGCGCGTGTGCGCGATTTCGGCAAAGCGATTGTTGATGTGCTCAAACACGTGCGCTCACTAGCCCTCAAAAACGGTAGCGGCGGTGACGAAGAAATGCGCATCATCGGCGAGGTGATGAAACGGCAATACTTGCACGAACGCATCGCCGAGGCGGCCTGCGATTTGTATGCGTCAAGCTGCACGATCAGCCGCCTGGATCATTTGCTAATGGCAACCAACGGCAAATTGCCCACGCGCGACGTGGAAGCAGACATCACGGCGGGCCGCTATTTCCTCAAAATCGCGGATCGACGCATCAAGCAGAACTTGGCTGCCCTTTGGGATAATGATGACGAATGGACGACACGGACCGCCGATGAGGCGCTTGGGCGGTTTTGATCTACGGACATGATTTACGGGCTTGACCATGTTCCTTTACACCACCTGCCCCTCCTGCAACGTCGGATACGACTTGGCAGCCCTGTTCCAGGGCAAGAAAATCCGCTGCAAAAAGTGCGCACGAGCCTTTGCCGTCGTGGCGACGCCAAGGCCCAGGGGCCGCGCTGCACCGATGCCTTTTGCCAGGCCGCAGGCGGCGCTCGAGTCATTGCCTTTGGCTGAAGTCGTGAAGGCCCCGCCGGTTGATTTCAATCGTCCGATTGTCAAACGTGGCGCCAGACCCCCCCGTCAACCCGCGGCTCCGCCGCCATCATCCAGCAGCGGCAGCGGATGGTTTACCAAGGGCGGGGGCACCGCGCTAGTTGTCATCCTCATGGTTGTTGTCCGCGGCTGTATTGCCTTGACGCGCAATCAAGCGCCGCCGCCTCAGAAACCAATCTTTGTGCCGCCTCCGCAACAGCAATGGCAACCGCCCAAGTTCGAAATTCCGCCCCCGCCACAGTTCAATCCCAATCCTCCCGGCGGCGTCAATCCCTGGGACAAGGACGACGGCAAGAACGGCAACCCCAATCCAGGCGTCGTGCCCATCTTTCCCAAGAAAAAATCAAAGGGACCAATTGGCGTGTTGCCGAAAGCTACCAACTCAGTGCCGAAAACCGACAACTTGGATCGGACTCGGCCTCCGCCAACCGCGGACGAGCCTCGGTTGGACACCGGGAAGAAAGATTGAACGATTAACGAGCCACGTGGTAAAACGTCGCCGCGCCGTCCAGCAGCGCGTACTCCGGCTCTTCCAACGCTTCCTTGGTTTCAATAGGCAGAAGCCTCAGCACGCCTCGGTCGTGCATGCGCCGCAGGCCGGCGTGATACTCGGTGATCGTCAATTCAGGCTGTTGCTCCCGAAGCAACGTAAAAAGCTCGGGCAGCGTGCAATGGTTGACGACACCTGTCGCCTTGCGTTTATCTAGGTAGTCCACCGCACGCGATCCCCATGGGACGATGCTTGCGACATCGATGTGATTCTTCGATCCGACTGCTTCCGCGCGTTCCAACGCTTCGGTAACGCGCTGGCTCAACGCATCCACATGCTGGGCAATCTTGAGGGCTTGGTCCGTTAAGCGGTCACCCAGCGTTTGCAGATCCTTGCGCAACTCCCCCATCCATTTCGGTATGCCGTCTTGCGTCATTTGCAAGACGGTGCGCAAATCGTGCAGCGCCTGCACCGGCGATTCGTGCCGATGGACAAACTCGATCCCTTTGGGTGTGACGCGAACCCATTCCGTGGTGGTCTTGCCCTTGGTTTCGGTGCGGGCGACTTCCAAGAGGCCGTCGCGCATAGCTTGGGCCGCCGCATCGGCATTCAAACCGGCTCTGCCCTCAAAGACGCCGGGCAGTTTGCCGCTCTTAAACAGGCGATGTTCGCCCGGTTGCGTCAGGACGACTTTGAGAGCGTCCACCAAAGCGCGTGTCAGTTTTTCATTAATCATTGGTCAATTGTCGTAAGTTGTGTGGTTTGCAATCGGCAGCGTATCCGGTACAAATAGCAAAAGCCAGAGATGTTTGACCGACGGGTTGATTCCGCCGGCATAAAGCCGGTGGCTCGTTTTGAAGCGAATGACCAATGACACCCCCGACAAAGAAAAAACGCATTCTCAGCGGCGTTCAATCGTCCGGCCGCTTGCACATCGGCAACTACTTCGGCGCCGTCAAGCAGCACATCGCGCTGCAAGACGAGGGCGATTGTTTCTATTTCATTGCCGATTACCATGCTCTGACCACCATTCAGGACCCCCAAGTGCTGCGCGACCGCACACACGACGCCGCCCTGGATTACCTTGCGTTGGGTCTCGATCCCGCCAAGGTGGCGTTCTTTCGCCAATCCGATGTGCCCGAGGTGTGCGAGTTAACCTGGTTCTTTTTAACAGTGACCAACATGGGCCTGCTGGAACGCGCGGTGTCGTTCAAGGACAAAGTCGACAAGGGCATCGAAGCCAGCGCCGGTCTGTTCACGTATCCCGTGCTGATGGCCGCGGACATATTGATTTATCGCTCGAACCTTGTCCCGGTCGGCCAGGACCAGGTGCAGCACATTGAGATGACCCAGGACATCGCGGGCAAATTCAACAGGGCGTACAAGGAGATTTTCCCGATTCCCAATTACAAGCTCGACAAAGGTTCCAAGGTCCCCGGGACCGACGGCCAGAAGATGAGCAAGTCCTATGGCAACACCATTGACATTTTCGCCGAGGGCAAGCCGCTGGAAAAATCGGTGATGGGCATCAAAACTGACAGCACGCCGATGGGCCAGCCGCTCAATCCGGATACTTGTATCGTTTACACCTTGTACAGTTTGTTCGCGACCGACGCGGAAGCCCAGGCGCTGGCGGCGGATTACCGTGCGGGCAAAATCGGCTACGGCGGGGCCAAGAAATTGTTGAAGGTCAAGATTGACGAGTATTTCGCGGCGGCGCGGGAGAAACGCAAACAATTGGCTCAGAATCCTGGATTTGTGGAGGATGTCCTGCGCGAGGGAGCGAAGAAGGCACGGGGAGAGGCACAGGCGACGATGGCATTGGTGCGCGAGGCAGTTGGCATGGGAGCGAAAAGCGTCGTTTGAATTTGTCAGGAAAATCATGGACTTCACCGAACAAAAACGCGAAACCCTCGCCCGCCACCTGCGCAAGCATGTGCAAGGCGAAGTGCGTTTTGACACCACCTCGCGTAAACTCTACAGCACCGATGCGAGCATTTACCGCATCGAGCCGCTCGGCGTTGTCATTCCGCGCACGGCAGAGGACGTTCATGCCACCATCCAAGTCGCAATCGAGATGCACGTGCCGATAACGCCGCGCGGCGGCGGCACCAGTCTTTCGGGTCAGTCGATCGGCCCCGGCATTGTGCTCGATTGCAGCAAATACCTGCATAACATCCTTGCCGTTGACAAAGAAGCGCGCAGCGTCAGGATCCAACCCGGCGTTGTGCTCGATCAGCTCAATCGACATTTGGCGAAATACGATATGCAATTCGGTCCGGAGGTGGCCACCGCCAGCCGGGCCAATCTTTGCGGCATGATCGGCAACAACTCCGCAGGTTCACGCTCCATCGTTTATGGCAAAGTGATTGACCATGTCAAGCGATTGAATGTTGTGCTTTCCGACGGTACGCGCACCACCTTCGAGCCAAAGTCTCCCGCTCAATGGGAAGCCGCGGCCAGCGCCCGCACGTTTGAAGGATCTCTGTACCGGCAGACAAGGGAAATCGTGCATGACAACGCCGCCGAAATTCAGCGGCGGTTTCCGCGGATTGTGCGGCGTGTCAGTGGTTACAACTTGGACGTTCTCGAAACCGGATTGAATAACCCCTCACCCCTACCACTCTACCCGGCGCCGGGGAGAGGGGAAACTGGAAATGGCCGCAGTTTAGCGCCCGTCGGTTTGCACCAATTGGTAGTCGGCGGCGAACGCACACTCGCGATCATCACCGAGGCGGAACTCAACATCATCCCCCGGCCAGCCGCGCGTGGTCTGCTCATTCCGCACTTTTCGTCGTTGGCCGCGGCCATGGATTCCGTGGCGACTTGTCTTGAATTCAAACCGTCCGCCGTTGAGTTGATGGATCAAATGCTCCTCGATCTGGCCCGCGGCAATTTCTCCATGAAAGACACCATGGCCCCCATTCAGGGCCGGCCCGCCGCGTTATTCATGGTGGAATTCGTCGGTGACGAGGAAGCCGAAATCGCTGATCGCATGCAAAAGTTGGCCAGGCGGTTGCAAGGCGCCGCCGGCGTCACGGCCGTTGTGCCGGTGATGGACCCGGCTTTGCGAAATCCCATGTGGAACATGCGCAGTGCCGCCATGCCGCTGCTATTCGGCATCAAAGGCGACCGCAAGCCGGTGACGTTCATCGAAGACACGGCGGTCGATCCGAAGTACTTGCCGGAGTTTATCGACCGTTTTCAGAAGGTGCTGTTCGCACATGGGACAAGTGGCGCGTTCTACGGCCACGCAAGTGTGGGTTGCTTGCACATCCGCCCCTTGCTCGATTTGAAAAACGCCGAAGACGTGGTCACGATGCGGCGCATTACCGAAGACATCACCGACCTCGTCCTGGAGTTCGGCGGCAGCCTCAGCGGCGAGCACGGCGACGGCCTGGCGCGCAGCGAGTGGAACCGCAAAATGTTCGGCGACACCGTTTACCAGGCATTTCGCAAGGTCAAACAGGCGTTCGATCCGAACAACGTCTTCAATCCCGGCAAAATCGTCGATGCCCAGACGATGACCGAAAACCTCCGCTACGGCGATGGTTACGCTCCCCAGAATCCGCCGGTGTTGTTCGATTACGGCAAACAAGAGGGTTTCGTCCGGGCCATCGAAATGTGCAACGGCGCCGGCGTGTGCCGCAGGCGCCAGGGCGGCACAATGTGCCCGTCTTTCCGGGCGACATTGGATGAAAAAGACAGCACTCGCGGTCGCGCTAATGCTTTGCGGCTGGCACTGGCAGGTGACAATCCACTGTCGGCGATGCGGCAAAAATGGGTTTACGACGTGCTCGATTTGTGCCTGATGTGCAAGGCCTGCAAATCGGAATGCCCCAGTAATGTGGACATGGCCAAGCTCAAAGCGGAGTTCTTGAATTTCTATTACGAAGAACGGCCACGCCCGTTGGGCCAGCGCTTGATGGCCAACGTCCACTTGCTCAATCGAATGGGAGCGCCTTTCGCGGCCATTGTCAATCGCGTGCAGGACAGTCGTCTGTTCCGTTGGTTCCTGGAAATGAGCGCGGGCGTTGACCGCCGCCGAAGTTTGCCGCCGCTGCATTCGCACCATTTCAGGCGGTGGTTCGCAAAACGGCCGAAAGCCGAAAGCCGATGGCCGTTGGCCGATAGCCGTGTGATTTTGTTGGATGATTGTTTCAATACCTTCAACGAGCCGGAAGTCGGGGAAGCGGCTGTAAGGGTCCTTGAAGCCGCCGGCTGCCAGGTCGAGCTTGCGGGACTGTCCTGCTGTGCCCGTCCGCTGATTAGTAAAGGCTTCTTGAACGAAGCCCGGCAACTTATTCAGGCCCAAGCGCCGGCGCTTGCGGCTCGTATCGCAGACGGCACGCCCATTCTCGGCATGGAACCGAGTTGCATTCTGACACTCGCCGATGAATGGCCCGAACTGGCGCCAAGCCCCGATACGCAGCGCATCGCCAAGGCCGCGGAACTGGCGGATGGTTGGCTGGCGAAAAAAGCCAAGGCCGGCACGCTTCATCTGCCGCTCAAGAACTGCGAGCAATCCTGCGTATTGCATGGACACTGCCATCAAAAGGCGTTGGTCGGCACCGGCGGCACGGCGGCGGCGTTGCGTTTGGTCCCAGGATTGAAGGTCGAGGTTTTGGAAACCGGCTGCTGCGGCATGGCTGGTTCTTTTGGGTTCGAGAAAGAGCATTACGATTTAAGCGTGACCATCGCCAATCTTGATGTGCTGCCGGCGCTGAAGGCGAAACCCGATGCGACTGTGATTGCACCCGGCACGTCGTGCCGACATCAAATCAAGGACTTGGCCGAGCGAAAGGCGTGGCATCCATTAGAAGTGATTGCACAAAGTCTCGAATAATCGCGCGCCGTACAATCACGACAAAACGAAAGATGAAAACACGAAAAAGTACTGTTTTTTTGGCCTTTCGTTTTTCGTGTTGTCGTGATTCTTGTTATTCTCCGCTCACTGCTCACTCTCAATCTTCTTGATTTTCTCTACCCGCCGCGCGTGCCGCCCGCCTTCGAATTCCGTCTCCAACCACATCCGCACAATCCGGCCAATTAACTCATCGCCCAGCAAATCCGCCGACAAACACAACACATTGGCGTCATTGTGCCGGCGGCTCATCTCGACCGTGATGCTGTCATGGCACGGCGCCGCTCTTACGCCTTTGACCTTGTTGGCGGCAATGCACATGCCGATGCCGGTGCCGCAAACGAGAATACCGCGGTCCACCTTGCCTTCGCTGACGCTTTTGGCCACCTGATAGGCGTAGTCGGGATAATCGACGCTGTCGTGGCTGTCCGGCCCAAGGTCGATTACTTCATGGCCCAGCTGACGCAGCATCGGCACCAAACGGCTTTTGGCGTCAAAGCCTCGATGGTCGCTGCCTATGGCGATTTTCATGGCTCCCTCTGTCATCAGCTCTCGGGCAGAAAGCTGAACTCATGGCGGTTGAATTTGCGGCAGCGTTTCTTGCAAATATCGCAAGATCTGCCCGGCGCACTCCCTGTACACTTCTGGCTCGGCCCCGATGGGGTCCGCAATGTCGCGGTCGTCGGTTGCCAACAGCCGCGGTTGCGTGCCGCCCTCGGGACAAAATGGCAACAAGCTCCGCAGATGGCTCTGCGTCATTGTAAACAAATGGTCGGCATGGGCGAGCAGTTCGGCCGTAAGCGGCTGGCTGTGATGCCCGCTCAAATCCCCACCCAGGTCGCGGATCACGGTCACCGCTTCGGGCGATGCCTCCATCCCCATCATCGCCGCCAAACCCGCCGAAAACACCAAAATTCCATGCCGGTCCAGTTCTTCCGGCTTGCAGCCATGCCGTTCAGCAAGGAGTTTTTTGCACAACGCCTCGGCCATCGGGCTGCGGCAAGTGTTGCCCGTGCAGACAAACAGCACCAGGGTCAGCATCAGTTCTTGCAACATCTCGGCGGTGATCGAACCCGCCTGGGTGACTTGCCATTTGTCGCCGCGCACCTGGACCACCGTCGCAACCAGCTGCTGAGTAGGCGGACTATCCGCAATCACCAGGCTGGCCCGCATGCCCCACGCCGAGGTTGGCTCCGGCCCCATCCCCGCCGGCAACGGCGCCAACACCAACGGCCCGGCCAATTGCCCCAGCGTCATCAGCGGCGCTTCATGAGCGGGCACGCGCAACCGAATCGTCCCCTGGCCCGCATTCCAACCCGTCTGGGCCTCCGATGTTCCCGGCGATTCGATCACCAGGTTGACTGGCCCCGGCCAAACTCGACGGCCTAACCGCCGAGCCGCAGCGCTCATTCCCGGCGCCCAGCGAAGAGCGTCCTTGACATCGCGAACAGCCAGCACCGCCTGTTCATTGCAGCCCAGCTGTCCCAATGTCGCCAGCGCTTCAGGATGCAGCGCATAAGCAGCGATGTGATAGCCGGTATCGGTAGGCAGGATGACTAGCTTGCCCGCCGTCAATTCCCGCACCGCGCGCTCCATCACCAGGCGTGGATCGTCACGCTGCCAGTCAAGCACATCAGGCATAAGTCGACGGCTGTGGGTCCTGAGAGGGTGGTGAAACCCCTGGGCCCCGCACGCAGCGGGGCGGGGCAGGTAAACATAGCAAAACAAGTGGGCAGTGGGCAGTGGGCACTGCCCAGTTTAGCCGCGACGCGCAGCGGAGCGCGTGCGTTAGACTAACCACGGCCCTCCACACACCCTACAATGTCGCTTTCATCCCCCACTCTCAACGGAGCATCCGCCAATGAAAGGCGACCCACAAGTCATCGAGTCCCTCAATCGCGCCTTGACGGTCGAACTTACCGCCATCAACCAGTATTTTTGCCAGGCCAAAATGTGCAAAAACTGGGGCTACAACAAATTGGCGAAGAAGCACTACGAAGAATCGATGGGCGAAATGAAGCATGCCGAGATGCTGATCGACCGCATCCTTTTCCTGGAAGGCACCCCCGAAATCGCCCGCTACGACGTGATCCGCGTCGGCACCAACATCGAAGAGCAATTCAAAAACGATCTTACCCTGGAGATGAGCGGCGTCAAGCATTACAACACGCTGGTCGACCTGTGCATGAAGCTCAAAGACAACGGCACCCGTGAACTGGTGGCGCCGATCCTGGTCGAATCTGAAGAACACGTCGATTGGCTGGAAACGCAGATCGGCCTGATCGAAAGCGTCGGCCTGCAAAATTACTTGACGGAACAGATGGGTGAGGCTGAAGCGTAGGCGTGCTGTTCGATCAGTTCCTTGAGATGAGCGTGGCAGCAAGTGCAGCCATCGCCGGCGCCGATGACCCGGCGCACTTCCTTGACCGTTCGCAATTCCAGGGTCTGGATCGCC
>Ga0134121_10003473_pt1 | contig 13159 bp, 9 predicted proteins | sample KB301_FD_96463 | JGI IMG/M metagenome (GOLD analysis project Ga0134121, IMG submission 96463) | Terrestrial soil microbial communities without Nitrogen fertilizer from Kellogg Biological Station, Michigan, USA - KB3-0-1 | ecosystem: Environmental > Terrestrial > Soil > Unclassified ...
CCCGTCTTCCTGATCATCGCCTTCGGCGCCTTGCTGAGGCGCACGCTGCTTCCGGCCGACGAGGCCTGGCTCGGCCTGGAGCGCCTCACCTATTTCGTGCTGTTTCCGGCGCTGCTCACCGTCACCACCGCGACCGCCGATCTCAAGGACGTGCCGGTGGGCGGCGTCGCCGCCGCGCTGTTTCTCGCCGTGATCGTTCTTTCAGCGGCGCTGTTCGCGGCGCGCGCCCCGCTCATGCGCGCGCTCGCCCTTTCCGGCCCCGCCTACAGTTCGATGTTTCAGGGCGCGACGCGCTGGAACACCTATGTCGGGCTTGCCCTCGCCGGCGCGCTCTACGGAACGCCCGGCCTCGCGCTCGTCTCCGTCGCGATCGTGGCGATGGTGCCGGTCCTCAACGTGATCAATGTCTGGATCATCGCGCACCATGCCACCGACGAGCGGCCCGGCCTCGCAACAATCGCCGGCCATGTGCTGCGCAATCCCTTCATCTGGTCCTCGCTCGCGGGCATCGCGATCAATCTGTCCGGCCTGCCGCTGCCGAAGGCGATCGTGGTGTTCGGCGAAATCCTCGGGCGCGCCTCGCTTGCGCTGGGACTGTTGCTGGTCGGCGCCGGCCTCGTGCTCGGCGACGTGGCGCGGCCCGACGCCCGCGTCTACGCGACCGCCGCGCTCAAGCTTTTGGTCATGCCGGCGATCGCCATCGCCATCGGCGCCGCGCTCGGACTTTCCGGCATGGCGCTTTCGGTGGTGGCAATTGCTTCGAGCGTGCCGTCGGCGCCGAGCAGCTACGTGCTCGCCCGCCAGCTCGGCGGCGACGCGCCGCTACTCGCGCGCATTCTCACCTTCGAGACCTTGCTCGCGCTCGCCACCATCCCGCTCGCCCTGGCCGTCGCGGCGCTTCGTCCCTAAGACAAACAGCAAGAAAACGGCGGCCATGAAACCCGCCGTTTCCGAAATCTGCGCCCTACGATTTACCGGCAGATGAAGTTTGTTCGCTCGGCAAAATCGCGCCGATCCTGGATGCACGCCGTGTCGCGGCTCGGGCTCCAATATCCGTAATAGCCGGCCGGCCGGGCGATCCTAGGCCGCCCGCGCCATCGCCCGATTCATCAGCCGATCCGCGAGATCCGCCCGGAACGGCTCGCCATAATTGCGGCCGGCGAGTCCCGAAAGCCGGCGCGCAGCGAACGCCTCGGCGATGGCCGGCGGCGCGCCGGCGGCGAGTGCGGCGGCGGCGGCGACGAGCGCGAGCGTCTCGCCGGTGCGGCGCGCGAGCGCCTCGCGCTCCGGATCGATGAAGCCTTTCTCGATGTGCGCGATCGCCTCGCGCGCACCGGGAAGATCCGCCGTCTCCTTGGCGAGCTTGGCGAGCACGCGCGCGGTGCCCTCCTGCTCGCGCCCGGCGCCGCGCAAGATATCGAGGCCCATGATGTTGCCGGAGCCCTCCCAGATCGCGTTCAGCGGCGCCTCGCGGTAGAGCCGCGCCATCGGGCCCTCTTCGACATAGCCGTTGCCGCCGATGCACTCGAGCGCCTCGTAGACGAAACCGGGCGTCGCCTTGCACACGTAAAGCTTCGCCGCCGGCGTCACCAGCCGCGCATAAGCCGCCTCCTCGGGATCGTGCGCGGCGCGGTCGAAGGCGGCGGCCAACCGCAGGCCGAGCGCGAGCGCCGCTTCCCGCTCGAGCGAAAGATCGGCGAGCACCGCGCGCATCAGCGGCTGGTCGACGAGCTTCTTCTGGAACGCCGTGCGATGGCGCGTATGGTGGATCGCCTGCATCAGCGCCGAGCGCATGATGCCGAGCGAGCCGGTGACACAATCGAGCCGCGTCAGCTGCACCATGTTGATGATGGTCTTGACGCCCTCGCCTTCCGCGCCGCAGCGGCGCGCATAGGCGCCCTCAAACTCGACCTCGCTCGAGGCATTCGAGCGGTTGCCGAGCTTGTCCTTCAAGCGGCGGAGCCTGAGCTCGTTGGCGCTGCCGTCGGGCGCAAAACGCGGCACGAGAAAGCAGGTGAGTCCGCCCTTGGCCTGCGCGAGCACAAGAAAGGCGTCGCACATCGGCGCCGACAAGAACCATTTGTGGCCGACGATCCGGTACGCCTCGCCGTCGGGCTCGGCGTGCGTGGTGTTGGCGCGCACGTCGCTGCCGCCCTGCTTCTCCGTCATGCCCATGCCGAGCGTGACGCCGTGCTTCTCCGCCGCCGGCGCGAAGCGCGGGTCGTATTCGCGCGAGCGAATCCGCGGCAGCCATTCCTTAACCAGCGCGGGCTCGGCGATCAGCGCGCCGGTCGCCGCGTGCGTCATCGTGATCGGGCATTCGTGGCCCTGCTCGACCTCGGCCGCCATGTAATGGCGCGCCGCGCGCACGACGAACTCGCCGGGCACGGTCTTTCCGTCCGCCGCCCACACCGAGCTATGCACGCCGGCCGCGATCGCCTCGCGCATCAGCGCGTGATAGGCCGGATGGAACTCGACCACATCGGCGCGAAAGCCCTTCTGGTCGTAGGTCTTGAGCTTGGGCGGATTTTCGTTGGCGAGCCGCCCCCATTCGAACATTTCGAAGCTGCCCCAGCGATGGCCGAACTCGGCGAGCGAGGCCTCGGTCTCGTTCGACGGCTTGCCGAAGGCGCGCACCGCGCCCTGCAGCGCCAGATCGTCGGCCCACAGATCGACGTCGCCCAAGGGCGGCGCCTGGTTGAGCACCTCGTGCGTGTGAAAGGGTCGCAGCATCGCGCAAGCCTAGCAGCGGATTCGCTGTCGACAAGTGAGCCGGCGCAAGCGCGCCCTGCTTGCGGGAACCGGATTAGAGGTCTAAGCGATATCTTTCAGAATGAACCCGCGCGCTCCCATGGCCCCCGGCCCGCTTTCGCTCGCGATACGCGAAGCCATCCGGCCCGGGCGGGCGCGCCCGCGAACGGATTGAGGACATGGCGTCCAAGGCGCATCCGGCGACCCGCCACGTGATTTCGATCAACGATCTCTCCGACGCGGAGATCGAAAAGATTTTCGAGACCGCCCAATCCTTCCTCGACGAATTGCCCGACCCCAACTTCTCCTATCGCATCGGCAAGAGCACCAACCTCGCCCCCAACCACATTCTGGCGACGCTGTTTTACGAGCCGAGCACGCGCACGCGGCTCTCCTTCGAAAGCGCGATGCTGCGGCTCGGCGGCAACTCCATCACCAGCGCCGATCCCGCCACCAGCTCCGCCGCCAAGGGCGAAAGCCTCGCCGATTCCGTGCGGGTGATCGCGAACTACGCCGACGTGATGGTCATCCGCCATCCGCGCGACGGCGCGGTGCGGCTCGCCGCCGAATTTTCGCCGATCCCGGTGATCAACGGCGGCGACGGCAGCCACGAGCATCCGACGCAGACGCTGTGCGATCTGTTCACGCTGAAGAAGAAGAACAAGTACCTGAAGAATTTGAAGGTCGCGATCTCCGGCGACCTCAAGGGCAGCCGCACCATTCACTCCTTCGTCTACGCGCTCGCCCGTTTCGGCGCGATCATCGACCCGATGCCGGCGCCGGGCATGGAGCTGCCCGCCCACGTCGACCGCCGCCTGCGCGAGGAATATCGCTGCGAAATGGTGTCGAAGCACGGCGACGAAGCCGCCGGCTCCATCGACGCGCTCTACGTCACGCCCGACGAGCCGCACCAGCAGTCGCTGTTCTCCGGTCCCGAGGTCGATTACGGCGTCGTCGTGCAGAAGAAAGTCGACGCCGTGTACGTGACGCGCTTCCAGAAGGAGCGCTGGACGGAAAAAGACCAAGCCTATCCCAAGATCGACGCGAAATTCCTCAGAGAGCCGAAATACTCGCAGGCGAGCGTCCTGCACCCGCTGCCGCGCGTCGGCGAGCTCGATGCCGCGATCGATTCCGACAGCCGCGCGGTCTATTTCCAGCAGGCCGCCTACGGCGTGCCGATCCGCATGGCGCTGATTACGCTTCTGCTCGGGCTGCAGAAGGGAAAGCCGCTCGCCAAGTTCGACAGCGGCTTCGAGCTGCCGAAATATCCGCTTTACGACCAGCCGATCCTGACCGGCATCCGCTGCGCCAACAAGAACTGCATCGTGCACGAGCCGATGGAAGCGCAATACGTGCGCAACAAGTTCCACGTCGTGAAGACCGAATTTTCGCCGCAGCCCCGGCTGCGCTGCTTCTATTGCGAGCACGACATCGACGATTTCGTCGTCGCGCACCGCAAGAACCACTGGTTCACCGAGGACGTCGACGGCGTGCTGCGCGCCGCGAACCAGAACCTGAAGGACTTCGCCTTCTTCGCCGACGCCGCGCAAGCGACGGAAGCGGGCTTCCACCAGCGGCGCAATTCCGCCGAGCCGAAAGCGCAGGCCGAAGGCTCGAAATCGTCGTGACGTAATCCCCACTCCTCTTATGGGAGAGGGCGAAGTATTCTACCCGCATGAGTTTATCCCTCGCGCTCCTCGCCGCTCTCCTGTTCGGCTATCTGTTCGGCTCGATTCCGTTCGGGCTGTTGCTGACGAAACTTGCCGGTCTCGGCGACATCCGCGCCGTCGGCTCGGGCAATATCGGCGCCACCAATGTGCTGCGCACCGGCAACAGGGGTATCGCCGCGGCGACGCTCCTCGGCGATCTCCTGAAAGGCACCGTCGCGGTGCTGTTGGCGGATTATTTTCTCGGCCCCGACGCCGCGCTCGCCGCCGGGCTCGGCGCCTTCCTCGGCCACGTCTTCCCGATCTGGCTGCGGTTCAAGGGCGGCAAGGGGGTTGCGACCTATGTCGGCGTCGCGCTCGGCCTCGCTTGGCCCGCGGCGCTCGTCTTCGCGCTGTTTTGGCTTGCGACCGCGCTGCTCTTCCGCCGCTCCTCGCTCGCGGGCCTGGTCGCGAGCTTCGCGACGCCGTTCGCGATGTTCGCCTTTCACGGCACGCGCGCGGCGCTTCTGTTCGTGCTGTTGACGGCGATCCTGTGGATCAAGCACACGGCGAACATCGAGCGGCTGCTCGCCGGCACCGAGCCGAAGATCGGCGCCAGCGCATGAACGACCGCTTTCGGCCGGTGCGTCTTTCCGACGGGCAACGCGCGGATTGGCTGCGTTTGATCCGCACCGAGAACGTCGGCCCGCGCACCTTCCGCACCCTGATCAACCAGTTCGGCGGTGCTTCGCGTGCCATCGCGCGGCTCCCCGATCTCGCCCATCGCGGCGGCGGCGCCCTCAAGGTGCCCCCGCGCGAAGAGGCCGAGAAAGAAATCGCCGCGGCGGCCAAGCTCGGCGTGCGGTTCATCGGACTGGGCGAGGTGGAATATCCCGCCCGCCTGCGCGAGACCGACGACGCGCCGCCGCTCCTCGCCGTGCGCGGGAATATCGCAGCGCTCGCCGACGCCACGGTGGCGATGGTCGGCTCGCGCAACGCGTCCGCCGCCGGCATGCGTTTCGCGGGCAGTTTGGCGCGCGATCTCGGCGAGGCCGGGTTCGTGATCGCCTCCGGGCTCGCGCGCGGCATCGACAGCGCGAGCCATCGCGGCTCGCTCGCGACCGGTACCATCGCCGTGATCGCCGGCGGCCACGATAAGCCCTACCCGCCCGAGCACGCCAAGTTGCTCGACGAGATCGTCGAAAAGGGCGCGGCCGTTTCCGAAATGCCGCTCGGATGGGAACCGCGCGCGCGCGATTTCCCGCGCCGCAACCGCATCATCGCCGGGATGGCACTCGGCGTCGTGGTGGTGGAGGCGGCGGAGCGCTCCGGCTCGTTGATCACCGCGCGGCTCGCGCTGGAGGCGGGCCGCGAGGTGTTCGCCGTGCCCGGCTCGCCGCTCGACGCGCGCGCGGGCGGCACCAATCGCCTGTTGAAGCAGGGCGCGACGCTGACGACCTCGGCCGCCGACGTCGTCGAGGTGTTGACGCCGATCCTCGGCCGGCCGCCGCGCCCCGTTCTCGAAATGCCGCGCGAGGACGAGAAGATCGAGCCGCCGGAGGCCGACGATCAATTGCGCGCGAAGATCGTCGCGCTGCTCGGGCAGGCGCCGGTCTCGATCGACGATCTCGTGCGCGAAAGCGGCGCGCCGCCGGGTGCGGTGCAGATCGCGCTCCTCGAGCTCGAGCTGGCGGGAAAAATCGAGCGGCACGGCGGTCTCGTGTCGCGCCTTTGAGCGAATCGCTGCGGCGCGACTCAATTCCATTTTAGCGATGTTCGCCTCTCCGCCGCGGCCCGCGCGAGATCGAGAAAAAAGTCGAGCGCCGCAGCCTCGCTGTACTGCTCGATCGGGTTTTTTATTTTCCGCGTCATCGAGACAATTTCGGCGGTGAAATTCTCGGACGATGCCGTCGCGTCCGAAGCCTGATGCTGCTTGGTTTCTTGCGCGATTTGATCGGCTTGATCCCGGCCTGGAATGGCTCTTCCGGCCTTTGTCCTCGCACCTGAAAAAGCGGTAGTACCGTCGCCGGCATGCTCGCAGAGATTGTAGTAAAAAGGCCCGTTTTCACAGGGGTTTTTGCGGCCCGATTTGACTTGGACCCCCGACCTCCCCATCTTCCGGCCAATCGCGCGGTGTTCCCGCGCGATTTTGGGTTTCTAGGAGTCCCGCCATCCACCGATGAACGTCGTCGTCGTCGAATCGCCCGCCAAGGCGAAAACCATCAACAAATACCTCGGCTCCGGCTACGAGGTGCTCGCCTCCTATGGTCACGTGCGGGATCTGCCGCCCAAGGACGGCTCGGTTTCCCCCGACCAGGACTTCCACATGATCTGGCAGGTCGACCCGAAGGCGCAAAAGCGCCTGTCGGAAATCGCCCACGCCATGAAGAAGGCGGACAAGCTCATTCTCGCCACCGACCCCGACCGCGAGGGCGAGGCGATTTCCTGGCACGTCTTGGAAATTCTCAAGGAAAAGGGCGCGCTTGCCGGCAAGAAGATCGAGCGCGTCGTCTTCAATGCCATCACCAAGCAGGCGGTCTCCGAGGCGATGCAGAATCCGCGCGAGATCGATGCGGCGTTGGTCGACGCCTATCTCGCCCGCCGCGCACTCGACTATCTCGTCGGCTTCACGCTCTCGCCGGTGCTGTGGCGCAAGCTCCCCGGCTCGCGCTCGGCCGGCCGCGTGCAATCGGTGGCGCTGCGGCTCGTGTGCGACCGCGAGCGCGAGATCGAAACCTTCGTGCCGAAGGAGTTCTGGTCGATCCTGGCGACGCTCGCGACCCCGCGCGGTGAGGAGTTCGAAGCGCGTCTCGTCGGCGCCGACGGCCGCAAGATCACCCGCCTCGATGTCGGCACCGGCGAGGAAGCCGCCGATTTCAAAAAAGCCCTCGATGCCGCGCAATTCACCGTCGCTTCGGTCGAGGCGAAGCCCGCCAAACGCAATCCCTACGCCCCCTTTTCCACCTCGACGCTGCAGCAAGAGGCGAGCCGCAAGCTCGGCTTCGCGCCGTCGATCACCATGCGGCTTGCGCAACGCCTCTACGAGGGCACCGATATCGGCGGCGACACCGTCGGTCTCATCACCTATATGCGCACCGACGGCATCGAACTGGACGCGAGCGCGATTTCCGCCGCGCGCGGCGTGATCGAGCAAGATTTCGGCGCCACTTACGTTCCCGAATCCCCGCGCGTCTACAAGAACAAGGCGAAGCACGCGCAGGAAGCGCACGAGGCGATCCGCCCGCCCGATCTCACCCGCCGCCCGCGCGACGTCGCGCGCTACCTCGAGCCCGACCAGGCTAAACTCTACGAATTGATCTGGGTCCGTACCGTCGCGAGCCAGATGGAATCGGCGGAGTTGGAGCGCACCACCGTCGACATCAAGGCCGCGGCCGGGGCGCGCGCGCTCGACATGCGCGCCAACGGCACGGTGGTGAAGTTCGACGGCTTCCTCGCCGCCTACCAGGAAGGCCGGGACGACGCCACCGAGGACGAGGACGCGAACCGCCTGCCGGCGATGGCGGCAAACGAGAATCTCGAGCGGCGCGAGATCAAGACCGACCAGCATTTCACCGAGCCGCCGCCGCGCTTTTCCGAGGCCTCCCTCGTCAAGCGCATGGAGGAGCTCGGCATCGGCCGCCCCTCGACCTACGCCTCGACGCTGCAGGTGCTGCGCGACCGCGGCTACGTGCGCATCGACAAGAAGCGGCTCGTGCCCGAGGACAAGGGCCGCGTCGTCATCGCCTTCCTCGAGGCATTCTTCGCGCGCTACGTCGAATACGACTTCACCGCCGACCTCGAGGAAAAGCTCGACGAGATCGCCAATCACGACCTCGATTGGAAACAGGTGCTGCGCGACTTCTGGCGCGACTTCATCGCCGCCGTCGACGAGATCAAGGACGTGCGCATCTCGCAGGTGCTCGACGCGCTCGACGAGATACTTGCGCCGCACATTTTCCCGCCGCGCGAGGACGGCAGCGATCCGCGCCTCTGCCCGCAATGCGGCAACGGCCGGCTGGGCTTGAAGACCGGCAAGTTCGGCGCCTTCGTCGGCTGCTCGAATTATCCCGACTGCCGCTACACCCGTCCACTCGCCTCCGACGCGAGCGGCGTCAACGGCACCAAGGTGCTCGGCACCGATCCCGACTCGGGCCTCGAAGTGACGCTGCGCGGCGGCCGCTTCGGCCCTTATGTGCAGCTCGGCGAAGCCAAAGAAGGCGAGAAGCCGAAGCGCGCGGGACTGCCGAAGGGCACCGATCTCGACGCGGTCGATCTCAAATTCGCGCTCGGCCTGTTGTCGCTGCCGCGCGACGTCGGCAAGCACCCGGAGTCCGGCGAAATGATCATCGCCGGCGTCGGCCGTTACGGCCCGTATGTGAAGCACGAGTCGACCTACGCCAATCTGGAAGACGACGACCACGTGATGCATGTCGGCCTCAACCGCGCGGTCACGCTGCTGGCGGAAAAAGCGGCGCGCGGGTCGAAGGGCCGGCGCGGCAAGCCGCGCGGCAAGGTGCTCGGCGAGCATCCCGGCGGCGGACCGGTCACGCAGCACGAGGGGCGCTACGGCCCCTACGTCTCGCACAATAAGGTCAATGCGACGCTTCCCTCCGAAGTCGATCCTGCGACCGTGACGCTCGAGCAGGCGATCGCCCTCATCGACGCCAAGGCGGCGAAAGGCGGCAACGGCAAGCCGAAGAAAGCCGCGAAGAAAAAAGCCGCCCCGAAGGACGCCGGCAAGGAACCCCGCGAGAAGAAGCCGCGCGCGCGAAAGAAAAAGATCGCGGCTGCGGCCAATTCACCCGATACTGCGCCTGCCGACGATGCGGCCACGGCGCCGAAACCCGATCACGCCCGGGATTGAACGCCGGCTTTCAGCATGGACGAGAACTCTTCGCCGTGGCGGGCGTTATCGGTGCGAGCGCCCATGGAGGCTCGCTATGCCCGCCGTCGATTCATCGGCGATCCAGCGCGTCGATTACAGCACGGCGCGACGCACGTTGTTCGTGACGTTTTCGAGCGGGCGTGAATATATTTACTTCGACGTTCCCGAGGAGCTTTATCGCGCGTTCCTGGCGGCTCCCTCGCCGGGCCAATTCTTCAATTTCGAAATTCGCGACCGCTACCGCTTTCGCGAGCTGGCCTAGCGTCACGTTGAAAACCCGACCCCAAATGCTTACGTTGCGACGACGGAAATCTTAGTGCGCCAAAAATCCAAAAAACCGAAAAACTCCGCGGCTCCGGTCCGCGAGCAATTGCTCGCCTTCATTCAAGAACACGGCGGCCGCGTGTCGAAGCGCGAGATCGTGCGCGCCTTCCGGCTCGACGCCGCCGGCAGGGCGGAGCTCAACCAATTGATGCGCGGGCTGCGCGACGAAGGCAAAATCGACCGCAGCAGTCGCCGTTTTCAACTCGCGGGAAGGCTGCCCGAGATCGTCGTCGGCGAGATCACCGGTCGCGACCGCGACGGCGAGCTCATCGCCGAGCCCGCCGAATGGGACGAGGCCGAACACGGCGAGGCGCCCAAGATCCGCCTCGCCTTCGGGCGGCAGCCGCGGCACGGCCCCGCCCCCGGCGTCGGCGACCGCGCGCTCCTGCGCATCCGCGACATCGACGAGCCCGGCATTCGCCACGAAGGCCGTGTCATCAAGCTCCTCGAAAAGGCGCCGGTGCGCGTCCTCGGCATCTACCGCCCGCTGCCCGACGGCAGCGGCCGGCTGGTGCCGGTGAGCAAGAAAAGCCTCGGGCGCGAAATCTCGATCGCGCGCGGTGCGGAAGGCGGCGCCGCCGACGGCGATCTCGTCAGCGCCGATCTGCTGCCGCAGCGCGCCCAGGGTCTGTCGCAGGCGCGCGTGCGCGAGCGGCTCGGCTCGCTGAAATCCGAGCGCGCGGTGAGCCTGATCGCGATCTACGCCCACGGCATCCCCAACGTGTTCGCCCCGCCGGCGCTCGCCGAGGCCGAGGCCGCCCGTCCCGCCCCGCTCGCGGGCCGCGAGGACTGGCGTCAGTTACCGCTCGTCACCATCGACCCGCCCGACGCCAAGGACCACGACGACGCGGTGTTCGCCGCCCCCGATGATGATCCCGCCAATGCCGGCGGCTTCGTGCTGACCGTGGCGATCGCCGACGTCGCCCACTACGTCCGGCCCGGCTCGGCGCTCGACCGCGAGGCGATCGAGCGCGGCAACTCGGTCTATTTTCCCGACCGCGTGGTGCCGATGCTGCCCGAGCGGATTTCCAACGATCTCTGTTCGCTTCGCCCGCACGAGGACCGGCCGGCGCTCGCCGTGCGCATGGTGATCGGCGCCGACGGCCGCAAGCGCCGCCATTCCTTTCACCGCGTGATGATGCGCTCGGCGGCGAAGCTCCACTACGCCCAGGCGCAGGCGGCCCTCGACGGCCGCACCGACGCGACCACCGCGCCGCTTCTCGATCGCGTGCTGAAGCCGCTCCACGCCGCGTATCTGGCGCTGGCGAAGGCGCGCGACGCGCGCGAGCCGCTCGCCCTCGACATTCCCGAGCGGAAATTGATCCTGAAGCCCGACGGCACGCTCGATCGCGTGATCGTGCCCGATCGCATCGAGACCCAGCGCCTGATCGAGGAGTTCATGATCCTCGCCAACGTCGCCGCCGCCGAGACCTGCGAGGAGCGCCGCGTTCCCCTGCTCTATCGCGTGCACGACGCACCTGCGCTCGAAAAGCTCTCGGCGCTGCGCGAATTTCTCGCTACCCTCGACCTGCATCTTTCGAAGGGAAACGTGCTGCGCCCTTCCGATTTCAACCGCGTGCTCACCCGCGTCAAAGGACACGACATCGAGCGGCTGGTGCACGAGGTCGTGCTGCGAAGCCAGGCGCAGGCGGAATACGAGGCAAAGAATTACGGCCATTTCGGTCTGCAGCTTCGCCGCTACGCGCATTTCACCTCGCCGATCCGCCGCTACGCCGACTTGATCGTGCATTGCGCGCTGATCCGCGCGCTGAAGCTCGGCGAAGGCGGCTTGCCGGATCTCGCCCCCGAAGGTCTCGCCGAAACCGGCGCCCGCGTTTCCGCCGCCGAGCGCCGTGCCATGGCGGCCGAGCGCGAGACCGTCGACCGGCTGATCGCGCACCACCTCGCCGATCGCGTCGGCGCCGTCTTCCGCGGTCACGTCTCGGGCGTGACGCGCGCCGGCCTGTTCGTCAAACTCGACGAAACCGGCGCCGACGGTTTCGTGCCGGCGCGCACCATCGGCAGCGAGTTCTTCCGCTACGAGGAAAAGCATCACTCGCTGATTGGCGATAAGAGCGGCGAGTCGTACCGGCTCGGCGACAAGATCGAGGTGAAACTCGTCGAGGCGATTCCGATCGCCGGCGCGTTAAGATTCGAAATCCTTTCGGAAGGGCGCTATGACATCAGGCGCGGCCGCGCCGAGCGCCATCGTCCTCCGCAACGGGCGCAACAGCCGCGGAAAAAGCATCCGCAACGGCATCGGCGGAAACGATGAGCATGAAGGGCGATCCTCTCGCGCGCCGTGTCCTTTGGCCCGCGCTCGCGCGCGGCCTCCTCGGCCGTTGTCCGAATTGCGGGCGCGGACGGATGTTTTGCGCCTATCTCAAGGTCGCAAATCATTGCCCGATCTGCGGCGAAATGTTGCACCATCACCACGCCGATGATGCCCCCGCCTACTTCGTCATCCTGATCGTCGGCCACATCGTAGTGCCATTGGCGCTCGCCATCGAGTTGGCCTATAGACCAGCCTACTGGATTCAATTCGCCTTCTGGCTGCCCGCCACCGTCGCGCTCGCGCTGCTGCTCCTGCAACCGGTCAAAGGCGCGATCGTCGCCCTGCAGTGGGCCTATCGCATGCACGGATTCGATCCGGGTTCTGACGCGGCGCGCGAGCCGAACAGCCTCGGGCCATAAGGAAATCGCGCGGTAGACGAACGAGCGCACGGAAAACGACATGAGCGAATTCAACGAGCTGACGAAATATCTCGCGCGCAGCGAGGCAAAAGCGAAGGCGCCCTATCGGCGGCCGCGCGACGCCGCCACCCTGATCCTGCTCGACCGCGCCGAGCGCGCGCCGCGCGTCTTGTTCGGCAAGCGCCACGATGGTCACGCCTTCATGCCGGGCATGTTCGTGTTCCCCGGCGGCAGCTACGACGCGATCGACGGCCGCATGAAGGCGGCCGGCAGCCTCGATCCGGTGAGCGCGCGCCGCCTGTTGCTGGGCTCGCCGAAAATCAACGCGACGCGCGCCCGTGGGCTTGCCCTCGCCGCCATCCGCGAGACCTGCGAGGAGACGGGTCTCCTCATCGGCCGCCGCGACGCGAGCCCGCTCGAGGTGCCCTCGCCCGCCTGGCAGCCGTTTCGCGAGGCCGGCGTGCATCCCGATATCGGCGCGCTCGTCTTCATCGCCCGCGCGATCACGCCGCCCGGCCGGCCGCGCCGTTTCGACACCCGCTTCTTTGCCGCCGATCGCAGCCACGTCGCGGTCGAATTGCCGGGCGCCGCCGGGCCCGATTCCGAATTCGTCGAATTGAAGTGGCTCGCGCTCGCCGACGCGCGCAGGGAGAAGATTCCTGCCATCACCAAGGTGATCCTGGAGGAGCTGGAGAACCGGCTGCAGGCGGGCTTTTCGAAAGAGGCCTCGATTCCCTTCTTCTATTCGAAGAACGGCAAGTTTCACCGCGACGAGCTTGCCTGAACGATTCCTTGACAATCATCGCTCGATGGCTAGCTTGCCCCCGAATTCGCGAGGTTTGCGACCATGGCCAAGGCA
>Ga0134121_10003474_pt1 | contig 13157 bp, 9 predicted proteins | sample KB301_FD_96463 | JGI IMG/M metagenome (GOLD analysis project Ga0134121, IMG submission 96463) | Terrestrial soil microbial communities without Nitrogen fertilizer from Kellogg Biological Station, Michigan, USA - KB3-0-1 | ecosystem: Environmental > Terrestrial > Soil > Unclassified ...
AATTTCTTCCGGGTGGTCTGATGTTAAAACGGAAATATGCCCGTTGGGCTGTTCCAATCCTCACGTAATAAGAAGTGGCCGCACAAGGCTGGTTGACAAAGTTGATTGAAGATGTTGCTCCTACTACGCCACCAGAGTTGGTTGCATCGCAGGCAATTGCAGCAACTGCTGTATCCGAATACACAGCCATTTTTGGATTGTAGGCCGCACCTCTGCAGTCTGGCTGGTCAGTGAAGAGTTCAAAATTAGTAATGCCGGATGGCTTGGTAACCTTAAACCAGACGTCAAAAGTATCAGCCACTCCCCAACATGCAGGCTGAGCAACCGTGGTCGATCTGCTGGAATTGAGTGTCGTCGCCGAAAATTGCTGAATGTAGATATTAGGAATCAATGGAGTAACCAGAGCAGCAGCTGCCCAGTCATTGGGATGCTTCAGAGGATTAAACTGCAGGAGGAGGTCATCAACTAATTTATTACTGGTGTTGGCCCCATCGCTTAGCTTGGAAAAAATGTGAGTGGCACTTCCCCCGCTTGCAGAGTCAGCATAAAAATCGCCCGGGCAAAATCCCGCAAGTCCGATTGAACTGGATGGTGAGTGTACGCCTGTAAGATTTGTTCCCACACGGTTGTACCTGAATTCAATCCTGTTTGGAGCCACGCTGCCAACAGAATCCTGGTAGAGCCAAAGCTGGAAGGAGATCGCTGAATCAACGGTTGCATTGTTGAGCCAGTTGACGCTTGTCCATTCTATTTTGAGAACCTTATTGGGATTTCCACCCGAAAATTTATAGTTCACGGTACCTGAAGGGCCTGCAATTTTTAAGCTGTCCCAGAGAGGAGCCACCAGAGGCACGGGGGCCGTCGCCAGGTTATTGGTGGGAAGAGAACCTCCCGGATTTGCAAAAGCGGCGAAGCCATTTGATGAAACCCAGACCTGGGTTACAGGTTGTCCTCCAAACTTGAATGAAAATCCGATCGGGATGGCTGCGCTGACAGAATTAGATGTTCCGGCAGGAAAAATTACGGTCGCTCCGGAATTGAATGTATACACGGGAAAAGTAGGAACCGGAATGCTATAATATAACCCAGTACTTTGTCCAAACCCTTGCCAGGAGAAGCAACAAAGGGGTAGTGCGAAAAATAAAACTCGAAGAATTGAAGTAGAGTTTAATTTCATTTTAAATTAATTAATAAATGAGAATTCGAATTAAGTTCAGCATTAAAATTTCGTACCGATTAAAAGCAGGTTTTACAATACGCAATTTGGACGCCAAGATAGATAACATTTGTTTAATTTTCAATTAAAAATAAGCAAACTTTTCAAGCTTTTTGCTAACCTACCTAATCCTGGGATGAACGGCTATTTAGATTGGGTGAATGAAGATTTTATTTCAAATTCGAATTGTCAGAAGTAGATCAATTTTCAAAATTTAATCAGATTTCTTTGCTTTCCACTTACCAGTTACATTATATTGCAGCACTAAAAAAATCGCATGAAAAAAATATTTACTTTAAGTTTAGTTTTGTTTGGTTTTAATTTGATGGCACAGCCGGTAATTACTTCGGACTATAATCCAATATTTGGGGATACCTACGTTTACAAAATAGTTGATGATACGTCCACGGCGCAGCCCGGACAGGCCGGTTCCGGCGTGACCTGGAACCTTGCATCCATGCATGGACAATTGACGACCCGGCAATATAACTGGAAACAAACGGCCCTTACCAATGATGCAGGAATATTCGGAGTGAATTCAAATCTCGCAGCTGAAATTATTCAGAATGGGTTTTCACCGAGGTACGAATATTACCAGGTAGGGTCAGGTTTTACGGGGGATATGCAGAAGGTCGGAACGCACATTGACTTCGCTGTAACTAATTTTTCAACGGGGTACATGCAATTTGATTACCCGCTTTCCTACGGACAATCGTGTACTGATTCGATGATTGGAAGTACCGGCGTGGCTTTTGTAAACGGAAGGTCAACAACTTCTTACGATGGTTATGGGACATTGCAACTGGAAGCCCAATCCGGCGGAAATTTTTCAAACGTAGCACGTTTGGTAGTCGATGAAAATTACATTGTAAACTACGGCCCTATTGAGACGCATCATGCGACGACTTACTACTGGCTGGATCATACAACGGCAAACTTAACGAAGCAGCCGATTGCAATCATTATGATTCATGAATGGATTGATCTCAACGGTACCCCGCAGCGCGAAAAAGTCGCTTTCATGCGCCAGATCCTTTTTATAAACGGAGTTACACAATCAACACTCGATGCTTCAAACGTTTCTGTCTTTCCCAATCCATTTGAAAACAAAATAACTTTCTCTTTGCCAGGAATAAATTCTGAAATCAGGATCACTATTTGCGACGTTACCGGCCGAATACTCAGTGAAATGGCGTACGAAAAAAATGCTGCATCGAGAGACGAGTCAGTCTTGCTGAATGATCTTCCTGACGGAGTATACTTTGCCAAAATTTCTTCCGACAAAGGCACTGTTGTGAAGCGGATCGTGAGAGAATAAACGACACAAAATAAATCCCCGCAGATCTTATTACCTGGTCTGCGGCTTTTTTATTTGAGGGAATCCTTTGACTTGTCGAGCGCTGCCCTCACAAATTTCACGAAGAGCGGATGCGGGTTTTCGACGGTGCTTTTGTATTCAGGGTGATATTGTACGCCAATAAACCATGGATGATTTTTCAGCTCGATGATTTCTACCAGGTTCAGGTCGGGATTGATTCCTGCAGCCAGCATACCTGCCTCTTCATAGTTATTCAGGAACTTACTGTTGAATTCAAAGCGGTGGCGGTGACGCTCCCCGATTTTGCTTTTGCCATAGATGGCAGCGACCTTGGATCCTTTGGTCAGGTTACATGAATATTCCCCGAGTCGCATAGTACCTCCTTTTCGTGTGATACTTTTCTGGTCTTCCATCATGTGGATGACGGGATGTTTTGTCTCGGGATTCATTTCCGTCGAGTGAGCATCTTTCCATCCCAGTACATTTCTTCCGAATTCAATCATGGCGCATTGCATGCCCAGGCATATTCCGAAAAAAGGAATATTGTTTTCGCGTACAAACCTGATGGCTGAGATTTTACCTTCGATTCCCCTGTCCCCGAAACCCGGAGCGACGAGCACGCCGTTCAGCGTTCCGAATTTACTTTCGATATTTTCTTCGGTAAGCTTATCAGAATGGATCCATTCCACATTCACCCTGCACTCGTTCGCCACACCGGCATGAATGAATGCCTCTGCAATTGATTTGTATGCATCTTTCAGCTCAATGTATTTTCCAACCAGTCCGATTCTTACCTCATTAACAGGATTTTTAAGTTTGCCAAGAAATGCCTTCCACTGTTCAAGTTCAGGTTCATGCTGCAGTGCCAGCTTCAGCTTGGCAAGAACAACTTTGTCGAGCTGTTCTTTGTACATGAGTAACGGGACGTCATAAATTGTCGCAGCATCTATTGATTCAATCACGGCATTGACATTTACATTACAGAAGAGTGCAATTTTTCTACGAAGGTCAGCGCTTAATGAATGTTCTGTTCTGCAAACGAGTATGTCAGGTTGGACGCCGAGCTCAAGCAAAGCCTTCACTGAGTGTTGCGTGGGTTTTGTTTTCAGCTCACCGGCTGCCGCGAGAAAAGGGACCAGTGTAAGGTGAATAACCATGGCAGCACTTCCCAGCTCCCATTTCAACTGGCGGACAGTTTCGATATAAGGTAAGGATTCAATGTCGCCGACGGTGCCTCCAATTTCTGTAATGACAATATCAAATTCGCCGCTGTCACCCAGCAAGATCATTCTCCGCTTGATCTCATCGGTAATGTGCGGGATGATCTGAACGGTTTTGCCCAGGTAAGCGCCCTCACGCTCTTTATTGATTACGGTTTGGTAAATCCGTCCCGTTGTCACATTATTTGCCTGCGAGGTAGGAACATTCAGGAATCGTTCGTAATGGCCAAGGTCCAGGTCCGTTTCGGCGCCGTCGTTTGTAACATAACATTCACCATGCTCATAAGGGTTCAGTGTGCCTGGATCCACGTTAATATAGGGATCAAATTTCTGAATGGTAACCCTGTAGCCCCGTGCCTGAAGAAGTTTGGCAAGCGAAGCGGAGATGATACCCTTGCCGAGCGATGAAGTAACACCGCCTGTTACGAAAATGTATTTTGCTGTTGACACCGTTTTTTGGAATTAAAAATTAAGGTTAACGAATTAAAAATGAGAAAAGACTCTCAATCTTTAATTTCAATACGGGGTGCAAACATATTTTAAAAAAGCGAGTCACAATATAATGTTGAAAAGATTTTACAAGATTATTTTCACATCTTCACCCGCGCTGAGTACGATCACTAAATTCGTTTATGTTTAAATGCCGGTCACTGAAATTCATTTGTCTGCTCACTTGTTTTATTGCAGGCGGAGGTGAGAATAGCAATGCGATCGCGCCTGAACCTTCTAATGAAACGGCATGCAGGTTTCTTCAGCGGGATTCTACGTTTTCATTGTGTTCCAGGAAGGGATACATCCCAATGTTGCTTCATAATTTCGGGGAGCAGTTTCTTTCGCCGGTACATGCCAATGCCAGTGACCTGATCTGGACGGTTGGTGTTGCATCAGCGACGGCATTCCTTTTTTATTATGATTTTCAGATCGATGAGGGTATCCGGACTGCACGTGATAAAAGTAAATTGGTTCGTGGTATTTCACCGGTGATTACTGAATTCGGAAACAGTTATGCCATTGGGCTTGTCGGAGTTTGCGGGCTTGCGGGCCTTGCAGGAAAAAATCACAAGCTCTTTCAAACCTCCCTGCTTGCGTCACAGGCTGCCATCACCTCGGGGGTCTGGGTGCGGCTAGTGAAGTACTGTACTTCGCGTGAGCGACCGAGTGCATCGTATACTTATCCTGCGCACAAGGGTCACCAGGGCGGTTACTGGTACGGGTTCTTTAAGCAATATGACACATCTATCACTTCGATCGGCAGGGACATTTCATATTTTGATGCTTTTCCTTCAGGGCATACGTCGACCGCATTTGCCATCGCAACTGTTTTCGCGATGCAATACAGTGATTCGAAAGCGATTCCCATCATCGCATATTCGATGGCAGGTCTTGTGGGCATTACACGTATGGTCGAGCACACGCACTGGGCGAGTGATGTATTTGTAGGTGCATGGGCGGGCTATCTCTGCGCGAAACAAGTTACACTTCATCATCGAAAAATTTATGGTTCCGGAAATTCATCACCTGTTGCTCAAAACAAAAAACCTGAAATTTATTTTTCGTCGGCGGATAACTTCCCCGGGTTCAAACTGAAAGTAATTTATTAAGGAAGGACGGCACTTTGCCGTAAGATTTAAAAAGTGAAACTGAGTCCAAAGCTTGGGAGCACGGGCAACTGGTACACGTGTTCTCCTGTAATCCGGTTGACGTAAAAAATGTTATCCCTGTCGTAGGCGTTCGTCACGCTCAGCGTAGCTTCCAGTTTTGAATTTTTAGATAGATGGAAACCGCGCTTCACCGAAATATCAAGACGGTGGTAATAGGACAGGCGGCCTTTGTTGAGTTCATCGTAATAAACAGCCAGGTTGCCGTTCTGGTGATTGATGTCGGTGCTGACACCGTCGTCGAATGTAAGCTGTTCGTAGAAACCTTGTGTAAGCGTGAAAGGAAAAGGCGAACCGAAATTCCAGCGGGCATTGGCTTCCCATAATTTTTTCTTTCCGAATTTATATGCAACGACGATGTTCAGGTTATGCCTGCGGTCGAAAAACGGGTAGTATTCTTTAGTACCCGTATTGCGCGTCACCCAACTGAGCGTATAAGCAACCCAGATATACAGATCCTTGCGGTCATAAGTGAGCAGTGCTTCTGCTCCATAGGCTTTTCCGGTTTCAATAATAAAGTCTTTTTTCAGGGAATCCGGCTGGTTGAAATTATTGTCGTTGTCTTCGAAGACCTTGTCGCGGTTGATGTTCTCAAGCTGCCTGAAATTTTTATAATATCCTTCGAGGTTAAGCGAAAGATTTTTAGGGAGATCAATTTCAAAACCTGCCACTGCATGCTCAGCCTTTTGCAGTTTGGTCGTGAGGTCTTTGCCATTAAATTGATCCGGGAGCTCATCTGATCCTGTTAAAAATCCATAGAAAAGATTCACGATGTCGCGGTCGCTGGTAGCAGCAAGAAGGTTTTGAGAATACATGCCACCAGCTGCTTTGAACCTGAGTTTTCCTGAGATGTTATATTTCAACCCCAGCCTTGGCTCCGGCGAAAATTCAGGGAAGGAAGGATAATAACATAAGCGGAACCCGGGTTCCAGCACAAGTCCGGCGAAGACCATTTTATATTTGAGGTAACCCGCAATATCTGTAGTGTTTTGCGAATTGGAGATCTTGAGGCCTACGCCATTGATGAGCGAGTAATCGGTGCGCGTACCGAGTACTTCAAAGCCATATTTAAATTCGCTTTTACCCATGAAGTAGGTAAAGTTAAGACCGCCATTGAATCCCTTGATCTCGCTGGTGCGCGGGAGTGATACTGCTTCTTCTAATGCAATATTATATTTTGAGTAAGCAAAATTTCCTTCGATCAATGCAGAGTTGGCCCCTGGAATCACCACGAAGTTGGAGCCGAAACCGATATTCTCCCAATGCAGGTCGGCGACGTGCTGGTATTTCACTTTGTCAGAAAAGCGGAATCCGAAGAAGTTAATCTTGCTGCCATTAGAGCCGTTGAAAGAAACTTTCCCGTAAAGATCTTCGAAACTAAAAGGCAAACCTGCGGAATCAACATAAGTGTAAAGTGATTTGGATGTCCTGTCCAGGTAGGACGTTTTTGCCTGGAGCAGGAAGGAAGAACTTCCGCCTCCCGCATCATCCTGTTTTTTCAACGGACCTTCAAGGATTGCTTTGCCGGTGAAGGTTGTTGCGGAAACTTTTCCTGAAATTCTTTTCTTATTTCCATCGCGGGTGGTAATATCCATAATGGAAGAAATGCGTCCGCCATATTCGGCATTGAACCCGCCTGTATAAACGTCGACTCCCCTGATGATGTCCGGATCAAAGACAGAAAAAAAACCGATGGAATGAAAGGGATTGTAAATTACCATCCCGTCGAGGAGCACCTTATTCTGAATCGGGGAGCCTCCGCGGATGTAAAGTTGTCCGCCCTGGTCGCCGGAGGTAATAACGCCGGGAAGGATTTGAAGATACTGCGCAAGATCGGGCTCACCGCCAATGGTGGGCACCTGCCTGATGTCCTTGGGGGTGATCTTGGTAACGGAGATCAATACTTCGGTTTTCTTTTCTTCTTTCTCAGCGCTCACTTCTACTTCGCGAAAGAGAATCACTGATTTTTTCAGGAAGAACTTTTTATTGAGAAAATCTCCCCGTCCGACGGTGATGGGCTGACTGATGGTATCGAAGCCGACAGACGTGACCATGATTTCATAATTGCCGGGTGGCACCTTGCTGATGGAAAAAAAACCGTCCAGGTTTGTTTGTGAAACAAGTTGCGTTCCTTTCAGATAAACGCTTACATAAGGAGACGGCTCGCTGGTTTCCTGTTCGTAAACAAATCCCCTGATGTCCCCGGTTTGAGCCATGCCTGCCAGCGAAATGCATACAAGTGTGAGGGCAAGAAAAAAAAATCTCTTCATAATTTTCCGGAAAGCGTGCGCAAAAATAGAAAAGGGAATGACGTGCGAAAGTTAAAATTGCAGGAAGAAGAATTACCGGACGATGAGCACCGGTACATTCACGCGGTGCCTGACAGCGTCCACGGTAGTTCCGAAAATTAAATCTTTAAATCCCCGGTGACCGTGCGCGCCCATCACAAGCAGGTCGGCATGAAATTCATTTACACAGTGGGGGATCGCTCTCTTGGGATTACCGTAACCGATTTTAAGTTCGCATGAGTAGCCCTTTTCCACCAGTTCATGGGTATACTTCTGCAGGTTTTCAAAATCAGTTCCTGTTTCAAAATCTTTGATCTCGCTACCCATCATCAATGCGCCCGCGGTTTCCACGATGTGAATGAGAAGGTACTTCGCGCCGGTTCCGCCCTGGGCGAGTGCATGGCTGATGTTGTTATGATCCGTATTCGAAAAATCGATGGCCACAGCGATACGTTTGTATTGGTTCACTTTCAGGTTTCTTAAATGTTCAGGCGCGCCGTGGCTCAATTGAGGTATAGGAATGCGTCGCTTGCTGATGAGCGGATGGAAAGTTATGTATAATAACAACAGGGCAGCAGCAATGACGACAGGCACAACGGTAAGCCAAAGCAATGTAGGGTTTTCTGAAGTAGTCAGCCAGTTATTTACCTGCTGGTATACTAGTTTTACATTCAGTCCGACAATGATAAAGGCGCTGAGCCATGCGAGCACTTTTACATAAAAAGGAATTGTAAACTCCTTCATTTTTACTTTGTCGCTTACGAAGTGAATGAGCGGAATAACTGCAAAGCCAAGCTGCAGGCTGAGAATGACCTGGGAGAGGACGAGGAGTTCACCGGTAGCAGATTCGCCGTACAGGTAAATGACGATCAATGCGGGTATGATTGCGATCAGGCGGGTGAGGAGCCTGCGGATCCACGGAGCGATGCGCAGGTTCAGGTAGCCTTCCATGACGATCTGTCCTGCAAGCGTCCCGGTAAGTGTAGAGCTTTGTCCCGCGCAGATGAGTGCGATGGCAAAAAATTTCGGTGCCCATTCTGATCCGAGCAGTGGGGCAAGGAATTTATGTGCGTCCTGAATTTCAGAAACTTCGAACAATCCATTGCGGAAGAACGTGGAGGCCGCAAGGATCAGGATGGCTGAGTTTACAAAGAAGGCAAGGTTCAACGCAATGGTTGAATCTAAAATATTAAAACGAATCGCCCTGCGTAAATCTTTCGAAAGGCTTCCGAATTTTCTCGTTTGAACGAGCGAGGAATGGAGGTACAGGTTATGCGGCATGACGGTAGCGCCGATAATGCCGATGGCAATGTAGAGGGCCTCATCAGAAGGAATGGAAGGAATAAATCCTCTCGCCACTTCACCGAGCAACGGTTTTGCAAATACCATCTCGGCAAAAAATGCCATGCCTATCACTGATATCAATCCGAGGATGAAAGCTTCCATCTTTCGCATCCCGAAATTGATGAGGAAGAGGAGCAGGAAGGTGTCGAGCACGGTGATGCAGACAGCGATGAGGAGGGGAATTCCAAAAAGGAGGTTCAAGCCTATGGCCATTCCGAGGACTTCTGCCAGGTCGCATGCAGCAATGGCGATCTCTGCGAGTAAGTAAAGAGAAATATTTACGGGGCGGGAAAATGTTTCACGTGATGCTTGGGCAAGGTCTCTTCCACGGACAATTCCGAGGCGGGCGCTTAAGCTCTGGAGGAGCAATGCGATCAGGTTGGACATGAGCAGCACCCAAATGAGCGTGTAGCCAAATTTGCTGCCACCTGCTATATCTGTTGCCCAGTTACCGGGATCCATGTATCCCACGCTCACGAGATAGGCTGGTCCCATGAAGGCAAAGATCCGTCGCCATCCTTTCCTGTCGGAGGTGTCAACAGATGCATGGACTTCGCTGAGGGAAGCGGCTGATTTTTTTTGTTCCAGGATCATATTGTTACCAAAATATTTTTTGCCACTTCATGACTGATGTGCAAGGTTGTTTTCGATTTGCTGATGGAGATGTTCATACTCCTGTCGTAGTCCGTCGTTTCCTGTACCTTGATTTTCTGTCCAAGCTGGAGCCCGTTTTTGTCCAGGTATTGCAGGAAGGCAGGGCGGTGGTCTACTACGCCGGTTATGGTGACTACATGGAGTTGTTTGACTTCACTCAGGAGGAATGTTTTCTGTGAATGAAAATTTCCTTTCTCGTCGGGGATCGGGTCGCCATGCGGATCCAGGGTGGGTTTTCCGAGAAATCCGTCGAGCAACCGGATCAGTTTTTCTGACCTGATGTGTTCAAGCTGCTCTGCAATCTCATGCACTTCGTCCCACCTGAAGCCGAGCTTGGTGACCAGGAACAATTCCCAGAGGCGGTGTTTGCGGATGATTCCGAGGGCCACTTTTTTTCCGCTTTCAGTAAGTGATACACCCTGGTATTTTTTGTAACGGATCAGTTTCTTCTCAGAAAGTTTCTGGAGCATGTCCGTGACGGAAGCGGCTTTGGTGTTGGTGATCTTTGCAATGTCATTCGTGGTGACATTCTCAGGGTTCTTTTCCGAAAGCTTGAAGATGGCTTTCAGGTAATTTTCTTCTGCCAAAGAATTCATCATAACTAAAATAAAATTTAGGCAAATCTAAATATATATTTTGAAATGGCAAAAAGCGGGAAGTAACTAAGTGATCAGGTGCCAGGTGACCAGGCGAAGGTGCTGTTCGGGTAGTTTCTTTATTTTCGCGCGCTGATGCCGTTTTACAAAACTTTCCTGAAGCCTTTCCTTTTCCTTCTTGACCCGGAACGGGCACACCATCTAACATTTTCTGTTTTCAAATTATTGCTCCGGTTGCCGGGAATGAATGGATTTGTGAAAGCAATGTCTGGCGGCAGGAATACCCAACTGGAGCGGATTGTAGCAGGGATCCGGTTTCCGAACCCTGTGGGGCTTGCAGCAGGACTTGACAAGGATGCAAAAATGGTGGATGAATTTGATGCGTTGGGTTTTGGCTTCGTCGAAATCGGGACGGTGACGCCTTTGCCGCAACCGGGGAATGAGAAGCTTAGGTTGTACCGTTTGCCGCAAGATGAAGCGCTGATCAACCGCATGGGGTTTAACAACGAAGGTGCGAAAGCCGCGGCGGATAGATTAAAACGCAGGAAGTCAAAAATTATCGTAGGAGGAAATATCGGCAGGAATAAAAATACACCGAATGAAAGTGCGGCGGATGACTATGAAAAATGTTTCCATGAACTTTTTGACGTCGTGGATTATTTCGTGGTAAATGTGAGCTCACCAAATACACCCGGACTCCGGGAATTACAGGAAAAAGAACCGCTGAAGAAACTATTGTTGAGACTGCAGGAACTGAATAAGGAGAAGTCGACAGTCAACCGCCGACAAGCGACGGGAAAAAGCAAACCAATTTTTCTGAAAATTGCTCCTGATCTCACCAATGAGCAGCTTGATGAAATTGTTGAAGTAGTTACAGAAACCGGCCTGGATGGAATCGTGGCGACCAATACAACGCTGTCGAGGGAGCATTTGAGAACTTCAGATTCAAAACTCGTAGATGAAAAGGGCGGACTCAGCGGGAGGCCGCTTGCACTGAGATCGACAGAGGTGATCCGTTACCTTCATCAAAAATCAGCAGGCAAAATTCCGATCATCGGAGTGGGAGGGATCCATTCTGCAGGTGATGCCCTGGAGAAATTAAATGCAGGAGCTTCCCTGGTTCAGCTTTATACAGGATTCATTTATGAAGGTCCGGGGCTGGTGAAAGAAATCAATAAAGCTTTATTAAAGCAGTGAACCTGAACGGAAAGAAAATCATCCTGGGTTCGGCTTCTCCGCGGAGGCAGCAACTTCTAATGGCTGTGCTGGGCGAAGTGGAAGTGCGTGTAAAAAATGTGAACGAGGATTTTCCTATGCATTTGTTACATGCAAGCATCCCTGAATTTCTTTCCATCCAAAAGGCCAATGCTTTTAATGGCGATTTAAAGTCCGATGAAATATTAATTACAGCGGATACAATTGTGTGGTTCGATCAGCACGTGCTCAACAAACCTGCCGACACTGACGAGGCGATTGAAATGCTGAAAAAGCTTTCGGGGAATACGCACCAGGTTTTTACCGGCGTAACTATTTCGACTCCGGAAAAGAGAAAAACTTTTTGTGTTGAATCAACCGTGACTTTCGCCAGGGTAGAGGAGAAGCAATTGATGGAATACATTTCCCATTACAAACCTTTTGACAAAGCAGGGGCTTATGGCGCGCAGGAGTGCCTGCCTGCAGGAATGAACCCGCTTTCTGAAAAAGAAAAATTATTTTTGAATAAAATCAATCAACCTGGTTTGTTTGAAAGATCGCTGGCCGTAAAAGATCATGCCCGCTTACCGCTCATCAAAAAAATTAAAGGAAGTTATTTTAATGTGATGGGGCTGCCGCTAGTTGAATTGGTAAAGGAACTTGAGGAGATGGGGCTACTAATTACGAATTAGGACTAATTACTAATTACTAATCAATACCCATATTTTTCTTTCCAGAATCGTTTCAGCATTTCACGCATTTCATTTTCGCGGGTGTTATTCCCGGGATCGTAAATTTTTGTACCTGAAATTTTTTCAGGAAGAAATTCTTCGCTTACAAAATTTTGTTCATAGGAGTGGGCATACTTATAGTCCCTGCCATAGTCGAGCTCTTTCATGAGTTTCGTGGGAGCATTCCGCAAGTGAAGAGGCACGGGCAGGTCGCCAGATTCGTCAACCAGCTTCAACGCATCTTCGATGGCAATGTAACTGGCGTTGCTTTTCGGAGATGCAGCGAGGTAAGCAGCGGCCTGGGAAAGAATGATCCTGGATTCAGGGTAGCCGATTTTACTGCAGGCTTCAAAACATGCGTTGGCGATGACTAGGGCAGTCGGGTTTGCATTCCCTATGTCTTCGCTGGCAAGGATCACCATTCGTCTTGCGATGAACAATGGATCTTCGCCGCCGCGGATCATTCGTGCCAGCCAGTAGACGGCTGCATTCGGATCGCTGCCGCGCATGGATTTGATGAATGCTGAAATGATGTCGTAATGCTGCTCGCCGCTTTTGTCGTAGAGCGCGATTTTTTCCTGCGCAATGCGCAGCACCATTTCATCGGTGACAACGATATTGCTCTTTGATTCATCAGCGGTGGAGATCAATTCGAGGAGGTTCAGCAATTTGCGGGCATCACCTCCTGATAGCCGGAGCAGCGCTTCTGTTTCCTTCAGTTCTATTTTTTTCTTCTTCAGCAATTCATCTTTTTCCAGGGCGAGGTCGAGCAGGGAAAGCAGGTTTTCCTTTGACAAACTCTTCAACACGTACACCTGGCAACGGGAGAGCAGTGCAGAGATGACTTCGAAGGAAGGGTTTTCCGTGGTGGCGCCGATCAGTGTTACAATTCCCTTCTCGACTGCGCCGAGCAAAGAATCCTGCTGCGATTTACTGAA